>Ga0304730_1000252_pt1 | contig 47245 bp, 47 predicted proteins | sample M_130628_MF_Meta_FD_190474 | JGI IMG/M metagenome (GOLD analysis project Ga0304730, IMG submission 190474) | Freshwater microbial communities from Lake Montjoie, Canada to study carbon cycling - M_130628_MF_MetaG (v2) (version 2) | ecosystem: Environmental > Aquatic > Freshwater > Lake | place...
GGTATCTGTGTCAGTTGGTTGCAACAACACTTGCACCTTCTGTATTGTGCCAACGCTACGTGGAATTGAAAAAGATCGTCCAGCTGCTGACATTTTGCGCGAAATAAACACTTTAGTTGATTCTGGCGTTCTTGAAATTACGCTTCTGGGTCAGAATGTAAATGCTTATGGTGTCGATTTTGGTGATCGCGCTGCATTCGCTAACTTGTTGAAGGAATGCGGCAAGATTGCCGGGCTGGAGCGCGTTCGCTTTATGTCTCCTCATCCTCGAGATTTCACTGATGATGTAATCGATGCCATGGCCAGCACGCCAAATGTGATGCCACATCTGCATATGCCGCTGCAGTCTGGTTCGAATCGAATTCTGCAGGAGATGCGTCGCTCATATCGCACTGATCGATATCTTGGGATTCTCGATCGCGTTCGCAAGGCGATGCCGCATTCGCAAGTAACAACAGACATCATTGTGGGTTTTCCAGGCGAGACCGAAGAAGATTTTCAAGCAACTTTAGATCTCTGCACACAAGCCAGATTCTCCGCCGCCTATACCTATCAATATTCAATTCGCCCAGGAACGCCAGCTGCCGTAATGCCTAACCAAGTGCCAGCTGAAGTTGTGGGAGAGCGCTACGCCCGATTACATGCGCATCAAGAAGCAATTTCAGCATCGGTAAATGCCGAAGCTATAGGTCGCACCATGAAAGTTTTAGTTGCTGAAGTTTCAGGTCGCCGCAATGGTGATAACGATCGCATGACGGGGCGCAGCGAAGATTTTAGATTGGTTCATTTCAACTCGATGGTTGAGAATCCGCTGCCAGGAGACTTAATCACGGTAGATATAACTGAGAGTTCCTCGCATTATTTGATTGGCAACGGGGGCAAAGTAGAACGTCGAGCTAAGCGCGAAGTTAAGGGAACTATGTTAGGTATCCCGGTTATTCGCGCATGAAGTTAATTGTTATTTGTGGCGCAACTGCCACTGGCAAAAGTGATCTCGCGGTTTCAGTGGCCCAGAAAATTGATGCCGAAATTATTAATTCTGATTCCATGCAACTCTACAAAGGTATGGATATTGGCACTGCCAAGTTAAGTGTTGAAGAACGCCAGGGGATACCGCATCATTTGCTTGACGTTCTCGAAGTAACCCAAGACGCTAACGTCGCTTGGTATCAAACTCAAGCCCGCGCAAAGATCACTGAGATTCAAAGCCGTGGAAAATCTGTGGTGATAGTCGGTGGAACTGGGCTATATATAAAGGCAATTTTAGATGAACTGAATTTTCCAGATACTGATCCTGCGGTGCGTGAGGCTTTAGAGAAGGAAGTTGCAGAACTCGGAGCACACGTTTTATTTGAGCGACTTGAAAAATTAGATCCCGCTGCAGCTCTCGCAATTGATCGCGCAAATACTAGGCGCATAGTTAGAGCGCTTGAAGTTATTGAAATTACGGGTAAACCTTTTACTGCTAACTTACCTCGCAAAGATTCCGAACTTTATCCAACTGCTAGACAGTTTGGCTTAGTAATGGATCGGGAGTCACTAGGTGAGCGAATCAGTGATCGAGTAGATCGCATGTATGCCGCTGGCTTAGTTGACGAAGTGGATGAGTGTATAAAGGCGGGAATAACTTCAGCGCGCACCGCCCAATTAGCACTTGGCTATGCGCAGGTAATTGCAATGCGCAGAGGCGACTTCACGCTAGAGGCGGCAGTTGAGGAAACTAAGCGGGCAACTAGACAGTACGCCCGACGACAAGAAACTTGGTTCTCAAGAGATGCTCGAATTAAATGGCTTTCCCCGATCCAGCCTCGACTCGAAATAATGTTAAAGGAAATAGAATAGTTAAATCATGATTGCGACCTATGGCCACGGCACCGAGAATGACTTTGTTCTAGTTTTCGATCCCGAAAATCAGCTTTCAATTACTACTGCGCAAACTGCCGCGATCTGTAACCGTGAAACTGGCGTTGGCGCTGATGGATTAATTCGCATCGGTAAGAAGAATGATCGTTGGTTTATGGATTATCGCAATTCTGATGGATCCCTCGCCGAGATGTGCGGCAATGGCATCCGAGTTACGGCGAAGTATTTAGTTGAACGCGGTCACCAACCTGAAGGCATCTTTGCCATTGATACTCGAGATGGTGTTAAACATTTGCGAGTACCGGCCACAGGAGATATCTCAGTAAATATGGGACAGGTGACCGATGAGGATGAAGAAATTTCAGCTGCCACAAATGGCCAAGTTTGGAACGGTTATCACATCAGCGTTGGAAATCCGCATGCGGTGGTCTTTGTTGATTCCTTAAATGAGGTGGGCCCACTTGCTGATGCCCCAGTTGTTCGCCCAAAGGATGCCTACCCTGATGGCGTAAATGTGGAATTTGTTGAGATCAGCGGAGAGCGTGAAGTAAGAATGCGCGTATTTGAACGCGGAAGCCGCGAAACTAGATCTTGCGGTACTGGTGTATGCGCTGTTGCGTTAGCTGCAACTATTCATACTAAAGCGAAACTTCCCGCTCGATGGATCGTTAATCCACCTGGTGGTCGTTTGGAAGTTGATATCGATGGCCATAGCAACGCAACGCTAATCGGCCCCGCAGTTTTAATCAGCGATCACGACATCAGTAAATATCTAGTTGCTGAGTAAAGAGATAAGTAACTTTTTAGGGCTGCCAAACCACAGAATGGGCAGTTTGATCACTATTGCTCTATTGTTGAATTGTGAGTAAACAGGGCGACGATTTCGACAAGTTCGATGAGTTCGAAGCTCTGCTTGCCGAAAGTGCTCGAGTAGCGGCTGAATTTGATAGTGCTGACAGCGATGATTACGCCGAAAGTATTCAACCTGATTTAGTCGAACGAAATGCGCTTCGTCGAGTAAAAGGTTTTTCTACGCAGCTACAAGATATTTCTGAGGCTGAGTATCGCGAATTACAACTCGAGAAAGTTGTCTTAGTCGGCGTCTGGACAGAAGGTAATTCAACTATGGCCGAGAATTCGCTAGCCGAGTTGAAAGCACTCGCCGAAACTGCTGGCTCTGAGGTAATGGAAGGTTTAATTCAACGTCGCGATAAGCCAGATCCAGCAACATATATCGGTTCTGGAAAAGTGGTTGAACTTCGACAAGTAGTAGTCGCAACTGGAGCAGATACGGTTATTTGCGATGGCGAACTTTCGCCGTCACAACTTCGACAGCTGGAAGAAAAAGTCAAAGTTAAGGTCATTGATCGCACCGCTTTGATTCTTGATATTTTCGCCCAACATGCCAAAAGCAAAGAAGGTAAAGCGCAAGTAGAACTCGCTCAGATTTCCTACCTATTGCCTCGTTTGCGTGGTTGGGGTGAATCACTTTCACGCCAAGTTGGAGGTCGCGCAGCTGGCGGCGCGGGTATCGGCGGTCGCGGCCCAGGTGAAACTAAGATTGAAACAGATCGTCGTCGAATCCGCGACAAGATGGCAAAGCTGCATCGCGAGATTGCCGAAATGAAAGTTTCCCGTGATACCAAACGACAAGAGCGCCGTCGCAATAACATTCCATCGGTTGCGATCGCGGGATATACCAACGCAGGCAAGTCCTCGCTATTAAATAAGTTAACTGATGCCGGGGTCTTGGTTGAGAACGCCCTCTTTGCGACGCTTGATCCAACCGTTCGCCAATCGCATACCTCAGATGGCCGTATCTATACCTTGTCTGACACAGTTGGATTCGTCCGACATTTGCCGCACCAGTTAATCGATGCTTTCAAATCAACGCTAGAAGAAGTATCTGGTTCAGATTTAATTGTCCACGTTGTAGATGGTTCACATTCAGATCCATTTGAACAAATTAGGGCGGTGCGTGAAGTAATTTCCGAAATCGGTGGCGCTGAGATTCCTGAAATCATTGCAATCAATAAGGTTGATATCGCTGATCCGGAAATGGTTATGCAGATTCTACGTACCGAGCCAAACAGTTACGCCTTCTCGGTTCGTACCGGATTTGGCATCGAAGGTTTAATTCATGCGATTGAAAGTTCGCTACCTAGACCTAAGATTGAAATTAACGCTGTGATCCCATACGACCGTGGTGATTTAGTAAGTGCGATTCACGAGCGCGGTGAAATATTGCGCGAAGAGTATTTGCCCGAAGGAACCTCCTTGCACGCACGCGTTGATGGGGGATTAGCCAAAGAGATCGAAGAAATCGTTCGGTAAGTACTCAGGCAGCACTCATGTGACGGGAATATTTACGACACGCCGAGCGTTCAATTAGTTAAACCAGGCAGTTATGCGCCACTATGCGCCCGCTGGGTATTTCTAGCAACGCTTGCCAGAGAAATTTGGCTTCGACTTAGTTTGGAAAGAAGGTGAGAGCAATGGCAACCGATTATGACACCCCCAGAAAAACTGATGAAGAGTTACATGAAGAATCGCTTGAGGAGTTAAAGGCGCAACGCGTCGATGCTCAATCCGGTCAGATTGACGTTGATGAAGCCGAAGCTGCTGAGAGCCTCGAACTACCAGGTGCTGATTTATCTGGTGAAGAACTTTCAGTTCGCGTAGTTCCTAAGCAAGTTGATGAATTCACTTGCTCGCGTTGCTTCTTGGTACATCACAGCACCCAATTAGCAAAGGGCGAAGGCGCTACTGCGGTTTGTAAGGAATGCGCTTAACTTCTAGCCGTTAAGTATTTCGGCAAGTTCTTTACTTCGCTTTGAAGTAATTAACCAATACGGTGTTTTATCACGAGGATCGTTGATTTCGACTTTAACTCCGGTTGATCGCCAGAATCTAAAGATTAGATATGAAGCTGGGTCGGCGTCGCGAGTGCGAAGTCGGCCCATTTCCTTGCTATCTAAAGCTGCTGCCTGACCGAGATATTTAAGTTCAATATGGGCAGGGCCTGCTCTTAATTCATTTTCATCAATTTCAATTACCAGTGTGGTCTTAAAAGCAATCAACACAATTAGTACCGTGCTGACTACCCAAGTAATTAAAGCAGGTTGATTACCGAGCGCTGCCCATACCGCAACGACTAGGGAAATAAAGAGAAAATAGATAAAAGCTAAGAGCCAAAAAGGCGCACGAATCACTTCTCTAAATCTCATAAGACCACGCTATCGTGAAATAAATAAAGTAGCCTTATGACATGAGTCGCGTTGCCAGCACTACGCCGCCCGAAGGGGCTTTGATTCCCGATCGCCATCCACTCGCTCCAGCAACTGGCAGCAAAGTTCCATCACATTATGGACACTGTTTTGGTTGTGGCGAATTGCACCCTACCGGCCTGCATTTAGTTGCTCATATTGGTGAAGGCGCAACGATCACAGCAGAATTTACAGTTACAGAAAATCATCAAGGGGCGCCAGGTCTGGCACATGGCGGGCTGCTTTCATTAGCTTTTGATGAAGCAATGGGTAAATTAATGTGGTTGATACGAACCACAACTGTGACAGCTCGCCTTGAAACAAATTTTATAAAGCCGGTACCGCTCGGTACTACTTTGCACATATCTGCCGAAATTACCGGCCAGGTCAATCGCAAGGTTTATACGGCAGCCGTCGGCAGATTAGGTTCACCAGATGGTGAAATCGCAGTACGAGCAGCAGCGCTTTTTGTAACCGTACCAATGTCGCATTTCTTAACTCAGGCACCCGAAGGCTTCTTAAAAGAAGTTGCGAAGAACCCTGAGCTATTGGCTTTTGTTGATCCAGAGTTTGAGATTAACCCATGAGTGATCTCCAAGTATTAATCAAGCGACTTGATCCAGGCGTTCCACTTCCAAAATATTCTAAAGCTGGCGATGCGGGTGCTGACATCGTTACTCGAATTGATTTAACTTTAGAACCAGGTGAACGCGCACTTGCGCCGACTGGTATCGCAATTGCGCTACCTAACGGATACGCGGCTTTTGCTCATCCTCGTTCCGGTTTAGCGATCAAGCATGGTGTTTCAATGGTCAATACGCCAGGCACTATCGATGCTGGTTTCCGGGGCGAGTTACAAGTAATTTTGATCAACCTTGATCCACGCGAGAGCATCTCGTTCAAACGTGGCGATCGCATTGCCCAGCTAGTTTTCCAAAAAGTTGAACATGCTAATTTTGTCGAAGTTGAAGAGCTTCCTGGCTCTGGTCGCTCTGATGGTGGCTTTGGCTCAACTGGATTGGCCTAAAAATGAGTGATCAAAAGAAAGTAATTGACGCACTGGGTGGGAAAAAAGGTTTACTTGATTCTGGTTTACCGGCACTGGTATTCCTAATTGCTTTTAATATCGGTAAGGATCTACAGAAGGCTGCCACCGCTGCGATTATCACTGCGTTACTTCTAGCGATCTTGCGGTTGGCCAAGAAAGACACACTGCAACACGTAGTATCGGGCTTAATTGGTGTTGTGTTCTGCGCATTTCTAGCACGTAAGACGGGTTCAGCTGTTGATTATTATTTACCTGGCTTAATAATTAATGTTATTTATGGTTCAGTGTATTTAGTTGCGAACCTTGTTGGATTTCCAATTTTAGGGCTAGTTCTTGGTCCGATTCTGGGCGAAAATCTACATTGGCGTAAAGTCGCTGAAAGAAAACGCGCATACATAAAGGCTGGCTGGCTTTGGGTTGGCTTGTTTGCTTCACGTTTAATCGTGCAGTACCCGCTCTATAAAACCGGCAACTTAACCGCACTCGGTACCGCACGTCTTGCCATGGGATATCCGTTATTCGCAGCCGTCGCCTGGGGCTCTTGGTTAATTATTAAAAAAGTTCCGGCAGCAGTAGCGCCTGAGAAGGATAAAGATTAGTTAGCGATAAAACATTGCTTTAGCAGATCTTCTGCTTCAGCAGTTGCTACAAATAGCAGTTCATCGCCAGCAGTAAATACCTCGTGCGGCTTAGGTGTTATAACGCGACCATCGCGAACTATCGCGGCCAGCGCTGAATTCTCGGGCAAAGTAATTTCCTCAACTGTAAGACCAAGGCAAGATGAGTTATCAGGAAGCGTAAGCTCAACTAAATTAGCTTGCCCTTTTCGGAAAGAGAACAAGCGCACGACATCGCCAACGCTTACTGCTTCTTCAACGAGGGCTGAAATAATTCTCGGCGTTGATACCGCAACATCTACGCCCCATGATGAATCGAACATCCATTCATTCTTTGGGTGATTAATTCGTGCAACCACCCGAGGTACGCCATATTCCGTCTTGCCCAAAAGAGATGCCACTAAATTAACTTTGTCATCGCCAGTTGCTGCGACTAGAACTTGGCAGGTATCAAGCTTTGCTTTATCAAGAGATGTAATTTCACAAGCGTCGGCTAATAACCACTCAGCATCAGGCACGCTATCCATCTTTAGTGATTTTGGATCACGATCAATCAGAAGAACTTGATGACCATTATCAAGAAGTTCGCGCGCAATAGCGCGACCCACGTTTCCAGCTCCGGCGATCGCAATTCTCACGTTATGACTCCTCGGGGGATTTGGCCATGGCGGCTTCGACTGCAGCGAGTTTGCCTTCTTCAACAATTACATGAACCAAATCGCCTTCTTGTAAAACTGTATGCTCATCTGGAATTAAGCCTTCGCCTAAGCGAGTAATGAAAGCAACGCGAGCAGAAGTTACATTCTCAATGCGCAGGACCGGAGAGCCATACCAATCAGCGGCTGGATGTACTTCGCTCAAATTGATTGTGCCAGTTGCATCGCGCCATTCCGAACGAGTTCCTTCGGGCATTAATCGGCGTGAGATCTGATCTGTGGCCCAAAGTACGGTGGCTACTGTGGGAATTCCAAGGCGTTGGTAAATTTCAGCGCGGCCGGAATCATAGATTCGAGCAACTACGTTGGAGACTCCGAAAACCTCGCGGGCTACACGAGCGGCAATAATGTTTGAGTTATCGCCATTGCTTACGGCGGCGAATGCTGAGGCAGTTTCAATTCCAGCTTCGACCAACGTATCGCGATCAAAGCCAACGCCGGTGACTGTGCGACCTTTAAAGTCAGGGCCAAGTCTGCGGAAAGCTTCGCGAGATTGATCAATTACGGCGACGGAATGGCCAGCGGCCTCAAGTTCGGCTGCTAAGGAAGATCCGACTCGACCGCAACCCATAATTACTACATGCACAAGGATCAACCTACCACCCTTAGGCTTACCAATTATGGAAACTGAGCGTACTGAATCAAAAAAGAGGACGTTTAGAGTGGGTGAAAAGTTCACCACCTCAATTGAAAAAGTGGCTCATGGCGGCCATTTTATTGCTCGGCATAAGGGCGCGGTCTTCTTCATTCGACATGGAATTCCAGGCGAGAAAGTAGTTGTCGAAGTCACAAGTACCGGTAAATCGTTTAATCGAGGCGATGTTTTAGAAGTTCTTGAACCGTCAGCTGATCGGGTGAAAGCTCCTTGTAGTTTCGCGCATAGATTGGGCTGCGGCGGCTGCGATTTCCAACATATTGCCATTGCCCGCCAACGTGAATTGAAAAGCGATGTAATTACCGAGCAGTTCGCTCGTATAGCAAAAATGGATTTAAAGGTCACAGTTGAAGAAGTAGCCGAACCACTTCATTGGCGAACCCGAGCAATTCTAAATATTGATGGCTCTGGAAATGCTGGCTTCTTTGGCTCGCGTAGCCATAATTCAATTCAAATCGACGATTGCCTAACTTGCGTGCCAGAGCTAAAGCTAACTGAGGTTACTTCACGCAATTGGCAACCAAATAGCAAGTTAGAAATTAGTGCCAATAAATTAGGTGACCGAATAATTGCCAGCGGTGAAGTAATCGAAGGTCCGGAAAAACTTGTTGAAGTTGTGGGTTCTAATAATTTCCAAGTAAGTCACTCATCATTCTGGCAGAGCCATAAATCTGCACCTACAGTTTTAACTGATGCTGTTATGCAATATGCCGAATTACAAAGTGGCGATCAAGTATTAGATCTCTACGGGGGAGTTGGTTTATTTACTGCTGCAGCTTTAACGGCAGTGGGCGCAACGGGCCGGGTTGATTTAGTCGAAGCAAGCTCGATTGCAATCGGTGATGCCAAAATCAATTTTGAAAACACCTCCAATGTAAATATCTATCTTGGCGAGGTCGCAAAAATAATGCCGCGCATTGGTTCAGCTGATGTCGTCATTCTTGACCCACCCCGAGATGGCGCTGGACAATTAGTGCTACAGCAGATCTCAGTGCTTAATCCAAAGCGAATTGTTTATGTGGCTTGCGACCCAGCAGCGCTGGCACGCGATTGTGCTTTTGCTAACGATCTTGGTTGGAATTTAACTAAAGTGCGCGCATTTGATTTATTTCCAATGACTCACCACATCGAGATGGTTGCGTTGTTTACCCGCTCTGCGATAGATTAGTAAAGTATCTCGACATCAAGATACTTTTTTAGGAGGCGTAAGTGAGCAAGAATTCCTTCCAGGCCCAGACTTCACTCGAAGTAGCCGGCCAGAGCTATCAGATCTTCGATATTACGAAGTTGCCTGAAGCGGCATCGCTGCCATTTAGCTTGAAGGTATTGCTCGAGAACTTATTGCGCACCGAAGATGGCGCAAATATCACCGCCGAACAGATTAAGTCATTAGCAAACTGGGATCCAACGGTTGAACCAGATACTGAAATTCAATTCACGCCAGCTCGCGTTGTAATGCAGGACTTCACAGGCGTTCCTTGCATCGTGGACTTAGCAACAATGCGCGAAGCAATTGTTGAACTAGGTGGCGACCCAGCAAAAGTAAATCCATTGGCGCCAGCTGAATTAGTGATCGACCACTCGGTAATTGCTGATTTATTCGGAACCAAAGATTCCTTTACTCAAAATACAGACATTGAATACCAACGCAACCAAGAGCGTTACCGTTTCTTGCGTTGGGGACAAGGCGCATTCGATGAGTTCAAAGTCGTGCCACCTGGTACCGGAATTGTGCATCAAGTAAATATTGAGTTCTTAGCTCGCGTAGTAATGACTCGCAAGGTTGACGGAGCGCTTCGAGCTTATCCAGATACCGTAGTTGGTACCGACTCACACACCACAATGGTTAATGGGTTAGGTGTTCTTGGTTGGGGCGTTGGCGGTATCGAAGCCGAAGCAGCACTATTGGGTCAACCGGTTTCGATGTTAATTCCTCGGGTTGTTGGATTTAAATTAAATGGCCAGTTGCCAGTCGGAACAACTGCGACAGATTTAGCGCTAACAATTACTGAAATTCTGCGCAAGCATGGGGTAGTAGGAAAGTTTGTAGAGTTCTATGGACCTGGTGTAGTTGCGGTACCAATGGCTAATCGCGCAACTATCGGAAACATGAGCCCAGAATATGGCTCGACAGTTGCGATCTTCCCAATCGATGAAGAGACGCTAAAATATTTGCGTCTTACCGGTCGCAGCGATGATCAAATTGCGCTAGTTGAAAGCTACGCGAAGAAGCAAGGCCTATGGCATGACCCATCAGCATCTCCTCGTTTTTCTGAACATATCGAGCTAGATCTTTCAACAATCGTGCCTTCAATTGCTGGCCCGAAGCGCCCACAAGATCGCATCGCGCTAAGTGAATCAAAAGCAGCACTGGCTAAGTCGCTGCCTGGCTATTTAAGCGACAAGACAAGCGCTGTTCCTATCGCAATTATGGTTGGAGGTGCAGATACGACAATTCAAAATGGCGATGTGGTAATTGCTTCAATCACTTCTTGCACCAACACTTCAAATCCTTCAGTAATGATTGGTGCCGCGCTTCTTGCTAAGAAAGCAGTCGAAAAAGGCCTAAAGTCAAAGCCCTGGGTTAAAACCACATTGGCACCGGGCTCAAAGGTAGTAACTGATTACTACGACAAAGCCGGCCTAACCAAATACATGGAAGATCTTGGTTTTAATTTAGTTGGATATGGCTGCGTAACTTGTATCGGTAACTCGGGCCCACTTCCAGTTGAAGTAAGCAAAGCGGTCAATGAGCACGATCTAGCTGTTACTGCCGTGCTCTCTGGAAACCGTAACTTTGAAGGTCGTATTAGCCCAGATGTGAAGATGAACTATTTGGCTTCACCGCCACTAGTAGTTGCTTATGCCATCGCAGGCACTATGAATCATGACTTCGAAAACGATTCTTTGGGCAAAGACCAAGCTGGTAACGATGTTTACTTGCGCGATATCTGGCCGTCACAGGAAGAAATCGCAGCTGTAGTTGAAGCTTCAATCTCATCTGAGATGTTTAAGAAAGATTACGCGAGTGTCTTTGAAGGCGATCATCGTTGGAAGTCGCTAGCCACACCTACCGGAAATACTTTTGAGTGGGATATCAATTCAACTTACGTCCGCAAAGCACCTTACTTCGATGGCATGCCTGCGCAACCAAAGCCAGTAACGAATATTTCCGGCGCTCGCGTAATAGCGATCTTGGGGGATTCAGTTACCACCGATCACATTTCACCAGCTGGAAATATTAAGGCAGATTCACCAGCCGGAAAATATTTGGCTGAACACGGCATCGAACGCGTTGATTTCAACTCATATGGTTCGCGCCGTGGAAACCACGAAATTATGATTCGTGGAACTTTTGCCAACATTCGCTTAAAGAATATGTTGCTTGATGGAGTTGAGGGTGGATTCACTCGCAACTTCCTCGATGGTGGAAAACAGTCAACAATTTACGATGCTTCGGTTGCTTACCAAGCTGCCGGAATTCCATTAGTTATTCTGGCTGGCAAGGAATATGGCTCTGGTTCATCGCGTGACTGGGCAGCAAAAGGAACAGCCCTGCTTGGCGTTCGCGCAGTTATTGCTGAATCATTTGAACGAATTCATCGTTCGAATCTAATCGGCATGGGCGTTCTTCCACTTCAATTCTTAGCTGGCCAAACTGCAGCTTCACTTGGTTTAACTGGCGAAGAGACTTTTGAAATCACGGGCATTGATGCATTAAATTCTGGCCCTTCTCCTAAAGAGCTAACCGTTAAAGCTGGCGACAAAACCTTCCAGGCGAAATTGCGTATCGATACGCCAGGTGAAGCCGATTACTACCGTCACGGTGGCATCATGCAATATGTACTGCGTTCACTATTAGCTAGCTAGTAACCAAGCGCAGGACAATTGAGCCTTGAAACCTTAGACTGTAGCCATGATTGAGCAGATTAAATCTCCGAAAGATTTAACTGCCCTTTCGCCTGCCGATTTAACCGCACTCGCGGCTGAGATTCGCGACTTCCTAATTGCCAAAGTTAGCAAGACCGGTGGCCACCTGGGGCCAAACCTCGGCGTTGTCGAGCTAACAATTGCGATCCATCGAACTTTTGACTCACCAAAAGATGTCGTTCTCTTTGATACTGGGCACCAGAGTTATGTCCACAAAATTTTAACGGGCCGCAGCGATGGGTTTGATCTATTGCGCCAAAAGGGCGGACTTTCTGGTTACCCAAGCCGCTCTGAAAGTGAACATGATGTTATTGAGAACTCGCACGCATCGACTGCACTTTCGTGGGGCGATGGAATTTCGCGCGGGTTTTCACTCACCGGCCAGAGCGATCGACATGTTGTTGTAGTTGTGGGCGATGGCGCACTTACTGGCGGCATGTCCTGGGAAGCACTTAATAACATCGCAACTGCCGAAGCTCGCAATTTGGTAATTGTGGTCAACGATAACGAACGAAGTTACTCGCCAACTATCGGCGGTATGGCAACTTATCTTTCAACTCTGCGAGTTACTCGTGGCTATGAAAAATTCCTTGATTGGGGCAAAGATGTTCTGCATCGCACTCCAGTAGTTGGTGTTCCGATCTATGACACGCTACATGGAATGAAAAAAGGCATCAAAGACATTATTGCTCCGCAAGGAATGTTTGAAGATTTAGGTCTTAAATACATGGGGCCAGTTGATGGCCACGATATCGCAGCTATGGAACGGGCTTTGCTTAAGGCAAAAGCTTTTGGTGCGCCAGTAATTCTCCACGCCATTACTGAAAAGGGCAGAGGTTACGCACCAGCTATTGAAGATGAAGCCGAGAAATTTCATGCTGTGGGCATTGTTGATCCGGAAACTGGTTTGCCGCTGGCAAAAGGTGTTACCACCTGGACCAGTGTGTTTGCTGATGAGTTAGTTAAACAAGGTGAAGCACATAAGAATTTGATTGCTATTACTGCAGCCATGTTGGGGCCAACGGGCTTAGATAAGTTCGCCGAAAAATTCCCAGATCGCACGATCGATGTAGGCATTGCTGAACAACACGCAGTAACAAGCGCTGCTGGTCTTGCTTTCGCTGGCATGCATCCAGTTGTTGCGGTGTACGCAACATTCTTGAATCGAGCTTTTGATCAAGTCCTATTAGATGTTGCGCTACATAAAGCTGGGGTGACTTTCGTATTAGATCGCGCTGGCATTACCGGCGATGATGGCGCTTCGCACAACGGTATTTGGGATCTAGCGCTAACTGGAATTATTCCAACCATGCATGTTGCTGCGCCGCGCGATGGCGCTCGCTTACGCGAAGTGCTGGCTGAATCAATTCAGATTACTGATGCGCCTTCAATGCTGCGATATCCAAAGGGCGAGGTAATCGCCGACATTCCAGCGTTTGAACGACGTGACGGTATCGATGTTCTATATCGCGGAGAGAGTGCTGATGTACTTTTAGTTAGCGTTGGCGCAATGGCTGCCATGGCTGTTGAAGCTGCCTCACGGGCTTACCGCGAAGGAGTTGGCGTAACTGTTATCGATCCACGTTGGATTAAGCCGCTGCCACAATCATTAGTAACTATGGCAACTCGCTACAAGAGTGTGGTTGTACTTGAAGATGGAATTCGTCATGGCGGTATTGCCAGCACTATTAGCGAAATGTTCCGCGATGCGGGGCTACAAGTGCCAATTCACTCAATTGGTGTTCCACTAACATTCTTAGATCATGCCAAGCGTGGCCAAATTTTGAACGAGTTGGGCATTACTGCGCAGCAGATTTCGCTAAGTATTGTCGAATGGAGCGCATCTTTAAAAGATGGTTTCCTCTCGCCAATCTCTGAAGTTATTAGGACAGAGATGCAACGCCCGCTGGATGAAAACGCTGACCCGAGACGGCTTCGCTAATACCTTCGCGATCTAGGTAAGGCAAGATTCCACCGAGCATCATTGGCCAACCAGCGCCAAGCAACATACAAATATCAATCTCAGCTGCGGTACCAACAACACCCTCATCAAGCATCATGCGAGCTTCTTCAGCCAATGCTTTCAAAGCGCGCATGCGAACTTCTTCACTGGTTGATGGTTTGCTGCCCTTTTCCATAAGCGCAACAGCTGCTGGATTCGGAACTAACTTGCCGGAGTCATCCTTGATGTAGAAAGTTCGCACGCCTTCTTTAACAAGTCGTTGCATCGTAGGGGAGATGCGATAACGCGGACCAAGATTCTTATTTAAAGTCTCGGCTACGTGCAGCGCAACACCAGGACCAACTAAGCCAACTAATTCAAATGGCGACATTGGGAAACCAACACTACGAAGGGCACTGTCGGCCACATCTGCCGGCGTTCCTTCATCCATCGCATCAGTAATTTCACCCATGAAACGAGTAAGCAAACGATTAACCACAAAGCCGGGTGCATCTTTAGTAATCACCATGGTCTTCTTTAGCTCTTTACCAATGTTTACCGCAGTGGCTGTTGTTGCATCGTCAGTCTTTGAAGTACGAGCAACTTCTAGTAGCGGCATAATCGCAACTGGGTTAAAGAAGTGGAAACCGATTACTCTCTCTGGATTTTTCATGCCCTCAGACATGGCTTCAACTGAAAGCGAAGAAGTATTTGTCGCAATTACGCACTCTGGCGAAACAATGTTCTCGAGCTTTTTAAATAGATCTTGCTTTAGCGCAAGTTCTTCGAAGATTGCTTCGATGACAAAATCGCAGCCAGCAAATACCTGTTGATCTGCTGAACCAGTAATCAGCAAACTCAAACGACGGGCTGCTTCTTCGCTCATGCGTTTTTTCTCAACTAACTTGGCAAGTTCACCACGAACCCAAGCCACACCTTTATCGGCGCGCTCTTGATCAATATCAGTCATCACGATTGGCGTCTTTAGATTACGAAGCAGTAGTAAAGCTAGTTGCGAAGCCATTAAGCCGGCACCAACTACGCCTACTCGAGCCACCTTGCGACCAAGGGCTGGTTTTGGAGCGCCTTCTACTTTCTTGCGCTTCTTTTGGATCAAATTGAAAGCATAAAGTGAGGCACGTAGTGGATCACTCATGGTTAGGTCAGCAAGTGCTTGATCTTCAGCATCAAAACCTTCGCCGAGTGAATTATTTCGCGCGGCGGCAATTAACTTAAGTGCGGCATTTGGCGCATCAATTTCAGCGCCACCATATTTCTTAAGAGCAGCAGCTTTGCCAGTTGCTATGGCGCTTTCCCAAGCTGGATCATTGCTGTAGTCAGTGCGATCAATTTTGGTAGAACCATTTAGAACGCTCGCTGCGAACTGAACTGATCGCTCGAGGAAGTCTGCTGGTTCATAAACCGCATCGACAACGCCAAGCTTTAATGCATCTTTTGCTTTCAACATAGTGTTATTAGCTAGCGCGTTTAACATAATCACTTGAACTGCGCGTTCTGGGCCAATTAATTTCGGTAGAAGTGTTGCCCCGCCCCAGCCAGGAACTAAGCCCAGGAAAACTTCCGGTAATCCAGTTAATGCTGTTGAAGCCAGAGTTCGATAATTGCTATGTAAACCAACTTCTAAACCGCCACCGAGTGCCAGGCCGTTAATAAAAGCAAAGGTTGGCTTTCCAAGTGTACCTAGTCGACGGAATACATCGTGTCCCAATTTACCTATGGCAACTGCTTGGTCGCGTTCGGTGAGAAAAGAAAGCGCTGATAGATCGGCGCCGGCAGCAAAGATAAAAGGTTTTCCGGTAATCGCTACAGCGATTACATCGCGGCCAGCAGCATCAGTGATAGCCGCATCGAGGGCCATAAGCGATTTAGGGCCGAAGGTATTTGGGCGATTGTGATCCTGGCCGTTATCCAAAGTGATTAGCGCCAATTTACCTTTAGTGCCAAATGCAGCTAGATCAATTTCGCGCACAAAAGCATTTGTGACAACTTCTTCTGGAGCGCCTTCGGGCATGATGATTTCGGTAGCCATTTTTATTTGCCTCCGTTGAAGTGTGGGTTCTCCCAGATGATGGTGCCGCCCATGCCTAGACCAATACACATGGTCGTGATGCCATAACGCACCTCAGGGTGAGCTTCGAAGCTGCGTGCCAAGTTAAGAATTAAGCGAACACCAGATGAGGCAAGAGGATGGCCTACAGCAATAGCGCCGCCAACTGGATTGACGCGAGGATCATCATCGGCGATTCCAAAGTACTCGAGGAAGCTAAGAACTTGTACTGCGAATGCTTCGTTAACTTCGAACAAGCCAATATCTTCTATTTTCAAACCAGCTATTGCTAACGCCTTAATAGTTGAAGGCACAGGTCCGTAACCCATAATTTCTGGCTCAACACCTGCGAATGCGAATGTAACCATGCGAGCTTTAACGGTTAAGCCAAGTTCGTTTGCTTTATCTTCGGACATTACCAATGCGGCAGTTGCGCCATCGTTTAAGCCAGCAGCATTTCCTGGTGATACTCGACCACCTGGACGAAATGGAGTCTTCAATCCAGCCAGTGCTTCCATAGTTGTACCTGGGCGAGGCGGTTCATCGACAGTTGCGATGCTCCAACCTAGTTCAGCGTTACGAGCTGCAGTTGGAATTAAATCTTTTTGAATTATGCCAGCTTCGTATGCAGCTGCAGTTTTTAATTGAGAATTCAACGCATAACGATCAGCACGTTCGCGTGTGATGGTAGGGAAACGGTCATGTAAATTCTCAGCAGTGTTGCCCATTGCTAGAGCATCGGCAGAAACAATTTTCTCAGCTAAGTAACGAGGATTTGGGTCAACGCCTTCGCCCATTGGGTGGTTACCCATATGTTCAACACCGCCAGCAATCGCGATGTCATAAGCACCCATAGCAATTGATCCAGCAATTGTTGTTACAGCCGTAAGCGCACCGGCGCACCAACGATCGACAGAATATCCAGGAACAGTATTTGGCAGACCAGAAAGCAGGGCGGCGCTACGACCGATGTTCATTCCTTGATCACCGCTTTGAGTTGCGGCGGCAATAGCGACATCATCAATTGTTTTTGGATCTACCTTTGGATTTCGCTCGAGCAAACCACGGATTGCACGAACAATTAAATCGTCGGCACGAGTACCGGCATACAAACTGCCAGCTTTTCCAAATGGAGTTCGAACTGCATCAACTATGACAACTGAGCGCGACATTGCGGGAGCCCTTCGGTAAGTGTTACCAAAGGCTACTGGTCGGTAAGGTTAAGCAGCAACTAAGCCGTTAGTTATCTTGACTACTAATTTTAATTAAGCAGCAACAGATTTAACTGGCGCAGGCTTGCTGGCAGCTGGCTTTAAGTAGATCGCAAGTACAACTGCTAGGTAGGCCGCCCAGAGAACAAACTGAAGTAACGAAGTAGTTGTATCAAAGCCAATGGTGCCTGCTAAGACGCCACCAATTAACGATTCCTTTGCGATTACTGAGGTTACATCCCAGACGAAGAAGTCTGCGCCAGGCAACCAACCCAGCTCTTGATATTCGTGAATGCCGTAACTTAGAACGCCAGCGGCAACTACAACTAGCGCAATTCCGGTGTAGTTAAAGAATTTAGATAGGTTGATCTTGATCGAACTACGATAAATCAGATATCCCAATGTAATAGCTAGTCCCAAGCCCAAGACGAGGCCAACGGTTGCCGAAGGAGTAGAGGCAACTGTCTTGAAATTGGCATAAATGAAGAGGGAAGTTTCTAGCCCTTCGCGAACCACGGCAAAGAAAGCAGCGGCAGCAAGGGCAAGTGGACCAGCCAGAACTGCAGTGCTCATCTGGCCCTCAAGTTGGCCCTTTAAATGACGAGCAGTGCGCTTCATCCAGAAAACCATCCAGGTTACGAAGCCAACGGCCAAGAACGAGGTAGTACCTGCGAAGAACTCTTCACCGCGTGGGCTTAGCTCGGTTGAGGTGAAGGTCAGGAACGCCCCAGTTGCCAGGCTTACGACAACCGCAAGGGCTACACCTGCCCATAACGGGGCGAGAAGGGCTTTGCGACCGGTTTTCACGAGGTAAGCAACCAGAATTCCGACGATTAGGGCTGCTTCTAAGCCCTCGCGGAGGGCAATTATGAATGTGCTCAACATGGCTTTAACGTACCCGCAGAGATTTAATTACGCAACTCCAATGTTGCGTAATTCGCGTCACTCGGGCTCAGGCGTTGTTTCTGGCGCCTCGGGCAGCACCAGTGGTTCACGCTCGAGCAGTGCGGCACTGACTAAATCGGCAATTTCAGCCACCTGCCAGGGGCGAGCCCCAAGTTCTAGCGCATCTTTACTTACATCAGTTGAAAGTTTCCAAACTAATTTCCTAATTACTTCAGGTGAAATCAAATTCTCAACTGGGATATTTAATTCGGCTGCGCGAAGTTCAACAGCAGCACGAGCATGTGTAAAGGGCGCATACTTTTCCGGAAATCTTTCTTTCCAAATCTTTGTTGGCGGCATTGAATCGCCAGCAGCCCGCATTTCGGGGTACTCACTTTCTGGCAAAGCCACCGCTGAGGAGATAGCCGTTAACCAGATATCTAAATTCTCTTTCCATCTTGCGCGCAAACCAATCGGTCGCAAAACCTTATCGAATTCGCGTTTATTAGTTGGTGGATTCATGGCCAATTCAACTAGTGCGCTGTCATTTAATAATTTACCTGGTGATACATCTAGCGACTCGGCAATTTGATTTCTGACGTTCCAAAGCGAGCGAATTATCGCTAACTGATTACGTTTCCTAATTTTATGCATTCCAGAAGTTCGTCGCCATGGATCAACTCGTGGAGGATTCGGTGGTGCCGCCAAAATAGCGGCGAACTCAGCTTCGGCCCAAGGTAATTTCTTAGCATCAAGTAACAATTGTGCAATTATGTTCCGTAGTTCAATCAGTAGTTCAACATCTAGGGCTGCGTAATTTAACCAATCAAGTGGAAGTGGGCGAACCGACCAATCAACTGCTGAATGCTCTTTTGCTAAAAGAACACCTAGATGGACTTCAAGCAATGGTCCGAGACCTACTCGGGGCAAGCCAGCAATACGTCCGCCAAGTTCAGTATCAAACAATAGTTTTGGATTGATTCCCAACTCACGTAAACAAGGTAAATCTTGGGTGCTGGCGTGCAGAATAACTTCATTGGTATTTAGCAGTTCATTTAGCTCAATAAATAGTTGATGTCCAGGGCCAAAAGGAATTGGATCAATTAAATGCAACCCACCACCATTTCGCTTAATTTGAATAAGGTACGCGCGAGTGCTGTATTTGTAGCCAGATGCTCGTTCGGCATCGACAGCAAATGGCCCAGCACCTTTTGCTAATTCGACCAGCGCTGATTTGAAAGATTCTTCGGTTTCAATGACTGCTGGAGTTCCGGCAGCGGGTGCTAGCAAGGGCGTAGCAGTAGGTACTTCAGCATCAGTCATTTAATTAAATTAACTTGTGCGTCGTTTACGAGGTGGCGAAATTACTGATACCCCATCTGGAATCGGTGGCAGACCAGCCACCGTAGCAAGCAGATTGCACCAAGCATTGACATGGTTAAACAATTCATCGGCAGATTTAATTATTGGTGACCAAGAAGCACGAATCTCAATTTCAGCTTCGTTGCTACGACCCGTTAATTTTCCAAATGAAGCGCTAGTGACACGAGTGACTGTGCCACTTGGCGCGCTGTATTCGCAGCCAGCATCGGACAAAGAGTCTAGAAACCATGACCAGCCCACTTCAGCGAGCATCGGATCTTCATGCATGTCGGGTTCAACATCAGCGCTCATGAATGTAACGCAACGAAAATCAGATTCCCAAGTTTCTTGCCCACCTGGCTCGTGTAGTAATACAAATCGGCCAGAGCCCACGCCATCCTCGGCATCACCGGTTAAACCATTGCTGACATCGGCCGAAAATGCGAAAGCAAATTTAGCTAGCTTTTGGGGCGCAGGGACTTCCTCAAGAATTATTTCAGACCGGGTATCTACAGTTCGAAGTTGATCAATCAATCGATCAAAGGCTGCAGCATCCACTGCCTAAGTCTAAAGATGGCATAACCAGATTCAGGGGAGGCAGGGCGGTAGCCTACGCAAATGGCTTTTGTACTAGCACTCTTATCAAGCGCCCTTTGGGGTAGCGCTGATTTTCAGGCCGGACGAATGAGTAAGAAGTATCAAGCCTTCGCAGTCCTAGGCGTTACTCAATTGATCGGGTTGACCTTTGGAATTTTCTTAATCTTCGCTACCGGTGAACGTGGTGCAGTTGCTTTTGGAAACGATGGATTTTTCTCGGGTTATTTTTGGCCCGGAGTTTTTGCCGGAGCACTTGGATATATTGGATTGATCTGTCTCTATGTTGGACTCAGCACGGGTCGCATGGGTGTGGTTTCCCCAATTAGTTCACTTGGTTCCGTGGTGCCTGTCATGTTTGCGTTAATTGGTGGCGAGCAACTTTCTCGCGGTCGCTGGATCGGCGTAGTGATCGCACTTGCCGGTGCATTCTGCGCAAGTGGTCCCGAAATTTCGCAAGGTTTTCCATTAAAGCCGGTTGCTTTGGCCTTTGGCGCTGCATTTGGGTTTGGTACTGCGTTAACTTTGATGGGTATTGGTTCTGATTCAAGTGCACTCATGACCATGGTGATAATGAGAACGACAACTGCGCTATTTACGATTGCGATCGCAATTAAGTTTCGCTCAACCGGTGGCTTCAGTTTTGCGGATACTCCGTCTCTAATTTTTATTGGGGTAGCAGATTTTCTAGCAAACTTCACTCTTGGGATTGCGACTCAACATGGTTTGGTTTCGTTAGTAATGGTGCTCGGTTCGCTTTATCCAGTAGTAACAGTATTACTGGCCTTTAAATTACTGCATGAGAGATTACATAAAGTGCAGTATGTAGGAGTTTTCTTGGCTGTTTCTGGAGTAGCAATACTCTCAGCGTTTTAAAATCAATTCGTGGCAGTATAAAAAGTTGTATCTTCTTCAACTCGCTGCGTTACCGTTGTGAATTTGCTAAGTAACTTTTTATAATCAACTTGGTCTTCACCTTCCGTAACAGCCGTAACGCTGAGATCAAGGCGATCAATTTTTTTTACCGCAATCAACTCTTCAATTATCGAAATACCAGATTCGATGACAATCGTTTCGCCAAAAAGTCGTTGGGCTCGAGATAGCGCCTCGACTGGGTCGCAATTCCACCAATGAGCTAATCGGTTATTTGATAGCGGATTCAGCATCGACTTAGAGACAACGACCACTGGAACTGGCGTCTTTTGATATGGCTCGTTGCGAGCGGTATTGCCACCAATTAGCAACGCATCTGCCTTGCGTCGGCGAGCTAAGAAAGCCCGACGATCTGCTGCGCTAGAGACGCCTGCCGATCGGCCATCTTTGCTAGTGGATCCATCGGAACCAACGACTAATGAGGCGATAACAGGCACGGAGAAAAGGTAGAGGGTTGGGATTGATTTAGTGCGGAGATTTTTGAGTGTCTGGCCTTAATTTTTTCAAGGTCTCAGGAAAGTGAAATTGTCAGTGGCGGTCTCTAATCTATTGAGCATGATCATTGACTGCGATTCTTGTTCCCTGCGAGATTTAGCTTGTAAAGATTGTGTTGTTTCATTCTTTCTAAACAAAGCTGAAGACTCGGTGGATTTAAGCAACCAAACTACTAATGCACTCGAACTTCTCTCGTCTCGAGGAATTGTGCCGCCGCTTAGATATCTCGCATAGTTGGTCGATTCCGCGTGATTAGCCAAGCTTTCATGTGAATTCCCTGATTTATGGCGCAATTTTGAGCTTGAATGGCGCTTTCGGGCAGTTACATGCGATTTGAGGTTGAGTAGCGTAACTACGCACCGATAACCTCTTCTCCATGTCACGCATTGGTTTACGACGAGCGCTCGCACTTTGCGCAGCCGTTGCAATGATTGGCGCCTTAACAGCGCCAGTTGCCCAAGCGGCTCTGACGCTGGCCCAGATTCAATCCCAAGTTCGCCAACTTCAAGAAGATGCAGCGGCGGCAGCAGAAGGTGCTCAAGCGGCAAAAGTTCAATTAGCAACTCTAACTAAAACACTCAACGGAATTAAACAAGAGGCAGCAGCGCAAGGTGAAACTGTTTCTGCGTTAAAGAAATCTTTAGGGACGATTGCCATCGAGCAATATAAAGCTGGCGGATTAAGTCAAGGTTTAGAACTTCTTTTTTCGGCAAATCCAGAGCTTTACTTGAGTTCGGCTGGATCGCTGGAATCAATTACTCGCGCTAAAAGTACTCAATTACGAAAGTTTGAAGCCGCGCAACAGCGGTTGAAAGCAACATCACTTACGGTTAATGACAAGTTAGCTTTAGTAAAAGCCGCTCAAAAGAGATTTGCACAGAAGTCTGCGCAAGCCAAAGCTAAGTTAATTAGCGCCGAGAAAATTTTGGCGAAACTAAAGAAAGAAGACCGAGCCAGATTGGCAGCTCTGGCAGCAGCCGAGGAAGACGCAGATCAAGCATCATCAAAGGCATATGCCAGCAGCGCTGGAGCGATTTCAGGCCGTGCTGGTTTGGCAATCAAATATGCGTTAAAGCAAATTGGTGATCGTTACGTCTTTGGAGCAGCCGGAACTGTTACCTGGGATTGCTCCGGATTAACTATGCGCGCCTATCAGTCTGCTGGCGTCTCGCTTCCACATTCTTCAGCGGCTCAGTCGCGATATGGCAAAAGCGTTTCTTATAGCTCGGCTAGACCAGGAGATTTACTCTTCTATGGTCGCCCTATTTCACATGTCGCAATTTATTTAGGTGGCGGCAAGATGGTTCACGCGCCACGCCCTGGTTCTCGAGTGAAAGTGGTTTCGAACGCAGCTACTGCGTTAGGCCGCAAAAAACTTGTTGCCGTTCGTCGGTTCTAGCGATGCCTGCGACAACGCTTTTTATTACTAATGACTTTGGTCCCAGAGCAGGTGGTATTGAAACTTTTGTTCATGGCTTAATCGAGCGCCTACCTAGGGGTTCGGTAATTGTTTACACCAGTGCTCAACCGAATTCGGCGCAATTTGATGCCAAATGGCTACAAGACTATGGGGTCGAGGTAATTCGGGATCGCAGCAAGATTCTCTTGCCAACGCCGCGGGTAATAAAGGCATGTCAAGGTCTGATTCGAAGTCGAAAATTAACTCGAGTCGCATTTGGTGCTGCGGCCCCACTTGGTGTTATGTCACGAGCCCTGCGACGCGCAGGTGCGCAAAAAATAGTTGCACTCACCCACGGCCATGAAGTTTGGTGGGCAAAAGTTCCACTGTTTTCTTTTGCTATTAAATACATGAGTCAAGATATTGACGCGATCACGTATTTAGGTGAATTCACCAGAGGTGAGATTAGTAAGGCGCTAAATAGAGATGATCTGAACAAGTTAATTCAAATTGCTCCCGGCATAGATGTAGAGCATTTTAGTCCAACCGACTCCAGTGATTTACGAGCTGAACTTGGGCTAACCGATAAGTCAGTGATCATAAGCGTTGGTCGGTTAGTACATCGCAAAGGTCAAGATAAGTTAATTGCTTCGTTACCTGCGATCAAAGCAGCAGTACCTAATGTTCACTTAGTGCTTGTTGGAGTTGGGCCCCATCAGAATTATTTGAACAAACTGGCTGCGAAATTACAAGTTGCCGATTGCGTAACATTTATTGGTCGGATCAACTACGCCGAACTCCCCAAATACATCTGCGTCGGCGATATTTTTGCGATGCCTTCGCGATCACGCTTTTTTGGGCTAGAAGTTGAAGGTCTAGGTATTGTCTATCTAGAAGCAAGTTCCTGTGGACTGCCAGTTGTTGGCGGAAAATCTGGCGGAGCGCCAGATGCGGTTTTAATCGGCGAAACTGGGGTAGTTGTTGATGGCACCAACACCTTCGAAATAGCCGAAGCTTGTATTGAATTATTAAAAAACCCGGAACTATGTGAACTAATGGGCGCAGCTGGTAGGGAATGGATTATTGAGAATTGGCGATGGGAGATTTGGGCGACCAGGTACGCGGAGTTACTCGCTTAACCAAGAGTTATCTCGAGCAACTGCTACTGCTGAAATCCGATTATTTACTTCAAGCTTTCGATAAATATTTGCCAGATGAGTCTTGATCGTCGGTTCGCTTAAATATAACTCTCTAGCAATCTCCTTAGTGCTTTTGCCCGATGCCAAAATATTTAGAACTTCTAATTCGCGCGAGCTCAAACTAGGTAATCGTGCTTTAGCTGTTAGCGCCTTATGTAATCCTGATGCCGTGAAACTAAGCGGAGTTATCAGCGCACGTTCTAAGGTAGCTATAACCTCAGAGATTGGCGCGCTCTTTAAGACAAATCCGCTTACCCTGGCTGCTAGAGCTGCGAGTAATAGCTCAGGCGAATCGTTAAGCGTGAGAATTACGATTCCGATTTCATCAGAAATTCCTCTCGCCCAGTTAGCTACTTCAAAACCGCTGCCATCTGGAAGATTTAAATCGAGCAAGATTAGGTTCGGATTTGTGCGCGCAATCTGAGCAATAGCCTCATTCTTGCTCGCCGCAAATGCGCAAATTGTGAAATTTGCTTTTAGCAGAGCTTGCTCAAGTCCGGCACGAACAATCGGATGGTCATCAACGATTAGTACCTGACGATTCAAATTGGGATCGATACTCGAATCAAGAGACCAGGGGCGAGATTAACAAATTCGATTCGCCCAGAAAGTTCTGCTACTGCTTCAGAAATCCCGACTAAGCCAAATCGATTAGTTTTCATTTCAACACCACCTATCCCGTTATCGCTAACTTCGATAACAGTATGAGCCTGGTCTTGATAACTCTGTAAATTAATCACGCTAGCCCCAGAGTGCTCTGCGGCATTACGCAATAGCTCAACAACAATTGAATTGAATGATTGATCAAGGGGAGTAGCCAAATCAATTTTGCCAAGACGATTACCGCAAATCGCTAAAGCTTGTTCACCCAAATCCGGCAGGGCGTTTCGAAGATTGAGAATCTCACGTCGAACTTTCTCGATCAGACTTGTGACTTCAAATCGTAGAGTACGCAGCTGGGCGCGAGTTGACGTTGGTAACTCAGGCGCGCCTAATGATTGATCTAGTGAGTAACCCAAGGCAACCAAATCTTGCGCAATTCCATCGTGGATTTGGCGCGCAATCTGGTTCGTGCCCCGGGAGTTCAATTAATCTTTTTCGTAAAGCGTTTCTATTTCAGAGGCAAACTCTTTAGCAATAACATGGCGCTTAACTGAAAGCTTGGCAGTTAACTGGCCACCTGCGATTGTGAAATCCGTAGTCAAGATTCTAAACTTACGAATCGATTCAGCTTTACTTACAGCTTTATTTGTTTCATCAACGGCTGTTTGAATGACACTTATAAGTTGTGGGTCTACCGAAAGATCGGCCATCGAAGCGCCTTGCTTCTTATTTGCCACCACCCAAGACTTCAATGACTCTTGATCAATGGTGATTAATGCACCGATGAATGGTCGAGCATCGCCTACGACGACGCATTGGCTTACTAGTGGATGAGAACGCAAACGATCCTCTAGAACGGCTGGTGCGACATTCTTGCCACCGGCAGTAACGATGAGTTCTTTTTTACGGCCAACGATGAATAGGTATCCGTCATCATCTAACTTGCCGAGATCGCCAGTCTTAAACCAACGATCTGCATCGAAAACTTCAGAGTTAGCTGCATCATTTTGCCAATAGCCGCGCATCACAATTGGGCCTCTGATTAGCACTTCACCATCTTCAGCAATTTTGATTGATGTACCTGGGATTGGTTTACCAACAGAGCCAACTCGAAGCGCGCTAGATAAATTCAGAGTTGCACCAGCAGTAGTTTCAGTTAAGCCATAGCCTTCCAAGATGGTTATTCCAGCCCCACGATAGAAGTGACCTAAGCGTGCCCCGAGGGGAGCGCCGCCTGAAATCGCAGCTTCAACGCGACCACCGACTGCGGTACGAATTTTGGAGAAGACAAGCTTGTCGAAGAGCGCGTGCTTCAAACGAAGTGAGAGCGAAATCTTTTTGCTATCTAAACCTTCGCTGTAAGCGATTGCGACAGCAGCAGCCTTACGGAAGATGTCGCCTTTACCTGCGGCTTCCGCCTTTGCTTCTGCGCCGTTATAAATCTTTTCAAAGATACGCGGTACCGCAAGAACGAAGGTTGGTTTGAAAGAGGCCAAATCTGCTGACAATCTCCCAACTGGATCACTGCAGTGTGCTAAATGTAGGCCAGCAGTTACCGCACCAATCTGAACCATGCGACCGAATACATGCGCAACCGGCAAGAACAGCAGAGTCGAACCATCTGGCTTCAAGAAAAGATCTTTAGCTCCCTGCACTACGTTTCCGCATTCAGAAAGAAAATTGCCATGAGTTAGCGAAACTCCTTTAGGTTTACCAGTTGTGCCAGATGTATAAATTAAGGTGGCCAACGTATCCGGAACAAGTGAGTTACGTCGACGATCGATTTCATCGTCACCAATGTGAGCACCAGATGCAGTCAAAATATCTAATACGCCATCGGTCATTGTCCAAACGTGACGAGTATGAGCGGGTCTAACGGTTTCAACTAGCTCACGGAGAGTTGGCGTTTCGACAATCATGCCCACTGAGCCAGAGTCGTTGAGAATCCAATCAATTTGTTCAGCCGAAGAAGTGTCGTAAACCGGAACAACAACGCCACCGGCGTACCAAATTGCGAAATCTAAAATGGTCCATTCGTAGCGAGTGCGGGACATGATTGCAACACGATCGCCGATTTGGATACCAGCAGCGATTAAACCTTTAGCGGCAGTACGCACTTCGGTTTCAAACTCGCGAGCAGTTACGGGTTGCCATCCTTCGCCGAGTGGGCGTGAAAGCATTATGCGTTCTGGCTCAAACCAGGCACGCTCAGCGACCAGGTTAGTCAGATTTCCCTCGGTAGCTGAAGGAACAAGGGCAGGTATCGTCATTTCGTTCATGGGAGAACGCTAGCGTGGCAACTATCGGAAATGGAAGAGGGTAGCCTTTGCGCCATGAGCGAATTAAGCAGCGGAAAGATCACCATAGATGCCTCAATCAATGAGGTACAAGAAGCCCTTTTCGATTTAGCCAAGTATCCCGAGTGGTCGACTTCAATTAAGTCGGTTGAAGTTCTAGACACCGACGAGCAAGGTCGTTTAACGACAGGCAAGTTCGTTATCGATGCCGGCATGATGAAAGATAAAGTCACACTTGATTACGACTGGTCAGCAGCTCCCAGCAAACTTTCATTCACTTTTAATGATGCCGATTTGTTAACTGGCATGGAAGGTTCGTACTCAATTAAAAAAATTGACGAGGACACAACCGAAGTCACTTACGAAATGGGTGTTGAAATCTCGATGCCTATTCCGGCAATGATGCGTAAAAAGGCTGAACAAACGACAATTGATCAAGCCTTACAACAATTGAAATCACACTTAGAAGAGTAGTTCGTCAGATGTCACTAACAGTTGGCGTAGATGTCGGCGGCACGAAAGTGCTTGGTGGCGTTGTTGATGCATCGGGAAAAGTTTTAGCAACTTCGCGTCGCGATACTCCACGTGAAGGTGGAAGCGCGCTCACCAAAACCATCGCTGAAGTTGCGCTGGAATTAATGCAGCAGCATTCGATATCTGCAGTTGGTGTATCGGCTGCTGGATTTGTCTCTTCAGATCGCAAAACGATGTTAGCGACGCCAAATATTGCTGACTGGAATGGCGTTCAACTCGACCTTGAATTAACAAAGTTAATTGGTCTACCAGTTGTTATTGAAAATGATGCGAACGCTGCGGCATGGGGTGAAGCGAAATTTGGAGCTGGTCGCAACCAAGCTCACATGATGATGTTAACTATTGGTACTGGAGTTGGCGGAGGAATCGTCGTAAACAATGAGCTCTACCGCGGAGCTTTTGGAGTCGCTGCAGAGTTTGGTCACTTGCGTGTTGTACCCGAAGGTCATTTATGTGGGTGCGGTGCTCGCGGTTGTTTCGAACAATATGCATCTGGCAGCGCACTTCGTCGCCATGCTCGCGAAGCTATTAGCGCATCTCCGGATCTAGCTCGTAATTTATTGGCCAGAGGCGACGGCACGATCGATGGTTTAACTGGACAAGCAATTACCGACGCTGCTCGTGAAGGTGATGCGGTCGCACTTGCTGCTTTCCAAACCACTGCGCAATATCTCGGCGCGGGCATTGCATCCCTCGCAGTACTTCTTGATCCATCTTGCGTAGTTATTGGCGGAGGCGTTATTGATGCCGGCGAGATTTTGCTGGCGCCTACTCGCGATGCCATGAAACGTTATATGCCATTCGCGGGCAAGCATCCCTATCCCGAAATAGTGGCAGCCGAACTTGGTAACGAAGCCGGCTTAGTAGGAGTCGCGGATTTAGCTCGAAGTTAAATTTCGAACGGGTAGCGCAAACCAATCTGATTTCGGATCTCATCTAGTGTCTGCATGATTTCAATACTCATCTTGTGAGTTAACAACGGTGATTCGAGCTCGCCATTTCGGACCATTCGTTCTAGCTCAGCTGCTTGTTCGCGAAGCCCATGACCTCTATAGGTATTTGGATATTCCGTAGTTGTACCGTCTCGCATCACTAACCGCATATTCGCCGGGTTGTAGAAAGTGCGATCAATTTCAATTCGACCAAGTGTTCCTGTAACGGTGGCGCGGCAAGGAGTTCCAGTAATCAAAGTTGTTGTCACTACTGCTTGCGCGCCGCTCTCGTAATCAAAAATTGCAGAAGTTTGACTATCGACACCTTTTCCAGTGAGCACACCAGTTGCGGTAATGCGATCGGGTTTACCCAAAACCATATGTGCAAATGAGACTGGATAGATACCCAAATCAAGTAACGCACCACCAGCAAGTGCCGGTTCAATCAATCGTGGTATTTCAAGATCAAGTAAAAATTGGCCATGATCTGCTTCCACATTAATTACCTTGCCGATAACGCCACTGTTTAAGAGTTCACGCATCTGCGCAATATGCGGCAAGAACCGAGTCCACATCGCCTCGAGAAGAGCAACGTTATTTTTACGGGCAGCTGCAACCATTTCTTGGGCTTCAATCGCATTCACCGCAAAAGGTTTCTCGCATAAAACTGGCTTTCCGGCGTTAAGTGCCAGTATCGCATTCGCCACATGCTGCGGGTGAGGTGTGGCTACATAAACTGCATCGATCATCGGATCAGCGACTAACTCTTCGTAACTTCCATAGAAAGCACAGCCCGGAAACTCCAATGCGAACTCACTAGCTTTTTCTAGCGAACGGGAACCAACTGCTTGAACGATGTGGTTATTAAAGTAGGAAAGGTCGCGGGCAAATGCTTTAGCTATTCCACCCGTTCCAATAACTCCCCATCTAAATTCCGGTTTGGTGAATTCGAGTTTGGTGAATTCGGAGTTAGATGTGTGCGCCATCTTCGCCTTCTTCCCTAGTTAGTTTCCAACGGTACAAGAGAGTAGCAAGTCCGCCGGTCGTTGCTAATAGACCTGGCCAAGGTTCAATTCCGAATGGATCAAAGCCGATTACCGCAGAAAAAATAATCCAGATAGGTCCAACAATAAGCGCAATAACCGCAAATCTATTTGCGCGTTCTTTAATTCTAGGTAATTGGGGATCTGGTGCTAGGAAACGGTCAGAGTGATCTATTTGATCGAGTTGATCCAAATAACTAGATGGCGAGGATTGATCTAATGAAAGAGTTGAAACTATCGAATTGAATTCAGCATCTACTAATTCAGAGTCATCATCACTTCGCAAATCATGAATATTCTTGCCTACAACTTTGTATTCATTTATGAGAAGTGGAACTTTGTAATCGTCATCATCAATATCAGCATGAGTGACAATTACCGTGTGGCCTTGTTCTTGAAAATTGGCGCAAAGATCAATGGCATCTTCAATCGGCTGACGAGCGCCGAGAATTATTAGAACGGCAACCTGCGCTTTATCTCCAGAGCCTTTGAGTATTAGATCTGGGGGAGTTGAATCATCGTTCACGAGTGCCATAATCGCATAAGAAATCACTGAAATGGAACCGATTTAGCGTTAAATTGGGAAGTGCGTAGGATTACCCTCTGATCCCGAGCGAGATAAGGAGTAGCCGAATGGGCAAAGCTGACGACGTTCCTTATGGTCTTTTGCGCTCTTTTCTAACTCCATTTTTAATGTTGGCATTTAGACCCAAGGTAAAAGGTCTGCGCAATGTTCCGCTCAAGGGTCCGGTCATCATGGCATCGAATCACCTCTCGTTTAGTGATTCTATTTTTATGCCGCTAGTTGTTCCTCGCAAAGTTACATTCTTGGCCAAGAGCGAGTACTTCACTTCGCCAGGCCCTAAAGGGCTACTTAAGAAATTAACTTTCATCGCGCTGGGTCAAGTCTCAGTAGATAGATCTGGTGGGCGCCGAAGCGAAGCTGCATTGCTAACTGGTTTGAGTGTTCTAGCGCAAGGAAAATGTTTAGGTATTTATCCGGAAGGTACTCGGTCACCCGATGGTCGCCTATACAAAGGTCGCACCGGCATCGCTCGTTTAGCAATTGATTCAGGCGCACCAATTATTCCGATAGCTATGTTTAATACCGAAAAAATTCAACCTACTGGCACCGTGATTCCAAAAGTGATGCGCGTTGAAATGATTTTTGGTGAGCCAATGTATTTCGAGGGCGATTCAACTGACCTTAATTACTTGCGCGAAGTAACAGATCAAATTATGAAGAGGATCCAAGAACTCTCTGGTCAGGAGTATGTTGATATTTATGCGACTAAGCGCAAAGAACAGATCGCGGAGGAAGAAGAGTAGTTTTTACTCTAGCCCTAATCGCTGAGTTAAGTAGTTACAAGTGCCGCAACCAGAACCGGAATCAGGGAAATCACCATCGATCACGGTTACCAGCTCTTCAATTACTCTGAAAAAAGTTTCTGGTTCGCGCTCTACTGCTACATATTTCTGTTCAACTCCAAAACCATAATTACTGGAATTATCCCCGACTACCGAACTTGGTTTCCAAACCAAGAGACCCATAGAGGCTACTTCGCGCGCTTTGCCAGCAGCTGGATTTTCTAAAGCAAAGGCATATGACTCGAGTTGTGGCGCATAGAACTGGCCGTTATCGCGTTCTGAATCAGAAACTTTGCAGTCAATTAACCCAAGTGTGCCATCTTCGTTCTCGGCCAAAACATCGTAAATGCCTAGTATTCGCCATGGCGTTTTGGTGCCGTTAATGGTTATGTAATCACTCTTTACCCATTCGCCCCACTTGGTAATTTTGCCTGGGCGCAATGAAGGATCTAGGTCGGGCATGCTCGCACCGCGGAAATGGGCCTCTTGTAGTTTAGATAATGTGCCAACTATGGGGAATTGCCCGGGCAGAGTTACCTTGAACCAATACTTAATCCAGATGCAACGTTTACATGTGCTTAAGCCGAATGTCAGATCACTCGGCGCAATCGTGTCGCGGGCAGGTTTTGCAGGTTTCTTAATCATATGAGTCCAGTCGCAGTTGAAAGAATTACGGTCAGACCTAAAACAACCATCACGCAACCTCCAGTGCCTCTTAGTTTTTCCAGTCTACTCGCATCGCCTGCTAACCAAGCACGCGCTGTCCCTGCTAGTAAGCCCCAACTGCCATCGCTGAAGAAGGCGAGTATTGAAAACAAAGCACCGAGAAAAAGTAATTGACTTGTAACGCTACCGCGATCACGATCGATAAATTGCGGTAAAACAGCTGCGTAGAAAACTAAACCTTTCGGATTTAAAACTCCCACCATAAATCCATCACGAATTGATTGAAAAACCCTCGGTTCGATTGATCCTTGATTAGTCATATCTGCGGCATGCACTCTTCGCTTTCGAATGGCATCGATGCCGAGATACATCAGGTAAAGACCGCCACCCCACTGCACTGCAGCAAATGCCAAGTCGGAACGTTGTAGAACTGGACCCAAACCAAAAGCGACTAAAGAGGAGAGAACAAAAGCCCCAGTTACATTTCCGGCTACCGTAACTACGGCAACTTTGCGGCCCCAAGCGATTGCTCGTGCGATTACAAAAAGCACGCTGGGCCCAGGTGCGAGAATAATAATCATGGCAGCGATGATGTATTCAACAAGGCGCGATGGGATAACCATTTAGCGATTCTAATGCGAAGACCTTAAAACTTTGAGGAAATACAAAAGGGGCCGGTTTCCCGACCCCTTTTGCCAGAACAGATTTTGTAAGTTTACTTACGTGCTTCTGCTAGCGCATGTAGTACTCGATAGCCGATTACCGCAACTAGTGTTGCATTTACAATTCCAGTAAATGTGTAATCTCCGCGAGTCCATGAGTAGTCAGCAATACCGATAATGAGCGCAGATGATGCGATCAATAAGTTAGTTGAGTTGGCAAAATCAACTTTATTCTCAATCCAGATTCGCGCACCAAGGATGCCGATCATTCCAAATAGAGCAGTTGATACGCCACCAAGTGCACCAGCTGGAGTTGCACTAAGTACTGCGCCGAACTTTGGCGACATTGATAGCAGTACTGCGCCAAGACCAGCGATCCAATATGCAGCAGTTGAATAAACTCGGGTTGCTGCCATTACGCCAATATTTTCGGCATATGTTGTTGTACCCGAACCGCCACCGAAGCCAGCCAAAGTTGTCGCGACACCATCAGCCATTAGTGCGTTACCCATTTGATCATCAAGATTCTTGCCAGTCATGGCCGAAACAGCCTTAACGTGACCAACATTTTCTGCGATTAGTACTAACACCACAGGCAAGAAAAGAATCATGACGCTGATATCAAAAGTAGGAGCAGTAAATGTAGGTAGTGCAAACCATTTGGCAGCAGTGATGCTTTCAGTTTTTACATCACCCATAGCTAAAGCAACCAAATATCCAACAGCTAGGCCAAGGAAAATGCTAATGCGACTCATAAAGCCTTTAGACAGAACAGTGAATAGTCCGATGCTGCCCAATGTAATAATCGCGATTAGTGGGTCTGCAGTGAAGTTACCTTTTGCTGCGCCAGCTAAATTAAAACCAATCAGCATAACGATGGTGCCGGTTACAACAGGTGGCATTAACCAATTTACCCAACCGATGCCTGCTGCCTTGACCGCAAATCCAACCGCTGCGAGAACTGCGCCGGTGAATACGATTCCACCGAGAGCTGCAGCCATTCCACCAGTTTTATTCGCTGCCATTGCCGCGCCAATTGGTCCTAGGAATGCAAACGAAGAACCTAGGTAGCTAGGTAATTTATTTCCTGTGATAATTAAAAATAGAATTGTGCCTACGCCAGAGAAGAAAAGCGTGGTCGTTGGTGGAAACCCGGTGATGATTGGGACCAAAAAGGTCGCACCGAACATGGCTGCTATATGTTGTAAGCCGACACCAATGGTGCGCGGCCAGCTCAGGCGTTCATCAGTTGAAACGACGGCTCCGGCAGCAACGCTCTTGCCATCGCCATGCATTTTCCAAGTAAGTAGAGACATATTGAGATAGGCCCTTCCTAATGGCCTTCAAAAGGTTTGAAGGCGCTAAAAAAAGGGTAAATCCGACCCACTGGTAAGTCGTCTATGTCACTCGGCGAGTTCACAGAAATCTCGAGATACCTGTTAACGGTGTGTTCAGGTTGCGTTCATACGGGGTATCGGCTTTAATATCGCATCGATATATCGAATCGATATATTCAACAGAACGTCCAACGGACTATGGGAATCAGAAAGGGGAAGTCGTGCGCTCACGTAGTGAATCACTCGAGTTCGCCCTTCTAGGGCTTCTTTCGCAGAATAGCCTTCACGGTTATGAACTGCGCAAGCGCCTAACTGCTATCTATGGGCCATTTCGAGCCCTCTCTTTTTCAGTGCTTTACCCGCAACTGAAACGAATGATGCTGGCTGGATTGATTGAAGAATCAACTGAAGCCGCGACCCCACGTCGTTCGCGAATTGTTTATGGGCTTACTGAAAAAGGGCGAAATCGTTTTGAAAAGTTAACCGACACCGTTGGTCCAGATACTTGGGAAGATGAGGGATTTGAAGTTCGCTTCGCTTTCTTTAGTCCAACTTCTACAACCAACCGAGTTCGAATTTTGGAAGGGCGTCACAGACGCCTCAAAGAGAAGGCCGAGATTCTGCGAGGCGAGCTAGAAAAGTCGCCCATCGGAATCGATAAGTACCTAGAGGAGTGGCGACGTCACTCTCTTGAATCAGCAGAACGAGAAATTGTTTGGCTGGAAGACATGATCAAAACCGAGAGGAAATAACGTGAATATCACAACCGGTAAAGGCGATATCCGAGTAGCAATCGTAGGTGTAGGAAACTGCGCTAACTCATTGGTGCAAGGCGTTACCTACTACAAAGATGCAGCCCTTGATCAGGAGATTCCTGGCCTTATGCATGCAACCATTGGCAGCTATCACATCAGCAACGTTAAGTTCGTTGCAGCATTTGATGTTGATGCAAAGAAAGTCGGCTTAGATTTAGCTGATGCCATTTGGGCAAGCGAGAACAACACCATCAAGTTCAGTGATGTAGCAAAGACTGGCGTGCCAGTTCTTCGTGGCGTTACAAATGATGGACTTGGTAAGTATTACCGCGAAACTATTCAAGAGTCAGATGCGCCAGCAGTAGATGTAGTCGCAGTCCTTAAGGAAGAACAAGTTGATGTTTTGATTTGTTACTTACCTGTAGGTTCTGAAACAGCTGCTAAGTACTATGCGCAGTGTGCTATTGACGCTGGTTGCGCATTCGTTAACGCACTTCCTGTATTCATCGCATCAGACCCAGTATGGGCTAAGAAATTCGAAGATGCCGGTCTTCCAATTGTGGGCGATGACATTAAGAGCCAGGTTGGCGCGACAATTACGCACCGCATTATGGCTAAATTGTTCCAGGATCGTGGCGTTCACCTAGATCGCACTTACCAATTAAACGTTGGCGGAAACATGGACTTTAAGAACATGTTAGAACGCGATCGCTTAGAGTCGAAGAAGATTTCAAAGACCAACTCAGTGACATCACAACTAGATCACGATATGGGCGAGAAGAACGTTCACATCGGACCATCGGATTACATTCCATGGCTAGATGATCGCAAATGGGCCTACGTGCGCCTTGAAGGTCGCGCATTCGGTGATGTTCCACTAAGCCTTGAATACAAACTAGAAGTTTGGGATTCACCAAACTCAGCTGGCGTAATCATTGATGCGCTTCGTTGTGCAAAGATTGGTCTTGATCGCAAGATTGGTGGCGCACTATTGTCACCATCTAGCTACTTCATGAAGACGCCACCTGAGCAATACACAGATGAGCAAGCTCATGTGAAGACCGAAGATTTCATTAGCGGAAAGATTGAACGCTAAAGGAAAAAAATTTACAAGAGAATCGCCCCCTGGACCTTACGGCCTAGGGGGCGATTTTTTTCTATATGGCGAGGATCCATTCGCTCAGTATGTAATATTCTTTAATCGATATGCATATTGCAGACGTGACGACCGTCCGGACCCAATTCTAAATGTGAGCAGGAAACGCCAAGTTTTTCGAATGCTTGATCACCATAATGAGTTCGGTAGGCCAGCGCTAATAGAACTCGCAAATTAGTATCGCCATCAGCTTTTATTCCAAAAACATGGGCACTTCGACTGACGGTATTTTCAATAACTTTCTCAGTATGAGCAGTCTCCATCGCTATGGCACTATTCGTCTTACCTTCGCAGAGCGCTTCCATGATCAAGCGCTCAAATGGCGATAATTTGCGAGAGGCAACGGTTATATCCCTGACCATAGTTTCGCCTCTCTGATGAGCCTCAGGCTACTCCGAATACTGGCAAGTAACCCTATGCTTAGCATCATGAGCGACGTGATCTCGAAAAAAAGCGATGAGGGAGTGCTAACCCTCACTCTAAACCGGCCGACCAAAATGAATGCTCTGACTCGGCAGATGTATGGTGCTTTAGCGAATGGGTTGAATGAAGCTGCTGGTGATTTTAGTGTTCGTGCCGTAATCATCTCCAGCGAAGGTGATCACTTCACCGCAGGTAATGACATTAAAGATTTTATGGACCACCCACCAACCGGTGATGATTCCGAAGTGGCTAAATTTTTGGGATCACTCCTAAATTTCCCGAAGCCACTTCTGGCCGCAGTAAAAGGCAACGCCATCGGAGTAGGTACGACTATGTTGCTCCATTGTGATGTAGTACTGGCATCACCTACAGCCAACTTTTCAATGCCTTTTACTTCCCTCGGTCTAGTTCCAGAAGCTGGATCGAGTTACCTTTTCCCAGCCCTAGTTGGTTATCAGCGCGCAGCGCGCATCTTTTTAACTGGTGAATCGTTCTCCGCCGATGATGCGAAAGAGATGGGTCTGGTTACCACGATTGCGCCTGATGTTTATGAGCAAGCACAATTAGTTGCTAGCCAGATTGCCGCACAACCACCGCAAGCGATTATTAACACTAAAGCACTATTGAAAGCTAGTAAGCATGATGCCGTCGCAGCGGTTATGAAAGCAGAGTTCCAACTTTTTGCAATGGCCCTTCAATCCGAAGAAGCCATGATGGCGTTCATGAACTTCATGAGCAAGAAAGGTAAATAATGTCACTAGCCGGAAAGAGAATCTTCGTCACTGGCGGATCCCGCGGAATCGGTTTAGCTATTGCTTTGAAAGCAGCCCGTGATGGTGCGTCAGTAGCAATCGCTGCCAAAACTACCGAAGTCAACCCCAAGTTACCCGGCACAATTTATTCGGCTGCGGCAGAGATCGAGGCTGCCGGGGGAGTAGCGCTACCGATTCAATGCGACCTTCGCGATGAAGAACAGATTGCCGCCTCGATTGCTAAAGCAGCAGCGGAGTTCGGCGGCATTGATATTTTGATCAATAACGCAAGTGCCATTAACTTAACTAAAACCGAGGCAACACCAGCAAAACGTTTTGACTTGATGTTTGATGTCAATGTCCGTGGCACTTTCTTAGCATCACAAGCAGCGATCCCACACCTTCGCGAATCCGCTAAAGCTGGCCGCAACCCACACATTTTGACGCTATCACCGCCACTTTCGATGAAAGCAAAATGGTTTCAACACCATGTTGCCTACACAATGGCTAAGTACGGCATGAGCATGTGCGTTTTAGGAATGTCAGAAGAATTCCGCAAAGAAGGCATCGCAGTAAACGCCCTCTGGCCACGAACAGCTATTGATACTGCGGCTCTGCAGATGATTCCAGGCGTGGATACGGCTGCTTGCCGAACTCCAGAAATCTTGGCGGATGCGGCTTATATTATTTTAAATCGCGAATCTAAGGCATGTACAGGTAACTTCTTTGTAGATGACGAGCTGCTCGCATCCGAAGGAATTACAGATCTGGAAAAGTATTCAGTTGTACCGGGTACCAAGGATTTCCTTCTCGATTTCTTCTTAGACTAATGCGCAATCTAAAAGTACTACTGATCACATTAGGACTGGTATTTGGTGGAACCCAAAGTGCAGTTGCGCATGCTGAATTAGTGAAAAGCTTTCCAGTCGCCAATTCAACTTTAACCAAGGCGCCAAAGTATGTGCAACTAGAATTTGGCGAAGCGCTCACAACCTTAAAGAGCAAGAGCGCAAACACCATCACTATTGTCGATTCGAAAAATCACAAAATTTCAACTTCCAAAATCGATATCAAAAAGGCTGTCGCTCGTACGGAGTTGATTGGTACTTTGAAGCCTGGTCAGTACACCGTCAAATACCGAATCGTCTCGGCTGACGGCCATGTTTTGAGTGCGCAGTACAAGTTCTCAACAAGTTAGAATTGCGGGATGAAACCTGAGTTAAATGACATTAATTTCATCGGCGAATCTGAACGCCGAGGAAAAGCTAGTGACCTTTTCTGGCCATGGGCTGGAGCCAATGTGTCATTGCTAGCTCTTTCTTATGGAGCTTTCTTCCTAGGTTTTGGAATTTCTTTCTGGCAAGCAACAATCGCTGCAGTTATTGGCACAGTTGGTTCTTTCGCGTTAGTTGGCGTGAGTTCGTTGGCTGGAAAACGTTCCAGTGCGCCAACTATGACACTTTCACGCGCAGCATTCGGTGTTAACGGAAACTTATTGCCGGGGCTACTTTCATATTTAGTCTTTGTGGGCTGGGAAACCGTTTTGGTCTCACTTGCCACGTTAGCAACTGGCACAGTCTTAGAAAGAGCAACTTCACTTGATCGCAATATTGCACTAGTTCTTGGTTTTTTAATTGCTGCTTCGCTCACCATTTTCGGCGGGGTATTAGGTCACTCAGTAATCATGAAGTTACAACGATGGATAACTGGAATTACTGTTGTGGCAACAGTTACTTATATTGCCTTAACGCTAGATGAAGTTAATTGGAATTCAGTATTTGCGATTAAGGCCGGTAGCACAGCTGGATTAATCGGGGCAATTATCTTTGCGATCACCGGCATTGGCCTCGGTTGGGTAAATAGCGCCGCTGATTATTCGCGTTACTTGCCACGCAATGTTTCAAGCAACGCTGTATTTGGTTGGACTGTCTTTGGCGCATCTATCGTCCCAATCACCTTAGTTATCTACGGAAGTGCACTCTCTGGCAGCAGTAAAGAGTTAAGTGATGCCATTGCAATGGATCCAATAGGAGCCCTTACACAGTTACTTCCAACTTGGTTTCTTATTCCATTTGCACTCGTTGCGATTCTTGGTTTAGTTGGCGGTGCAATCCTTGATCTCTACTCTTCCGGCTTAACTCTGATCTCTATTGGAGTAAAGGTAAAGCGCCCAGTAGCAGCAGCAATTGATGGAACCATCATGCTCTTTGGAACTATTTATATTGTTTGGTTTGCAACCGATTTCTTTGGGCCATTCCAAGGTTTCTTGATCACGCTCGGCGTACCGGTGGCGGTTTGGTCAGCAATATTTGTGGCCGATGTGATTCTGCGTAAACGTGATTACGTAGAAGCTGATTTATTCACCGAAGACGGTCGCTATGGCCGAGTAAATCCAATCGCTATCGCACTCGTTGCGATTGGCTCAATTGTTGGATGGGGATTTGTTACAAACACTTTCGCTGGTTGGCTAAATTGGCAGGGCTACTTTATGGGGGCTATTGGCGGCAAAGAAGGGCAGTGGGTGTACGCCAATGTCGGCGTTATCTTCGCTCTATTGATTGGCTTCTTTGGTTACTTATTACTTGGTCGATCCCGGATCAAATTACAAGAGAAGGATTAGTCCTGAGCTGTAGAGAATTTTCGCAACAGCAATAAGCCAAGAACAGCTGACACAAGCGCAGCAACCACTAAGCCAATCTTGATTTCTGCAATGATGGCTTGATCAGTAATCGCTAATTCAGCCAGAAATAGCGAGACAGTCAATCCCATTCCAGCTAACGCACCTGCACCGGCAATTTCAGCGAAGGATAGTGAGTCGGGTTTTCTGGCGAATCCGATCTTGACCGCGATCCAAGCAAATAAAGTGATGCCAACAATCTTTCCAATTACTCTGCCGATGATTAAGCCACCAGCAACTGGCGAGCTCAGAGTTTGGGTTAGTGAACTCCATTCAATAGCGACACCAATATTTGTTAACGCAAAGATAGGAATAATAAGAAATGCGGTCCAGGGATGCAGAATCGTAGTTAAGCGGCTAGTGGGAAGTTGTTTAATCTCGGGCATTAGAAGTGCGATAGCGACAACACCAACTGTTGAGAAGATCTTGAGTGCTGATAACCCAGATGAGTAAAAGATGCCCAGTACGATAATCGAAAATAGGTCATCAGCAATCGCTAGAGTCAACAGAAATATTTTAAGTGAAGTATCAATGCGAGATCCCAACAAAGCCAGCGCACCAATAGCTAATGCAATATCAGTTGGCATGGGCACTGCCCAGCCTGATTTACCCGGTCCGTCATAATTGAAGAAGGTATAAATTAAGGCGGGCAACAACATGCCACCGATTGCGGCGAAAATCGGCAATGCTGCGTTCTTCGGATTACGCATCTGGCCATGGCGAATTTCATTACGAATTTCTAGGCCGACCATAAAGAAGAAGATCGCCATTAAACCTTCATTGATAAAACCATGAAAAGGCTCAATTGCGTCGTTGAAATCAACAGCAGCAGGTGTGTTAGCAATAATCAGAGCGATGATCGCTGAAACCACTAGAAATATGCCGCCGGCACTCTCTAACGCAAAGAACTTGCGTAGTTGTGTTGAGATTCGCAGTCGCATGAGGCAATACTATCTGGCGCGCTATGAAGTGGTAGGGAAAATAAAAACCCCGCCAATGCTGACGGGGTTTTTATTTTTAATTCGATTTAGATATCGAAGTAAAGTTCGAACTCAGCTGGGTGTGGACGCAAGCGAACATAATCAACTTCATTCTTGCGCTTGAAATCAATCCAAGTTTCGATTAGATCTTCGGCAAAGACGCCACCCTTAGTTAGGAACTCGTGATCAGCTTCGAGGCTATCTAGAACCTCATCAAGTGAACCTGGAACCTGAGGGATTGCAGCTGCTTCGGCTCCTTCTAGTTCGTAGAGATCCTTATCAACTGGGGCAGGTGGTTCGATCTTATTAAGAATTCCATCGAGGCCAGCCATCAACATTGCTGCGAATGCTAGGTATGGATTTGAAGATGGATCCGGGCAACGGAACTCAATGCGCTTTGCCTTTGGATTTGAACCAGTAATTGGAATACGAATACAGGCAGAACGGTTACGTGCTGAGTAAACCAAGTTAACTGGTGCTTCGTAACCTGGAACTAAGCGGCGATATGAGTTAACAGTTGGGTTTGTGAAAGCTAGTAGTGAAGGTGCGTGCTTTAGCAAACCACCGATATACCAACGCGCCATATCTGAAAGATCGCCATAGCCATGACCGAAGAACAGTGGCTTGCCATCTTTCCAAAGTGATTGGTGAACGTGCATACCTGAACCGTTGTCACCAAATAGTGGCTTAGGCATAAAGGTAGCTGTCTTGCCACCTTCCCAAGCAACGTTACGGATGATGTATTTGAACTTCATTACATCATCGCCGGCTTGAAGAATGTCGCTGAAACGATAGTTAATTTCCATCTGACCAGCGGTACCAACTTCATGGTGAGAACGCTCAACTAGAAGTCCTGCGCGACCAAGTTCCATAACCATCTCATCGCGAAGATCTGCATATTGATCTGTTGGTGATACTGGGAAATATCCACCCTTTACGCGAGTACGGTATCCGCGGTTTGGTGTGCCATCAGCATCGTATTCAACACCAGTGTTCCAGGCACCTTCATAAGACTGAATCTCATGGTAGGCCTCGTTGATACCAGTCTTGAAGCGAACGCTATCGAATACATAGAACTCGGCTTCAGGTGCGAAGAATGCAGTATCTGCAAAACCAAGCGAGCGCATATAGTCAACGGCTTTTGCCACAACACCACGTGGATCGCGTGAATAAGCTGAGTTATCAACTGGGTTATGAACTGAAAAAAGAATTACTAAAGTTTTTTGATCACGGAATGGATCGATAAATGCTGAACTTGGTACTGGCAGCAACTTCATATCTGATTCGTGAATTGACTGGAAACCACGGATTGAAGAACCATCGAACATCAGACCATCAGTGAAAACTGCTTCGTCAAATGATTCAACTGGTACGTTGAAGTGGTGTTGGATACCTGGCAAATCAGTAAAGCGAACGTCAATTAACTTAACGTCCTCTTTCTTGATGTATGCAAAGATTTCTGCAGAATTCTTAAACATATTTCTCCTGTTTTTCAGATGATGGCTGCTTCGAATCAACCAATCGGTTTCCTCGCCTTTGAGGCCGTGCTTTATGGGTGGAAATCTATGCCCCAGCGGTCAAAAGTTCATAACTGCTGTGTTACATCGATGTTAAAAAATTATCGATTTTGACGGCAATGATCCGCTGGCGAGCGTATAACTGGGCTCATGTGCGCTAAATCATCTAGGCTCACGCTATGACTCACCCCGAGGGCGTAACACTTGGCCGACGATTGGCAGCTATCACAATAGATTGGCTGGCCTCATATGCCATCGCGTTCTCTTTTTTTGCCGGAGGTGGAGATTACTCCCAACGTATTGAGGGAACTCGATTTATAACAGCAATGATCTTTATCGCTGAATACGCCATTTTGATAGCTTTGACTGGAGCATCATTTGGACATCGATTATTGAGGTTGAAAGTTGTTGACTTCAACCACGGGGGAATGCCAAGTGCTCGACAAGTACTAATCCGTACTGGGTTAATGGCGTTAGTTATAACTGCTATTACCTACGATGAAGATGGCCGTGGAATACACGAGCGGTTCAGTCAAACTAAATTAGAACGTGCCTAAATAGAGTGAAACAATGTTAGAGAACTAGCGAATCTTCATCCCGCGAGTTGGCATTGGCCCCTTTGGGATTGGCATTGCCATTCCGCCAACTGCCTTTAGGCGAGCTCGTACTTCGCGCATTTGATTGGCAGTTAATTTCTTAGGAAACTTCTTCATGCGCTTCTGTAATTTACGAAGAGATACTTGACCTTCTTGATCTCCAACAATTAACTCATAAATTGGCACACCAGGTGCGTAACGTTCGGTTTTGCGTTTCTCATCTTGAAGTAGTTGACGAACTGAACTACTTCCTTCGCCGGTTAGAACAATTCCGGCTCGGCCAACTGAGCGATGGACCATATCTTGATTACGAGACACAGCAACGGCTGGAGTAGTTGACCAACCTTTGCGGATCGACATCAAAACACTAGCGCCAGCACCAATCTGTCCTTCAATCGAGGCATATGCGGCGGACCCAGCTTGGCGGGTGAAAATGAAAAATGCTAACAACGCAGCAAATGGAGCTGAAACAAATCCAAGATAAACCGGATGGCCGATTGCAAAACCTATTGCGATTCCGACTGCCCAGCCAGCGACAAAGATGCCAGCCATTGCTGAGCCAATCCAAGGTTTGGCGGCCTTAGTTATTTTGTAGGCATCACGAATCTCTTTAAATCTTGGTGCCTTTGGTTCGCTGGACTTATTCTTCTTTCGATTAAACATGTCAGGAGTTTAGTGGAGCAGGCGCGGTACCACCAAGACGCGCAGGTGCCCAACGTTGCCCAACGTGGTTATCGGGATATCGCCCCTGAACTTCATGCAACATTTCGATCATGGTGGCTCGTAACTGTGCCTCGCCAGCTTCAACATCGGCATCCTTGGCAAAGTGCATCGGTTCGCCGAAAGTCACGAAAATTGGAAATTTATTTCGCTTGAGATTTCGCTTAACGCCTTTAGTCCAAATCCGTTGACTGCCCCACACGATAGTCGGAATTACTGGAACTCCAGCCCCCATCGCTAATCGGATTACGCCAGATTTCAATTCTTTTATTTCAAAGCTCTTGGAAATTGTCGCCTCAGGAAAAATTCCAATAATTTCACCAGCGCGAAGAGCGCGCAGGGCTGCCACGAAAGAGGCGGAACCATTGGCTCGGTCTACCGAAATATGATGCATACCGCGCATTAGTGGCCCAGCCAATTTATTATTAAAAATTTCCTTCTTTGCCATAAATCGCACATAGCGATTTACAGGTAGCGCAGCGGTACCCGCTAGAGCGAAATCCAAATAACCAATGTGATTGATTGCCAAAATAGCCCCACCATTGCGTGGGATATTTACGTCGCCAGTAAAAGTGAATTTCAAACCAAGATATTTCCAAGCAGTTTTTAGAACTGCGATTACTGGGGGATAGACGCGATCAGCCATTCAAGGCTGCCTTGGCATCTTGAGCTTGCTTATAGAGACGACCCGCACGATAACTTGAGCGAACAAGTGGCCCACTCATTACTCCAGAGAAACCAATTTCCGTTGCCTCGGCGGCTAACTCTACAAATTCCTGAGGCTTTACCCAACGTATAACTGGATGATGCTTATTGGTGGGGCGCAAATATTGGGTAATCGTGATCAAGTCACAGCCTGCTGCGTGTAGATCGACCAGGGCTTGTGATACTTCTTCGCGAGTTTCGCCGAGTCCAAGAATCAAATTTGATTTAGTAATCAGACCGTAATCGCGCGCCATGGTGATGACTGAAAGTGATTTGTCGTAAGTAAAAGCTGGGCGAATCTCTTTAAAAATACGGGGGACGGTCTCGAGATTGTGAGCAAAGACTTCAGGTCGGGTTTCAAAGATTTGGTTTAGTAGTTCAGGGTTAGCATTGAAATCAGGAGCCAACATTTCGACACCGGTGCCAGGATTTAATTCATGAACTTTGCGAATTGTCTCGGCATATAACCAAGCACCTTCGTCAGGCAAATCATCGCGAGTAACGCCAGTGATGGTTGCGTAGTTCAATTGCATTTTTTTAATTGACTCAGCCACTTTAGTTGGCTCATTACGATCAATCGGAAGTGGTTTTCCGGTGTCAATATTGCAGAAGTCACAACGGCGAGTACATCTGTCACCACCAATTAGAAACGTGGCTTCGCGATCTTCCCAGCATTCAAAAATATTTGGACAAGCCGCTTCTTGGCAGACCGTGTGTAAGCCTTCGCTCTTTACCAGTGAACGAAGTTGCGTATATTCGGGACCCATGTTGGCTCGAGTCTTAATCCATTCGGGCTTTCGTTCGATCGGGGTCTCGGCGTTGCGCGCCTCAATCCGTAGCATCTTGCGGCCATCGGGTGCAATTGTCATGCGCTCACCTTAGTTAATACTTCAAATAATTCACGTTCTAGAATTGGCGAAACTTCAGCGATTGAGATCTCGCGTCTTAACTCTCGAGCCATTGAGGTTACATCAGCATCTGTGATTCCACATGGCACGATCTGATTAAAACCAGCTAGATCGGGGTTAACATTTAGAGCAAAACCATGCATCGTTACCCCTTTAGCGACCCTGATACCAATCGCGGCAATTTTGCGATCACCTTTTTCATCGCGTAGCCAAACGCCAGATCGATCCGGGTAACGTAAAGCAGTTATGCCAAAGTGCTCACATGTATTTATCAACGCTGTTTCTAGGTGGCGCACAAAGCCAACTACATCTAAGCGATTGGCTAATTTTACTATCGGATAGCCGACTAATTGGCCTGGCCCATGCCAAGTAATTTTCCCTCCACGATCAACATCAATTACTGGTGTTGAATCAGTGGGACGATCTGAGAGCGCAGTACGACGACCGGCGGTATAAACCGAAGGGTGCTCGAGAAGTATCAAAGTGTTTGGTCGTTCATTGGCTACTATTTCGGCGTGGAAATTTCGTTGAATCTTCAGCGCATTCTCATAATCGACTAAACCACTGCGAGCTACGGCAATTTGGCCGGTAGTCAGCGTGGCTTCGATGGGCATAGCCAATAGCCTAAAGGTAGAATCACGCTCATTACCAATCGAAGCGACGGATTTGTAGATCTGGCGCAAAAAGGGGCCAGTTAAATGTCAGTTTCACCTATGGGTAGTAAAACTATGCGTTCTAAGCGAAAGCCAATCGCGATCGCGATTTTGGTAGTAATTGCCTGGTTTGGCGTAACTGGTTTCTTTGGCCCACTCTTTGGAAAATTAACAAGTGTTCAAGAAAATGATAACTCCGCATTTCTTCCGGATAGTGCGGAATCAACTAAGGCCGTTAAGTTGTTAGAAAGTTTTGCCGCCGGCGAATCTACCGCTTTCCCAACTTTGGTCTTGCTGGAAGGAACTGTCGGACCAGAAGTTCTGCAACAAATTAATGCTCACCTCGAAACTGTTTCAGATCTAAAACTTGGTGGAACTGAAGTTCCACTGTCAAAGTATTTATTGCCAGGTAGCCAAGTTACGGCCTTCCCAGCACCAGATGGCAAAGCTGTCCTCGCCTCAATTCTCTTAGATGGCGCAGCAATTGGTGAAGTCCTACCAAACGACGAGCCAGTCCTTCCTGCAATTGTTGAGGCGCTTCGCGAAGACTTCACTCCTTTTGCTAAAGAACTTGGCTTTGATTCATATGTAACCGGAGCCGGTGGGCTAATCGGTGACTTATTTGGAGCTTTTGGTGATTTGGACTCTACGCTGCTGTTAACGACGCTCGGCGTTGTTGCTTTCATTTTGATTATTGTTTACCGCTCGCCGATCTTATGGCTTCTGCCTTTGCTATCTGCAGTGTTCGCACTATCTACCGCGGGTGGAGTAATTTATTTATTAGCGAAAAATAATGTGATTGACGTAAGTGGTCAATCACAAGGAATTCTCTCTGTATTGGTTTTAGGCGCCGGAACTGATTATGCGTTACTACTAATTTCCAGATATCGCGAAGAGTTACATCATCACGCATCTCGAATAGATGCTATGAAAGCTGCTTACAAGGGAACCTTCGAACCGATCGTTGCATCGGGTTCAACTGTTTCGCTTGGTCTCTTAGTGTTATTGCTAAGTGATTTATCGGGTAACCGAGGACTTGGGCCAATCGGAGCCATTGGTGTTGTTGTAGCAGTCATTACGATGGTAACTCTGCTTCCAGCCTTTCTGGTTCTGTTCGGTCGTTGGATTTTCTGGCCACGAATTCCTCGTTTTGATGATGCCGATACCCAACTAACAGGTACATGGGCGAAAATTGGCAAAGTTGTTGAACGTAGACCACGTAGAGCATGGGTCTTTACCGGGCTTTTATTGGTTGTTTTGGCAGCGTTCTCTACAACTCTTAAGACCGATGGCTTATCAACTTCTGAAAGCTTTACTGGAAATCCCGAATCTGTAGTTGGTCAAAAACTACTGTTAAACCATTTCCCTGGCGGTGAAGGCGACCCAACAAAAGTTATTTTAAAAAATGAATTAATCCCTGTGGTTTCGGAAAAACTTCGAAGCGTAGATGGCGTAACGGCAGTTGCGCCCGAAGCTAACGCGGCCGGAGTTATCGTAAAAGATGGTCTCTCGATCTTAAACGTGACCCTCTCGACAGCCCCAGATTCGCGTGAATCACGTGACCGAATTCCAGCTATTCGCGAAGCTGTGAAAAGCATTGATAAATCAATTTTGGTGGGTGGCACAACGGCTGTCTTCTACGACACTGATGTTGCTGCTCGTCACGACAATCGAACTGTTATTCCGGTTGTTCTACTTCTCATTACTCTGATCTTAGGTCTACTACTTCGCAGCATTGTTAGCGCTGTCTTATTACTTGGCACAGTGGTTCTTTCATA
>Ga0304730_1000253_pt1 | contig 47167 bp, 38 predicted proteins | sample M_130628_MF_Meta_FD_190474 | JGI IMG/M metagenome (GOLD analysis project Ga0304730, IMG submission 190474) | Freshwater microbial communities from Lake Montjoie, Canada to study carbon cycling - M_130628_MF_MetaG (v2) (version 2) | ecosystem: Environmental > Aquatic > Freshwater > Lake | place...
TCACTTTCATCATCAAAATCGCTTTGATACTCAGAATCTTCGTCATATTGATTAGGTTCTGCATCAGGAGCTTGGTCGCTAGTAGCAGGTTGAATTGGTGCTGGTGGTGGGGTTAAAGGGCAATAAGGGGGCGGTGTGAGACCATTAAGCATATCTGCGTTTTTAATATGTCTTTTTGATCTGTTATGAACATTCAGGTTTGATGATTCCGTAAATTCTTGTTCGCATATATCGCATTTATAGGGCTTTTCTCCGGTATGAATTCTTTTATGTTTGGTGAGATGTGATGATTGCGTAAAAGTTTTTGTACATATATTGCATTGAAAAGGACGTTCTCCAGTATGGCATCTTTGATGCACTACAAGATGTGGTTTTTGGGTAAAACTTTTTGAGCATTGATCGCATTTATAAGGTGTTTCTTTAGTATGAGTTAGAATATGTTTTATTAATGAAGAGCTTTTTTTAGGTGTATAATCACATATTGAGCAGCAAAATTTAGTACTTAGTGTAATATTTTCACTTTTTTCATGTGATCGAAGATCGGTTAATTTTAAAAATACTTCATCGCAATGCTTGCAAATAAGTCCAGGTACTTTTGCAGAAATTTCTTCAGCAGATTCTTCTTCTGCTTGGGCAGGCTTGAGAGTGTTTACGTTAAAAAAACTTAAAAACAATAAAGCGTAAAGTGAGTAATTTTTTTTCATAATAAATCCTTTTTGGGTAGGTTAAAATTATTCTTTATAAGGAGCCGGGTAAGGTGCTGGGGCAGGTGGAGCTGGGGATTCAAAACGAGGGAGTTTTGAAGGGTGAGCGTTGTCATCATCGCTTTCATCATCACTTTCATACTCAGAATCTTGATCAGAATAAGTTATTGTGCATTCAGAATCATCATCATCATCTTCTTCACCAAAAAGTTTTTCTGCGTTACTAGCTCTAATTTTGGGTGCTCCTGGAATGAAGTTTTTGAGCAAGCGGCTATTAGGTTTAAATCTATAAACTTTATCCTCATATCGGAGTGCAGTTTCTTTAGCTGCTTCATCTGGCGGTGTGAGACCATTAAGCATATCTCTGTTTTTACGATGTTTTATTGATTTTTCGTGCTTTCTGAGATTTGTTGATTTGCTAAAACCTTTTGAACATATATCGCATTTATGGGGCTTTTCTCCGGTATGAATTCTTTCATGCACTGTGAGATCAGATGATTGCGTAAATTTTTGTTGGGATATATTGGATTGTAAAGGACGTTCTCCGGTATGGATCATTGTATGTCTTTCGAAGTTTGATTTTCGGTTAAAAGTTTTTGGACACATAGTGCACTGGAAAGGACGTTCTTCGGTATGAATTCTTTTATGTCGTGTGAGATTTGATTTGTCAGAAAAAGCGGCTGGGCATTCTGTGCATGTAAAAGGTCGTTCTTTTGTATGGACTCTCATATGTTTGTCGAGATCTGATTTTCGCGTAAAGCCTCCTGGGCATATATCGCATCTAAAAGGTCGTTCGCCAGTATGAGTTCGAACATGTCTTGTTAATGAAGAGCTTTCTTTACTTATATAATCACATGTTGAGCAGTAAAATTCAGTACTTGGTTTAATCTTTTCACTTTTTTCATGTGATCGAAGATCGGTTAATTTTAAAAATACTTCATCGCAATGCTTGCAAATAAGTCCAGGGGTTTCTACAGAAGCTTGTTGAGCCGGTTCTTCTTCTGCTTGGGCAGGCTTGAGAGTGTTTAGGTTTAAAAAGCTTAAAAGCAATAAAGCATAAAGTGAGTAATTTTTTTTCATAATAAATCCTTTTTCGATAGGTTAAGATTATTTTTTATAAGGTGCAGGGTAAGGAGCTGGGGCAGGTTCTGCTGGTTGAGGACAACTACGTTTTCTATGATGATCGTTGTCATCATCGCTTTCACTAGCAGTTTCATCATTTTCGTTTTCATACTCATAATCTTGATCAGAATCAGTTATTGTGCATTCAGAATCTTCATCATCTTCACCGAAAAGTTTTTCTGCGTTACTAGATCTAATGTTGGGGCCTCCTGGAATGAAGTCTTTGAGCAAGCTGCTACTAGGTTTAAATCTATAAACTTTACCCTCATATCGGAGTGCAGTTTCTTGAGCTGCTTCATCTGGCGGTGTGAGACCTTTAAGAATAGCTGCGTTTTGAGCATGTTTTTTTGATCTTTTATGAACATTGAAGTTTGATGATTGGTTAAAAGATCTTGAACATATATCGCATGTATAAGGTTGTTCTGCAGTATGAATTCTTCTATGTGTCTTGAGATGTGAGCTGTCCTTAAAAGCTTCTGGACACATAGTGCATTCGAAAGGACGTTCTCCGGTATGAATTCTTCTATGTCTCGTGAGATGTGATTTGTTCTTAAAAGCTTCTGGACACATAGTGCATTCGAAAGGACGTTCTCCGGTATGAACTCTGCTATGAACATTGAGATTTGATAATCTATTAAAAGTTTTTGAACATATGCCGCATTTATAGGCCCGCTCTCCGGTATGAATTAGAAAATGTTGAGATAGGTGGGTAAGTGAGCTTATTACTTTTTTACATAAGGAACATTGATATTTTCTGTCTAGACCATTTTCTTTAGCATGAGCATAGTATTCTTTTGTGCTTTTAAAAGTCGTTTCGCAATGATCACAATAGAAGCCAGGTGTTTCTGCTGAAGCTTGTTGAGCAGGTTCTTCTTCTGCTTGGGCAGGCTTGAGAGTGTTTGGGTTTAAAAGGCATAAGAGTAATAAAGCGTAAAGTGAGTAATTTTTTTTCATAATAAATCCTAATAATAAAGATGTTTTTTTTTAAATACAAATAGCTTATTTTTGGCTATATTTAATTCAGGATACAGAAAGGCTAAAAAATTACAAATGGTGTTATTTTAAAATAAAGGTTTTTTAATAGAAAAACAAAAGAAGCAAAGTATACTAAAAGGGATAAGTTATTATTAAAATAATGATGGATAAAGGAATTTTTATGAAAAAAGAAAAAGAAATAATGGCTTTTCAAGCTCAAGTAAGTGCGCATGAGCATCATGCATCTCAAGAACATCTAATTCGTGTAGAAAAGGTAAAAAAATTACGTGAGCTTGGTATTGAGCCTTGGCCCGAAAGTAAGCCGGTAACATCAACAACTAAAGATGTGCTTGATCAATTTCAAGATGACCAAGAAAAAGAGCATACACTTGCTGGTCGTATTATCGCTTTGCGTGGGCACGGGAAGACTATTTTCGGTAAGTTGCAAGATCGTGAAGGCTCTGTGCAGGTTTACTTTAAGCAAGATGTGCTTGGTGATGATGCATTTGATCTTCTAGAAAAATACACAGATGTTGGTGATCTTTTATGGGTTAAAGGTGTTTCATTTAAAACTAAGACAGGTGAAATTACTTTACGTGTTGAAGAATTTACTTTTCTTGCAAAATGCCTTCATCCTTTGCCAGAAAAATTTCATGGACTTGCCGATATCGAAACTAAGTATCGCCAACGTTATCTCGATTTGATTAGTGATCAAGATAGTAGAAATCGTTTTATTTCGCGTTCAAAAATTATTAGCAGCATTCGCCATTTTTTAGAAGATCATGGGTTTATGGAAGTAGAAACACCAATGCTTCATCCTATTCCTGGTGGCGCAGCAGCTCGCCCTTTTGTTACGCATCATAATGCGCTTAATTCTGAATTATTTTTGCGTATTGCTCCCGAACTTTATTTAAAGCGTCTTGTTGTAGGTGGTTTTGAACGGGTGTATGAAATTAATCGTAACTTTAGAAATGAAGGTATCTCAACTCGTCATAACCCTGAATTCACTATGCTTGAGTTTTATCTTGCACATCATGATTACAACTACATTATGGACTTTGTAGAACAGTTGTTGAAAAAGCTTGCTGTGGAAGTACGTGGCACTACGCAACTTAACTTTCATGGTCATGCGCTTGATTTTTCAAAACCATTTTCTCGTTTGAGTGTTAAAGATGCTGTGCTTCTTCATGGCAAGTTGCAAGAAGTTGATATCTCTCCAGCAGGGATTGATGCGCAGCTAGAAATACAAGGCATTACGTTAAAAGTTAAAGAAACTTCTTATGCACAAAAACTGTTTCTTTTGTTTGAAGAAGTAGCTGAAAAACATCTTATTCAACCAACTTTTATTATTGATTACCCGGTTGAAATTTCTCCTCTTGCAAAAAATGATCCAAACAAGCCTGGTTTTGTTGCTCGCTTTGAACTGTTTATTGGTGGTATGGAATTTGCTAATGCTTTTAATGAGTTGAATGATCCATTCGATCAAGAAGAACGTTTTAAAGAACAAGCAGCTACTCATAAAGCCGGTGATGACGAAGCGCATCGTTATGATGCAGAGTTTGTTCAAGCGTTACAATATGGTCTTTTTCCAACTGTTGGCTGTGGTATTGGTATTGATCGTTTAGTTATGTTAATGACCGATGCTCCATCAATTAAAGATGTTATTTTGTTTCCTACTCTCAAAAAGAAAGAAGCGTAGCCTTAAACTCTAGACGCTCATCTTTCTAAGACGCTATAACGATCAAAATAGTTATTTCTAAAAAAAGGAGAGAGATGAAGAAAGTGTTATATGGATTATGGATATTGCTGTTATTGCCTGCAGTAAGTAGGGCAGATCTAGGGGATAATGCTAGCTATTTGGCATCATATGGCGCTACAGCTTTATTTCCTACTTTATACTTTGCCGATCTTAATAGAAATGCATCTGTGTTACGTAGTGCTATGAAGGGGGCTTGGTATGTTAAATCATGGCTTCCTGGGCAAGCGCCTTATAGTGATTTGCAAAAAAATTATTTGTATCCTCCTAAAGAAGCTGTGCCTCAGTCTGTACTTGATCAATTAATTGCATTTAATGCTATTACTGTTGCTACTTCTGAAGCCCCCGAATTCACTCCTAATCATCCTTTACGAAGAGATGCAGGTTTAGGTCAAAAGGAGCAAGATTTTATTGAAAAGAGACTGTTAACCGTTGTTAAAACTTTTCAAAAATCAGATGCCAAAAAAATATTTATAGCTTCTGATACTAGTATTGATAAAAATCCGAACCCTTATGGATATGCTCTTACAACAGGCTTACAAGAGGGGGCTGATGTTCCTCGTATTGCAACCTGTTTTAGTGGAGGGGGGTTCAGAGCTATGATAGCTACTTTAGGTTTTTGGCAGGGGATGAGTGATACCGGTATAGTAGATTCTGTCTTATATAGTACAAATTTATCAGGATCAACGTGGTGCACTATTCCTTGGTGTGTTGGAGCATCGCTTGAAGATCTTATGGCTACTTATCGAAAATATGCAAAAGTAGGTGTTGGAGTACAAACTATTAAAGATCTTAATAATTATATAGTTCCTTCAATAAAAATGACGCAAGTGCGTGATAAGTTTATGAGTGCTTTTTTGTGGGAGCAACCATTAAGTTCTGTTCGTGGTTTATATGGCCCGCTTCTTGGGCAAATGACATTAGCTGCATGGGATGATCCTCAGTTGCGTAGTGCTCATGATATAAAGATGCCATATCAGTCATCTCAGTATCTTTATTTTTGGCAGGCGATGGATTTTATAAAAGATGGAACTAATCGTCCCTTTCCTATTGCAACTTCATTGATTCCTTATAAGGGTAACTTTAATGAGGTTTCTACAAAGATCGCAAAAAGACAAAAATCAGGTAATGGTATTTGGATGGAATTTAATCCTGAAGCGGTGGGTTTTGAATATTTTGATAAGAATAGGGATCTTACTGGAGTATGGATTCCAACATTTTCTTTAGGAAGAATATTTACTGCCCAGTATAAAAATCCTTCTCGTTGGTATAGAATTTTTACCACTAAAAAGTTGTTAGGACATGCAAGTAATCCTGCCCCAGCACATACGTTAGATTATTGGGAGGGGACATGGGGATCAGCATTTACCGTTTCGCCAGAAGATATTTATAGAATATTTTTTAACCAAGTTCCCCCAACAGATGATGAAAGTATTACGACACTAAAAAGTAGTAGATCTATTTCGGATAGAATTACAGGTTTTCTTGGTAGTGCAATAGGGGTAGGAGCAAAAGTAGGTAAAAAAACGGGAGCTTTAAGTAATCTAAATGAGGTGCGATTGTTCCCTGCTGTTTTTAATAATTTTGCAATATTTGATGATTCTCCTATTCAGGCAAGTACCTTTACCGCTGTAGATGCTGGTATTGATTTTAATCTTCCTTTTCCACCATTACTTCGTCAGCCTCGTGGCATTGATCTTATTATTGTTGGTGATTGGTCAGCGCCAACTCCAAAAGATCCTGCAAAAGAATTGCGTTTAGCCGAAAATTGGGCACGTGTTCGAGGTGTTCCATTCCCTAAAATTATAAAATCTGCTTTCTATAAAAAAGTATATGACAATCCAATGACCCTTTTTAATGAGTATGAAGATGGGCAAACCGGTCCAGCTATTTTGTATATTCCACTTATGAACAATCAGTTTAATAGCGCTGATTTTAATGTTGATACTTGTTTAGCTAATGCTTGTTCAACCTTTAATTTTGATTACTTTAAGAAGGGGAGCGATTCTGTAAAAGATCTTTCAGATCAAGCGTACCGTACGGTATGGGGTGTCTATCCACAAATTAGAGAAGTAGTGCAGAATTTGGTTATTGCTAAAAACAATAAGGAAAACTTTACTATGACTATGAATGATGTCAGTTCTTTGGAAAGCTTGACTGCTTAAAAAAGATTTTTTATAAATTCTTGTTTTTGAACAAGACGTAAGTATGCACTTCGCGTGCAGCGGCAAAGCGGGTGCTTGTGCACCCCTTTGCAATCCGCACACAAACATGCTGTTTGATGGCTTTTACGGATACAGCCCCGGAAACAAGTTTCCTTACCGTTCACTTTCGCCGTTTTAAAGAGTGTTTGCTTTGGCAATAGTTGAATGTTCCTGTATCGGACGATGATCCGGTTTTGTTAAAATGCCCTTGTACATCATATAAATACTAATACCAAAAATAGCAGCTCTTAGGGGGGCAATAAGCCAGTATTTTTTGAGCCAGTCTTTCCAGTGTATATCAGAGCCAATTTCATTTTCTTTAAGAAAAATAGGAAGTTCTTCAATAAGAAGATCAAGAAGATTAAGAATATCTTCTAGTGGCATATCATGTAGTTGATCTAAGGGAAGAATACCTTTTTCTTTGATAAAAATTTCCTCAGAGCGAGTTTTTACCAAATGGGTTGCTGTGCTGTGAATAAGATGAGTAATAAAGCGCGCGAATTCACTGCAAAATTCTTCATCTTGAATGTATTTGTACCGGCTTATTCCATTCCATAAGCAAAACACTGGTTTAAATGAGCGTGTTTGATAAATTTTATGAATCATTGTTTTAATGGGTTCTTTGGTAATGTTTAAATAGTGTAAGCAAGGGTCATTTTGGGTTGTTGTGCTTATGCATCCAAGATGGAGAAGATTCTTTTCGTAGAGAGAATGAACTTTTGCAAGAATAGGTTCGAGTCGTTTTATAACATAAAAACGTGAGATGACTTTATTGATACCTATAGATGGCTTAAAATCGTTAATGAGGTCTGATTCTTCTCTTGAAAGAGATTGCAAGTAGATCGAGTTTTTTCTAGATAAAAATGTTTGAAGTGCTTGAGCCGAGTGATGCATTAACGTAGTGTGTGAAATTTTTTGAGAAAGAATAAAAATTTCTTTTGTGAAGTCATCAATTAATTGTTGATCGCATACATCTTTGTAGGCAATAAAATCTTCCCAGACCATAGCAAGAGGTTTGAGTAATAGGTTTGTTTTGCAGAGTATTTTGATCCGGTTGCTAAGCGTTAGTTTTAAAAGAGTTCTTACAACTTCCTCAAGCCTTTTTATGTAATAGTAACGATGGAATACTAAATTGGTAAATGCATCAGGAGAGACTGCGTATTGATCTTCAATAAGTGCATTGATAGACGAAGTATTCTGGGGGATTCTTTTTTTTGGAAAAGGCTTTTTACCATATTTTTGATTGATACTATCAATAACGTATAAAAGTTCTTCAAGCGAAAGTTCACGTAATTCTTCGATGGTTTCTGTGATGCGAATAGAGGCTTTGTTCTCAAGAATAAGATCTTTATAAGTAATGCAAAGAAGTATTAAAAATTCCTTTATAAAGAGGGGATTTTTTATAAAATCGAAACTTTGGAATTGTCCAATAAGTTGCATGAAGGGATCAAGCTTTTTTTCTTGAATAAGAAGATCAAAATATCCAGAAATTACTTGATCATTAAAAATAATATCTTCTTTTTTAAAACCAAGATATTCAATCCCCTGAGTAAAAAGAGAAGCATTTTTTTCGTGAAAAAAAGTAAATGATGAAAAGGTATTTTTGAGCCGTTTATTTAAATAATAGCGGAGTGCAAAACTTGCACAAAATTCATTAATACAAAGGCTTTGACAAGCGGGGGGGAAGATTAATTGAGTACGGGGTGATTTTCTTAAAAAATAAAAAAGTGAGCACTTTTCCATTGTTTCGAACACTTCCTCAATTTGATTTAAAGAGTCAAGGTCTTCCGGTGAGATACAAGGAATGGTTGAGGGAAATTTATTGTTAAGTGAAGTAAGTAGTGATTGGTAGCTGATAAGACAAATTTTTGAAAAATCTAAAAGAATAGATTTTTCTTCTGGATTAAGCCCATAGCGAAACTGTTTGATGTTTTCCCACATTAAAAATAACGGAGAAAGCGAATCTGTTTTAGCTATATGAGCAAATACATTCTTAATTTTTTCACTTTTTAAAATCGGTTTTTCTGAAAAAAAAGAAATAACATGGTGCGCACATTGTTGTTCTATTTTTTTTGATTGAGTAATTGTTTTTTTTATAAAAATAAGAGCTGGGTTAAGGTGCTGCGTTATGTAAAAGAGATGTAAAATGGTACGAGATGTAGGCGTAAGAGTAAGAGCTTGATTATTACTTTCTGTTGTAAGTGAAGTAATCAGAGATGCTTGCGCTTGGTGTTCAGTTTCAAAAGAGGTTGCACTACATAATAAAATATTAAAAATAAGAGAGTAACTAAGAAGTAACGTAGATAGACTGCGCATGATAAGCTCCTTCAATGGTTTCCCTTACTCTTTTCTTTTGCGCATAACCTTAAAACGCGATCTGAGCTTTAGCATGATAAGTTGCCGTTAATGATGGCAGATAAGAAGAGAAGCTAAGGATGTTTTTTAAATATTGTTTTTATGTATAGGAAAATGAACCTTTTTTGCGCAAGTGTATGCGGAAAAAGTATGCTATTTGACCGCATTTTATACAGGTGTTACTCTGGCAAAACAGTGATACACAGGGGTAAAGGAAATGGGTATGACAAAAAAAGTAGTTTTAGTTGTTGCCAGCAAAGGTTATCAGCAGGAAGAATATAACGAAACATATAAAGTTTTGCTTAAAGCTGGTGTTAATGTAACAACTGCAAGTGATAAACTTGGTTTAGCAATTGCTCATGATGGTTCAACTGTGCAGGTTGATGTTGCTCTTGAAGCGTTACAGTTGTCTCAATACGATGGAATTTTTCTGATTGGTGGGCGCGGAGCCATTAAAAATAAATGTTTAGACACTGCGGTAATGTATCGCATTCTTAACGAAGCTTTTGCATTAGGAAAAGCATACGGCGCTATTTGTATTTCTTCTCGTATTCTTGCTCATGCACAAGTGTTACGTGGTAAAAAAGCAACCTGTTGGAATGATGATAATGGCACGCAAGAAGTTTTTGATGCTGGCAATGTTATCTTTATTCATGAACCAGTGGTAGTAGATGGAAAAGTAGTTACTGCAAATGGTCCTTTGGCAGCTGCTGCATTTGGCGCTGCTATTTTAACAGTGCTGTGATTTTTTATGCAGTTAATACAAGGTCTTAAATATCTTTGGAAAAAACCTAATCCAGATTTAGTTTTAAAGTCTGCCGTTCTTGATGTTGCAGCAAAATATAATATTGCAATACCTCTTGCTCAAACATTATTAGCTCGTGGTTATGCAACTGATGATGCAATTACTAGTTACTTATTTAGCTCTTTTGAAAAAGATGTAGCCTCTCCTTTATTATTAAAAGATGCAGAAAAAGCAGTTGATCGTATTTTATATGCTATTGACCATCAAGAAAAGATTCTTATTTTTGGTGATTATGATGTTGATGGTATCACTTCATCATCACTTATGATGGCTTGTTTGCTTCCACTTGGCGCTCAGGTTAATTTTTATCTTCCTCATCGAGCAAAAGAAGGGTACGGCCTTTCAACAAAAGTGGTGCATCGGGCTGCAGATAATGGGTATAAAGTTATTATTACGGTTGATAATGGAACGACTGCCTTTGAGCAGGCGCTTGCAGCTAAAGATCGCGGCATAGATCTTATTATTACTGATCATCATCGTCCGCATGATCATCTTCCAGAAGCCTTTGCTCTGGTTAATCCTCATCAATCGGATTGCATGTATCCTTTTAAAGATTTTGCAGGGGTTGGGGTTTCTTTTAAGATTTTAGCTTTGCTTTATCAAAAAAAGGGGTTGCCTCTTCCTGAAAAAGCATATGAATTATTGCTGCTTGGCACTATTGCTGACGTGGTTCCTTTGCTTGGGGAGAATCGCTTTTGGGTGCGGCATGGTTTGCGTTGGATTTATGAAAAAGACACGTTGTCGCTTTCTGTTTTAAAATCGAATGCAAAAATTACCAAAGCAAAACTTTCTGCAACTGATATTGGGTTTAGAATTACTCCTCAAATCAATGCGCTTGGTCGTTTGGAAGATGCTCGTCAGGGAGTTAAGTTTTTATTAGGATCCGATCTTAAAGAAACTGAAGCAGTGGGCAAAGTTTTGCTCGAGCTTAATGAGGCTCGAAAATTGATTGAACGTTCTATTTTTGAAGATGTGCAAGGTTGCGTTGCCCAAGGAACGATTGATATTTCAAAAGAGATGGTGGTGATGGCCGGAGGCAAAAATTGGGCACCAGGAGTTATTGGCCTTGTTGCTTCTCGTGTTGTTGGCGCGTATGGCAGACCAGTTCTTTTATTTCATTTGACTGATAAAGGGAAAGCAAAAGGTTCATGCCGTTCAGTTGAAGGGATCAATATGTTTGAGGCGTTGCAAGCTCATTCACATTTGCTCGATCAATTTGGAGGTCATGCAATGGCTGCAGGTCTTTCGCTTGATCAAGATAAGTTACCGGCGCTTAAAGAAGGATTAGAAGCATATGTTGCTGCTCGATTAACTCGAGAAGACTTGAAGCAAAAAATTAAATGTGATGCAGAGATCACTCTTTCTGAAGTTAGCAAAAAATTAATTCAGGATATGGAACTTTTTGAACCGTTTGGTGCGCAAAATTCTCAACCTTTGTTCCATTTAAAAAATGTGACACTTGCCCAACCGGCGCAGCTTTTAAAGGATGAGCATGTAAAATGTTTATTGTTTTCAGAAGGAATTATTAAGCCAGTTATCTTTTTTAATAGGCCCGATATTTATGAAGCGCTTCAATCACACGCAGATAAGCCATTTGATGTGGCAGTACAAGTAACGGAAAACGAATGGCAAGGCCGTTCAAATGTAGAACTTTTAGGGCTTGATATTGCCTTGTAATCTAGAAAAGGATGTACATGATTATTACAATTGATGGGCCAACTGCAAGTGGCAAGTCGACAGTGGCTGCTCTTATTGCAAAAAAATTAGGATTTTATCATTTAAATACTGGTTTTTTATATCGTTCACTCGCGTATTTATTGGTAAATGCTCGTGGATATTCAGAAAATGCTTTGGAAAATGTGCAAGAAGAAGATATTAGAGAATGTGTACGTTCTGATTTTTTTTCGTATTCCTATGATGTTCAAAAAGATGTTTGTATTTCTTATCAAGGCAATGACATCACTCGATTTTTAAAAGATTCTTCTGTTGATCAGTATGTTGCGATAATCAGTTCTCAGAAGTTTGTACGAGAGGCGATGGTTGAACAACAAAGAGCTTTAGCAAAAAAATATAATTTAGTAATCGATGGACGGGATGTAGGTTCTTTGGTTTTTCCTCAAGCACATTTTAAATTTTATTTGACAGCGTCTCTGTCTGTGCGAGCAGCACGTTGGCAAAAAGATCAATCTATTCGAGGTAATATTTTTACCTTAGAAGAAGCGCAAGAACGAGTGCATGATCGGGACATAAAAGATATGAGTAGAAAAATTTCTCCTTTAGCAATTCCTGAAGGGGGTATTGAGATTGATAATAGTCAGCTTACGCTTGATGAAACTGTGTATAAATTTTTGTCTTATATTATGACTCCCTGTTGCTAAATAAAAAGGGGAAGCGAACTTCCCCTCTGTTTTAGTGGCTTAATAATTTAGAGTAAAACTTCATCCGCTTCTTGAAGTTCTAGGTATGAATGATAGGCAGATTTTTTTTCATCACACATTTTGCCTTTGTGTTTTCTTGGGCAGTTGCCGCATTTATCCATTTGGCAAGCTACTTTCTTTTTGCAACAATCGTCTTTTTTCATACATTTTTCTTGCTTCATAGTGGTTTCTTTTTTCTTGCAGCATCCTGAGAGCGCTAGAAGGGTTGCAACTGACAGAGCGGCAAGGGTCATTTTTTTCATACGAGTCCTTTCTTATTTTAAAACACAACTAGTCTTAGTGGTATAAAAATAGTGGAATGCATTGCAAGTTATTCAACAGTTTCAGGTGATGTTGATTCTTTTACTATTTCTAAATCGCTGTTTCGAATTTTAATTTTGGTAGGGAGCGTTGTGTCTGTTGGCTTTTCTATAAACCGGAAAAGAGGTTTTGATTGAGTTACAGGTTGAGTTACTGTTTTTTCTTTATCTTTTTTTTCTTTTGTTTTGCAACCAGGCAAACCTATAAGGGTGCAGATAAGAAGAGACGTACTATACTTCATTAAGATTCCTTTTTTTAACAAACTCTTCCAATCATATAAATGAATGTTGTTAAAAAGCAAGAAGGCCTTTACAATAAAAACTATTTTAAAATTATAAAATGTTTCTATTATTGCGTGAAAATCCTTTCTAAATCAGAGTTGCTAGGAAAAATATGGTCAAATATGTCTTTGTCACGGGTGGGGTTATTAGTTCTGTTGGTAAGGGTATTGTCGCAGCATCGTTAGGAAGGATTTTACAAGAACATGGTATTCGTATTGGAATACAAAAACTTGATCCTTATATCAATGTTGATCCTGGAACCATGTCTCCCTATCAACATGGAGAAGTCTTTGTAACTAATGATGGTGCAGAAACAGATCTCGATCTCGGTCACTATGAACGATTTTTAGGAATTAATTTACAACGTTCTTGTAGTGTAACATCAGGGCAAATTTATGCTCGTGTAATTGATCGTGAGCGTAAAGGTGAATATTTGGGAAGAACCATTCAAGTTATTCCGCATATTACGCAAGAGATTAAATTAGCTATTAAGCATGCAGCAAAAACAATGGAATGTGATGTGCTAATTGTAGAAGTTGGTGGAACGGTGGGTGATGTTGAAGAAGGACCATTTCTTGAAGCTCTTCGTGAAATGCGTTTTGAGCTAGGAAAAGAAAATACCCTTTTTATTCATGTTACGTGGCTTCCTTATGTACAGGTAACAGAAGAATTAAAAACGAAACCTTCACAGCATTCGTTACGTGCATTGCGCTCTATAGGTATAATCCCTGACGTTGTTGTTGCGCGAGCTGATCATGAAATTGATAGATCTTTATGTGAAAAGTTAGCTCATGCCGAAAGTATCCTTCCTTCAAATGTGCTTCCTCTTTCTACAGAAAAAATAGCCTACAAGGTTCCTCTTATTCTTGAAAAAGAAGGATTGGGAGTTTGTGTTATGAAGCAGTTAGGGCTGACAGAAAGAGCAACGTCTCCTGATTGGTCAATGTGGCAAGACCTTATTAAGCGTATAGAGGCTCCAGTAGAAAAAACTATAACAATAGCGCTTGTTGGTAAATATGTGGAGCTACACGATTCGTATATTAGTGTTATTGAGTCTTTAAATCACGCGGCTCGTTATGTTCGCGCAAAAGTGATTGTAAAATGGATTCATGCAGAACAAGTGACTAAAGACACGGTTGAACAATTTCTTTCTGGTTGTGATGGAGTGGTTGTTCCAGGTGGATTTGGTGCGCGGGCAGTAGAAGGAAAAATTTGTGCTGCTCATTGGGCTCGGGTTAATAATAAGCCTTACCTTGGCTTATGTTTGGGTATGCAGGTGTTGTGTATTGAATTAGCTCGTGCAGTACTTGGGGCGGATGCAAATTCATGTGAAATTAATGAAGAAACTTCTATTCCTGTAGTGAGCATGATGAATGAGCAAAAAGAAGTGACCCGCAAAGGGGGAACTATGCGTCTGGGTGTTTATCCATGCAAAATTGTGCTTGGGACCAAAACAGCTAAAGCATATGGCATTCATGATCTTGAACATGATGTGGTACAAGAGCGTCATCGCCACCGTTATGAGTTTAATAATGCGTATCGTACGTCTCTTGAAGATGCGGGGCTTATTATTTCTGGTATGTCTCCTGATGGATCATTAGTGGAAATAGTAGAGCTTAAAAATCATCCATTTATGATAGCAAGCCAATTTCACCCTGAATTTTTATCGCGGCCATATAAGCCACATCCTTTATTCCAAGCATTTATTGATGCGAGCAGTTTGGAGCAATAAGCATAAAAAACACACACTTCATTGTTTTTTTATTCCATTTGTATTTTTATTTTTTTATAATATACTATATTCATATCTTTAATAGTTTATTTTAAAAAAATGAGGGTAAGTATGAAGAAAATAATGATATTTATGGTGAGTGCAGTTTTATGCTTTGTTCAAGAAGGAGTGCTTTTTGCAGCTTGTGCGAGTGATTGTAGCATGTCTTCACCTAAAAGTAGTTCTGTTGTATCTATTCCAAAAGTGTTATCTGTTAAGGATAGAATGAGAGCGTTAGAAGATCCAATGGATAAATTAGAGAAAGACTTAAAAGAAAGTGTTTTAAAAATTCCAGTATTTCAAGATTTAGATTACGATTCTAAACGTTTTTTAAGTTTTAAAATTTTTGAAAAAAAAATTTCATTGAGACCGGAAAATTTTATCATAGAAAAGGGTTCTTCTGAATACTTTCTTTATTTGGCTATTTGTTGTTTATTAATAAAATATACCAAGGGTGAATTACAAATTCCTTATAAAATTGATGATTCTGTGTTTTCATTAGATATGCCTTCTATTCGTTTACAACTTGATTCATGTTATAAAGAATTAAATTTTTCAGAAGAACAATCTAAAGCAATAAAAGACTATATAATTTGCGATACGGTTTGTTACAATGGGGTAAACCGTATTGAGATGACTTCTTTTTCTTGTATGATTAATGATTTTGCTAAAAAAAGTCTTTTTAAAAAAATCCTATCGATGGAAAAAGAATCTAAAATCAGTGAATTGATTTGGACGCTTAAATTAGATGAATTATCATTGTATTCAACTTATTTTTATTTTGAAGAAATATTTAATTTTATTATGAAGAACTGTAATTTTCCATATTATCCTCACTCTTCAGTAGTTTCTAGGGTGTTTCATGGCGGTGGCCCGCGTTTTTCTGAAGATGCTTTAGTAGTTTTAAAAATACTTGAGCTTACAGAGCAGCAAAAAAAGCAGATTTTAATAGCTTATGAAGAGTTAAAAGAAGTAAAAGACTTTTACAGTAAAGTGATTCCAATCCTTAAAGAAATGAACTGGAATTTTTCTGGTGTAGAAGATAAAGCTAAAAGGATGCATCAAAGATATTCTTGGTTTTTTTAAAAATATAAGAACTTTACATTAGATTGAGCCTATCAAAGCTAAGCTGAGATAGGCTCTAATTTTTTATTCTTTTCCTCATTCAGCTGTTACAGAAAGTATTACAAGAGAGTCTTGCTGCTGAAAAAGTAGAGGCGAGTGTAAAAAATGCTAAAAAATATTGGGAGCAGTTAGTGCAATAAGAAGCTTTAGCACAAGCACTTATGAGTGATGGTGGTGCAGGGGCAGCTGAGCCTGATACATTGGTATAAGCCGCTCAGGCAATTCACTATTAAGCTTATTGGTAAGAATTTCTTGTTTTTGTTAAAACAGATAGCTATAATTCAACTAGAAATATAAAAGATTGTGGTTTTTGTAGAAAAAGAGGATATAGGATGAAGAAACAGTTTTTAGTGCTGCTTATGCTGGGGGCCTGTGTGGGTCAAGTGCGAGGGGCAGAAGGAAATAGTAGTAATACTACTGTTCAAGTTAGTCTTTCTAAAAATCAAAATGGTAAGATTGATGGAGGTACTATTGATTTATATTCTACGAAAGAAGATGGGCAAAGAGTTAGTGAAGATGGTTTCCCTAAAACTATATCTGAAGCTGTTGCTGGTATTGCTGGTAGATGGAAGTCTGTTAATGGCGCTCTTTTCCCATCAGCTGAAGAACGTTTGGAAATTATAAAAGGGTGGTTTCCAGGAGATAAAAAATTACAACAAGTTAATAAGCTTGAAGTTGTAGAGAAGAAAAAAGAAGAAGAAGCTGCTCGAATAGCTCGAGAAAAAGCTGAGCGAGATGCGGCAGCGGAAAGAAAAAAAGCAGCAGCAGAAAAAGCTGAAGCCGAAAAAGTAGCAGCTGAAAAAGCAGAAAAAGCAAGAAGAAAAGCTGAAGCAGAAGCTGCAACTAAAAAATTGCAAGAAGAAAAAAAAAGAAAAAAAGCTGAAGCAGCACAAAGAGAGGAAGACGAAAGAGAAGAAGCAAGAAGGGCAGCAGAAATGGCAGCTGAAGCAGCAGAACGTCAAAGAATTGCTCAGGAACAGGCCGAATTAGCTCGATTAGCTGAATTACAAAGATTAGAACAAGAACGGTTAGCCGCAGAAGCATTAGCTGTTCAAATAAGAGAATGGGAAATGCAAGAGGCAGCTCGAGCTGAAGAAAATAGATTGGCAGCAGAAGCAGCTGAACGTGAAAGAATTGCTCAGGAAGAGGCTGTAAGAATAGCTGAAATTGACAGAGCATTAGCTCTTGAAAAACAACGTCTTGCAGAGTTAAAAAGAGCTGAAGATCAAGAACGGGAAAGAATTGCTAGGCTTGAGCAAGAAAAAGCAGAGGAAGCAAGAGTAGTTGCGGAACAAATGAAAAAATATGCAGAAGAGCAACAAAGACAACAAACAGAGGCTGAAGCAAGAGCGGCAACTCAACGTGTATTAGATGCAGTAGCAGCAGATGATGACTTTAAGGGTTTGCGTATGACATGTGCTGTTTGTCCACAATATGGTATAGATCAATGCCCGAATTTTAACGCGGATAAATTTGGACGTCTTTGTTTAAGATTTGGTGATAGTCTTATAAAATATCCACTTGATTTTGATAAGACGTTCTATTTATGGAAGTCACGAATGTTGAATGATACGAGCTCTCGTAAAGCTACCGATAGAGAATTTTCACCTTTGTTTAGGGCTTTGTATGATTGCGCAAGAGGAATTTCTGAGGATCTGGAACACGGTGCAGATCAAAGACAAGACCAAGAGAAAAGAAGATATGCTCAACACTATTCAGGAGTTGAAGTGCCAATACTAGAATCATGGTCAAAAAAATATCCTGTGTTGCTGAGAGAATTAGAAAAATTAGGTTTTAGTTTAGCTAACTTGAACGATGGACTTCCTCCCCCTTCTCGTAGTTCTATTAACAGTACTGTTGCAAAATATTTTATTGCCAATGGTACCAATTACGAAAAGGGAATTTTTTTAAATTCAAATGAGCAGTATCTTAACGACAGTAATCTTTATCGCTATATCGACAAATTAACAGAAGCGAATCTTAAAGGTACGCAAGCTGGTAAAGAAGCGCTTAAACTAGCAGCAGAAGCAGAAGCAGCAGAATTAGCAGCAGGACTAGCAGAAGAAGAAGCCAGATGTGCAGCAGAAGCAGAAGCAGCAGAAGCAGCAGAATTAGCAGCAGGACTAGCAGAAGAAGAAGCCAGATGTGCAGCAGAAGCAGAAGCAGCAGAAGCAGAAGCAGCAGAAGCAGAAGCAGCAGAAGCAGCAGGCCTCAATGAATCGTCGGCTTTTGGTCCGCCTGTGGATGAGTATGATTATCAACAATCGCCTCAAGCGGAACGGTTGCAGGTTGGTTTTGACAAACCCGGTGCCAGTTGTATCTTTGTAGATAGACCACAATTAACGGCTTTCGTTGATGGAATAGTAGCAAAAAAGCGAAGAGGCGTGCATGATAATACTGCATGGTTGATTGCAAACGCGTCACAGGAAGATATTCAGCGTGAAGCGAAATCAATGTATCAAGAATATCAACAGAAGCCCTTTCTTTTTGATGATACCTTAGATAAACAAATGAGAACATTTTGCAAATCTAATAATCTTACTCCTCAAGAATCAGATTTAATAGCACAAGCTATTAGAACTTATATTCAAAACGATGGGGGTTATTTCACGATGTCTATGTCTACTGTGCGTCTTCCTTCAGAGTCTTCAGTTAGCTCAGATGATAATCTTCAATCTTTTGTAACAATAGTTTTCGAAGATATTTTTGTACCAAGACAATATGAACAACCGAAAAAAAACATAGAAGAAATAATCCTAAAATTAAAGGGTATTCTTACAAGGTCTCCTCAACTATCAACAGCAGATAGGATACAGGTAGAAGGAGTAGTTAGGGCCCTTTATGGGACAACTTTCACTAGTGTTTCTAATAATATAAAAATATTAACAAATGACTGTTTAACAATGATTCGTGCACTATCAGTCTATCCATTGGAGATTGAGGTTAACAGAAATAGAGAGACGGCTTTTGTTGATAGGCCTTATTTAACCCTTTTTCTTAACGCTCTATCAAATATGAATGCAGGAAATAGTGGTGGGCTGTACGGATTAAATGAAAAGCTTCAAGAAAATAAAGATCTTCCTGAAACGAATCAGAGAAAGGTAAGGATTGATAATGACTGGAAAAGTGCTTTGGAAGAATACCTTGAAAAGCGATATCCTCTTGATGATTCGCTACAAAAAGTATTGAGTAGGTTTTTTGACCGTAGTTCTATTAAAACACCAGAAGAAGTCACTGCAATTGCACAAACTATGAAGCATGCTATTGAAACACATAGCGTTTATTTTACGGATGTTTTTCTTATAAACTATGAAAAAACAAGACCGCGGTCTGAGTATGAAATAGAGGAAGAAAAACGAGTGAAAGACATAGATTATTCGAATTTACTTCGCCTTTTAAATAGGATTATCGCTGTGTCTCTAAGAGGAAATGAGAATATAAAAACTGGTATTACTGATTTTGTCGAAAAATTAAAGGTCGATGAACAAATTTCAACGATACAAGATCTTAAGAGTATTGCTATAACAGAAGCGGTAGAAGCAAAAGCATACTTAAACCGTATATTTTTAACAAAAGGATACGATACGGAGAAAGGTGTTCTTTTACGAACAAATCTTTCTGATGATGGTTCTGGCGTTCCGTATCGTGTTGAAAGGCTAGATGAAGCTATTGAGACATTTTATGCGAAGATACAAAATGCGCTTAAAGACTATTATCATAGGAGATGATTTTCTTATAAATAAATAAAAAAAGAGGCGATGTAAAAACCGCCTCTTTTTTTATTTATAAAGCTTTTTAGATGCTTTATTTAGCTTCTTCTTCAACAGGAGCAGCTTCAGTTGTTTCTTCTACAACTTCTTCTCTGGTTACTGGTGTTGTTTCAACAGTAGTTGTTTCTTCGGTGATAACAGCTTTTTTTTCGCCGCAACCTGGAAGTGTTGAAAGTGCTGTAACAGATAAAAGTGCAACTAAGAGGTTCTTTTTCATATTAGGGTCTCCTGTTGTTTGTCGGTACGATAGTAAGACAAACGGGTTACTAGTTTTTTAAAATAAAAGACCTATTATACACCAAATAGAAAAATAGTCTTCTCGTTTTTTAGCTCGCGCGTTTGCGTGTTTTTTTAGGAGCAGCCTTCTTTGGTGGTTGCAAAACTGCACGGACTTTTTTGTGATCAAACGGGTTGTTTTTAAGTACCAATTTTAATACTTCGTCCATTGTAGAAACAAATGCAACTTCGCAGTCAAAAGCTTTACCTAAATCTTTCATAGCTTCTTTAACATCGTCTTCATTTTCTTTAGGAACAATTACGAGCTTCATGCCATGTTGTTTTGCTGCGAGTAATTTTTCTTTTACTCCACCGATGCCAATTACTCTTCCGCGTAACGTAATTTCACCAGTCATGGCAACATGAGGCTTGATAGGGTTTTTGGTTAATGCAGAAACGAGCGCTGCGCACATAGTAATACCTGCTGAAGGGCCATCTTTAGGAGTTGCGCCTTCAGGAAAGTGAATATGCATATCTTTGGTGCTATTAAATTTGCTTGAAATATTGAGTTCGCTTGTTTTGCTACGGATATAACTTAAGGCAGCTTGCGCTGATTCTTGCATCACTTCACCAAGCTGGCCAGTAAGTGTTAAGGTACCTTTGCCAGGGACAATAGAAACTTCAGTTTCAAGAACGTCGCCTCCCATTTCTGTCCATGCAAGGCCAGTTGCTAAACCAATTTTTTCTTCGGTTTCAAGCTGTTGACGTTTAAATATCGGATGACCAAGCCATTCACGCAATAACTCTGGAGTAACAGTAATACTTTTAATGTCTTTATTTTTTAAAAGTATTTGAATTCCCTTACGCATCGTTTTTGCAATAACTCGTTCTAATTGGCGAACCCCAGCTTCTTTGGTGTAGTCATTAATGATCAAGCCAAGCATATCAACTGAGATTTTAAATTGAGTAGTGGTAAGGCTGTATTCTTTAAGATTTTTTGGAACCAAAAATTTACGAGCAATTTCAAGTTTTTCAGGCGTAGTGTATCCAGCAAGAGAAATAATTTCCATGCGGTCAAATAAGGGATACGGAATACCATCCATATGATTTGCAGTGGCAATAAACATGGTATGTGAAAGGTCATATTCAAGATCTAAAAAATGATCCACAAATCCTTTGTTTTGTTCTGGATCAAGTACTTCAAGAAGCGCTGATGCAGGATCTCCATGGTTATCCATTGCCATTTTATCAATTTCATCAAGTAAAATAACCGGATTAACAGTGCTTGCTTTTTTCATTGATTGGATAATTTTACCAGGAAGCGCACCGATATAGGTTCTGCGATGTCCGCGTATTTCAGCTTCGTCTTTGATACCGCCAAGTGCGATACGTACAAATTCACGACCAAGAGAATCGGCAATAGATTTTGCAAGAGATGTTTTACCTACTCCAGGAGGTCCAACAAGGCAAATGATAGGAGAACGATCTAATGTTTTTGAAAATTTCTTAGCAGCTAAAAACTCGATAATACGATCTTTTGCTTTTTTAAGACCGGCATGATGAGCATTTAAGATTTTTTCTGCTTGTTCAAGGCTGATACGATCTTTGCTTTGTTTTGACCAAGGTAATGAGGCAATCCAATCAATATAGTGTCGGCTAACAACCGCTTCAGAAGAAAGAGGAGGCATTTGTTCAAGCCGCTTCATTTCTTTATCAACTTTTTCTAGCGCTTCTTTGGTTGGCTTAAGTGCTTTTATTTTTTCACGAAGTTGAGCAAGTTCACTGTGTTGATCTTCTCGGCCAAGTTCTTTTTGAATTGCTTTGATCTGTTCGTTCAAATAATATTCACGTTGATTTTTATCAACTTGTGTTTGAATGTGGCCACGAATACGTTGTTCGGTTTCTAAAATTTCGATTTCTTTTTTAAGCGCGGTACTGATCTTTACAAGACGTTTTTTAAGATCAAGGAGCTCTAAAATATTTTGACGCTCTTCAAACGAAAGGTTTAAATGCACGGCAGTGGTATCAACAATATAATCGATATCTTCGAGTGATTTTCCAAGATTTAATAAATCTTGCGGAGCCTTTTCATTAAGCTTGGTGTAGGTCTCATACATCGAATAAAAGGTACGCCATGAAGCTTCAAAGTCTACGGTGCGTGTTATGTCAGGCGTTGCAAGATCTTGTGCAAAAACTTGATAATGGCCATCAGGCATCTGTTCAAAGTGGGTCATTTTCCCACGAGAAAGCCCTTCAACAAGAATTTTTAACGAGCCGTTAGACATCTTCATGGTCTGAAGAATAAGCGCCCTCGTGCCGTGAGTATAAAGATCTTTTTCGGTTGGGTTTTCAATGTTAGGATCTTTTTGAGCGGTCACAAAAACTATTTTTGTTCCGCGAGAAGCTGCTTCAACTGCTTTTATAGATGAAGCTCTACCAACAATAACAGGAAGAATGCTTTTAGGTAAAAGTACAACATTTTTAAGGGGAAGAAGTGGAAGGGTGTCGTCAATTTCTACTTCTATTTCTGGAATTAATTTTTCTACTTTAAAGTCGTTTTGTACTGTCATAATGATAAGCCTGTTTAAGGAGTCCCCGTAATTCTTGCAAATACGTACTGTAAGCGTTTTTAAAAGAATAACAGAGAGAACCTTTTTAGTAAACGAGCAAAAGCAGCTGCTTTTATACAAGTGGCAGCTTAAATGATCTTAAAAAATGACGATCTATTGCCCCCTCGCGTGCAGGGTTAAAGCGATGTGGGCTCAAGAATCTTTATTCTTACAATAACTTAGTTTTTTGTTGCGCTCCCCGCGCAGGGCTCAAGAGGTTGCTCACCCAACCTCTTAAGAATCAAGGGTGTAAACCTGCGGTTTAATCGCTTTTATCGGCTACAATCGTTCGTCGCGTCCTGGCGGACGGCAACTCAGTTCCGCCTGATAATGATGTGGTATATTTCTTTTTTTCATAATTATATGCAATTTCGTGTCATTCCCTGTCTTCGTTCCTGTGGAACTACTTCAGGCTAGCGCCAAGGCTACGTCGTGACCTTCGGGCTACGGTAAAAACTTTTAAGAAAAAATCTTTATCAGGCTCACGTGTCCAAATTCGCCGTAGGTGAATTCGAGGGCTTTAGGACCGTAGGATCCGGGCCGAGTTTGAGCCGTAAAAAGGGATAAAACGGAACTGTTTGTGCCTGAGATCCAAGAGGGTCGGCAAGGACCCGTCTTGGCGCCGCACGCGGAGTGCACAAAAAATTAAGATATTGTTAAGAATAAAGATTCTTGCGCAGATTTTTTCTCTTTAAGCCGGCCCACTGGCCGAAAGTAGCATCAAAACGAAAAAGTGAGTATACTTCACCTTTTCTCCGAAATTAAAAAACTCTCAAAGAGGGCCAACGCGAGAAAAATAATTCAACTTAGAAAGGTTCGCGCAATGTTGGAAAGGTTAAAATCGTTTTTGGGAGGGTCGCTTCAGAAAGAGGAACGTAAAAAGTTTTTTCTTCTTTCAGTGATATTCAGCATTACGATTGGTGTGTACTGGCTTTTGCGTCCAATAAAAGACAGCATTTTTTTAAACATGATTGGTACAAACTACGTTCCTTTGGCAAAACTACTTTCAGTTGTTGTCGTTGTTCCTGTGGTTATGATTTATTCAAAACTTGTTGATCGTTTTGCGCGCCATGTCGTTCTTTATATTCTTTCGATTTTTTATGCGGTGTGTGCAGTTGCTTTTGCGATTCTTATTTTAAACCCAACTACGGGTATTGCTAATACTGTAGCTGATCCTTCTCGTGTTTTAGGGTGGGCATTTTATCTGTATGTGGAAACATTCGGTACTATTATGGCAGCGCTTTTTTGGGCGTTTGTTTCTGATACTACAACACCTGATGCTGCAAAGCGTGGCTACAGTGTCATTGTAATGGGTGCTCAATCAGGAGCTGTGTGTCTTCCTCTTATTTCAAAAGCAATTATTGTATCTTGTGGTACTGGTGGAACCGGTTATGCGCTTCTTTTTGGAGTGTTTGTGTTATGCTTTTTGCCTCTTATGGTTTTTTATTATATGCGTCATGTTCCGCATTCCCAGATGGAAGGATTTGCTGCTGATGAGCGTTCTCCTCTTGAAGGAAGGCATAAGAAAGCAAGTTTTTTTGAAGGATTACACTTACTGATAAGTAAGCCGTATTTGCTTGGTATTTTTGCAATTGTTGGTTTTTACGAAGTGATTAATGGGGTTCTTGATTTTCAATTTAAAGCACTTGCAAAAACTTCGTATTCTGGTGACTCCTTAACTATTTTTTTAAATGACTTTGCTGCGATTACTAATTTTATAGCGCTTGTTTGCGTTTTGATTGGTATAGATCGTCTTGGAAGGTCGCTAGGTTTTGGAAAAACACTTATTTTATTACCATTATTGGTAGGAGTGTGTGTTGTTGGTATGAGTTTCTATCCAGTGCTTATTGTTGCATTTGCTATTCAAGCTGTTCAAAAATCATTTAATTATTCTCTCATTCAGCCGGTGAAAGAACAGTTGTATATTCCTACAACAAAAGACACTAAGTATAAGGCAAAAGCGTGGATTGATATGTTTGGTTCTCGCTTGTCTAAAGGTGGTGCATCCGTTATTAATAGTACAAGAGGTATTCTCGGGGCCGAGGGATTTATTATCTTTAGTTTATTAGTATCGTTTGGGCTTATTGGTGTGTGGATGTTTGCAGCATTGTTCATAAGTAAAGTGCATGCACAAGCGCTGCGTGAAGATCGAGTAGTGTGTTAATTAGTTGTTTGTAAAAGAAAGGTATTTCTTTATGTTAAGTGCGATTAAATCGTTTTTTAGTGGTGGGGTGGCGCAAAGTCCTGAAGAACGTAAAAAGTTTTCGATACTTGCGGTTTTGTTTGGTATTACCATTGGTGTTTATTGGCTTTTACGTCCATTAAAAGATGGTGTCTTCTTAACTATGGTTGGTATTGATTATCAGCCGATGGTTAAAATGCTTTCAGTAGCGGTTATTGTTCCGTTGGTTATGATCTATTCTAAGTTGGTTGATCGTTTTCCTCGTCATGTACTGTTGTACGGTTTTTCACTTTTCTATGCTATTTGCTCCATTGTTTTTGCAATTTTAATCCTTAATCCGATAACAGGTATTTCAAATGCTGTTGCAGATCCTAGCCGCTGGCTTGGTTGGGCTTTCTATATTTTTGTAGAAAGTTTTGGATCGATTATGGTTGCGCTTTTTTGGTCTTTTGTATCTGATACAACTTCTCCTGATGCAGCAAAACGTGGGTATCCAACGGTTGTTTTAGGTGCTCAAATTGGTGGAATAGCAGGACCACTTGCAGGTTCATACATTATTCCTTTCTTTGGTGATAATGGTACTTCATATGCAATATTATTTGGTGTAGCTGTTTTATGCATGCTCCCAGTGATTGTGTATTATTACATGAACAATGTGTCTCATGATCAAATGGCAGGATTCCATGGTGAATCAAAGAAGCCACTTGAAGGTAAAAAACCAAACACAGGTTTTATGGAAGGTCTGCGTCTTTTAGTTACTAAACCTTACTTGCTTGGTATTTTCATTGTTGTTTCTTTTTATGAAATTATTGTGACTGTTCTTGATTTCCAATTCAAAGGATTGGCATCAGCATCATACAGTGGCAACGCATTGGGTGCTTACCTTTCTAACTATGCAATTTGGACCAACGTTGTTGCTCTTATATGCGTAATGGCTGGTGTGAATAGTATCGGTCGTAAGCTTGGTCTTGGCAGAACTCTTATGTTGCTTCCAATTATTGTTGGTATCGCAATGGTTGTTTTGTCAGCTCATGCTGTGTTACCTATTGCATTCGCTATTATGGTGTTTTCAAAAGGTATCAACTATGCGCTTAACCAACCTGCAAAAGAACAATTGTATATTCCAACAACTAAAGAAACTAAATATAAGGCTAAGGCTTGGATTGACATGTTCGGTTCACGTTCTTCAAAAGGTGTTGGTTCTCTTATCAATAGCTCTAAAAAAGCATTGGGAGCAGAAGGATTCATCTGGTTTAGCTTACTTAGTTCTCTTGGCTTAATTGCTATTTGGATGGCTGCTGCGGCTTTCTTAGGAAGAACGCATGCTCAGGCGATCAAAGAAGATCGTCCAGTCTGCTAAGTCTGAACATTTTCGGCCAAAAATAAGAATGGGCACCTCTAAAAAGGTGCTCATTTTTTTATTATAAGTGCGCATTTGAAAAGTTCGTATGAAATAAGAAAGTTAGCTCTAAGTCAGTGTAGTAAGAGCTTTTAGAGTGTGTTAGAATAGGCTAATATAAAGGCTCTTTTGAAAGGTATTTTTATCTATGTTACGTGTGCTTACGTCGTTTTTTACAAGATCGGTTGAACAAACTCCTGAAGAGCGCAAGAAGTTTTCAACGCTTGCGGTTCTTTTTGGTATTACTATTGGTGTCTATTGGCTGTTAAGGCCTATTAAAGATAGCGTTTTTATGACGATGGTTGGGATTGATTATCAGCCAATGGTTAAAATGTTGTCTGCTTTGATTATGGTTCCATTAATTATGGTTTATTCAAAGCTCGTTGATATTTTTTCTCCTCATAGATTGTTGTATGTGCTAACACTGTTTTATGCGATTGTTGCATTTGTTTTTGCAATCTTAATTTTGAATCCAGTTACGGGTATTGATAATACAGTTGCTGACCCATTACGGTTTTTAGGCTGGGCATTTTATTTGTTTGTGGAAAGTTTTGGCGTTATTATGGTGACCTTATTTTGGTCATTTGTTTCAGATACAACAACGCCAGAAGCTGCAAAGCGAGGCTATGCAACAATTATTATTGGAGCGCAAAGTGGGGGGATAGTGGGGCCACTTTTAGGTAAGTATATGACTAAATGGGTTGGAACATCCTATGCAATTATGGCAGGGGTTTGTGTTTTAGGAGTGCTTCCATTTTTTATTTATTATTACATGCATCATACATCACAGGCCCAGATGAAAGGGTTTCATGGGGAATCAAAAAAGCCTCTTGAGGGAAAGGTTAAAACAGGCTTTATGGAGGGTTTTCGCCTGTTGATTACTAAACCTTATTTAATCGGGATTTTGATCGTTGTTGCGTTTTATAACATTACGATCACTATTTTAGATTTTCAATTTAAAGCATTAGCAAGCGCATCATATACTGGCCATGCACTGGGTGTCTATTTAAGTGACTATGCTATTTGGACTAATGTTATTGCGTTAGTGGCAGTTGTTTTTGGTATCGATAGGGTTGGAAGATTTCTTGGCCTTGGTAAAACGCTTATGCTTCTTCCTCTTATGATAGGGATAGCTTTAGCTACGTTGGCATTTAATTCATTACTGTCAGTTGGGTTTGGGGTTATGGTTTTTTGCAAAGGAATTAACTATGCGCTTAACCAGCCAGCAAAGGAACAGCTGTATATCCCTACTACTAAAGAGACTAAATATAAGGGGAAAGCTTGGATTGAAATCTTCGGCAATCGGGCATCAAAAGGGCTTGGGTCGTTGATAAACAGCTCTAGAAAGGCTCTTGGGGCAGAGGGTTTTATTTGGTTTAGCTTGTTAACCTCTCTTGGGCTTATTTCTGTATGGCTAGCAGCAGCTGTTTTTTTAGGCAAAACTCATGCAAAAGCCGTTAAAGAAGATCGTCCAGTTTGTTAAAAATTCCTCTGTTCATAGTGCTAAGACTGTGCTAGAATGGCTGTTATAAAGGCTTTTTTAAAAGTTAGGCAAAAAGAAGCAAGGAATCGTATATGTTTAATTCTCAAAAAATATATAGAAATATTATAGGTGGAGAACTGTGCGTTCTTACATCTTTGATAATTCTCTGCAGTAAGCCTAAAGAGTATCACGTAGTAATTTTTAGCCTCTTGGATTAATTTCCAGAGGCTTTTTTTTTGTAGTTTTTGGGTGTTAAAAAATCGTTCTAAGAAAGAGGCTTTTATGCAGAAGGCAATGGATGTGCAAAGAGACGTTAACCACTACGAGCGTTTAAAAGTTCTTTTTTTGAGTGGAGTTTTTTTCTCTATTATTGCGTCATATACCATCATCAAAGAGTTAAAAGACTCTTTATTTATCGACATTGTGGGTGGTAAAGAATATGTTCCTTTTGCTAAACTTTTTATGATAATTGGCCTTATTCCTATTGTTCTTTTTTATTCAAAAATGGTTGATACGGTAAGGAGATACCAGTTACTTTGCTTTTTTGCCTATGTTTACAGCATTATTGGATTTTTATGTGCAGCCGTTGTTGCCTATTATGGAGTGGGGGCCGAAAATACATCGCATTCATTGCTTTATTGGCTTTTTGGGTGGTTGTATTTTTTTTATGTGGAAAGTTTTTCTCCTTTTATTTTGGGAGTATTTTGGGCTTTTTTAAGTTCTATTACATCTCCTGATGGAGCTAAAAAAAATTATGGAACATTAATTTCGTGGTCAAAAATTGGTGGTATGATGACCTCTGGGTTAGCATGGTTTTTGTTAGCTCATAATAATGGTCATTATGGTTTAGGGATGTCTGATACAACAATACATTTTTTGCTCATGATTTTGTCAGCAGTTCTTTTATTAGCTATTCCTTTAATTATTACTGTCATGATGAAAAAAGTTCCAGGACGTTATTTGCATGGGTATGAAGCAGCGTACCAGTTTGAAAAACATCAAAGTAAATTGAGTGAAGAAGCAGAAACGGGTATGTGGGCTGGACTTAAGTTTCTCATCCAAAACCCTTATGTATTTGGTATTTTTGCGTCAGTGTTTTTTTACGAAGTAGTTAATGCGGTTTTGAGTTACATGCGATTGGGAATAGCGCAAGATAGCTCAGGTGGAACTGTTTCGGGGGCAAGCTGCTTTCTCTTTAAAATTGTTTTTATTACTCATTTTGTTGGATTTATTATTTCATGGTTTGGTACGAGTGCCATTGTGACTCGCTTAGGCGAACGGCTTTCATTAATGGTTATGCCGTTAGTTATTGGATTATTATTGCTTTATCTCGTGTTTAGTTCTTCGCCTAATGCATTGATAGCAGCATTTGTAGTGCTTCGTGCAGTCTATTATGCTTTTAGTCAGCCAGTTACCGAGTCGTTGTATATTCCAACAGTTAAGACCATGAAATTTAAGTCTAAGGCTTGGATTGATACATTCGGTAAAAAGTTTGCGCGTGGGTTTGGTTCCACTTTTAATATTATGATCGCACATTTGGCAGGAGCAGGACTGGTTTTGTTCCAAGGTATTTTCTTTTCAGGGATCATTAGTATTTGGCTTGTGGTTTCTTATTTTCTTGGTAGGCGCTATCAAAGAGCTGTCAAGCGAGGAGAAGTTATTGGGTCTCGCGACGTTGAAAAGGCCGCTCACATTGCAAAATCTTAAGAGTCTGGTACGATTAACTGCATTATAAAAAGCCTATTTTCTTAAGTCAGGGTGGCCTCCAGCTTAAAGTTGAGCCAGAAAATAGTCGTATAACCCTGTAGGAAGGATCTCATGATAGATTTTCGTGTGTTAGTAAAAGCGGGCGTTCATTTTGGTCACCAGGCCTCACGTTGGAACCCGCGTATGGCTCCTTATATTTGGGGAACCAAAAATGGTGTTCACCTTATCAACGTTGCAAAGACTGCATTCCAATTGGATAAGTCATGCAAATTGTTAGAGCAAATTGCTGCTGACGGTAAGACCATTCTTTGGATCGGAACAAAAAAAGCTGCACAGCAAACAATGCGTGAAGCAGCTCAATCAGTTTCTATGCCTTATGTAACTCATCGTTGGATTGGTGGAACACTCACCAACTTCCCACAAGTGAAGAAATCAGTTACTCGTTACTTACATTTCCAAGATGTTGTACAAAAAGCTGACACAAATCACTACACAAAAAAAGAATTAAACACGTTCAAAAAAATCGTTGATAGATTAGAAAAAAATATCGGCGGTATTGTTCACTTATCATGGCCAGTAGGTGCTATTGTTGTTGTTGACGTTAAAAAAGAAATGTCTGCAATTAAAGAAGCTGCAATGGTTGGTGTTCCGGTATTTGCACTTGTTGATACTAATGGGGATCCATTATTGGTTAACTATGTAATTCCAGGAAACGATGATTCTGTGCATTCAATTGAAGCAGTTATTAAGCCTTTGGCTGAAGCTGTGTTGCGTGGAAAACAAGTTGCTGACGTTAAAAAACAAGAAGAAGAAAAAGAACAAGAAATTCTTCGTGAAAAGAAACGTGCAGAACGTAAAGAAGCTGTTGATGCTCATAAAGCACTTCATCCTACCAACGAAGCACTCGTTGCGTTCTTAGAAAAAGAAGATGAAGAAGAAGGTGGCGCTAAAAAGACTGCTGGTAAAAAGACTTTCACTCCTCGTCGTGAAGGTGGTTCAAAACCTTTCACTCCTGGTGGTGGTAACAAGTCTGGAGCACCAAGAAAGCCTTTCAATAAGAGCTTTGGTCCTAAAAAAGACGGCGGAAGCGCTCCTAAAAAATAAGGCGAGACCTGTTATTGGGTCGATGTCCTTTGGAGCTTTAGCAAAGTAGGACACGTTAAGGAGAGATGTCTGAGCGGTCGAAAGAGCACGATTGGAAATCGTGTATATTCTGAAAAGGGTATCGAGGGTTCGAATCCCTCTCTCTCCACCATTTATTATTCATTTTTCAACAAAATAAATAATAAATACCAGGCCAGTTCGTATTAAGTGCGAATTAAAAAGAAACCAAAGATAGGCATCCGTAAGGGTGCCTATTTTTACGAGAACCTTCGAAGCTTTATGCCAAGGGGAATATATAAATTTTAAGGAATAGTTTCTTTATGTTAGGAAAATCATTTTTTAGTGTGGTTGCTGTTGTGCTTTTGCAAAGCGTGTGTCTTGCTGGTGACAGTTCTGCCTATGTTTCTGTTTCACAAATAGATCAGGCGTTTGTGAAAAGGGTTACGTCGCTTGAAGAAAATGGTACTACTCCTTTTGTTCTTAGTTTGCCCAATGGTACGGTCGTTAATGAGGGTGGAGTTTTGACACAAGAAGGTTTTGTGTTAGGGGATACAAGAACGTATACCGTGAACACAAAAAAGTTTAGCGATCGAATATGTGCGGCAGTGCGTGATGAAAAGCATCTGTTTTTTGAAGGAAGGCTTGCCGTTGTTTCATCTCCTGGTGGTGAAAATTGGTATCATTGGTTACTGCAAATTTTGCCTCGCTTAATTATTTTATCTGAATCTCAAGTAGCATATGATCGCATTTATTTGAATAATGTAGTGCATCCTTGGCAAATAAATTCTCTTGAGCTTGTTTTATCGTTCTTGCGGATTCCAAAAGAAAAGATGCTTGTGGTGAATGGGAATTCTGTTGTACGGGCTTCCATTCTTGTTGTTCCTTCAGTTCCTTTTATCCCCTCTCGAGGTGTTTTTTTGCCAGAGTGGATGAGGCGTTCGCTAAGGGCTATTTTTCTAAGTGAAGAAAGTAGTACAGAAGCTTTTCAAGTAAGTGAAAAAATTTATATTTCACGATCTAAAGCTTCAATCAGGCGTATAATTAACGAAGAGGAATACGTACCTGAATTAGAGGCGCTTGGTTTTAAAGTTGTGCATTTAGAAACTATTTCTTCTTCTTTTCAAGCCGCTCTTTTTAATGGGGCGAGAATAATTATTGCGCCACATGGTTCAGGGCTTTCAAATCTTCTTTTTAGTCGTTCTGGATGCAAAGTTATAGAAATTGATCGCGATGATGAAAGGAGAGGCTGCTTTAAGCTTTTAACAAAGTCGATTGGTGGATTTTTTTTCCCTTGTATGCGCAACAGGTAGGGCTTAATGAAAAAGAAGATATGAAAGTTAACGTTGCTGAATTTATGAAAAATATCAGAAAAATTGTTGAGGAAAATGTATGAAGGTAAAAAATTACAAAAAACCTTGTCCTGGCTGTGGAGAACTGTTCACAGAAGATTCAACATTGCGTGCGTATGATGACTGTATTGAGTCGATAGCTGAATGTTGGCACACCTATTCAGAAATTCTTGGCAGAGAGTATAAAAATCCTGAATATTTTAAGGTGCATCGGATTACCGTATGTGCTTATGCGGCTCAACATCTTGGTAAACAAAGAGATAAGCAAAGAGAGCGAAAGGCTCGTCAATCGGCTAACCTTAATTTGATAGGTTTATATTTGGTTTTTGGTAGAAAAGCCCTTCACGCAGAAGTGTTACAATTTTTTAAACAAGCTACCGATCTAAAATATGAGTGGCCTGCAATGACACGTTTGGAATGGCCTACTTGGGTTACCGTTGGAGACGTTATCAAAGCTACTACTGCGCAAGAGCATCAGGAGCTTGTTACTAAATGGGGCCAAAGCGTATGGAATGCTTATTCTGAATTTCATGATGAAATTGCACAGATATATCAACAATTTATCAAAGACTATCAAAACAAAATACGCAAGGTAGATCTAAGGGGATAGAAAAAGGATAAGTAGGTATTTTCATAAAACTATTGCTTAAAACTCATAAAAAATTGCAAACTGTATTATGTGTGGATATGGGTAAGAATTTTAAGTAAAGAAGATAATGAATAAAAAGAAGCTTTTTCTATTCTTAGTAATATGCTTTTTAAGCATAAAAATTGCTGGGCAAGAGGTGTTGGTAATACCAAGAGCGCTTGCTGCTGATACAGCTTATCCACAAGGTTCTATTCTTAAAACATGGGCTCTTAAAAATTTACTTACAGTAACTCCTGAGCAAGATCACTATAGGTCGCCTCTTTTAGGTATTATTGCTATTGAAAATGGCACTATTAAAAAATGGTATGGCGAATTTACAGATACTACCGATCTTGTTACGGGTCGTTTTAAGCGAACTTTTACAACTGAACCACCGTTACCGTTGGAAGAAATTACACGGTTGTTTTTTGATCAAATGGATGGAAAAATTCGATGCGTAGCATCAGGAAGCAATCCCGTTATTGGTTTAACAGCTCAACAGGTTGGACAATGGGTTCAATTAATAAAAGAAAAAGGAATTAAGGGATTTACGAAAGTTTTCGGTAAAAAAGAAGGAAAACCAGCAAAAAAAGGTTCTCCTAAAACAGCAGAGCAACAACAGCAAAAAGAATTTTTAGACCCCTGGTTTGCTACCTATAAATTGCGCCCAGAGGGTGGAAAATTTAGTGATGACCCTGGTCGCTTGCGCCGTTGGGTAGAAACGCTTTCAGGGCATTTAGAAGCATTAGCAATAGTGCAAGGTGAAGAGACGGCAATAAAACAGTTTTTAACTATTTTAATGTCGTATGTATATCTTAAAGATTTACAAGAAGCTGTTAAAAGGCCTGAATATTCTATTGCTAACTATTTCAAAGCCTTAGGTGTTGAGTATCAAGCATCTTTTTATAAAAAAACCGATAAAGAAATAATTGAAAAAAGAATTGTTGATGGAAGCCTAGGAGATAGCCCAGAAGCTTTTGAAAATATGGTTTTTTATATGATTGCCCTTATCAGAAGTAGCTATAATTTTTTAGAGCAGCCTTTTGTCTCTATTTATAAAAACGAGAAAATAATTCCTCTTTGTGCAGAGACTTCAGCTCGATCAATGTTTAATCTTGTTTTGTATAATTTTTCAGAGGAAAAATTTGATTTTTCTGTGTTGCCAATTGAAATACAAAAAATGGTAAATGAGAATTTTAAAATATTTTTTACTGCTCATGCAAATCCATTAGTAAGTGATTATTATGTAAAAACAATTATGGAATGGAAGGATCTTATAGATCTTTGCGGGTTGTCGCGGGGTAATCGAGGAACTGATTTGTTAGGTACTTACGAAGTAATTTTGGAATTATTCAATTATGTTTTTGGTACTAAGGCACTTACTTTTGAAGAGTTAGGAAAAAAACTTTCAATTGATACTCATTATGTTATTTTTGGCCCTTATGATCAAAAAACAGAGCAGTTTTTTATGAAAGTTATAGATACAAAAACTGATAGCTTAGTACAAGCGTTTATTACCACTAAAAGCTATTCAGGACATACTGATTTTTTTCTTGAATCAGATTCTATCTTTCATTTATTAGAAGAAAAAGCTTTTGAAGCAGTCCTTCGATTGCAAGAAAAATATCAGATGTCTCTTGTTCCTATTGTATTTACCCCGTTGACTGTAAATCTAAGAAATTCTAAAAATATTGCTCCTGTGGAATATGCAAGTATTAAAGCTTTAAAAGCTCTTCTTGAAAATGGAGCATCAGTAAATCCTGATCTAGAAACAGTTTCTCAAACTCCTTTAAGCCGAGCTATTTTAGAAAAAGATAAAGAAAAAGTAAGCTTATTACTTAGGTATGGCGCTAAAAATATACACTATAATAATCATAGTTTATTAAGTTTGGCTGCTCGTATGGGACTAATAGCGATAGTTCGCTTAATGCAAGAATACGGATTTGAGGATTCTTCTTTAGATGTCGAAGCATTATTGAGTCTTCATGATGCAATTAAAAAAAATGATAGAGATCGTGCGCTTAATCTTATAGAAAGCAGTATGATTGATGTTAATGAATCTGTTAACGGCCAAACTCCTCTCAGTTTGGCAGTCTCCTTAAATAATGAAGAAATGGTAAAACTACTTATTCATGATGGAGCAGAAACGTTAATTAATGTACAGGATGATCTTGGAGATACGATGCTTCATCAAGCTGTTCGTGTAGGGAATGATAGTATAATAAAATTGCTTATAGCATATGGCGCAAGCCCTTTGATTGCTAATGGGCAGGGAAAATCTGTGTATGATCTTGTTCATGAAGCTGAATTTTTAAGATTTTTACCTTCTATTGAAACTCAAAAAAAGATATCACTTGTTGAGGCAATCAAGGGTGAATACAATGACAAAGTGGAAGAGATTCTTGCAGATTCAGGTGTATGTATTGATGAAGTAGATGCCCAAGGAGATACTGCTTTGCATGCCGCTTTTATAAAAAAGGATTTAAAATTGGCTAAGCGGCTTTTGAATTATGCTAGTGGCAATTCTTTAGCTATTCAAAATGATAACGGAGAAACACCACTTTTGTTAAGTATTAAAAATATATCTGATGATCAATTAATGGAAATACTTATTGATTTTATTGCTCGAGGAGCAGATGTAAATCTGGCTGATAATCAAGGAAATACCCCATTACTGATTGCTTCTTCTGGAAGAGAACCATTGGTAAGATTTTTGCTTGATCATGGAGCGCTTCCATCAATTAATGTACCTAATAAGTATGGGAAAACCCCTTTAGAAAATTCTTTTAATCGCCATATTACTGTTCCTGCGATACTTATCGCGCAGGGTGCAAATCCCTTCATGCTTTCAAGTAATCGAAAAGAATCTATTTTTGATTATATTTACAATAAAAAAAGAATATTTCCTGAAACATATAATGCATTTAATGAAGCAGTTGAAAAAGCTAAAAAAGATGGAATTCTAAAAAAATAACAATTTTAAAGTATAAATGGCTTATCTGAAAAGAATCTAAGAATATTTATTTTAAATCTTACGATGAAATTACGTAGTTCTATCAGCAGTTTATGAGAGACTATCAAAATAAAGTCTGTAAGATAGATTTACAATGATAAAAATAAGTATTTTTTAGGAGAGGGTGTATGAATTTTTTTCAATATTCTTTAGCGATTTTAGTTTTGATTGTTTTCGATGCGCAAACAGCTCAACATCCAGCTGAAAATTTGGCACGGGCATATATTGCATTAGTAGGGGAGAGATATGGTAAAGAACAAAATATGTCAAAAGATTTCGAAGCTGTTTTAGATACTCTTTATTCAGATACGTATACGGTTATTTCTGACGATGAGGTTATGGTTTCTTCACGGGCTGATTTTAAAAAACATCTTGAAAAGGCTAAAGGTACTGCAGGTCTCTGGAGGGTTACTGACGTTGTATATGCTCCTGATGCTACAGATACTAGATCTTGTAAGATAACGTTCCGTTGGTGGACTGAAAAAAATGGAGTATTTGATGTTGAGGCTGATATGCAGTCAAGTAATGATGGTAAACGTATAGAGTTTATTGAAGAAACAACTGATCAGGTATATACAGCCTCTGAAGTGTCGTAAGAAAAAAACAAGGTAAAACTTTATTTTTTTGAAGAAGCCTTAATTAAGCGATCATTGATATCAGACCATTTGCTTAAAAAAGGTGGTTTTTCAACGATTATTCTTTTTACATCGGTGCTATCTATGGTGTGGAGCGTAGTATACAATGCCTGTGCGTACAGTATTTTGTCGGTAGGCATGCGATAATAAGTAGCATGATTCTTTTGAACTAGGTTTGAATAATGCATGATGGCAAGACCGTCTTTTGTTAGTGAAATTTTTTCTATTTCATCACGGGTCATGAGATATAAAGGTTTTTCCGGTTGGTAATGGAATTCCATGTTTCCAGAAACTTTTTCATTATGTTTCAATGGGTTTTGCACTGTTATACCAAGGACTTTTTCGATCATCTCCTTAGTGATAGCTCCAGGCCTTAAAATAACGGGTACTTGTTGAGACATATTAATGATCGTTGATTCAATGCCAATGCTACAGCTGCCACCGTCGACGATTGCAGCAATTTTTCCTGCAAGTGTTTTAAGGACATGTTCTGGTTGTGTTGGGCTTGTTTTTTTATGCGCATTAGCAGAAGGAGCAACTATTCCATTTCCCAGCTTTTTGATTATTTCAAGCGCTATTGGATGGTTGGGAATTCTTACTGCAACGGTAGGTAAGCCACCAGTTATAATTGCCGGAACTGAATTTTTTTTTGAAAATATCATCGTGAGAGGGCCTGGCCAGAAATGTTTAGCCAATGTCTTTGCATCTTCGGAAATGTTTTCTGCCCAATCGCTTACTCGAGCAAGGGTATCAACATGAACAATCAAAGGGTGTTCAGAAGGCCTGCCTTTAGAGATAAAAATTTTAGTAATAGCTTCACTATTTTTAGCATCAGCTGCAAGGCCATAGACTGTTTCGGTAGGCACTGCCACAACTTCACCATTTTTTAGCAAAGTGACAGCTTCATCTAGATCAAGATTAGTAAGTATTTTTGTTTGAATGAGAGAGTTAGTCATGAGCGACCTCTTTAAAGAAAGTAATGTTATTTACAATTAGTAGCTATAATTTTAAATATTTTTATGTTCAATAGTTTCATTAAGAGTTCGTTAAACTCATTGTGGTCACGGCAGTGCATGCTGTTATTGTACCTCTAGACGACTGTAAATGAAAGGCTGCTGTGTATGTTGCGTGTAGATGGTTGCATTGCTTTCCATTGGGGGGCGATTTATACTGAAGTAGCGTTCAAAAAAGAGGACGGTAGATTTGATCAGTCGCTGCTCCGTGTGGAGCTAAGGCATGAGATGTTACGAAAGCGGGGAATGTATGAAATTGTTGTCAAAGGAAAATAGGGGTGTTTTGTACGCCATTAGTTCGGGACTTTGTTTTGGGTTGCTTGGGTATTTTGGTGTTACGTTAATGCAAGCGAGCTTTTCTGTGTACAATATGCTTTTTTGGCGCTTTGTTGTGGGAACAATAGTCGTTGCTTTATTTTTGCTTCCTCATTATAAAACGGTTTTTAAAAAGCCAAAGGAGCTTGCAAAAGTATTTTTGTATGGGGTTTCATTCTATAGCATCACTGCCATTCTCTATTTTATTGCTTGTAAATATATCAGTACCGGTCTTGCGATGGTAACGTTTTTTACGTATCCGGTAATGGTCATTCTTTTAAATAAGTTTTTATATAAATCTGAAATCTCTAAAACCTATTACGGTGCAGTTGGGCTTATTTTAATAGGGATGCTTTTTTTGGGCGGCAATCAAGAATTAACGTTTAGTCTTTTTGGGCTGCTTCTTGGGGTGGCATCAGCTGCAACGTATGCTTGTTATTTGATAGCCAGTAAAAATAGTACAGTATCGCCTTTAGTTTCGACATTAATGGTTTCTATAGGTTCTGCTCTTACCTGTTTGGTAGCTGCAGTAGTAGATCAAACGTTCTTTGTCCCTCATGATCTTAGTGCATGGCTGAATATTATTTCCGTTGGGACATTATGTACCGCGTTACCTATTTTATTGTTACTACGTGCTTTGCAATATATTAGTTCTGAAAAAGCATCGTTGTTATCGGTACTTGAGCCGATATTCGTTTTGTTTTTTGGTGTCATGTTATTGGAAGAAACAGTTACTTCAACACAGATGTTTGGAGTAGTTATTGTCTTGTTGGGGGCATTGTTAACGCTCTTTGGTAAGCGTTTGGGTGGTAGTGTTCTTGCACAAAAATGGAATGATTTTTTTACAAAAAAGGTAAAATAAGTGATTAGCATACGAATGTTAACGTCAGCTGATGCAAAGCTTTGGAAAGAGTTTAGATTACATGCTTTGAAGGTATCTCCATTAACCTTTGCAAGTACTTATGAAGAAGAAGTTACCAAAGATTATGAGTATTGGGAAAGATCATGTCAAACAGCAGCTATCTTTGGAGCATTCATTGAAAATAAACTTGTTGGGGGTGTGGGTTTTTTTGTTTACGAGCAGGAACGGATGAAACATAAAGGGCGTTTCTTTGGGATGTACGTAAATCCTGAATATCGGGGTAAGGGAATTGCAGGAAAGCTTTTACAAACAGTGATTGATCATGCAAAAAACAAAGTGATTCAACTCACTTGTTCTGTCATGGTGGTAAATGAACCTGCTGTAGCTTTGTATAGAAAATATGGATTTACAAGTTGGGGAATTGAATCGCGAGCGCTCTGTGTCGATGGTATCTATCGTGATGATCATCATATGGTTTTAAAATTTGATGAAGTAAATATGATAAAAGATCTTTAGTGTCATCAATTAGAGAATGAAGTTGCAAGACGCGAAGCGCACAGTACCCATAGAAAAGGCGACGTGTAGGAAAATTAAATATGCCAAAAATTACGTTTGTTTCTGTTAAGGGAAATAGTTATTACAGTGATGGCTTTTTATCGGTGGGGATGTTTCTTCAGGATAAAAAAGCAATTTTGATAGATAGTGGTGGTGATGAAAGTGCTGCCAAGGATATACATGCTGCGGCGGAAGCATTGGGTGCGGAAGTTGTTGCAATCATTACTACCCATTGTCACCCAGACCATTGCGGTGGAAATAGCTTTTTACAGAAGAAGTACCCTGCTGTTTTGACCTATGCAGCCTATAATGAAAAATTTTTTATTGAAGACCCATTACAGGCTCCTCGTTGTTTTTGTATGGGAGCGGTGCCATTTTCAGGATTACAAAACAAGTATCTTGCTCCTCAGCGACCTTCTGTCATAACGAATGTTATTGCGCCATATGAAGATCAAATTATAACAATTTCTGGAGTGCCGATGCGCATTGTTACGTTGCCTGGCCATACGCAGGGATCCATTGGAGTTATTACTCCTGACAATGTGTTGTATTCTGGTGATGCTTTGTTTGGAAAAGAAACCCTTCTTAAGCATCCGATCTTGTTGTACACCGATATTGCTACTACTTTTGCTACTTTTGATAAATTGGAAAAATATGTAGTTGATGCTTGTGTGCTGTATCATGGCGGTGTGATGTACGAACTTTCTGGTTTAATTACCGAGCATCGGGAGAATCTTAAACGCATTAAAGAATCTGTAGTGGTTATTATACAAAAAGAATCGTGTTCTCTTGATGTTCTTACGCAAAAAATTATGCAGCAATATACGATACCTAGTTCGATGATCTCATTTGTTTTGACCCAGACTGCTCTAAGAGCTTACGTAACGTTGCTTGAAGAGGAAGGCATTGTAAAGTTGGTAGTGAACGATGGGTTGTTGCAAGCGGTGTACGTGAAAGAATAATAAGAAAAGCAACAAGGAAAAAGCGTGAAAAAAAGTGAATCAACTGATTTGCAGGAAGCATCTGATAAATAAGGGAATGTGTATGAATGAACAACAAAATTTAAAAAAGAGCGCGCAAAGTGTTCAGGATGCTTTAGTAAAACAAGGAATTGAGTGTACTGTCCTTGAATTCCCAGCAAGTACCCGTACAGCTGTTGAAGCTGCAGCCGCTATTGGCTGTGATATTGCGCAAATTGTTAAGTCGCTGATTTTTAAAACAAAAGAAACTGAAAAACCGGTATTGGTACTTGCTTCAGGACCAAATCGAGTGAACGAAAAAATCATTGAAGCGTTCGTTGGTGAAAAAATTATTAAAGCGGATGCTGATTTTGCACGGGAAGTAACTGGCTTTGCTATTGGAGGGATTCCTCCTATTGGTCATAAGCAGCCGATAGAATTTATATTTATAGATGAAGATCTTTTGAATTTTGAGAGCGTGTGGGCAGCGGCAGGTACCCCAAATGCGGTATTTAATCTGCAACGGCAAGACCTTTTAGAAATGACACGCGGTAAAGTTATTGAGATTAAATAATGCTAAAACAGTCAGTTATAGAAACACCTCAAGGCCCGATGATTGTACTTGTTGATGAAACAGCGCTGTATCTTCTTGAATTTGTCGGCCGTCCGCCTTTGCTAAAGCTATGGCGTGATCCCTTAAGGAAATTTTCAATACTATGAAGAAGGGAGAAATGTATTTGGTGTATTGCATTCAGAGTGAAATTGACTCTGAAAAGTATTATGTTGGTTTAACAATTAACATTGCAATTAGATTGGAAGAGCATAATGTAGGCAAATCACCTTCTACAAAAAGTTTTTGACCTTGGAAATTGATAGTTTGTGTTATGTTTTATGACATATGTAAGGCAGAGAAGTTTGAAAAATATCTTAAGACTGGTTCTGGTAGAATATTTTGCAAGAAACATTTTTAAAAAAAATCCTCAAGGAATCACGCCATAGCTTTAGCGAAGGCGGACTCGATCATAAGCGTCAAAGTATCATCGGATAAAGCGCTTTTTTTACGAAGGTGGATTTAAAATGACATCTGTTCGTCTGTTAATGTTTTAGCTAATTCATCTTCCATTTTCTTTTGTTCTGCAGCTTCAATTAAAATGAGATTTTTTGTTTCATCGTTTACAAAATCAGTAAGAAGCTCAAGAGGAATAAATAATTGCTCGGTCTGTACGTATTCATCGTAAATATTTTTTAGCATTGCATACGTTGCAAGGTGTTTTTGTACATCAGATTGTTTTGGGATGATTCTTGAACGCACAGGAAGGTCTTTATTGAGTTCGTTTTGTCGTTTGTATCTACGAAGAGTGTTAGTTGCAGTTTCAAGAGCTCTATGTAATTCCCCTAACATAAGTTTATGTCGTCTTTGATTTACGATTTTAACTTTATTGGAAGTTGGCATGCTCAGAGAGATTGCTGCAGAAATTTCAGCAGATGTTTGAGTCAAGATGAACAGTAGTAAAAGCTTTTTCATAGTAATTACCTTTCATTTAAATAATTTTTAATTTACTTTCATCATAACGCTACAATATTTCAAATAGCAATAAAAATATTTGATTAAGCTAAAATAGTAAAAATTAAGTGAATGGTCGTGGTATGCTTTTTTTTCTACGTTTTTTGTAAAGTTAAGGAGTTTTTATGCTTATTTTTTTTAATGGTTGTTCATCTTCTGGTAAATCAACTTTAATTAAGGCTTTTCAGTTTAAGGTTGATTCCCCTTGGCTTTCGGTTGGAATTGATAGTTTTTGGGCAATGATGCCAAGTAATTATATTATGTATGGCCCTCATTCTCATGATGGATTTTACTATGTGCCCGGTCGTGATGGGCAAGGTCCAACTATGGAAGTTAAAAATGGGGAATTTGGTATGCAAGTGATGCATACAATTCCTCAGGTTATCAACATAATGGCTGATAATAAACTAGATCTTTTGATTGATGAAGTAGTGCTTGAAGAAGATCTTTTGCGTGGATACGTTAAATATCTTGCACACCAAAAAGTATATTTTGTCTGGGTTCATTGTGATTTAAAAACCCTTGAAGAACGAGAAATTTTGCGGGGGAATCGAGGGCAAGGGTTGGCGCGTATGCAAATGAAAATTGTACCGACGCTTGACTGGCCTTACGATTTAACGGTTGATACCACAAATTCTTCTTCGTTTGAAACAGCTGCTCAAGTGATGGAATTTGTGAAAAAAAATCCGGATCCTCAAAGTTTTCATATTCTACGCAAGCGTTGGGGTTTATAAAATTATTTTTTCTTAGTGAAAACCTTAAAGAAAAGATGAGCTTAAAAAATAGAATCGTGTATTGCGTGATTATAATAAAAGAACATAAAGCGGTGGATAAGATGGAAAAAAAATTGCAAACGTACGGTTCATTATGTACCGAATATTACGACCTTCACAAGCCGATGTTGCCAGACGATGAGTGGCAGTTTTACTTGCAGTATGCGCAAAGAGCAAAAGGTCCGATTCTTGAGCCGATGTGTGGAAGTGGCCATTTTCTGATACCGTTAGCGCAAGAAGGTTTTGCCATTGAAGGGTTTGATGCAAGCGAATCAATGCTTGCACGTCTTTTTGAGCGTTCCAAAAATGTTGGGCTTGTGCCGAATGTATGGTTTGGCTTTATAGAAGATCTTGCCATTAAAAATCGCTATGCTCTTGTTTTTATTCCTGTCGGGTCTTTTAATTTAATTCATGACTTAGATGCCGTAAAAATGAGTCTTAAAGCTTTGTATGATTCATTGCTTCCTGGTGGGCTTTTAGTTCTTGAGATAATGACGTGCGCACTTGCAGAAAAAATAGAATATAGTACCTGGATTTCTGACGCTTATGATCGAGTTGATGGAAGCATCTTACTAGTAGATTCGTTGTATCATTCGATGCATAAAAATGTAGTGAGTGTGGAGCGTCGGTATAGTGTACAGAATGCGCAAGGTGCTAGTGAGCAAGTGGAAACAGAAGAACATGCATTACGTTTGTATGCCGATAAAGAGATGCTTGAGCTTTTAGAATGTGCTGGATTTAGAATGGTTAAGAGAATAAAAGCTTTTGAGCATGGTATACTTCCTGATTCAAAAGATATTTTGGTTATCTATGAGTGTAAAAAATAATTTTAAAAGAGAGGCATTATGCAAAACAATATTCATGTAATTTCGCGTGGAGTTATTGTTAAAGATGGAAAGATTTTGATGTGTGTTAACAGCAGATTTCCTTTTTGTTTTTTACCTGGTGGGCATGTCGAACATGGCGAAAGTGCGGCCTATGCATTAGAGCGAGAGTTAGAAGAAGAGCTGGGCCTTGTTTGTACTGTGCAGCGATATCTTGGATGTTTTGAATACAGCTTTATACCGAATAATCCTGATAAATGTCATAGTCATGAGTATAATTTTATCTATCTTGTAGATGCTCCTGATCTCAATGAAAAAGTAGTTCCACAATCACCTGAAGATCATACTATTTTTGCTTGGATTTCAATTACCGCATTACAAAATGTTGATTTTAAACCACATGCATTAAAAAAAACTTTGATCGAATGGTTAGATGCTGATTTTAGTAGTTCTCTTGCAAGTCACATAGAATAAGGAAAATAATGAAAAATATAATTCTTTTTTTAATCGTTGGTGGAAGTGTGGCAACGAATTTTTGTTCTTCTGCTTTTGATCATATTAGAAAGATTGCACCAGAATCGGAGTGCTTTTGGTCATTTGAACAGGATTTTAAAGCGCCTAAATGTTTATTAATTCGACCTTTACATAAAAATTTTATTGTACGTCAAAGTGATCTCGTAGCGGTAATGGGTTCTTTGTATGGTTCTATTGGTTTAAATTTACTTCTACGAAAATCTAAATTTACAAGAAATGCACAAGCTGTAATGAGAAGTGGAGAATCATATGATGTTAAAAAAATGACTGAAGATCCTGAATGGTATGAGATAGAAAATTTGGGTCAATTGGAAATGGTGCAGTTGGATGGAACAACGGTTGTTCAGATTTTTTCAAAATCATAAACAACGATACAAGTAAAAAACAAAATAAAAAGAGAAGCTTTTTAGGCCCACCGTAGCATAAAGCTATGGCGTGATCTTTGAGCTTCTCTTTTCTTGTTTATAATAGATCCATTTCTGGATCAATGTCCTTCATTTCCTTAGAAATGAGGGATGTAACGTTTAAAAACTAGTCACGTTTTTTACGTTTGAATTCTGAATTAAAAGGACGGTCAGCGCGTGGTTTGAAAATTTCAGAGCGTGGCGCTGAAGAGTCGAAACTGCGAGCAGGGTCAAAGCGGGGTTTGGTGTAAATTCTCTGCGTGGACGATCTGATGGGAATTCAGATGAAGATGAGCGTTCAAAAAATGTTGGGCTTATGCCGAATGTATGGTTTGGTTTTATAGAAGATCTTGCCATTAAAAATCGTTATGCTTTGGCATTGCGCTTTTAGAGGGAAGTGGAAATGGGAGCACTTTTACAAGATGTAGGGTTTACTGTAATCAAGATGGTAAAAAAGCATTTCAACATGGTATACTGCCTGATCCGCAGAATATTTTGGTGGTGTATGAGTGTAGAAAGATCTTATGAGGAATATGGGCTAATGCAAAATGTTATGCATATACTTACGCGTGCAGTGATTATTAAAGACAAAAAATTATTGGCTTTTACTGGGGGAAAGTCCTATTTTTTACCAGGAGGACATGTTGAACCAGGAGAATCTGTTACTGCAGCATTAGAGCGAGAGATAAGAGAAGAGCTAGGTGTTGCGGGGAAAATAGGACGTTTTTTAGGATGTTTAGAAACTGAATCTATTCGTGCTGCTGATCATTGTTGTCATCATGTGCACAAGTGCCATGATCGAGAGTATAAATTTGTTTTTTTGGTAGATGTTCCTAGTTTATCGAGTGCTGTTGTTCCTCAATCACCAGAAGAAGGCTTTGCTCTTGAATGGATTCCATTGTCACAATTATCTGAAATTCATCTTCAGCCACATGCATTGAGGAATATTTTAGTGAAATGGTTAGAAGTTGATAATGGTAGTGCGTTACTAAATTCGAATCACGGTACATGCCAAAAATAAAATTAGAGTTTTAATGGCTGCAAAAAAGGTAGATATGTCGAACTAATTTTTTAAAATGATCAAGATTTCGTTCGATAAATTCTTAGATAGGTGCTTTAAAGATCAATTAATACACGGTTTTAAAAATTTTTAGATTGGCGTAATAAAAAAGAGAAGCTTTTAAGGGCTTCTCTTTTCTTGTTTAATAACGTTTAGAAACTAGTCGCGTTTCTTACGTTTGAATTCTGAATCAAAAGGACGGTCAGCGCGTGGTTTGAAACCTTCAGAGCGTGGCGCTGAAGAGTCGAAACTGCGAGCAGGACGGTCAAAACGAGGTTTGAAACCGCCTTCAGAATTGTTTGAACGTGGAGTAAACGGACGGTCACCATCTCTTTTAAAGAAACTGCCACCTGTGCGTTCTGATGATGATCTATCAAAAGGAGCTCTTCTTGGTGCATCGCCGTCACGTGGTGTAAATTCTCTGCGTGGACGATCTGATGGGAATCCAGATGAAGATGAGCGTTCAAAACGAGGCTTACGTTCAAATCCACCATCTTCTGATGAACGAGGAGTAAACGGACGATCTTTTCTGAAAGAAGGACGGTCTGATGAAGCTGAGCGGTCAAAGCGAGGTTTGAATCCGCCATCTTCTGATGATCTTGGAGTAAACGGACGATCTGAACGAGGTTTGAATCCACCATCTTCTGATGAGCGAGGAGTAAATGAGCGTTCAAAACGAGGTTTACGTTCGAATCCACCTTCTGAACCAGCGCCATCATTATCAGAGAAATCTCTTTTGAATGAAGGACGGTCGCTACGTGGACGATCGCTAAATCTGTCTCTTGAACCAAATTCTCTTCTTCCGCCACGGCTACCGCCATCGCGTGAATCACGACGAGCGCCGCCGCCGAAACCGCTTCCGCCTCTGCTACCACCGCGTGATGGTTTATGAGAGAGGGATGCGCGATCAGAATCAGTAATACCTTCTGAGGTGTTTGCAAATCTGTTGATGATCTTCCAGCTCTTAGTTTCTTTAGGAGTTACTAATGAAAGGGCAAAACCTTCAGCGCCTGCGCGTCCAGTTCTTCCAATACGGTGAATGTAATCTTCTGGGCATTGCGGCAAATCGTAGTTAACGATGTGACGAATTGCTGGAATATCAAGACCGCGAGCTGCGATATCAGTTGCAACGAGAATGTTATGCGTACCTTTACGGAAAGAAGCAATAACACGTTCACGTTTGTTTTGACGTAGGTCACCATGCAAAGCAATTGCTCTGTGATCAAGTGAAGATAATTTATCAGCAAGTTTTTCAGCGTTCCATTTTGTTTTCACAAAAATAACGATTGATTCTGAACGTTGGCCTAATTCTTCAATAAGCTTAGATTCTTTTTCAGATTCACTTACGAAAATGACATCTTGTTTAATTTTAGCAACAGGGCTTGAAGTTTCGCCAATAGCTACACGTTCAGGTTGAACCAAATAACGTGATGCTGTTTTGATAATTGATGCAGGCAAAGTTGCAGAAAACATAAGAGTTTGGCGTTGTTGAGGAATCTGTTTGATGATTTGGTCGATTTGGCTTTCAAATCCCATATCAAACATTCTATCAGTTTCATCAAGAACTAAAAAGTGGAACAGTTCAGGTTTTAAGGTGTTACGCTTAAGATGATCAATAACGCGTCCTGGTGTTCCTACAATGATGCGAGCATCTGAACGGAGTTGTTGTAATTGCTTAAAGAACGAGTCTCCACCAATCAAAAGAGCAGCTTTTAAGCCACGATTTTTTCCTGTTACTTGCTTGATAGAAGTTAAAACTTGTTGCGCTAGCTCACGAGTTGGAACAAGTACTAAAGCCATATCAGTAGGATTGTCTAAAAGCTTACTTACTAATGGAATAGAAAAAGCTAATGTTTTACCCGTACCTGTTTGAGCTGACCCAAGGATATCTTTCCCTGCGAGCGCTAATGGAATAGTTTGAGCTTGAATTGGTGTTGCTTCGGTAAAGTTAAGAGCTTCAAGCGATATATTGATTATTGGGTTTAAACCCAGATTTTTGAAAGAATTCATTCTTCCCCTAGTCAAAAAGGTACCTCCATCTAACATACATGCTGCAGGGGTACGGATTAAAAATATTGTAAAGGCTGGCACTTTGTGAAGAGACCTAGAAATGTTAACTCTATTTTTGCCTTGATTGTTTCATTATAACAGATTTTGGAAATAGTAGTGGTTTTTCTTTTAAAAACTTTTATCTGTTAAAGAAAGGTACCGGTTCTTAGGCTTAATATTTTTTTAAAAATAGGCCTATTTTGCCTCTAGATAACAATATTCGTTAATTAAGTTCAGATTGATTTTATATTTTTAATTAAACTGGAAAACTATCAAAATAGTTGAAGTTTCTTTATTAAGAGCTTATCCGAAAATTAATTGAAA
>Ga0304730_1000256_pt1 | contig 46857 bp, 42 predicted proteins | sample M_130628_MF_Meta_FD_190474 | JGI IMG/M metagenome (GOLD analysis project Ga0304730, IMG submission 190474) | Freshwater microbial communities from Lake Montjoie, Canada to study carbon cycling - M_130628_MF_MetaG (v2) (version 2) | ecosystem: Environmental > Aquatic > Freshwater > Lake | place...
AGCTTCAAATGAAATTTAACACTTCTTAATTTAGGGGCTTACTTTTCAAAATGCAGAGAACGTTCCAAGGAAATCAGTACTTTCGAAAGGACAAATACTCATTTTGAGTTTTTATCGGACACTAGTGTTTGAAAATAGTAATTAAATAAAACCTTATTTATTCGTATTTATTTAAAGTTATTTATTAGAGTCCGTATTGGACAAATTTGATTTGTATGAATGGCAATTCAAATGCTCCCGGCTTAACTCATACGTTTTGTCGGGAGAATCTATTAATGCAATCGAGCTGAAATAAGACTAATAAATTCGGAACGGGTTTTATCAATCAGGAATTCGCCTGTAAAAGCAGATGTTGTTGTAACCGAATTTTGTTTTTGAACTCCACGCATTTGCATACATAAATGCTGCGCTTCAATAACAACCGCTACACCAAGGGGATTTAACGTATCTTGAATACAATCGCGAATTTGGGTGGTGAGACGTTCCTGTACCTGAAGCCGACGCGCAAAAGCATCTACAATGCGCGGTATTTTACTCAGTCCAACAATGTGTCCGTTGGGAATATAGGCAACATGTACTTTCCCGAAAAATGGTAACATGTGATGTTCACACATGGAGAATACTTCAATGTCTTTTACAATAACCATTTGACGGTAATCTTCGGCGAACATCGCAGATCTCAATATTTCAGCAGGATTTAACTCGTAGCCATGAGTTAAAAATTGCATGGCTTTGGCAACTCGTTCGGGTGTTTTTTTTAATCCTTCCCGTTCAATATCTTCTCCTAAATTGGAAATGATGGAAGAGTAATGTTTCGACAACTCATCTATTTTCGATTCGTTGTACTGGTCAATTTTACTATAACCTTCCGGAATGTAATCCAATTCTTCCATTTAGTTTCCTCCGAAATATTCTACGAAATTATTTTCAGTTTCATACAACTTAATGCTATGCAATTCGCAGCCATGACTTTGAATTATGTTGACTAATTGCTCCCATATTTTCATTGCTAAATTTTCAGTTGAAGGCATGATATCCTTCATGAAATCAACATCTAAATTCAAATTCTTATGGTCAAGTTTTTCAGTAACATGTTCACGAATAAGTGAACTTAAAAGCTTTAAATCCATAACAAATCCTGTAACATCGCTAGGAATGCCTTTAACCGTTACGTATAAATTGAAATTATGTCCATGCCAATTTGCGTTGGCACATTTTCCGAATATCTCCACATTTTTTTCATCCGACCATTCGGGACGAGCCAACTTATGGGCTGCATTAAAATGCTCTTTGCGTGTTATAAAAATCATTCTTCTTTTAAAAAGTTAGGCAAATATAAGTCCTGACAAGCATTTCGCATTATTTTTTTTCACAAATGAATGCTTATTTTTTGGGAGATCTTCTGAGTAATACAAAACCATTCTTCTCATCCATCTTTTCAAGTTCTTCGTAATTCGAGTATTCATGAACGTGAATTGATTTCACAACAATATAAACGGGCTTGTCGATTTCTCCATTTAAATACCAATTCCGAATTGCATCAATATGATAATATCCAGAAGCATCCTTGCAATTGGCTTCTTCGAGTTTTGAAAATCCCTCTTTCTGAAAATAAAAATACTGCGCAAAGCTTTTAAAACGAAGCGTTTCAACATACACGTCTTTTCCTTTGAGATTGCTGTAAAAATCAACCGCTGCTTGTTGTGTGTAACCTGCAATGCGCTTTGGGAAACTCATTAAGAAAATTCCTGTGGACAAAATACAACCCGAAAACAAGACGATAAAGGCACGTTGAACTTGTTTCATGTATAGGAGATAAGCGCCCAGTAAAAGCCCGAAAATCCATAAGATTCCCGGAATAAGATCCCAATAATCCCATCTAATGGACGCTTTTAAATTTTCAATGGCAAAGGAATCTTTTATATAGGGAATTAACGCTTCTGTGTGCATTCCAACAATAGGAATCAAGAATATTGCTAAGCCCAAAGGCAATCCAACCAACAGAAGAAAAACGATACGACTTACTTTCCAAGGAGATTTTGCTTGAATAAAATGTTCAATACTCATTGCAGCAAGTGCACTCAATGGTAAATAAGCCATCGAAGAATAATGCACAATTTTCGTCGTAACTAATGAAAAGAGAATCAATACAACACCCAAAAGAATGCGCATCCAAGCAATAAAATCGGAATTGTTGCTGCGGAATTCTATTTTCCTGAAAAGCGCCTTAATACCTATAACGGACATTGGAAAACAGCCAATTAAAACCACAACAAAATGATAATAAATGGGTTGAGCATGACCAGCATCGGGAGTAGAAAAAAGTCGAATTTGATACGTTATAAATTCATTTAAGAACCATGGTCCATGTTGGATGGTTTCAGGTCCAAACCATGCCAATGTTATAAGCAATGCAGTGAATCCAAAAACAAAAATATTTTTAAACGAAACAATTGCTCTAAATCGGTTGAAAATCCAAAACACAGTAACCGTTAAACCCGCGAGTAATAAACCAACCGGACCTTTGGTTAAAATGGCTAAACCGATAAAAATTCCTGCGAATAATGCTTGTTTTGTGGCCTGCTTGGTTTTGTAATGTTGAACTGATTTAGCAATAAACCACACACTTACAAAAATGAAATAATTGAAAACTGGATCAATGATTCCTGATTTAAAATAAACCAATGGAAGAAAGCTGCCCGCCATGCACATTGCCCAAATAAAACCGAATCGATTATCACGAAGTTTTCGCCCCATCTCAAACAGGGTTAATAAGGTAAATATTCCAAAAACGGCGTTGGGAAATCGAGCAGCGTATTCGTTGATTCCGAAAAGTCTCATGCTCAGGGCTTGCATCCAGAAAAACAATGGCGGCTTTTCCCAAAAGGGCTGAAAATTAATCTGAACACGCGAATAATTCCCGGTTAGCAGCATTTCCCTTGCCGATTCGGCAAAATTAATTTCATCCCAATCGAACAAAGGTGCAGCACCAAGAAATGGAAGAAATAAAATTATTCCGATGAAAAGAAGTAATAATCGATAGTGATTGGTTTTCAAATTCATCGTTTCAATAAATTTTTGTTAATCCACCTGGGTGTTTTTTTCTCTATCCATCGATCAATAATATACTTCGAAAGAACCATCGAAATAATTCCAATGATGAGACCGACAAAAACATCTTCAGGAAAATGCATATAGAGATAAATTCGTGAATATCCCACCAATAGCATCATAATTCCACAAGAAAAATGAATGGATTTTTTATTGGATAATGTTGCTAGAAAGAGGAATAATGTTGCAGCCGATGCAGAATGTCCAGACGGAAAACTATTCCACATATGCGGATTTAATCCTTCGGGAAGTACAAAGGGATAATTGGATAATTCAAACCATTTTACAGGACGTGGAGTAGGTGTAAAAATGAAGTTTTTGCAAATTTGAACAACGATACTTCCTAATAAATAACCAGAGATTAATGTAATTGCGTTTCTATAGGAATTGAATAAAAGCAAATACAAACCAAGGGCTAGTGCTATAATTCCATCACCGGGTAATGTTAATATGCCAAAAATGAAATTTAATGATGGTGAGTGGGGGAGTTGAATAAAAAGAAAACCAGCTGCTTTATCGAAAAATATAAGCAAGGTAGCCAAAGCCACTAATCCTATTCCTATAACAACCCACAATGAAAAAACGCGACTTAGCCAAAATTTCATTTCGCGAATTTAGAAAAAAGCGCATTGATTGGGTTTAATAGTGTAAATCATAAATACATTCATATTGAATAGGATTTAGTTTCTGAAAAATTGAATTGAAGTGATTTATTTGAGAGGACGTATCTTTGAAAAATAAATAATTTTATAGATTTGATTTATGAAACGATTCATATTTCTGGTCATCATACTTTTGACCGCCAAACAAATTCAAAGTCAGAACTACCTCAATGAGACGGCCAGATGGGTTCAAACCTATTCTTGGTCAGGATTTACAGCGAATACTCAATGCACAACAACGTATTATTTTTCGGGTGATTCTGTTCTAAACGACACAACATACATGAAATTATTTCAAGAATCATTGTGTTATTATACCCATACAGAATATGATAGTCTTTGGCAACCTTATCAACTTATCGATACATCTTTTACGACATCGTTTCATAGCTTAATAAGAGAAGCGGAAAAAAAAATTTACCGCCGGAATGCGTCGTATAATGAATATCAACTTTACAATTTTGCTCTGCCTGACACTAGTCGTATCGATTCTGTTGTAAATGGATCGACTTGTTCATTGAATTCGGTTTACATTTTAGATCATGATACAGTTTGCATTGGAAGTATTGGTCGTAAACGTTGGCGCGTGAGTCAATCATCCTATCCACTTGCGATGTATATCATTGAAGGCGTTGGACCTAGTTCTGGATTTCTTGCCCCTGTTTGTCGCAATGGTTGCCCAGAGTGTGGGTATTCCTTGCAAAGTTTCACATTAAATGGCGATACGCTTTATCAGGGCATTTGTGAGATTTCTGCAGGAATTAAACCAATAAATCAGGATATTAAATTTGGACAAGATCAAAATTCCCTTTGGTTCGATATGGAAGATGATTCCTGTATAGAGCTTTATGATTTATTGGGTAAACGTAAAATTTCACACATAGTGAAAAAGGCAAGTCGAACGTCCATTTCGATGGAGGGTCATGAAACTGGAATATACCTATATAGAATAGTGAGCGGAACTCAGATTTTGAGTGGAAAAATCTTGTATATGCAGTAATTAAGATTGATTTTTGAAATGAAATATTGCTTTATTTCAATTTGACGAACACATAAATATCTTAATTTCAGTAATTTATTCATTGTGAATTTATATTAAATGAAATTCTATCGATTATTTTGAGAATATTTCAATTGATGTATATTTGCAGCCCACTATGGCGGGGTAGCTCAGATGGTTAGAGCGCAGGATTCATAACCCTGAGGTCACGGGTTCAACTCCCGTCCCCGCTACTCTTTAAACCCTTAATTTTCAAGCATTTACAAGCACTAAAAAGTTTGGGTTTTTCTTCTGATTTTTCTAGGTACAACAATGGTACAACATTTTAGAATTTTGTAATGTACCACTCATTTTCAGCCCATTTTCAGCCCATTTTTACAGCATTTTTTTTTGATTCGGATTGGCTAAAAATACATTGAATTCTTCTCTCTCTTTGAATGAATTTCATATCTCAATTTGAATCAAAAGATGATGCATTGGTTCATCCCGATTTTACATAGATAACATAACAGCCCTTTCGGGAAAAAGCCGCTCTGCCATTCGTGCTTTTTATCTGACACAATCCTTTTGTTGCATTCAAATTTGTATGGCTTGATAGATTCATAGCCGAAGATGAAAATCAGACTCTTTAGCGTCGATTTAAAATTTGGCCTAGAATACTGAAATGTAATCTCGTTACTCAATTTTACGCCGTTTTCGATTATAGTTGATTTGTATGGCATTTTCAAACTTCATGAAATTTAGTGAACAAGTTTGTACAACTTAGGCCTGTATTTGTGAGATTTAACAAGTAATATAAATTTCAATGTTGTACACAAAAAGCGTACAAATTAGTACAATTTAAAGTTCTAGGAAACTCTTTATGGGTTCATTAAATTTGATAAAACTCAAACATATATATATAGTATGCTCATTAAATAAAGAAATCAAGGAGAGTAAAATGAAAATTAAAATCACCAATAAGGTCTATCTAAACTATCTGTTTATTCTAAAGAGGAAGCAACTATCGACACATTCAAACACTGAGCGTTCTTTTCATTCTATAGCCATTCATAAAAACGATTTGCGCCTATGGAAGTAATTGTATTAGACTCAGAGGCTTTCAAAGCACTTAAGCAGGAAATTAAAGGTCTTGTTAAGCAAGCCATAGCAGAATTGTTAGAAGAGAAAAAATCGGAAGCGGAATCCGATTGGATTCCGCTTCCGGATGCTAAAAAATTGCTACCGTTCAAATCCAAAACATCCTGGCAGAAGATTCGGGACAATGGAGAAATCAAGTTCACCCAATTCGGAAGGAAAATATTATACTCACGTAAGAGTATCTATGACTTCCTGAGTAAGAACAAAATTCAATTCTAAGATGAAAAAATTTGAAACCCAAAAATGCGCAAATCCAAATTGCGATGAATCGTTTGATATAAAAAACACTAAGAAAAAATTCTGTTGTCTGCCTTGTAAAAATCAAGCTAATTATAAGTATCGAAAGGAAGTATATTCTTGGGAAGCTAATATGCTTAAAGGAAGAAATAACAATATTCAAATCTTGGAATATTTGTGGAACAAGAAGATTTTTACAATTCAGGAAGTAGAGTTGAAAAAATTGGGATTCGATTTTAGGGTAGGTTTCTTACATTCTTTTACTGAGAAAGGAACTAAAATTTTTCGTTTTGGTAATATTGGTTTACGAGCGTTATCAGAGACTGAGGTTAAACTATTTGATTTTAAAAACTATGAATTATGATAAAATTGAAACCTGCTAATATTTTTCATTTTTGGGCACCTACTGGAGGTGGTTCCAAGATCGCAGACTATAAAGGAAACCAATCTCCTACAATAACTATAGAAACTCCTCCAATCGATTCTGGAACATACCAAATTGATTGCACACCCGATATAACGGGTGAGTATGTTGTCTCTGCGAAAAAAATTAACTGGGGTAATTGGTTACTTGGTGGTATATTCCTTTTGGGTGCAACTGGATTAATATATTGGTACTTAAGTGATGAACAGAAAAAAAAGCGGAGAGATAGGGAAGGTTATTGGTAATGTTAGATGATAAACATCTAACATTACTGTTTCCCATCACAGCTACTACCATGTCCCACGCAAGGTTTAATGTCTCTCTGATTTTCGGATCACGATCTATTTAGTTACCTACAATTGCTGCAAATCAATTTTATATAATTATATTTAAAAGCATATAAAATTGGTGAAAATTATATTTATATACGCAAATGCATATAATGTCAAATTATATAGTACTTTTGTATGTAAATGCATATAAAATGAGTCGATTATCTGAATTCGTAAAAAATAAACGCAAACAATTGGGTTTTACCCAGGAAGAGTTTGCAGAGAAAGCTGGAGTTGCTCTCACGGTAATCAGAAAAATAGAACAAGGCAAAGAAAATCTAAACCTATTAAAAGTAAATCATGTATTAGGCATGTTTGGCCATGTATTAGTTCCAGTTAGCGATAAAGATGAGACAAGGATTGGTTAAAACATAAATCAATTAGCAGGTATTTTAACCGAGAAGCTATTAATATATTCTCAAAAACACTTTTTCTCATCCCGCCCAAACTCAAGGCAAATAAAATCATTTGGTACATTCGCCATTCCCAAACGTTCTTAATTTGGTTCTAATGTATTACATTCATCCCAGGTTGATTATCCTCGTATCATAATATCATGCTCGAAGTAACTTGCGCAATTATCGAATGGAATAATAAAGTACTTGTTGCGCAGCGAAGTGATACGATGTCATTGCCTTTGAAATGGGAATTTCCAGGTGGTAAAATTGAGGAAAATGAAACTGCGGAGAATTGTCTTATCAGAGAGATTTCAGAAGAGCTGTCAATCCAAATTGAAATACTAAATCGATTAGATGAAACGGTTCACGCATATTCAGAATCAAAAATTATTAAGCTCATTCCTTTTGTTTGCATGCTCATTGGCGGTGAAGTTATCCTAACAGAACACGCCCAATTTTTATGGCTCGATAAGTCGGAATTAACCAATCTCGACTGGGCTGATGCCGATATTCCAGTTTTGAATAATTATTTAAACCTAGCATGAAAGAAGGATTCTACGAGAAGATTATAACGGAAGCTTTAGCTAAGGCACTTGAAGAGGAATCCGACAAAACTATGCTGGTTGAATCGTTCAATAAATTGGATGGAGCAGTGTTTATTCATCGGTATTTTCAAGATATTCTGCAGCGTGCACTAGGTCAGATAACTGAAGAGCGCGATGAACTTGCTAAAAAGAAACTCATTGAATTTACCAACGAATTGGTGAAACTCACTGCTAAGTTCTTAAACGATGCTGAATTTGAAGATGAATTAATAGCATCCAATGGTGAAATTTTAAAAGCATTTTTTCACGCATCAACATTTACACAAGTCAATTTAAAAGATCACATCAAAGATACATTTCCCATTACTGGACTTTCGGAATCGGCTTTGTTCAATGGAAGTAAGCATACTCCGAGTTTGGAAAGTGAGTTAAAGAAAGAAATGCTTACTTCCGATGAAGTTTGGTGGTTGGTTTCTTTTTTAAAGTTTGAAGGAGTTCGCTTATTCGAACAGGTGCTAAGGAAATTAGAAAGTTCGGGTAAGAAAGTAAAGATTATTTGCACTGTTTATATGGGTGCAACCGATCTAAAAGCCATCGATTTTCTTAGTGAGTTTAGTAATGTAGAAATTAAAATTTCCTTCAATACCAACCAAGAACGCCTCCACGCTAAATCGTATTTGTTTATGCGTAATTCTGGTTTTCATACGGCTTATATTGGTTCATCAAACCTGAGCCGTTCGGCACTTACCAATGGATTGGAATGGAATTTAAAAGTTACACAACAAGAAATTCCGCACATCATTTCTAAATGCAAAAACACGTTTGATACGTATTGGAATGATGCCAACTTTGAATTGTATAACAAGGATTTACATCGCGAAAAACTTCAATTGGCATTGGAGAATGGAAGAACTCGAAAGCCCGATGATGATATTTCAAAGTTTTTTGAATTAAGTCCTTTCCCATTTCAACAACAAATTTTAGATCAAATTCAACAATGTCGAGATAGGGGAGACCATAAGAATTTAATTGTAGCAGCAACAGGTACAGGTAAAACAGTCATTGCGGCGTTCGATTTTAAACGATTTATCAAAAGTAATCCGCAAGCCAATTTTCTGTTTGTTGCACATCGCGAGGAAATACTTCGTCAAGCCCGTTATACTTTCCGCCAGGTATTGAAAAATAACGATTTTGGAGAATTGTGGTTTAGTGGTGAAACACCAACGAGTTATAACCAACTTTTTGTTTCCATCCAAACGCTTAATAACCGCATTGATCAACTTTCTGTAAATACCAACTTTTACGATTATATCATCATTGATGAAGTTCACCACAGTGCCGCAAATTCATACCAGCGTTTGCTATCGCATTTTGAACCACAGATTCTACTGGGCTTAACTGCTACTCCAGAACGTCATGATGGGGAAGACATTACGCAGTATTTCGGAAATTCAATTTCTGCTGAAATACGCTTGCCTGATGCGTTGAATCAAAAACTCCTATGTCCATTTCAATATTTCGGAATCACGGATGAAATCGATATTAGTCGTGTTTCTTGGCGTCGAGGACGATATGACATTTCAGAATTAGAGAAAATTTACAACGAGGATCAGCGCAGGGTAAATGACATCATTCGCAATTGTAAAAAGTACTTAACCGATTTTCAAGAAGTACGCGCTTTGGGATTTTGTGTCTCGAAGAAACATGCGGAATTTATGTCGCAACAGTTCAATGCAAAAGGTTTGAAAGCGGCTTTCATACATTCTGACAATGGCCATGAACGAAGGACAATCGTTCAACAATTCCGCAGAAAAGAAATCAATTATTTGTTTGTGGTTGATATTTTCAACGAAGGAATCGACATTCCAGAAATAGATACTTTGTTGTTTTTAAGGCCGACTGAGAGTTTAACTATTTTCTTGCAACAGCTGGGAAGAGGCTTGCGTCTGCACGATGATAAAACCTGTTTAACTGTGCTCGATTTTGTTGGACAACAACATGTGGAATATAGTTTTGAGCATAAGTTTCGAGCAATGCTGGGCAAAACACATTCTAAGGTGAAAGATGAATTACTTCAGGATTTTCCCAATTTGCCATTAGGATGTTCCATTACTTTGGAAGAAACTGCGCGAGAAGTTATTTTACGAAACATTCAAAGCAGTTACGGATCGGGCGAGAAGTCCTTGTTAAAGGCGATGGATCGCTTTACGACAGACTATCATTTACCACTTACCCTAAAGAATTTCTGCGAATTCATGGGTGTGGATTTGTTTTCTCTATACAAGACTAAACAATTGTTTTATCAGTTAAAAAACAAACATGAACACAAAACATTCGAGAGCAATGCCTTTTCGGAACGACTGGCAAGGGTTCTAGGTAATACCTGGATATCGACAGACAGTGAAAGTTATTTTAATTTTTTGAAAACATTTGTTTTGGGTGAAGAAATCAATTGGAATTTAAAAGTTAACGAACAATATTTATTAATGTGTTACATTGATTTATTCGATGAAGCACCTGAATTGGCTAGTTTTAATGAATTGCGCATCACATTATCAAAACATTTTAATTCATCAGAAATTCGAGAAGAAGTTATTTCGTATTTGAATTATCGATTGGAACAATTGGAATGTATCGAAAAAGATATAACGTTACAGGCCGAAAGTGCTTTGAAATTACATGGCCGATATTCACGCAATCAAATCCTAGCAGCTTTATCCGAAACAACATTAGCGAAGAAAGCGAGCAGTCGCGAGGGAGTGTATAGAATTAAATCGATGAATACCGAATTGTTATTTGTCACCCTATACAAGAGCGAAGGCAAGTTTAATGCGAGCACCATGTATCACGATTATTTCATAAACAGCGAGTTGATTCATTGGCAGAGTCAAAATAGTACATCGCCAGAAAGTGAAGTTGGACAATCGTATATTATGCAGAAACATAGAAATAAAGACATTTTGTTATTTGTTCGTGAAGCCACTACAGACGAGAATGGCATAACCATGTCCTTTGTTTTTTGTGGGAAATTGCACTACATCCAACACGAGGGCCGCAAACCTATGAGCATCACCTGGCGCATCGAAACACCACCACCAGCGCTCTTGTTAGATGAAGGTAGAAAGCTGGGTGTTGGATAGATTTCATTTTTTCATACGAATTCCTAATTCGCGATTCGCGATTCGCGAATTAATTACTATATTTGACTCAAATAATCAAAACCTATGAAAAAGCATAGCGGCATGCGTCCTCACGATATTGTAGTTTTGTTGAAAATAGCAGCAAAAAAGGATGCTCCTTGGTTAATGAAAGATTTAGCTAATGAATTGGGAATTAGTGGAAGCGAAATCAGTGAAAGTCTTCATCGTTCTTCTCTTGCAGGTTTAATTACCAAAGACAAGCAACAATTAATGAAACTTTCAATTTTAGACTTCTTAGAACATGGTTTACGTTATGTATATCCTCAACAGCCAGGCGCGAAAGTAAGAGGTGTTCCTACAGCGCATGCAGCAGCACCATTAAGTGAATTAATTTTAAGTGATGAAGCTTATGTATGGCCTTATGGCGAAGGAAAAGTTCGCGGAGAATCCATTGAACCTTTGCATCCCAAAGTACCAGAAGCATGCTTGAGAGATTCTGAATTTTATGAATACATGGCCTTGTGTGATGCATTGCGAGTAGGTCGTGCTCGTGAAAAAAATCAAGCCATAGATATACTTCGGAAAAAACTATGTTAAAGAATTCGCTTATTAATCGAATTGCTACTCGCACTATTGCATTGGCATTGGCTGAGCTCAACAGTAAAGTGGTGTATGTAGGAGGTGCAGTTGTTAGTCTGTATATAGACGATAGTTCGGCCGACGATGTTCGTCCAACTAAAGATATCGATATCAGTATGGAGATTGTCAGCTTAAGTGAGTTAGAGAAAATACGAGCAGAACTAACCCAAAAAGGTTTTTATCAATCAAGTGAAGATGATGTTATTTGTCGTTTCCGCTATCAAGACATTAAAGTAGATGTAATGGCGACAAAAGCAATAGGTTGGGCACCTGCTAATCCTTGGTTTGCTCCCGGATATAGCCAATTATTAGAATTTGATTTGGATGGAATAAAAATAAAATGTCTCTCATTGCCGTATTATTTAGCTACAAAATTCACAGCGTTTTATAATAGGGGATCGAAAGATCCAAGAACAAGTCATGATTTTGAAGACATAGTTTATATTTTAAATTACACTTCAAATATTGCTGAACTTATTTTAGCAGCAGATGAGGATGTGAAAAAATATTTGCTCAATTGTTTTGAAGATATTTTGAATGATAGCGTTAAGCAAGAAGCTATTTTAGGTAATCTTTTTCATGAAAATCAAGAACTTCGATACCATAAAATAATCGCCAATCTAAACAAACTATGTTACACATGAAACAGAATTAAAGAAGCTGGGTGTTGGATAGATTACATTACTAATTAAAATCATGCTCAATTACTCCGAAGAAATAGCGAAAATTAAAGTAAACAAAACAGGTGTAGTGGTTTCTTTACACAAGCCACTGCTATTGCTTTTAACCATTGCAGATGTTATTAATGGTCATGCGAATAACTTTGCTTTTAAAGACATTGAAAGTCATTTGAAAGAGTTGTTGAGTAAATATGGCTTGAAGAATACCAAATCGTTAAGGCCTGAATATCCATTTGTTTATTTAGGAAGCAGTCCCACACTTTGGAAATGTTCCATTGATCGATCGTCATTAAGAAATCCAAATTCTGTTTCCAGGGCTGAAGCGATGCAAGCAAATGCTGAATTTGATTCAGGCTTTTTTCAATACCTCCAAAATAAGGAGCAGGCGAGGGGAGTGGTTTGGCAAATTTTGAATGCCTATTGGCAAGAAGCTTATCATGAAGATATTTTGCGCGATATAGGCATTGAAGGAATCATGCACCAATTTGTTCAAATTGAAAATTTAAAACAACGAAGAGGACGCTTGTTTGTTGAAGAAGTGTTGGATTGTTATGAAAGACAATGCGCCATTTGTTCACAATCGATTCGTTTGGGTGATGCCCTCATTGGTATAGATGCTTGTCATGTAAAGCCTATTCAGCATTTTGGAGACGATCACATCACCAATGGCATTGCACTTTGCAAAATTCATCATTGGGCATTAGATCGAGGTGCAATAAGTATATCAGAAAACCGTGAGCTGCTCGTGTCTCCCAAACTCAATGGAAATAAAATTAACGAGTTCTTTCACGAATTCACAAACAAGAGCATTTTCACACCACGAAACAATACCAATCATCTAAATGAAACAAACGTCGAGTATCATCGGAAGTATGTTTTTGAGGGAGGGTAGGGTGTTAAATTATCAAAATAATATTTGTGCAAGCATCGTAAATGTTAGTTTTCGTAAAGAGTTTATTTCATTTAAAATAACCAAAAGTTATAATTAGAAAGCCAATTAGATAGGCCAATGTTCCAAAATAACATTGAAAAACTCATGTACTTAAAATGTACTAAGAATATTAAAGAATTTAAGTCTTGGAGATTTCTATTTTCAAATGATCTAATTTAATTAGAGTCAACAAAAAATCTGAAAGCCTCAAATTAAATTGAATGCTATTTTAACTTACTTAAATCAACTAAACTGATCTCATTCCGCAATGCAGGATTGAAAATGCTTTTATAATAGGCTTTTGTAGGAGTCTTTTCTAGAAAATAACAGATGCCCCGATACTTTTCTCTGAAATAATTATCATTTTGAGCTAGATGCTCGTATTTGTTAATCAACGAAGACTTCAAGCGAAAGACGCTATTGAAATTGAACAATTGAGTTGTATTTGTATTTGCAATTAGTTCAATGTATTTTTCAGATTCCCTGTCCGGTAAGCCTAGTTTATCAAAAATGTTCAAACAAACTAAATCCAATGTTTGAGAATGTGGGTTATCAGCTTTATTTTGGTTAATGAGAAAATGATATATTAATATGTGTGAAATCACCTTTTCTTTATAATCATTCATTTTCAACTCTCTCAAGTCATTTCCGCTAATCAAATCTTTATCATGATTAAATATGAAATTTGAAAATGAAACAAGTATTTTTTGAATTAGTGTTGAATATGTATTTTCTAGTGTTTTTGACCAAGTTTCATGGCTGAAACTTTCGTTTTTTCTTTTATTGAACGTTAATTCATAATCTGTGAAATGATGAATAGCAGTTAGGATATGCGTTACAAGTAAAAACTGACACAAATGAACCTCATTAATTTTTATTTCTTTATCTGAATTGATTTTGTTCAATGTTTTAATATAATCTTCAGTCAATCTTTCTGTACGTCTCAATAAAGCTTTGCATTCACTTTCTATCCCAATAGTTCGAGCTGAAATGATATTATTTGATTGGTTTCTTTCATTACTAAAAGCAACACTAGCATCCTCCTCTTCATCATTTATTTCACTCGTGATGTAATTTTCTTTCTCTTTGAAAAGTTGTGAAATGACCTCCCATATTCGGATGGAATTGTGTATATGGGAAATTTTATCGACTAACTCTTTATTTTTTGAAGCGTTCATTGCTTCTGCATAAGTCATTTCGGGGTGAACGGTAATTTCTTTAGTTGCATTGTGAATGGATCCAGTTGATTTAGCAGGACTTTGAGACGTTGTATCTGGTGAATTTAGATCATTTAAATAGTTCAGTATCTCAAACTCATTTTTTTTACCAATTTCTAACGGCCCTAATAATCCTCGTAATGTTCTGTTTTCTTTTGAAGGATCGGTATGAAAAAGCTTTTCAGTAAAGTTTATTATTTGTTTGTTCGAGATTGTCTCTCCTGCAATGTCAGAGAGCTGGATATAGATAGGGTTTTTAATCAATTCATCTTTACCCATGGAAACAATTAAAACAGTATCTTCTTCCCTAGTGAATTCTTTTTGAAAAAGGAAATTACCATGATCATTAAAAAAGCAAACACGATGTTCCTTTTCTGAAATGCTCTCTTTAATAAAGATTCTAATCCTCGAACCAATAACATCACAAGCGACTAATCGTATTTTCGACCTGCTTTTTCTTAAGGTTGTTTCTATGTCAATTGAACCCGTCCTATTGTAATCGGAAAGACTCTTGATCTTAATTGATTTGGTGATTTCTAATTCCTTGAAAAAATCTGTTTTAGGAGATTTATATATTGCTCCAAACTCTTCGTTTACTCCTCTTTTCTCGAGTGTTCCAAAACCAGCAATAGTGGCATTTGCACTTCCGATTAGGAAGTAGTTGTGGTCGTTTGATTTGAATTGAAATACTTTACTATGAAGTCTTCGACGAAAGGAGTCGTTGCCCTTTAATTGTGTTTGTCCACGTTTAGTATCTTCCCAGGTGTAAAATGTAATACGCGCGTTGGGTTGCAGTTTAATAGGTGGCAAACCATTTTCTTTTGGAATAAAAACTTCAAGTTTAGCATTTGGGAATGCCTCAAGAAGCAGTGTTAATAATGCCCCATCTTCATCAAAATATGGTGAAGCAATAGAAATAGTATCAATTTCAGCAGAAGGGATTAAGGAAGCAACTTGTGAAATAATGGATGTTTCATCATTGTAAACAAGTGCAATTTCAATGTCATCATCAGCTTTGTAAAATTGATGCTTTTGACTTTCTGAATTAATCAACAACGAACAGTTCTTTGGAATACTCTTAATAATTCGCTCCTTTGAAAACCCTTGAACATCCTTTGCAAGAATCTGAATGTATTTCCAAGCCTCATTGATAATAGGCAATAAGTTACTTTCTTTCGAATCGGCATAAAGTACCGTAAACGTTTCGTGGTTTTTTCCATGACCACTCGGAGAAATATTTCCAGAACCGAAAATGACTAAAGCTTCATCATCACCGGCAATAAAATTGATTTTTGGGTGAAAAGCACCTTGGCAATGGACACCATTTATAGAATACGATTGAGTTAACTGTTGGAGGCCTGCAGAGGTCATTCCGACTGATTTATCAAGCATGTCTGAATCGGCAAGAATTCCTATGTTAGTGATGTATTTATACTTAAGAGCCTTTAACACTTGGTATTCAAAATGATGAAAATTAAACGAGTAGCTCGTTAAAATCGCTGAATGAAATTTATTCTTTCCACCTGGAATTTCGTGATAGATCTTTTTCTCTTCCATCAGCTGATTTCTTCTAAAAATGAAATACCATTCGCCGTTATTCTTTTATCGGAACCTATAAAATTCAGATCACGCATAAAATTCTCTAATGCCCTAAGACGTGGTGAAGTATGTCGAGGAGTCATCGTTTGAATATGGAAAATCAAACCATCTTCAACAATAAACTTTAACAAGTTGCTTTCGCCATTTCCCATTTTGCGATAGGCTGTGTTCACATGGTCATTTAGAACAATTTTAATGGACTCCTTTACAAATATGGAGAACGATTGATCCATCTGCTGATGCAAGTAAGTCGATAGGTTTTCAGAAACACGTCCCTTTTGACCCCATATTTTGTATTTCAATTCAAAATTCTTCAATTCTGTTGTTCGATCTTGGTATTTTGAATAGATAACGAGCATCAAATGAAAGGCTTTGGCTAATGCAATCTGGGCATTATGATTAGATTTTACGAGTCTTTCTAATTCATCCAGTAACTCAATCAAATTCGATGATCTGTATTCATTGGTTAAATCGCGAAGGGTTCTATTTGAATCCCCTTTGAGGTATAATTCTTCTGCCTCTATAAGAACTCTCTCCACCGTGTTATTAAGTAAATGCTCAATTACTTGTTCTCGCGGTTCTAACTCAACCAGAATCGCCCAAAAGATGGTTTCTAGCGCAATGTGAAATGCTTCATTAACGAAGTAGTAATGCCATCCATAAGATGCATCATCATTTGTTAGATTTGATTGATATTGAAGTTTAATAAAGTTTTGATCGTTGACCGGATCATCTTCCATCTGTATGTATTCTAGATAGAGCCTTATTGAATTCTTACGTAATTGACTTTTTGTACCCGTGCTATCTGTTAAATCTTGACCATCTTCTGAGATAAGTAGATTCTTATAAAACATCCATTCTTCTGAGCCTGGAGTGATATTGTTCAATGAAAAATCGGTGATCCCTTCTATATCTTCTAAGGTTAATTTACCAGAATGAATCAACAGCAAGAACCTTTCTTTTTGTTTTGGATCAAGACTCTTATCGAAGGCCAAAGCCAATTTCTTGCCCTTTTCTAATAAGCGAAAGTATTTTCCTGAAATATCGATCAGTTCTAAAGCAATCAGCGATCCAGCGTAATATTGGCCGAGGGCACCGGATTCGAAATCCCAGTATACGGAACCTTTGATCGTATCTCTATTTTTATCAGCTCCAAGTTGAATATCGAAGTACCCCATTTGATTGTAGGAACCTTCTTTTTCCTTTTTAGTAGTGTAATCGCTTCCAATAATGCTCTGCTCTATTGGGAATTTTTTCATCATTAAAAATGCTACAATCAATTCTGCCCTTCTGACAAAATTATATTGATCCCGTTGAGTGCTTTCTTTTATTGCAATAGCATCATACTCCTTAATAAGCCACATATAAAGTCCATAATACCTCAAACGTAAGGTAAGGTTGGTCATTCCGGGTAGTAATCGACTGTAAGTGGTGATCGAACTATTCTGGATTCCCAAAGAATCTCGTCCTGACATGAAGCCACTGTTCTCAGCCCAAAATGGTTTACTATAAGAGTCCGATGTGTACAAGTTTATTTATTTTTCTTTTTTATTATTTGATTGGTAATTCTGTTCTTTATTAATAATAATTTCTATATTTTATAAAAAAGCCGAGTTTAAATCATGGTAATATGATTGTTTTTTGTATTTACAAAAATTATCGATTAAATCAAGTCAATCAAATTTAAGTTCATCAGTAAATTCTTGATGTATATCTAAATTATGAAAGTTTAGCAAAAGGTCTATTTGTCTTGGGAATTTTACAATTAAGGTTTGATCATCCAATTTCAATTTTGCTTTTGCCATTTGTAAAAATTTAAGTTCAGTTGTTTGAACGTCATTATCTGCTTCAATTATCCTCAATAGTACTTCAATCAATAAAATTTCTTGGTGTTCGTTTAGATTGTTTGTTTCTATCTCTTGCAAATATTGATTTATAGCAGTTTTTCCATTCGTTTTGATATTTTGAATGTTATTCTTTAATGGTTCTTCATAATCATAGCCCATAAAATAAATTTCATTAGCTACGATGGCTTTTATTTCTTCAATTTCTGATTCCGCAATATCGCCATCACAAGCCATTGCAATTATAGCTGACTTGAAAAGGAAATCTTTAAATTCTTGATTTTTCATTTTAATATTTTTTAAAGTCCGAAACCAATTCTTGTTGTTGCTTCTTTTTCTGCTCCTCTTGGTAATAGGTTAAGAAGTCCATTATTAATTTCTGAAAGTCGTTCCCAATTTTGGCTTTCAATAGCAAAATTACCAGCATCAACTAAACTCTTAGCCTGCGCTTGATCATTCATTCTTGTATGATTGTTTTTGCACCATTGAAAAATACCAGTTAAAAATCCAGGAGTTCTCCATCTGATTCTTGATAAGATGCTATGCATTTCATCAGATTTTTCTTGAATTTTCATCGGGCTGTTAGTTGCAAAAAATGCGTTTTCTTGAGCAACTATGTCGTTATATGTTTTGCGTTCGTGGTCGTTCCCGTTTTCGTCTAACATTTTTAAACATTCCTCTTTAACTTCAAAATAGTGAACTTTTACTTGTTGTATCCTTTTATTTTTAGTTGCACTATCTATCTCTTGGGCAATTTTTCTTTTTTTATCTTCAAGTTGGTAACGCTTGTCTGTAACATCATCATTTGTTAGATTTTCAGTTTCCTCACTGACCAATTCCATTTCATTTTTTAGCTTATTTAAAGCCCCTGCAGTTTCATAATCTTCTCTGTCCGTCGCTTCTTGAATTTCTAATTCCAACTTATCCGACAAATCTTCCACCTGTCCTTTTAATTCTTGAATTGGAATGTGTCTTTCTTTTGGATTAAATGTTTGCTTAAATTCTTGGTCAGCCATATTTAAGTAGGCAGAAATAGACAAGTCTCTCGATTCTGAAATAGTAATTGTAATTTCAATATCAGAACCTTTGCTTACATCTCTACTTAAATTTTTTCCTGTAATTTGCATAAAACCAATTCCTTTATTGGCCTCAGGCAACGCTAAATGTGAACCCTCTAAAATATTTACTCTTATAACTTCATCATCAGAACCTTTTATTATTGTTTTATTTAAAGGAAATGACAAGGTTCTTTTTGATGGTAAAATTGTATTTTTTTGAAATACTAATTGAAGTCTTGTTTTTCCAGGATTGTCGTAATCATCAACTTCTAAACAAATGTCTTCAGGAATTGGTTGGCCACTGATTCCAAAACCACTATTGATTCCAATAGGTTCTATGTCAGTTTCAATTAAATTGTTTTGTTGGTCGTAAACCGTAAGTGTAAAAAAATTGTATGCTCCGTCAACCAATGGTAAATCTTCATTTATTCGTTCGCTTAATTTTTTTATTCCAGAGTCATAACCACCATCTTGTCTTAATATACGGTAGCTTAAACTTGTTACATCACCAGTAATTCTTGCTGCAAATAACTCTTCTTTTTCTTTAGATGCTTTGTTGTAAGATGCCTTTATGGAAATGGAGGTTTGCTTTTTGTTGCTGTCACTTTTTGAAATTTCTTTAGGTTTGGTTGCCGCATAATAAGCCGCACCAATTGCTACCGCTGTTGTTGGATCAATTTCACAATTGGCTGGAATTTGCAAAACTTCTTCTACATGACTACGAACATATGGAATGTAAGTAGAGCCGCCAACCATTAATGTATATTGAACATCAATTGGTTTCAGTGAATTTCTTGTTATGATTTTTTTAATCATATCAATTGTTCCGTCAATGTTCGATTTGATTAACTCGTTAAACTCAGATCGTGTGATTACAATTTCCATATCAACCTCATTTCCTTCTTCATCTTCAAAGCCATCTATTACTATCTCTGCTGATGTTTTGGAAGACAATGTTATTTTGGCTTCCTCCGCACGTCTTAAAAGCACATAATATTTTGCATTGAACTTTCCTGAAGCGCTTTTCATATCATCCTCCAAATTGGAGAAACTATATTTTTCAAGGATTTTCGGAATAATCAATTTCTCAACTATCATATTGTCGAAGTCTGCACCACCCAAAAAGTTGTCTCCTTCGTGGTCTAAAACTTTCATTTCGCCTTCTTTAATTTTTATTAGAGCAACATCAAAAGTTCCACCACCCAAATCATAAACCAACCATTGCCCGTCTTTCATTTCTCGTTCTTTCTTCATATTGGCGTATGCCAAACTGGCGGCAATAGGCTCTTGAAGCAATACAACTTGTTTGAAACCTGCTTGTATTCCTGCTTCCTTGGTCGCATTAGATTGTATCGTGTCAAAGGATGCTGGAATAGTTATTACAACCGCATCTAAGGTGTCGCCAGTATTTACAAAGGTTTTCAACTCTTTTAATACTTGGGTAGAAAGTTCAATAGGAGTTTTAGATTCATTGATTGATTTGATTTTAAAACTTTCAGCAGTACCCATTTTTCTTTTGAAAACACCAACAACACTTTTGGGGTCTTTCTCTAAAAACTCTTTTGCTTTATTTCCAACGGTTATTTTATCTTTTTTATAGGAGACAACTGAAGGTAAAGTGTTTCTTCCATAATCTTGCGGGTTTGAAAAAATGATTACTTCTCCTTTTACAAACTTTGCAATAGCACTATTTGTAGTTCCTAGATCAATGCCGAAATTTATTGTATTTTCCATCTTAAATACTTTTATATATTAATGTTATTAGATTGAACTATAACAACCGCAGGTTGTACAATGATTTTTATAATTTTTTCAAACTCTTGATAAGAGTAAAAAATGATTGGCTTAATTACTTCAATAATTTCGAGATTATTAACATCAGTTCCAGCAATTGTGGCTTCACAGTCTGTTCTTGTATCCGCATAGCTTTCACCTATTGGATTGTGATATGTTAAACCAATAGTGGAGCTACCTTTGAAAAATTCATCTTCAAGAATTCCTTTCATTTTATTCAGATTTCTTTGAATAGAATTATCCTCTTTTAAGTTTGCTGTTTTTTTTTCTATTTCAAATATCTGATTCATAAAATCAAGATATGCTTGAGGCACTTTTACAATTACTTTTTTAATTTCTTGCATGTTGTTTATTTTTTATTGGAACGAAAGGAGTTAATTGGATAATTTACTTTGCTTTAAATCTAGATAATATTTTTTTAAAGACATAAGTAACAAATTGATTTAATAATTCAAATAATGTTTTTAAAATATTTACTAATTGAATTAAAGGAGTTGCTGATGGCTCATCAAATGTCCATCCATCTTCCATTTTAGTTTTAAAAAGAGGATGTAATTTTAAATGAATATCAGAATTATGTGTTACATTTTTTATGTGCATGTAAATAGAAATAAATAACTTGCTAGTTACCCAACATAATAAAAGTATGCCTATAGTTAAGGAGAAATCAATTTCTAAATTAAGATTTTTCGCAAGTCTGAATAATAATATTAGTAAAATACTGAGAGTTGAATAGTAAATAAAATTGCCAATATTATGAGTTTTTTTACATTTTACACATCTTGGAATTAAAACCGAAGATTGGCTATATTCTACTCTATTAGAATATCTGTTATTTTCAAGATATAACATTTTATTGAAACCAGCTTCATTGTCAGGCGGATTAATATCGCAGAAATTACAATTGAAGTGGTTATAATAATTACTTTTTAAAATCAATAACTCAGCTTTATCTGACCTAAATTTTTCGAATGCATCGTTTTCAACATTAATTTGCATAGCAAATTCTAAAGATTCTAAAGCACAAATTATATCATTTTGACTATTCCAAAATGCTATAGATAAACTCCTAATTGAATATCCAATTTGTGTTCTAATTTCATCAGCAAAAGAGGGGAGTGAGTTCAATTCACTCAGATTAACCTGATCTTTAATAGTTTTAAAGGCATCCTTGGATTTTAAATTTTTGTTTTCGACATTTTCAATTGTTTCTCTTATCTTTAAAAGAACAAATGCCCACTTCTTTAATAAAGGTTCATTCTTCGATTGTTCAATTCTTTCATCATTTTTCTTTTTAAAGATTTTATAGTTATTTTCAAAGATTGGTCTGTCTATTCCTCCTATTTTTAATGTTAACAAGTATTCTGTTAAATCATGTGGAATTTGTGTTGTATCAAAAGCATCCCAAATAGCATTAGATAGATAATTTATTGATTTTGTTATTTTTAATATTTGGCTATCAAAATATTGTGGTAAGTTGTTAAGTATTTTAGCTGGGAAATCATCTTTCACCCACTGAACGATATCTTCAAGGTCAACTAAATCATAAGTATCCTCTTCATTTTTGATTTCTCTTGTTAATTCATCAATTTCCTCAATTTTATTTTGAATTAAATTTGATACGCTCTTAAAAGCTAAATTCAAATCAGTTTGATCGGTTAATTTTGAAGTTTTTAATATATTTAATGCAAGTTCATATAAGTTATTTTCATATGCATTTAGGAGGGCTTTATCGAATTTAGGAGCAAAATATGGACTTATAAATTTAATAAATTCAGGTAACTTAAAAATGCTGTCTTGTTTAAAATTCTTAAAAATTGCGCCATTCCCATTTACTAAAAATTCATTCAACGGTTTATTGTTTGCCAAATACAAATAAAATTCCTTGCAATCATTGTTGGACAATTCGTCAATGGCTTTTTCACAATTCCCTTTTGTAAGTTGTAATCCGTAATATTCAAAATCTCCATTGTCAGATAAGTCAATGTCTGCATATAATTTACGTTTCGCTTTTTTTATAATTTCGTTATCAATACTTAGAACGTCGGTAGCATTTGATAAACCTAAAATTTCAATTGGATTTATAAACATAAAATTATCTTCTTTCAGTTACGATATAAAATTGCCATTCGTAGCTCATATTACTTTGCATATACTCAATTCCTATATTGGGAATTACCCCTGGCGCAGATGCTCTATAGTTGATTGCTCCTGGGTTCATTGTGATGTCTTGTTTTTGATGAGGGGAAAATGAATATGTTTTATCATTCAGTTTCAATGTCATGGAAATATCTGTATCGTTGAATATATTGATTTGAGGATTGTATTTTTCAGTTTTTCCACTTGGAGTGAACATGCCTTGTTCATTTTTTTCAATTTCCTGCCCAACATTGACAAATGATTTGTGAATGAATCCTTCTTTGTCGGTAGCTATATCAATAATGTTATAAAAATCGTTTTCTGTTTCAAGAGAAACAATAAAAATTTGCGTGCCGACTTTAAGGGAAGAAATAACAGGATATTCAGTCCCTGATCCTTCTCGGAAATTTACCTGTTTGGTAACTTGTCCAAGATATGATTGGCTAAAACCGGTCAAGCAGGTGAAAAGTAATAATGATAAAAGTGTAATTATTTTCATAATCAAAAGTTAGTATTTGTAGGTCTTGTTATCGGAGTGATTTGAAAAACTAATGCTATTAATTTCTTTGATTCGATTGATGGCTTTTCGTCTATTATTCATGATAAAAGCTAAACTGGATTTATTAAATTGCTATTTTATATATTTTGTCCCTGTCATTTTTTATCTGCTTTGGTAGGTTTACTTTTAAACATTTTGTTCAAGTCGAAGGTATTGAAATTTGTCAAAAAATATTTATAGTGTGATAAAAAATATTTATATATTAAAATTGTGTGCTGAAAAATAATTCTAAATATTTAGTTCAACTTAAACCTTCGTCATTGGTTATTAGATATTTGCAGAGGTTCGTGAAGCTTCCAATTGGTGTGCTTTAGTTTTTAGGATGATCATGCTAATAGTGTCTCCAATTTCATTTTCCACTTTTCCCAGTCTTTCATTTCTTTTGTTTGTAAATCTATAAATTTTTGTGTGTGGTCATGATGTATTAAATGACAAAGTTCGTGGACGATAACATATTCAATACAGCCTTTCGGTGCTTTAATCAATTCAGGATTTAGAATGATTTTACCTTTAGGTGTGCAACTTCCCCAACGGGAAGGCATATCTCGCAATACAATTGAATTGGGTTCTACTTTGTATTTTTTGAATTTTTCAATCAATGGTGTTGCAACTTTATAAAACTTTGTCCTTGCATGATTTAAATACCAATCGTTTAATAAGTCTTTTACTATCGACTTTTCAATTACTGTAACTTCAATGAATTTACCTTTTAGTTTCACTGATTGTTCTTTGCCAATTTGAATTTTTAATCGATATTGTTTACCTAAATACAAATGGGTTTCACCGCTTACATATTTCCGCTGAGGTGTTTTTGGATAAAATGAAAGAAAAAAGCTTTGTTGTCTAATTATCCAAGGTGCTTTTTTTCTTATTACTTCTTTTACTTTTTCTATGGAAGTATCAGTCGGTGCTTTTACGAATACTTCCATTTCAGGAGTTACCTTAATACCAAGCGATTTCCTGTCTGAATACTCCAAACGAAAATCGATTGTTCTACTTCCAAATTGTATCGCTTCGTTCATTATTTGTAACGAATTTTAGCTACTTCAATACAATCCTCTGCAATCTTGTCCATGTCTTTAAATGGTAAGTACAAATTGTATTTGTCTCGTACTTCATCAATTAGATAGTCACCAATTTCAATCAGCAATTTGCCTGTTATGTTTGTTTTGTTTTGCCAATCAATAATAGGTTTGCCATTGTCTAACACAGAATCTTGAATCAGGTCATCAATATGCAACGCTGTTTGTGTCGAAATTTCTTTGCGTATTAAGTTATCTTGGATTTTATCATTTAATGCTTCAATCGTCAGGCCATAGAAAGCTTTCGCAACATCTCTTTCTCTTAATTGCTCTGGAATTTCATCATCTGTATGATCCAATACATTGCTCATTATGTCTTGAACTTTGCTCAAGTATTCAGCCTCGTTTATACGTTTGGCTTCATATTCAGCAATAACTTCTTTCAGCATTTGCGAAAACTTTTTATAGAAAGCAGGGTCTTCATCCATTTTCTCTGAGATGTGCTTTGCTGTTCTGCTGGCTATCTTGTCTGCTTTAGCTGCTTTGCCAATTGTGTTTTCTACTTCTATCTGAAATTTGTCTTTATCGAAAATGTTTACCAGTTCTGTGATTGTTTCAATTTTTTCGGTAGTGATGTGTGTATCAATCAGTTTTTGAATTTGCCCTTCGTATTGCTTGTAGTCAATTACATCACTGTATCTTTCAACAACTGCTAAGCGAAGTTTTAAGAACATGGTCAAATCATCCTTGTAGCGTTTAATGATTTTTTCTTCAACATCTCTGTGGAATTGAATACTCGATAAAGCGAGTTTAAAACTTTTGGCAAATGCAGCCAGTTTATCGTAAAATAAAACTCTTATGGCTTCATCTTTCAATAATTGCTGATAGGCTTCTACATCTCGTTTGTTAGTAATTGTCTTGAAAATATCCCAAAGATCTGAATGCTTTTGGGGAAGTTTTTTGATTTCATCAGAAATATTGGTCATTGTTCCTTCTAAATCTTGATCATCAAAATCTTCAAATGACGAATATAATTGCAAGGCATCATCCAAATTTTCAATTACACCATAATAGTCTACGATATAACCAAATTCTTTATCTGGATAAATGCGGTTTACTCTAGCAATAGCTTGTAAAAGTTTATGGCTTTGTAAATTCCTTGTGAGATATAGCACAGTGTTTTTGGGTTCATCAAAACCAGTAAGCAATTTGTCAACTACAATAATGATTTCAGGGTCTTTCTGGTTTTTGAAACGACTGATAATGTTCCTTTCATAGACTTTTGAACTGCCATGCTCGTTCATCATTTTTTTCCAAAACTGATTTTCTTTTTCTGTTGACTTTTCATATGCACTTTCTTCACCTTCGCGTTCGTCAATGGATGAAATCAAAACTTCGCAGCTAACAATGCCTATTTCATCTAAATATTCTTTGTATTTGATAGCATTCACTTTTTTATCGCAAACCAACTGTCCTTTGAAGGGTGTTCTTCCTTGCCAGTTATCACGGAAATGATAACTGATGTCCCAGGCAATCATTCTCATTTTTTGTTCAGCTGAGTTCAAAGGATCATATCTAGCAAACTTCTTTTTGATATCGGCTTTTTGGTATTCTGTTAATGGCTCAGAAACCATTCCGAAAAAAGTATCAATAGGACTTGCATTTACATTTTGTAACGCCAATCTTCCTTCATAAAGTAGGGGTACAACTGCTTTATCTTTTACAGCTTGGTCAACCGTATAAGCGTCAATCATTCCACCAAATTTTTCTGCAGTACTTTTGTCCTTTTTGAATAGGGGTGTTCCCGTCATGGCAATGAAACAGGCATTCGGTAAGGTTTTTTGCATATCAATGTTAAAGGTGCCATGCTGTGTTCGATGTCCTTCATCTACCAAAACAAAAATATCGTGGCTTTCTAAAGGCTTATCAAGCTTCTTTACAGCTGCCACAAACTTGTTGATGATGGTAGTTACTACTGCATCACTTTTGTTTTCCAGTAATTCAACCAAACGTTGACCAGTTGTGGCGTTTTCTACAAACCTGCCGCATTTTCGGAAAGTACCTGTTATTTGACTGTCCAAATCGGTGCGGTCGGTAACCAATACAATTTTGGGATTGCGAATACTTGGTTCCATAGCAATTGCTTGTGCCAACATTACCATGGTTAATGATTTTCCACTTCCTTGTGTGTGCCAGATAACGCCGCCTTTTCTTTTACCATGATCAACATTCTTGATACGTTGCATGGATTTTTTGATGGCGAAAAACTGTTGATATCGCGCTACTTTCTTTGCTCCATTGTCGAACAAAACGAAATTGAAAATAATGTCCATCAATCTTTCTGGACGGCATAAACCAAACAAATAATTATCTTGTTCAGTTGGTAGAATGTCCTCCTGCTCTAATGCATCAAAATATTGACGTACATATTTGAAACGTTCAGAAAACAATTGTTCTTTTATAGAAATTGGAAGTGGTTTATTTTTGAATTCATGCAATTTGTTTTTGAAGTTGCGTTCTTCTTCATCGCTATTAAATTTTTCGTGCCATTTAGCCCAAAACTTCTCAGGTGTTGCATTAGTAGCATAAGCAGCTTCTTGTGTGGCAATGCTTAAAGTGAGTTGTGAATAAACATATAAACTGCGAATGCCGTCTTCCTGTTGGTTTCGTAAATGCTGACTGATAGCCTGCTTCAAGGGTTCTTTCATATCAGGCCGTTTGCACTCAACGATGCAAAGGGGTATACCATTAACAAACATCACCAAATCGGGGCGGTAATGCTCTTTGCTGGTACTTCGCATTACGCTGAATTCCTCGCTTACATGAAACACATTGTTGCTGATGTTTTTCCAGTCGATGTATTGCAGTGTAAAACTCTTTTTATCACCATCAACACTTTGCTCCAATGCCTGACCTAAAGTGAGCAAGTTGTAGGCTTTTTCACTGGCTGCAATATAGCCTTCGTTCATAGGCAGGTTTTTCAATGCCAGTATGCCCCGTTCAATATTATCGTCTGTGAAAATACTGGTTTTAGTGGCACTTACCCGGATGCTATTGATTTCTTTCAATTGTTTCCGCAATATATCTTCCAACAATACATTGGTTGTTTTGCCTCCTCTTTGTCTATCAGCTTCTGCCGGACTCAAATAGGTATAACCCAAATTCACCAACATTTGCAATGCTGGAATTTGACTTATATGATCTTCTTTAAAACTGGGAGTTTCCATTTTTACCATTGTTTAAGATTAAGTTCTGAATCTTTTATAGTTATACTTTCAGATCCTAATGCTTTAATTACACTTTTAATATTTTCTTTTTTCCAAGGCTCCATTTTTGGGTGAAAAATCAAGTCAAATTTTAGTTCCTTGAACTTTTCAATTTTCATTTTAACAAAAGGAATATCATCTTCTTTAAAATTGTGTATATCCTGTTTAATCAAGAAACGATATTCCTTTTCATGCTCAAAACTTATATCTTTTTGAAAACCAATGATTTTAACTTCGTCTTTTAAATTTATTCTATCATCAGGGTTAAAGAAATCTCTATAAACTATTAGTCCATGATATAGTGATTTCATTTTTTCGTTATTGTTTGTTTGTTTAGTGTTTTCGCTTACAGAAGTAATTAGGTCTGATGCCTTAAATTTTAATGCTATACCGTTTTCGTCAGAATAGGCATTCCACATTGCAACTGACTCTCTGTGATGAACTAGCCAACAACTAATGAAGTATTTTTTCTGTCTGATTTCTATAGGCATCTCAGTCCTTTTGGAATTCTCTTTGTTAGTTTTCGCGTTCATCCTTTCTAAATCTGCACCGTACTTCAAGAGTAATTGATTTAAACTAATACCTTCATTTACATCTTCCATTTTATCCATTCTGCTGAAGAATATTGATTCTTCAAACACGAATGATAAAAATTTATGGAAATCGAAGTAACCCCAGAGGTAATTGTTTTCAGTTAGTTTTGTTCCAACGGGTTTAATAATCATATTCTCTTATTTAATTATCCATTTTTGAGGTGTCCATCCTTGTGGTCTAATTTCCTGATAGAATGACGTTAAGGCATCTCCCTTTGCAGGGGGATTGATATGTGCAGGAGTTACTAATGAATCTTTGACACCTACGTAAAACTCTTCGATAACTGCTAATTCATCTTCAAAAGCAGGAGAAACACCAAAAGATTTTAGTTGGATATATCTTGAAACAACAAACGCAACTAAGTCAGCAATCTGAATTAATTGTGAGTGTTCTGATTTTGAAAAAAAGGGAATATCAACTATTTGACAAAACCTTTCAAGTTCGGCTTGCTTTTTCTTAGACTTCGGAATTTCGAATTGTGTAAAAGCATCTGTAAATGATAAATCGTCAGATAACAGTTTTATTAATCGTTTATCATGTTCACCTTCTTCATCAAATATGACAACTGTTTTGCCTTTGTTGTTAGGTGAACCATATTTCATTCGTTGCAAACTTAAAAGCACATTTAAAGAACCTGTTTCATAAGGGAAGTGTAGTTTATTCGCCATTTCATGCCCTTGTTTTTTTAGATCGAAATATTTTTTTGAATCAATAGGGCAGACAATCAGTTTACAACTTCTGTTATTTACCCACTTCAACAAGTCCTTGAATATTTGCTTCCGAACTTCTGGGGCTATGCTACTCCATTCTTTCCTTCCTCTGAAAATCTGAGCAGACTTTAATTCAGAAACTTCTACTCCATGATTCTGCAGCAGCTCTTTTAAAAAACTTGAATGTTCACGGTTTGTTTTGTGGATTTTGGTTGCGTCCGAAACTACTCCAACCAAAACCTCTAAAGGTTGATTTGGATTGAACTTTGTTCCACAATGACCACTTTCGTCTACATAACAGAAATACATACTTTATTCAATATTTATTTTTAACCTCACCTTCCCCGTCAACAATACCTGCATCAACCCCTTTTTCTGCTCCCTCAACTTCTCTGCTTTGGCTTTGAGTAGGCTGATTTCTTTATCCGCTGCTTGCAGGACTTGGGCAATGGCGGTTTGTTCTTCTTTAGTAGGGAAAATGATTTTTAATCCAAAAAAATCATCAGTATTTACATTCAATAAACCATCGCCTCTTGCTCCAGAAGTAATTATTTTATTCAGCTGTCTATCTAAGCCATGAGCTAAAAACCAATGCTTGTAAAATAAGCCATCAACCAAATCAGATGGGCTGAAACATATATAAACAAAAGGCACAAGTGCACTTTCTTTCTCTTCCAATCTGTAAATACAACCCATAGGGTAAGTTTTTGAATTGCCTTTGTTATAGGCAAAATCACCTTTTACTAATTGGGTGTATTTCTTTAAACTATCTCCAGCGATAACTCTGTCAAATTTGTCCTCTTGGGAAATTAGTCCAAGTTTGGATGAAATAGTCATTATTGAATGAGTATCACCTCCGTCATTGACATTCTTTATTTGGTTGAATAGCTTACCAAGTTTCTTCTCCTTCCACTCTTCACCAAACCCCTTCAATCTTTTCTTTCCTGTAAGCAATTGTTGCATGAGCCATTTTTTGCAGAGTTCTTTTTGGGCTATGAGTTTTTCGGTGGTGTGGATGGCGGCATCTCCCGTACTGAGCACTTGAGCTATGGCTTTTTGCTCGGGAAGTGGGGGAAGGGGAATTTGAACAGAATTAATAATATTAAGATTTAAGCCTCCTCTACCTCCATCTCCAGTTGAAAGTTGTCTTAATTCTTCATAGCGGTAGTCTAAGTTGTGATACAAGTAATCTTCAAAGAATTCATCAGAAGGGAGAATAGCCGCAACTGATTGATTAGTGCATAACTCAATCATATTCATTGCAACTGTTCCTCTAGTCTTTCCTTGACCAGCTAATCCAATCAAAATACATTTTGGTGGTATTAATCTTGTAGAAGAAGATTTTAAACCTAATTCAGTTATTCGGCCTTCAACTTCATAGACTAACTTCAAATTAAGTTCTCCAGAACTCATCCATTTTATATCGCCACCCCAATATTCCTTTTTGCTTGTAGAAGGTGTACCTCCTGCAAGGGTTTTAGTAATTTTTCCAATCCGTTTAATTGGCCAATCTTTTGGTATTTTAGTTAAGTCAATCATTTCACTAATTGAGTTAGATATTGGTTAATTTCTACTTGCACTTTTACCAATTCATCTTCTAGTTTGTCAATTTCCAATTGCACCGCTGCAATATCCACTTCGGCTTCTTCTTCAAAAGTGTCCACATAGCGTGGTATATTCAGGTTAAAATCGTTTTCCTGTATTTCTTCGGGTTTGGCAACATAGCTAAACTTGTCTTCTACCACACCAGGCTGTATTTTGCCGTCAGCAAAATCGCGGTAGGTATTTACAATGTGGTCAATATCGGTATCACGCAGCTTGTTCTGGTTTTTGGCAGATTCGTAATGTTTGCTTGCATCTATAAATAAAAAGTTGTTGCTGGTTTTTTGCTTGTTGAAAATGAGAATAGCAGCCGGAATACCCGTGCCGAAAAACAGGTTGGCAGGTAAACCAATTACTGCTTCGAGCAGGTTTTCTTCAATGGTGCGTTGGCGTATGCGGCCCTCGCTGCTGCCACGAAACAATACACCATGTGGCACTACCACACCTGCTTTACCTTGTTCGTTCAGCGTTTCTATCATATGGCTAATAAATGCCCAGTCGCCTTTGCTTTTTGGTGGTACACCTCTCCAAAAACGGTTGTATTTATCTGTTTCCGGATCGTAGCTAATGGTGGTTTTGTCGCCTTCTTTGTCTTCTACCTTTCCCCACTTGTCTAAAGAAAAAGGTGGGTTTGCCACAACGGTATCAAACTTCATTAGCGTATCACCTTCTTTCAATTTAGGGTTGCGAATGGTATCGCCCCAACGAATAGTAGCATTGTCAAAGCCATGCAAAAACATATTCATAACTGCCAATGCCCAGGTGCTGCCGTTGGCCTCTTGGCCGTAAAGTGAGAAATTATCCGAACCTACTTCATTACCTGCTTTAATCAACAAAGAACCAGAACCGCAAGTGGGATCGCAGATTCGAGAACCTGGTTTAGAATGAGTAAGTTTAGCAAGTAATGTAGATACTTCGCCTGGCGTATAGAATTCGCCCGCTTTTTTGCCAGCATCACTCGCAAAATTTGAAATCAAATATTCATACGCTCCACCAATAATATCATTCCCATCTATATGTGAAGGGCGAAGATTTAAAGCATCTTTATTGAAATCGAGCAACAGGTTTTTCAATCGGGTGTTTTTGTCTTTCGGCTCACCCAATTTGTTGTTGTTAAAGTCAATGTTTTGGAAAATCCCAGCACCATCTTCACTATACAATTTCACACGGTTGGCTTCTTCCAAATCTGCCAATGCAATATTTATGAGTTCGCCAATATTGGATTCATTTCGCGAATCGTATAGAAACTTAAAATGGCTTTGTTCTGGCACTACAAATCGTTCGTGTTGCATAGCACGTTTGGCTCGTTCCATATCACCACTATATTTTACTAAGTAGCCTTCCATTTTATCATCATGCACATCGCTGAGATATTTTAGGAATAGCATGGTAAGCACGTAGTCTTTGTATACGCTTGGGTCAATGCTACCTCTAAAGGTGTCGCAAGCTTTCCAAACTGCATCGTTGATGTCTTTCTGAGTTATTTTAGCCATGGTATTTATTTAATTAAAGCATTTATGATTCATTGTATCTAAATTTATTTTGAATCGTGAAGCCAAACATTGTTCTATTTCTTTTTCAGAACACTGATGTTTTTCATGAGATGTCTTACTCTCATCATTTTGAATTATCGAAACTTCATACTGTCTACTTCCATCATTACATCTGCAAATTTCGATTCTTACTTTTTCACCAGTAATCGTAATTGCCTCACAATATTGGCATCCACAACTTGGACAAGGTATTTTTATCATTTTTTATTTATTTATACTGTTTAAGATTATTTGTTGAATTTGTTTTTCTTTAAGTGTTTCAATTTTCTGCATTAAAGATTTTTCCTTTTTGCGCAGTTTCGTGATTTGAAGAATAGTCTTTTGTATTTCAATTTTCGGAACGGTAACTTCCAAATTCTCTAAAACCTGCTTTGAGATAGAAGCCATGGAAGTGCCAATGGCTTGACCTTTTAGAAGTGTTTGTGTGGATTGGTTATTTAGAAACCAAGCCAAATATTGAGGCAACACTTTTTCGTCGGCTGGTCTAATAACAAAAAAGGAAGTGGAAGCAACTGAAGGTTCGTTGTGGTTTTCAAATACCACAGCAAAATTTTTAGTTCCCTTTGCAGCAAAAAGCACATCACCGTTTTTCAGCAAATGCTTTTCAGGAATCCCCTCAGACACCAAATCAGGGTGTAGTACTGACTGCAAATGTCCATATTCGTCAAAATGCTTGGCTTGAAGATACACCAATTCGCCAATGCCAGAAGGCTTTGCAAATAATCCGGTTTGGATGTGAGTAAAATCTTTTATTAGCTTTTTCAAATTTATTTTGTTGTAGAATCCCTACAAAAGTACTCTAAATTTTTCTAATAGTCAAATTTTATACATAAATAAATTAAGTAGCTACTCTACAAAATAAACAAAATTAGACTCATTTATCTTATTGGTTATACAATTAAGTGCCACTTTGGCGGTGTTTGAAGTCACTCTCGAAGCTCAAATTTTTAATTGTGTTCTTTAAATTTCAGCTTTTAATTTTTTGTAAACACACAATGAAATTCCCTTAGTTCCCGCTTCCCCATCTTGGACCACTATGACTACCTGCACCAGGAAAAACACGATAGCCATGTTTTGCAGCTATATCAGTTGCACCAGATTCAAGTTCAGAACTGCCACAGTTGAGAATATCTAAACACATTTCCTGATTAAAATGAAGGTCTAGTGCACTCAACAAACGTTTTTCCGTCCCCAATTGCCCTAAGCGAATATAGAAAGGGTAGTTATTAGCAATAATATCAATACTTCCTAAATCAATAGCTGATGTTAGCATTATAACCGCATCTGGATCATATTTCATCATTTTAACCAAAACGTCACCTGCTGCAAATCGAACAGATTGTTTATTGTCTTTCATTTTTTCAATCATGATATCTAAAACAGGATTTCCGAAACGAGCCAATAGGTCTACAGCATTTGTATCTGTTTCAATTTGGCTAACTAAATGTCCAATTGCCTCATTTTCAAAAGCTTTTATTGCATTTAGAGTGGAGTTTGAATTCTTATCTTCATACCATGCATCAATAATCCTTAACATTGCTCTGTTTTCATGTTGTTTTGCCGAATTTATCAATGTCAATTCATAGTTTTCATTGATGTTTTCAATTTTCAGGGCATAAATTATAAGATCAATTTTGCGATTATTTAATGAGTCATGAATTTTAGAACTGGGCTCGGTGATATAACTTATACATTCAATTGCTTTCTCAGTTTTAGATGGATCAGACTTTATAATTTCTGAATATTGCACAAGCATATTTCGAAGGGCCTCAGTGGATACGGGATTACTATGAAGTCCCAATAATAATTCAGCTGCATGGATATTCAAAGAATCTGCTAATGCATATGAAATTGTTTGTCTTTCTTCTGCATTTTGAGATTTCATTATTTCCTCAACTTGTTGTTCAATGGTTTGTGGAGTACATGAAGTAAATACTGCTGATAATGATATTAATGAAGTTAAAATGTAGGTGGTTATTCTATTATTCATTTTTAGTTTTTATTTTGTTTATGAAGTTGTAATGCCAACGGAATTATTGTCTAGTAAAGCTATACATTATAGATTTATGCTCGTAGAAAATTTGACGATATTTTAAATAAAGCTTTACTTTTTTGTTAGCCCTCTATTTTTAGCCCTCTTTTATTACAAGGGCTCTGTAGGCTTCTCTACCTGGATAGGAGTATAGGCCTCTCTCGTGGGCTCTTTAGCTTTTAGCTTTATCTCTTTTAAAGAGAGCCTCTTTACTTTGGTTATATCTATAGAGAGAAGGCTCATCTATATATAATTTTTAGCTTTTGCTGAGAAGAAAGTAATAATAAATAACAAAATAGCTAATATCCAATTCCTTTCATATAAAGCCCAGAATCCGAAGATTATAACCCACTCTGGATTGAAAATTTTAAATATTTGCATATTATCTTGTTTACTGTGTTTATTAATCAGGCTATACATTAATATCTCTCCGCTGTTCTTTAGCCTCCGCTCTTCGTATTCAGTACCTAAATAGAGTAGAGTAGAGTAGTAGCTGAGTTAAAATGTCTACAAAATAGCCTTGTTTGTTCCAGGTCTCCTATAGTTGTTAGAATATTAGTAGCTCCTGTATGTCTTAGGCTGTGGGCCGAAAAGCTCCGCTCATCCTGGCCTATAGCCTTTAGACCCTATTTAGCTAAATAGCATATTATCCAAATTTATAGTTAATACTTTTTAGGCAAGAGCTTATAATTTTTTTATGTATGATAAATTGGCATTGTAGGATAAGGGATAAACTGGTCGAAAAGAGGCACTAATCCTGTCTTTGAAGCAAAAGTCAAAGCAAGTATTATACCTATGAAAATAATGACAGCATTAAGATTATTGTTTGAAGTCTCAATGAAAATGCTTTTTCCTTTGCTAATTAAACTATACATTAAAGTTGAAAGCCAGACAATTAAAATACACGTTAATATAGTTATCCCTAAAAAAATACTGAAATAAGAGAACTCTTTTAATAGAAGATCGTTACCTTTAAAACTATTGGGTAATACTTTTGTTAAGGTTTGAAATGAAGTAGTTATTTCACTTAACAAAATTCCTCCTGATATAAACAGTATACCTTTTAAAACATCTACAGCTAAAGGCGTTTCATTTTCTGAAATTTTATTTCTAATCCTAGAATTTACTAAGGCATTTAAAATGAATACAGTAAGCAATCCGCTTATTAAAACTGAAATTAGAATTATAATGTTTGTTGTCATATTGATAGATTATTGTTTGATATTAAAGTTACATTCCAAAAACGCATATCAGAAACTTCACGAGGAATAACACCAGGCGGGATGCCTTGCTCGGTTGTTTCCCATATTACATATCTTTTACCGTTTATTGTTTTTGAAATTCCGTTGTAAGGTAGATTAATTCCTAATATAGAATGTCTATAAAGTTCACTGCCAAGCATCACAACATCATATTTGTAATGATTAAGAACGGTGAAAAGTAAGAGTGTTCTTGTATCACAATCACCAATCAAACTCCCCATAAATTCAGTTGGTGAAAGTAGGCCAAATTTTATAAAACCTTCACATTTTCCGCCGTTACCCAAATAGTCACTTATAAATTTATCGTTGTATTTGTATGGATTGCATTCATTATCTAAAACAAGTGTATAAGGAATATCTTGAATGCAGGAAGTTATTACTTCTGCGAAATTAGTTTCACTCAGATTATGTTTAGTTTTTAAACTGTCGAACATTAAATAAAGTAAACCCAATTTATTTTTATCAAAGTCATAAATTTTGGAAACAATATTATTGTATTGATTTGGGTCTTGTGGTAAAACTGAAATATTATTTCTGAAATTTTTTGCATTTCTATATTCGGTAATATTTACATTAATGTTCCCTGAATATTCATTGTTGTTGTAATCCTTCCAAATTCTGTAATGAGAAATAATACTATCGCCAGTAATTGGGTCTGGTGAAATATTTTGTATTTCCTCATCTGAATTCGTTGCTTGTTCTTTCTTCAGTGAATCGCGAATTGGATTAGTAAATAGTGAAATAATACCGAAAGCAAGAAATATAAGAAAAGCAAAACTAAGTATTCGAATAAGCCAACTCCATAACCTTTTAATTACAGGTTGGAATGTCGACAATAGATAGAATATGCCACCAATAACTAATAATGGTAAAATGAGTTTCCAACCAACTATGAATAATGGAATAATAATAGCAAGAATGAAGAGAATTTGAAGAAGTCCTAATAAAGTACTCCAAAACGATAATCCTGATTCATTAGATTGTTTTATCCAATTCCCCCAATAAGTTGAACCATTAGAGTTATAATATTGCCATCTTTTATAATTTCCACTAACTTCTGTTTTGCCAGTTTGTTTTAATGTTTTAATCGTTGAAGTTGCAGATGGTAAAATTATATCCCCTTCCTGTTCTTGAATTTTTTCAATTTCTATGTCATGTATATCATAATGTTTAATGTATCCGGATATATCTCCTTGAATATCACCAAATATTTTATCATCTTCATAAGCCTGTTTTGAAAGTGTATAGTTGCTTAATTTCGCTTCGTTTAAATTTATAAGATAGCTTTTAGAAGCTCCATCAATGTTTAGAATTTCTAATGTTAAAGAATTTGGTAGTTTAGTTAGAAATTGTTCAACAGGTTGGAATTCCTCCGGTTCTCCTGTTTCCCAATGACGAATATGATCTTCGTCTTTAGTCGATTTAATTTCTCCGCTTAATACTTCAAGGTCATAAAAATTCTCGTGTAGTAAATCGGATTTCTTATGGTCAAGATAGCCAATAAACTTACCAGTGAACTTACCTTTTATGTATGTTCTTCTTTCAATGTGTTCTTGTATAGTAACAAATTCAGGCATTGTACAAATCGGAAATTAAATCATCTTCTTTTAAAAACTCTCTCACATCTCTTTTTCTAATTGTATTGAAAGGTGCATCAACATATGGTTCTGAAAATTGAATATCGTCAATAATAGAATTATGATTAATCTGCATCTCTTTTAAAATTAATTTTTCTTCATTTTTTTTAGGATATTTTATTTCACTAATTATATTGCTGATAAATAACTCTTTGTATCTCTTTTTGAAAATATCATATTCTTCCTTTACTAATCTGTTTTCGATATTGTGTTTTGTTTCATAATAAGAGCTCTGTTCTCCAAGGAAGTTTTTTAAATAGGCTGGAAACAAAAATATGAACATTGTAAAGAGGGAAATTAACCAACATGTTCTATATTTTGTATTTAAAATTACTATGCTCTGAATGTAATAATTTGAGTTATTTATAAGCTGAATCATTGATGCAATTAATTCATCTTTTTGAATTTCCTTTTTTTGTAATAGTTTTTCGTAATTATATATTTGGCTTGTTTCGGAATTTGTATAAAGAATTTTTTGTTTTTCAATAATTAGTCTCAAATTTTTCGTTTCGGCATCATAATATTCAGCTGTTGATTTTCTGTATTTTTCAATCTGTTCTTGTTTATAGTTTTCTATTTCACTTTCTAATGGCATTGAAAATAAAATTGTTTCGATAGGTTTTGACACAATAATTGCAATGAAGCATATGAAAATTACACGAATAGAAATAGAAAATAGTTGTGCCCCTTTATTGGTTTTGCAAGGGAATGAATTTTTAGAAAGAGTATAGAGTAATAAAAGGTAAATGTTTGTAATCATATAGGAAAAAAATAAACCTATGGGAATTCCGATATAATAATTTTGAAATAGTTTAGTAAAAGTAAAATAGCAACTAATAAAACATAAAGCCAAAATGGCTGTAACAAATCCACCAATAGCTTTAAAGCGATTTCGAACTGTTCTATCGCTTTTTCTAATGATACTATAATCGTCTCCCGAAAATGTGCAAAGTAATCTATTAAGATTCATTAGGTTGTTCGTTTTCGTTATTTTGAATTTTTATAAATGATTCGGGATTTGCATCTATTTTTTTCTTCATTTCTTCCTTGTATTTTGAAATTGCATATTCTGTAAGTTCTTCCTGAACTTTTTGCAAAGATTTTTTCTCAACTAATAATTTTTCTTTATGCAAATGGGTTACTAAATCCCTTTCCTGTCCTTCTTTGTCTTTGTGATAATTATATTCAATGTGAATCCCTTGTTCCGCTTTCATTAGTTCTTCAACGTTTTCTTTTAGGAAATCATAAGGAGATTTTACAAGCATTAACTTGAAAAAAATTGGTGTCATTTCGATTGCCATAAAAAGCAATGTTATAAATAATGAAATCCAAAAACCTGCAATTTGATGTGATAATTTAATTCTTTCTAATAAACCGTCAAGCCCGGCCGATACAACTTCTCCGCTTGCAATATCTTTTTGTTTTGAGGTTTCAAATTTTTTAAGATTTTCATAACCTTCTTTGATAAAGGGGTCATACTTGGTTTTTAATTGTTGCTCCTCTACTTTAGCTCTGTCCCACTGCTCTTTTACAGCCCTTGCTCTTGGACCAACTGTGATAATTCTTGCTTCTTCAATATATTGATTTTCTAATTCATAAGCACGATTAGTTTTCTGAGCAATCTCTTCTTCCCACTTCGCAATTTTTTTCTTTTCACTTTCAATTCTATCTGCGTAAATTTTATCAATGCTTCCCAAATATTCCTTTTGTTTTTCCATTTGAGCGTTATGCAATTCAACATCAATTTCAGTTTTAAACATTCTTATTTCAACTGGTTTTGAAATTGTCAAAGCAATTATTGCCCCTAATACTAAACGTGGAATTGCTCCTTTAAATTCGTCCCAAGTTATGGCTTCTGTTCCGTCACCTTTTCCCGTACTTGAAACAATAAAACGATCAAGATTGAAAATCATTAAGCCCCAAAAGCAACCGAAGAAAATTGATATTATTGAAGTTGACCAACTAAATTGTGATTCAATTGCTGAACCTCTTGGTTCAAATATTGTGTAAAATGCATATCCTCCAGCTAATGCAGCCATTAATCCTGTAGCGGCAATAATACCGCCCAAACACATGTATTTTATTTGATCTGAGTATGTTGATCTTTCTAAAATATATCTGTCGCCACCTGATGCATTCCAAAGTAGTCGCATTAATGGTGTTGATTTTGGGGTCGTGTAAAAGTCTCTTTTCATTATGGGATTTTATTTACTGGTTTATAATTGTCAATGTAAAAGGGTTCAAATTCAAATGAAATGGTTTGAAGTTCCATTTCCAAATTGTCTTTTATAAGTTCACATTGGAAATTTTGCTTGCTGTAAGAAACTTCAGTAGCAATTGGGATTTCAGTTTTAGCCATGAATTTGCATAATAGATCTATTTTTGTGTTTTTAATTTTTATCTTCTTTTTTATTTTTTTTGCAATTCCATAGAATGTAATTTCAATTGGATTTTGTCTGTTGGAGAAATGAAATTTAAGTCCATTTATATCACCTGGAAATACACCGATATCCTTTATTTTTATTTTATGGCATCCTTTAACGCTCCATAGTATTTCAATTTCATTGTCCTCTATTACAATTTTATCGTAGAGGGAAACATATTTTAATTTTAGAATCTTTATTAATATTAAATTTTTAAAGAGCAATAAGACGCATTGCGAGAGTAATGTTGCCTTTTTGTATATGATTTTTAAATATCCCATTAACAATAATCTTGATATATGTTTTTGAAATTATGAGTTTATCTATATTTATATACACTTAAGCTTTTAATATTTTTTAAAAGAAACATTACATTTTTTTTGCAATATAATTAATTTTAAATGCTTTTGATTAAAAGGAGAACTATGACGTTATATTATTAAAATTTACTAATTGCTCGAGTATAATATCCTGATCCAGATTTTCCAGTAGGATTATTTGCAAATCTATAATTTCTAAAATCAAACGACCATGCATTAGAACCATTAGGAACTTCTGATGAAGACCAATAAATATGATCACCTATTTCAACACCGGCTATGTTTCGGATGGAGGTATTCACTTCAAATAAATTATTGCGGAGTTTATCCAACTCATGCATCGAAGGTAAATACCAATCATTATTGTTCATTGAAGAATAATTATATGTTAACAAAGCCGCACTAGCTATATGTCCTGGTTGATTAATGATAGCAAGAGTATTACTTAAACCATCCCAATTACTTTGAGCCGTATTACCTATTTCATTTGGAATATTGCTCCATTCAGTTAAATTGCTCAAATCATTTAAAGCTACAATTAAACCATGCTCAACACCTGAGCTGTCCTTATATAAATTAAAAATTACCCCTCCCATAAACACTTCTCCTATATAATGATTAAAAGTACCTGGAGTTAGAGGTCCTTGTGGTCCAACTTCTCCTTGAATACCTTGTGGTCCCTGAGCCCCAATAGCTCCGTTGCAAACATATTTAGTTAGAGTATTATTCACTTCGATTAGGTCGAGCGTGCCATTGCTATTAGCATCAATACCATATTCCATTTTTACTCCACCTGTTAAACATGTTGCACCTACAGGTTCGTTTGTGGTTTTAACTAGTGAGTTTTTTCCGTTGCTTCCTGCTGCTCCTGCTGCTCCTGTCGCCCCAGCAGGCCCAGTAGAACCTGTAAGTCCTTGTAATCCTTGCGGTCCTTGAGAACCTGTCGCACCAGCGGGACCAGTAAATCCAATCGTTCCTTGCGGACCAGTCGCACCTGAGGGGCCAGTTGCTCCCGTTGAACCATTTAATCCCTGCGGGCCTTGTGGTCCAGTCGAACCTGTAGAGCCAGTTGCTCCTATCAATCCTTGCGGTCCTTGGGGACCTTGTGGTCCAGTTTGACCTTGTTCACCTTGCGGACCAGGAGTGCTACTGCCGGAAGTTTCTGCATACAAGGCATACGGAACGCTTACTAATTGTTGTGTGCTTGCAATCGTGTAACTATTCCCTCCGTTAGGATCGGTTTCTGTTTGTATGTAAAACGAACCACTAGCCCAGTTAATATTTTGGAAATTTCCATTTAATACTGTGCCAGATCCAATAGAAAGGGTTGCTAATCCATTGGAATTAGTATTTGGTGTATGACGTTCGGAATACACCACAATTCCAGTTTCGCTTCCTTGTAATACGGAAATTTTGATTCCTACTTGTTGGTTGGCAAGCAATTGATTACTGCTATTGCGAACAACAGTTTGATAAGAAAACTTTTGTGGAGCTTGGGCATGAATGTTACAAACAAAACATGCTAATGCCAATGAATAAAGGAGCTTTTTCATAAAGAGTAGGGTAGTAGATTATTAATAATTACGGATAATGCGGAACGATTTAACGAGTTCCTCATTCTTGAAAACCGATAGCGTATATGCACCTGCAGCATACGATTCCATTGAAAAGCTATTCAGTTCATTTAGTTTTGACGTTTGCATTAAAAGTCTTCCTGTTGCATCAAACAAAGACAGCGAATATTCCTGTGTTCTGGAATCTGCAATGGTTAAATTGATTTGTCCAAGTGTTGGATTGGGATATAAAGCAAGTTCAATTTCTGTATGTTCAATACCAGTAATTACATCGTAATCATAAGGTTGCTGAACGCCTTGGTTTATTGATCCATTTATTCCTGTGGCAGAAGTATAAACCACTTGTCCAATGGAGTAGGAGATACTTCCATTAGAACCTTCGGCATCAGCACCGGCACTTACAGTATTGTTTTGTGCCTGAATTTGAATTGTCGCACAAAGCAAGATTGATAGTATTAGTAGAGATTTTGTTTTCATTGAGCAAATATATACATGCAAGATGCAATTAATTTGCAGTTTGTGTGGTATTCTCAATAATAATTATCTGTTACATATGGCATGTTGGCAACAACCATCACCTATGATCTCCATAATCAAATGAAATTTAAATGCATTGATATTCAATCATATAACACTTTATTTCCCCTATTTCACACTAAATCTAACTATAACTCGCTTAATGCATAGAAGAACAATGTATATTTGACCTATGTATTCGAAAGAGCTTTTAAAAGGAACACTTAGTACCATTCTTCTCACCTTGTTAGATGAGAAGGGGCGAATGTATGGGTATGAAATCACGCAGGCGGTGAAAGAGCGCACCGATGGTAAAATTTTGCTCAAAGAAGGCTCCTTGTATCCAGCCTTGCATAAGTTAGAGGCCGAAGGTTTCTTAAGTACGGAAGAAGAGTTTATTGGTAAGCGACCGCGCATCTATTACCGATTAACAGAGACCGGGAAAGCGCAATCTCGGATTCGTGTTGACGAACTTTTCCAGTTTTTCGAAACCCTTCAGCAGGTGTTACTCCCTCAACCTGGATTACACTATGGATCTGCGGGATGATCAAATTGAACAAGTGTCATTGCTGGTGAACCGGTCAGTTAGCATGCACGCTCTTCGGGTTGAATTGCTCGATCATTTGTGTTGTCACATCGAAGCACAACTCGATTCAGGAATTTCATTCGATTCGGCTTTGAAAGAGGCCATTCTTCAGTTATCGCCCGAAGGGTTGACAGCTGTAGAAGAACGAACAGTCTTTTTACTCACATTTAAAAAACAACTTACTATGAAAAAGCTTCTGTATATCACTGGATTTCTCGCAGCATTATTTACCATGACTTCCATGACCCTTCGAACGTTTCATTGGCCTTATGGATCACCGATAATGTTTTTTGGTAATGGATTTTTGCTACTATCAATGATTTGTCTTCTCGTTATAGCTATTCGAAACTATGCATTGATTTCGAGTAGTGCCCGCATTCGAAGTTTAAGCGGTGCAATAGGAGGGATCATTGTCGCCATTGGCTCGATGCTTAAATTTTTAAAGCTTCCAGGTGCAAACATCTTGTTTTTGATAGGTGCTTTTATTTTGATTTGCGTGTTCCTTCCAATTCTGTTTTTTCAATTGTACAAGAACGACGTTGCTAAATCTTCAGAAGTGGTTTAACATACGATTTCAGTTAATATGAGTTTTGCTTTTGCATTATTCCTGTTGATCTGATCGTAATTAATTGGCATAAAAAAATCCCATTCAAATTGAATGGGATTTTCCTTTTATAAAATGATTTAAACCTTCTCAATCTGTTTTTGAACCTACTAGATTGGAATCAAGGTAAAATACTATATATGACTTAACGTTTTGTAGGGATAAGAAGTTGGCTATTTTTCACCGCAAAGTAAATACTAAGTAAAATGTTTGTTCAATTACAAATCCTTCCTTTTATGCACTGAACCGACAGTTTTGCCAATTGAAAATCAGCGAAGCCAAACCCGTGATATTGGTTCGGCCTTCTTGTCTGCTTTATGTTTTAAGCTCGTCCAAAATAGCCGCTGGTAACTTTGAGTTTACTCCAAGCCTATCCAATCAATCAATAATTCGAAGTCTTCGTTTTGCTTGTTGGCAATCAAAAAACTCAATTGTTCGATGCTTGCAAAATTAAAATTCGGGATATTCAATTTGCGCCCTCGATACTGTGGGTAAAATTCGCTGATTTTTAACTTAATGTTTTCCCACTCTCCTGAAGTGCTAAATTGGTGTACATACGACTCAGACTGCGAAATACTGCCCTTCAAACGAAACTCATAATTCTTACCATCGCCTTTTACCCGCAAAACAACAAATGTCTTTTCTTCTACTAGTTTGATTGTTGTGTTCAGTTGAGTCGAGGCAAATCCTCCGTTGTTAGCCAACGAAACGTGACCTGAAAATTGTCCATGTCCTGCATCGGTAAGCACAAATGAACTCTTTGATATACCACCCATCACACCATCGTTGACAATACGCCATTCCTTGATGTTTGATTGAGTTGAAAAATTATAAATATCTTTCATATTTGAATTAGCGGATAAGCCGAGTACGAGTAAAATTATTAAGTATTTCATTTTTTTATTTTTTGAAACCACTAACAGAATTCAATGAGTCTTATACAAAGCTAGTTGGTCGTATTATCTGATCACTCAATATTACCATAGGATTTTCATCATCGCTTTTTTCAGTTTAGATTCCTGTCTCGTTTTTAGGCTGCCCATTAACGTTTCACATAAAAGCGATCGTAACCCTTTGTTGCGCCTGCGGCAGGGTTATTGCGCTTGTGCGCTGTTATGCGCTGAGCTCTTCATTGCATGCAATTGGGTAGCATTGTTAAAAATGGCAAACTATTATCATAATTCAACTCATAGTAATTAACGCCTAAGTTTAGATTCTTATAATAGTCAGCTTGTTTCTCTTTATAATATTTCTCTGAAGGTAGTTTCCAAAATTCTTTGCCAAGTTTTGCCGATACAAACCACTTTTCAAGAATTCTAGCTGCCCTGCCATTTCCATCTCTGAATGGATGAATATGAACAAATTTCATATGAATTAATGAGGCAAAATAAAAAACTTCTTCAATGCTAATATTACTTAATAATAATACTTCAATTCCTGAAAATAATTCGTTCATAGTTTCTTTAACAAACTCAGATTCAATAGCCAAATAAACCAATCCAGATTCGCCAAAAACTCCAACTTTATCATTTCTATACTTTCCTCTTAAACTATTTATTAATAATGTTTCAGATAGAATTTTATGAATCTTTAAGAAGTTTTTCTGGTTCAAAATTTCTTTCTGAGCAAAATCGTATGCGAGAATTAAAACTTCAATTTCCTTTATTTCTTTTCCTAATTTGAACTTCTCATTTGATAATTTAAAATTCATGAATGAATTCAAATCAATTGTATTTCCTTCTATGTTTGATGAATATACAGCAGAAGCCTGTGTCTGATATCCAAGATCCAAGCCTTTATAATTGAAATCGAAGTTCTTGACAAGGTTTTTTATTTCCTTGCCAATCAATGACATGTATTCGTCAAAGTATCTTTTATCAGTGATTTGAAATCCTTCCATCTCTTTGTCGAAGGTAAGACATTGAACTTAACTCCGCAATAGCTTGTGACATCGTTTTACGGGCTTTATTCATAACGTTCCCCACAAACCTGAAGTGCCAAACGAGGTGAATGAAATGCTTTAGATTAGACGAATATGACAAGAAAAACGAATGCCTCAAACTCCCGAAATGCTTGGCTTTGCTGGTGTGTGCAGTCAGGCACTTTAGTTAAATCACGCGATAACGTGTTTTGTTTTTCTCTCCAACCTTTTCAATTATTTTAAGTTCTGTGCCTTTTAATAAATCGCGACTTGCTGTTGCAGTTGAAATATCTTTAAATACCTCCATATAGTCCTTGCGTGAAAATTCTGATTTATTTAATTGAATAAAATATTCAAGTCGATTGATATCAGTCATAATTCGATTCTTATAATTGAGTAATTCGCTTAACGACTTATCAATTACATCTAACATATACTCAATAAAAGCGGTTGACTTTCCAGATTTATCGCTTACTGACAAAGCTTTATAATAATCAACTTGAGTTGTATTAATCAAAGTTTCAAATGGCAAAAACTCAAATACAGGATAATCTTGAACAAGTATTAATGTCTGCCACAGCCGTCCCATTCTTCCATTACCATCTATAAATGGATGAATAAATTCCATTTCATAATGAAAGACACAACTTTTAATTAAAGTCAATTCATCTTTACTTTTCAAATAATCAAAAAGGTCATTCATTAAGATTGGTACATTTTCATAAGGAGGCGCTAAATGAGCTAACTTTTCACCTTGAACGATACTAACACTTTGTTTCCTATAAATACCAGCTTCATTCACAAGACCTCTCATTAGAGTCTTATGTGCATCTAAAAATGATTTGCTTGAATAAGGATTAAATCTCCCTAACGAATCATAAACATTCAATGCATTAATTACTTCATCAATATCCTTCTTGGCCCCAATAACTCTTTTATTTTCTAGAATTGCAGATACTTGATCTTCTGTTAATGTATTACCTTCAATACTTAGTGATGAATGCACTGTTTTAATCTTATTCTGCTTCCGCAATTGAGGAGTTTGCTTGTTAAGATAGTTTGCATTTACTTCACCAATCTTTATTGATATTGAACTAATTAGCTTTAGAATCTGAGCTGTGATGTCATAAGGAGGCTTCATTGATACTATCATTTGATACTATCAAAGGTAGTGTAAAATATCTTCGAACAAACTTAACTATTGTGCAGTTAACATTCCACGCACAGGCGCATACCCTTTTCGGGTTGTGCTTGTGCGCCGTTAGCGGTTCAGTTTTCTTATTGTAAGTATTATGATTTAAGTAATTTAATCGTTTGAATTTGACCCTTATTCTCCATTTTAATAAAATAAGAACCAGGTGATAACATACTAACATCTATTTTATAGTTTTGATCATTGACATCTTTTGTCAAAACCACCTCACCTAAGATATTAAATACAGTAATTTTTTCAATAGTATTGACAGTTTTAAAATTTACAAAATCTTGTGCTGGATTTGGGAAGTAGGATACATTTATTCTATTATGAAAATCAAAATCGCCGAGTGGGCTATTCAAGTTATTTAAATATAAATGTGGGGTATATATTGGATTTACTAGATGAGTGCCTCCCGTAATAAAATCCAAATCGGTATCATTATCTATATCTGCAATTGCTATACATGCAAAATAACAACCAATTAAATCATTAGATTCTACAAAAGTATTATTACCCTGATTTTGATAAATTTTACACATAGCCGAAGGAATTCCAATTCTAGCTCCCAAAACAATAATGTCTTTAAAA
>Ga0304730_1000257_pt1 | contig 46781 bp, 51 predicted proteins | sample M_130628_MF_Meta_FD_190474 | JGI IMG/M metagenome (GOLD analysis project Ga0304730, IMG submission 190474) | Freshwater microbial communities from Lake Montjoie, Canada to study carbon cycling - M_130628_MF_MetaG (v2) (version 2) | ecosystem: Environmental > Aquatic > Freshwater > Lake | place...
AACGAACTTCGTTAAAAGTTCTATATACTACCAATTTCACAAACCTGTATAGTTTTTGACTAAAAGTTATATAATAATGTATCACTTTTGTACATACATTAGTGTATAACTTTAACTTTAAGTTTATACGCCGCCCGCGTCTGCATCCCTTATCTGGCGCAGTACCCACTCCAGACCACCCCTGAAACCGTCATCCAAGTTCTTCCAGCCAAGCTCAGTCTCAATGGCCTCAATAAGCTCTTGTTTATACTTAGCTTCGCCATCCTCTCTCCAACCATCTACCATTTCTGGATCTAGTCCTTCAACTTTTCCAGTGGCGTAGCCGTCTTGATAGCCATAGTCATATGCTTCGATACTCATTATGTTTTCTTCTAACTTACTGTATAGACGGTTTCTTTGTGGTGCTTAAGTTTTACTGTAGGGTCTACGTATATTTTATATCCATTTTTCCTAGCATTCATACACCAAGAGTAGTCCTCACCAACGATACTCCCATACCCGGGGGTATCCCAGGTTAAGTGCTCAATCATGAACCAAGGTCGATCCATATTCTCAAAAACTCCACTTTTCATAGTAACAAATCCAAATCCAACTCCAAAAACTTCCATTGGATCTATTTTATTAAAAAAAGAAAACTCATGCATATTAATAGTAGGCTTCTCTATCCCACGAGCATAGTACACTTGATTAAAAGAAGTAGCACAGACTGTACCTTCAGAGTTCAGGGCATAGACCCCAGATATAATATCTAGATCAGACTCATAAAGTTTTTTAAAATCTTCAATCTCCCATTCAATGTCAGAGTCAATCCAAAAAATCTTGTCGTAAGTATACTGCTTAGATCCGACAACACTGTATTCCATATCTAGAGCATTAGCTTTATTAAAATCAGCATCTCTATCTAAAGCTGTAAACTCTCTAACTAGAGGAATAAAAGATCCAGGCTTAGTTAAAAACTTATAAGTCAATCCTAAAGACTCTAACCAACCAACAGTCTTTAGTAAACTTTTAACGTAAGAGGCGTGCATCTGTCTTCCAGGAGTTGCAATCAAAACGTTGTAGTGCTTCATTATATCTTTACTCATTAACACCCTCACAGTTTAAGATTGCTTCACGCTCCGTGGGATATTTATCCCAACAGTTACCTATCTTCCCAACTCCTCCAAAAAGAAATCCGTAAATCAAAGCTCCAATCATTGCAATAATAATTCCCGCAACGACCAGTATCTCTTTCTTAGTTATGTTCTCACTCATCTGTCTCTCCATTTATTGCATTAGACTGCAACTTTTCCTCACTAAATATTGCAGTAGACTGCAACTTTTCCTCAATAATTGCAATAGCCCAAGGAGAGCAAGCAGAGTCAGCCTCTTCAAGCTTAGAAATAAGCCTTTCACGCTCTTGCTGCCTAATGCTTTCTACCAGCTGAGCACCAATCTCGTCTAGCTCAAGCTCTACATACCTGGGCTTGCAGCAGACGCACTTGGGTTCAGTGTAGCGGGGGTCTCTAAAATCTCTCACTGGATTCCAACTTCCTTTTTTACAAACTGCCAAAAGTCCTCATAATCAATGTCCATCTCTTCAAACGCATCTGAACGTCGCTTACGATCTTTAGGACCATCTATAAGCCTTTTTTCAGCTCTATGTACTTGAAAGTAGTGCTGGGAGCACATCCCACGACCAAACACAGTCTTCTGGCATTCGCTAGTGTAGTTGCACATACTATTCTTTTTCTCCAAGGTTGTATCGAGCACAGCAGCCATCACAGTCATGAACCGTATACCCATGAGCCAGTCCGTGACTGCAGGTTATGGTTCTTGAGACGTCCTGTGGCGTAATACTTCTACCATCTATAAGATCTAAAAGCTGTGTGGCAGTTAGCGTTATTTCATCACGTACATAGAACCCAGGATCCCATTCGATTCTACTAACATGCTTTAGAACTATTCTCCTTATGCGATCACGTTCTGTAAGCTTACCCTTATTATAGGCAGCGTCCAGCTGATCTTCTGAAGGTGTCTTGTTCAACATCCTAAACCTGCTCATATCTCTCCTTTATTTTGAGGTGGTAGAAGTTTATCAAAGAATCTTAAAAAATCAAACTTCATTTCCCCACACATCCCAACCATCCATTGGACGACGGGCAAACATTTCTAGTTTAGCTAGATCTGGGTACAAACGCTCAATCCTTCGGTGGATTTCGTCTGGCTTCCTCGAGTGCTCCATCTTTGCAGCAAGAACCGCATGGGGAACACCCTCGTCCGCAAGGGGCAGGGGTCGGCCCTTCGTAACGTTTGAAGCAACAATAACAAACTCCGCTGTCGGTTTTACGACGCTCGGGCGGACGCCTTGAGCGCCTATTGGAGTTACCCCGTCTTTGCGAGTCTTCACCCATGTAAATGCAACACCTCTATATGTATAACCCCAGTGGCGGAGTAGATCGATAGCAAAATCAAGACGAGGAGATGTCACCCACATAAAGATTACGCCAGGCTTGTTGAGAATGCTCTGAATGTCCATTGACATTAGATCAGCATCTGACATGGTTGGGTAGAACTTAGCAGCTGCACCCATTTTGTCCTGTGCCCCGTAGTATGACCAAGGTGGATCCATCAATATGACGTCATACTTCTTATTAGGAAGATCAGTCAATGTCTTTTTCCTTTGGCTCAATAGTTGTCCAAATTATGTCATCTATCTCTAAACCTAGATTTATTGCAATAAGAGCATCTTTGTCCGGGTTAGGCTCAGCAAAGCTCATAAACTCTGTTTCAAAATCTTCAACAGACTCTAGGCTTGTTTTGATTGTATTGTAAGTGTGATAGAGGTGGAGCTGAAGATCGTTGAACTCCATCCAAAGATCTAGGGCATACTTTACAGCTTGCTTCTGAACTTCTAGTTCATCGGATCCAAACTCTTTTTCAATGTCACCATCCGAAATAAGTACGGACCAAACTCTGTGTTTAATGTCATTACGCATATTACAATCCTACACCAAAAGCGAAACCCCCTGACTGGCTCTTTCAAGTTTGCAGGGGGTTTCTTATATTGGGAGAATTCCGTTGCCTAGGACGGGCAGACCGCTGGGCGCTCCCTTTGTCTGCAAGCGCACCGCCCCTAGGAGTCGAACCTAGGCCCACAGTTTTGGAGACTGCTGTGCTACCGTAACACTTGGGCGATTTGGTGGAGATGCGGGGAATTGAACCCCGGTCCAGTTATGGATTCATTGTTCTTCTACAAGCTTAGGCAGTTTGAATATAAATAGTGTTTGACCTGCCAGACCACTATATTTTCACTTTTCCAGGCAAGTGATTTAGCCCTGTTGCTTTGGTGTCCTATTTATTTAAAACCTAGCTGCCCACTTAGGACTGGTGCTTTGCTAGGGGCCTTAGCGACATAACTAGGTTACGCTGCTAGTGCGAATGCAGATTGTTCAGCATTTATTTTGTTTAGCGGTTTTACGAGACTCCGCCATCTCGGCTTGCTTCACCAACTTCAGAATAACTGTCGAAACCAGTCATCCCCGTGAACACTATTAAGTTATGTTTAGATTGTAGCAGATGTCTGTGCAGGTTTCCAAGCTCTAATTTTTGCAGCTTTGCAATCCCTACATCTACATCCGGCATTGTAAGACTCTACAGTACCGCAATCAAACTCATTGATATTACCTGGAGCACCCTCATCTTCAGAATCAGGCTTACTGTTTTGAATAGCAGTTTTCTCCTCATGGCAAGACTCGCATAGGATATGGCAGTTAGCTAACTCCTCTTCGCGAATCTCATCTCGGGCAGACCAGATGTCCCGAGGGTTATACTTTTTAAGATCTTGGTCAATGTGGTCAACTTCTAGATTTCTAATTGACCCACACATAACGCACTCTCCGCCATTGGCTTTAATCCAATCGCGTTTGCGTTTGTTGACAAAAGCGAGCTGATAGTCGCGCTTCTTTTTTCCTTCATAACCCATTGCATAAGTTTACCAGAAGGATGAAGAAACTACTTTCCCAGGGGTGGCCCAACAACTAGGCGACGCTTCTCTGGATCCCAGATCTTTGGACGCTTTTTATAGGCCTTCTTTTTAGAGCTTACTCGATCGTCATTACGGGCTGGACCGGACTTCTGTCCGCCTCCACCTTTTCCTTGTGCCATTTTATTCCTTTTTTCCTTGGCTATGTTTCAAAAGTTTAGCATAAAAAAATTTTTTAAGTCAAATTTGACAATGCTATAAAAATTAATTATAGTAGTCTTATTATTCAAACATAGGAGAATGATGAAAGACGAACTACTGGAAACCTACGCAAGTCAGATGGCAGAGCTTCTGCCACTAGCCAGAAAGGCTTATGGCTCTCGTGGGACTAAATCACCGCAACATGACGCATCACGCTGCTACACATCCCTAGCCGTGGAGTACTACATGAATGGGGGGAGTCTTCTGGACCTAGCTGCAAAGCTGGGAGTTACATATGCCGGCCTACGCCGACGTGTAGTTACGGCAGACCTACCTTCCCCCAGTAAGCGTAATCGCAGCAGGGCTACTCCAGAAGAAGTTCAGCAGGCAGCTGATCGCATTCTTGAGGCTAAGTCAGTGGGTACAACTACGTACCACGAAGCTCTACGTCGAGAGTATGAAGATAATGGAATCTCTCTGACTAAGATTGCAAAGGCTCTAGGTCTTAGCTCGGCTAACCCTTTGTATTATGGAGTCTCTAGAACGAAACTTAAAGAATCAGAAATTGTTTAGATAGTAAAAAACCCCCAAGGAGAAATCCAAGGGGGTTTTTTACCTGAGTTAGAGCTCAGATACCTTCTTGTTCTTAGATACTTCTGCTTCAGCAGAAGATGCAAATGCAGTGTTGATCTCTTCTTCATCAAGAACGCCATCTACGACGTAGGCACGAGCCAACGATTCAGCAACTTCCATAATTCCAACAAAAGCGGCGATTAGGCCAGACTGCCACAGCTCGACACCGCCAATAGAACCAGCGGCTAGAACAGCACTGACCTTAAGAATTACAAGAGCAATGGTTCTCTTGAGGATTGTTTTTGCAATTTCCATATTTTCTCCCGGGAGACTAGTAGGGTTGATTGACCCTCTCTCCCAAGAGTTACTTCTATTTTATCGCAAATTATCGACGTCTATTATTGTACGTAATACGCATATCGCGGTTACCCCTGCGGATATTCACTCGATCTCTTTCGGTAGTCCCACCCCAGATACCATGCAATTCTGGTTGCTTTAGTGCATACTGTAGACAAGCCATTCTATATGGACACTCAGCGCAAACTTTTTTGGCTTCATTCTCATGCTCATAAGTAGGTCGGTAAGACATGATCCCCTCTTTAGGCTCATCAGCAAAAAATGCATCTGGATCGGTTTCTGCACATGGCGCATCCCCCTGGTCTAAAAAAGCTGGTACGTCTGTGTAAAATTCCATTGGTGCGTCTCTATCTACTTATGTGAGCCTAAACCCAGTCTTTATTTGAACTGAATCCACCACCCTTGAGATTAATCTTAGGTGCGTGGAATACTCTTGAAAGCTTACCAGTACAACCCTCTACAACGCAAATTTGCTCTTTAGGCTCTTCCGCCATGATGGATCGGTGAACCAGATGCTTGTGCTCTGGATCTTCACTGCATTTATATTCGTAAGTCATATTTATATTCTAGCCCTCGTGGATTAGAGTGTTTAGCTTGTCCAGTCGAAATCCAGACCAGTTGTCCTCCCCCGCCACAACTACGGGGGCTGACGCATAGCCTTTTTCTTCAATTAGGTCAAACACCTCTGGACTATCGGAAATCATCTTTGACTCAAAAGGAATTTCTTTTAGAGTGAGAAATCTTTTAGTCTGCTCACATGCAGTGCAGTTTGGGTTGCTGTATACGGTTACCATTACTTCTGGTTTTCCGCAATCAACTTGATCTCACATGCGTCTGTGGTGCAGTATGCCTCACCGATTGCATCGATACCTAGACCCTGGTAGACACCATCAAACGAAATAGGGAACAACTTACCAGCTGCATCCTCATACTCTTCTTTAGTTATCCGGGTATATGGCATCTGAGGGTAGGTGAAGTTACCAGACGGCAAGAACGACACAGTCTTCAACTGACCGTCGTACATGTGAAGTACAGACTCAACGTGCTTGGCTTCTGTCTCAGGGTCAAACGAGATAGTTACAGATACAGAGTTATCTGACCAGTAACGCTGAGCAGTTGCAGCAAGTGCCATCTTCTCAAAGATAGTTACATCGCGTTCTGCACGCTTTGCACCTGACTTGATTGGGAAGAATACTACTGAAGTAGTCTCTGGTGATTCAGAGGCTGGCTCAATCTTGTAGTTAGCCATTTTGAATAGAGGTAACATTGGGTCATTATTTCCAAAGCGAATAGCACGCATGAAGTACTCACCACCTGGAGTCCAGTGAACGCCAGGTGACTCACCAGCAAGAATCGACACAGTACCCGATGGCTTGACCGTTGTGGTCTTGATTGACTCACGGATACCTAGCCACTCCGAGTATGTAACGTCATACTTCTTGACAACTGAGTAGCCCTCGTCCATCCAAGTACGGAGAGCGGGGATACCGTTGTTATCTGCAAAGTTAGCAATACCAGACATTGAAGTTCCAATACGACGGTTTCTCTGCATGATTGCATTTGTCTCTTCCCAGTGGGTAGGGAGAAGAGTCACGGTCTTTGCGTAGAGGTAAGCAAACTTCAAAGTACGAAGATAGTCTTCCTTGCTTTCGTGACGGTTTAGGTAAGTCTCAACAAGAGTACACATTTCGTAGCTCTCCAAAGACTGCTCTGCACAAGGGTTGTATCCCATGATTCGGTGGTCCTTGTTATTGATTGGGTCGCCAAGACGACCATAAGCCTTTGACACGTCTTCCCAGATAACTCCAGGTTCACCGTTAAGGATGATTCCATCAATAATCTTTGAGAAGTCAGTGCCAACGTTTACCATGACTGAGTTGTTCGACATCCAACCCCACCCTGGGATCTCTGGGTCATATGAGTTGCGCTCAGGAAACTTATCAACATTCTTGAGGTTTAAGAAGTTGTCATCGTCAATACGGCCAATCAAAAGCTCAGCCGAACGACGGACGTTTCCAGAGACAACACAACGACCGATCAGGTTACCAATGTCCGCAATATCAACAGTGGTAACTAGCTGACCCTTGCGTCCTAAAAAGATCTGAGAGATCTTGTTGTGAAGAGCAATCAGTGGTTCCGGCCCAGAAGCCGTCCCACCAAATGTTGCAATAGGTGCACCATAGGGACGAATCTGATCATAGTTGAAGTCCCAGCTAGGCTGGTCTGGCTTTAGGAACGAGTTAATAAGAGCAACCGTTGACTCCTGCCAACCCTCGCGGGTGTCTGGGATTACGTACTCCTGAGGCTGACCTGGCGTATAGATCTCAAAGTTTTTGTCAGCACCCTTGTCATCAAAGCCAACACCGACGCCGAGCATCGATGCTTCCATAAGGAACGCAAACGGCTTACCCGGGTTTGCCTTGGTCATCTCCAAAGTAGACACAAAAGCACAGTTCTGCAGAGCAGCCGAGTTCTTCTGGACGTTTACAATATTGGTTCCCATAACCCAAAGGCCGCGACCTGGAGGTGACCATTTAAGGTTGAATAGAGAATCAAAAAATTCTTTAGCCGAGGCAGCAGCCTTAGCATCTGACCACGGCAAGCGGTTCTGCTTAGCGTGGTCTTTCTGGATCGAGTATGTACCATTAGTAACTCGTTCACAAACCTCCGACCAAGTCTCTTTAGTGCCATCTTCTTTTTTGCGGGAGTACGTACGCAAGAATGTAATTTCGCCTACAGAGTTGCCAGCGGCATCTTTGTAACCGAAAGGGGATTCTTTTTGCTTGTACTCCGCTACAAATTCTTCATTTAACTTAAACGAGAACATCTGCGTATTCGCTTTCTATAGGGAGTTATTTATGTTTTACCAGTATACTCTACACCAAAAAAGTCGAGTATTACTCAGTTTCTAGAAATAGTCCATTAATTATGTCGTGACATTCTAGACAAATTGGCAGTTTTAAAGGGTCTCTGTGAGGTACAAAAATTTTTCCGCATAGGGCTATTACTGGAGTTCCCATAATATACCCCTCGGTAACTTCTGCCTTTTCAGCATAATGAGCAAATAGTGGCTCATCAGACTCCGTATCAAAGGTGTCCACATTTTCAATCACATCTAAATCAAACAACGTTAATCATCTCCAAAACTGTTTTAAGGTATATCAATCATACCAAACTTAGGTTTTCATAAATAGAGTAAAATTAGGGGTGAATCTCTCCCGTACAAAAGGACCAACATATGAGCTGTATTGCAGGAATATATAACATTACCTGTGACCAAGGTGCTACTCTCCAAAAGTCTATCAGTTGGACTGACTCTGCCAACAATCCATACAACCTAACTGGCTACTCAGCTAGAATGCAGGTTAGAGCAACAGCCGCATCTTCAACTGTATTACTAGAACTTACCACTGGAAATGGTAGAATTACCGTGGGATCAACAGAGTATAACGTTAATCTTTTGGTATCAGCTGCGACAACCGACGGATTGACTCCAGGCCTCTACGTCTACGATCTTGAGATTGTATCTCCATCAGGCACAGTAGATCGAATTTTAGAAGGAAACTTTAAAGTAAAGATTGGTGTTACCCGATAGATGGCCATAGATTTCGAGGATACCCCCAACAGGGTAATAGTAAACCCACGCGACGCTAACAAAGTTGTTGTTCGTGAAGAACCTACCCGCGTTCAAATTGCTATTGGAGGGCCTCAAGGAATTCCAGGCCCCGCCGGTGCCGCAGGGGCCACAGGGGCCACAGGAGCCGCTGGAGGCTCTTATACCCACACTCAAAATGCGGTATCATATATATGGAATATAACTCATAATTTAGGTTATTATCCAAACATAACTACAACTGACGTCACTGGATTCACTATAGAGGGAACAGTTGAGTACACAGGTTTAAACACAGTGACAGTAACTTTTAGCTTTGCCAGCACCGGCTTTGCTTATCTATCTTAGGAATATAAATGCCTCGTCAATTTTTTACCCCAATCAACCTGAATGGTCTTGAACTTCAGGGCGCTGCTATTGGTAACCTTTCGACTTCGTCTATCGATGCCATCACTTCTGGCACTGGTCGTATTCAGTATGACTCGACGCTAAACGTTCTGAAGTATCGTGACAATACAGGCTGGAAGACCATCTCTACTGGTGCTGGTTCGTTCACTCTTGGTAGCACAAGCATCGCCCTAGGTAGCACCACAGCTACCATAGCGGGCATGACGTCGGTAACTTCTACCACTTTTGTCGGTGCTCTTACAGGCAACGCCTCTACTGCAACTAAATGGTCTTCAGCAGTAAACCTTGCTGGTAACAGCGTTGATGGCTCTGCTGCTGTAGCCTTTGCAAACAAGTTTATAGTTCAAGGAACTGTAGACGCTGGTTTGTCTGGTGCTCAATTCCTAGGTGCTTTGGGAACAGGTATCCTAAAGAACACTACGACTACTGGTGTTCTGTCTATTGCTGTTGCGGGTGACTTCCCAACCCTAAACCAGAACACTACTGGTTCTGCTGGTTCTGTTGCTAATGCTCTTACTTTTAGTACTGGTCTTACTCTTGATAGCGGAACTACATTTACTGGTGCAGCAGCTCGTTCTGTCTCTCTTGCTACAGTTGGTACTGCCGGAACTTACACCAAAGTAACTACAGATGCTTATGGCCGCGTATCTTCTGGAACTACGCTTTCTGCCACTGATATCCCAGCCTCTCTGACTTCCACTACATCTGTAAACGGAACTACAATCCCAAGCAGTGCCACTCTACTTACCAGCACATCTACCGCCTCCGCTCTTACCAGCGTTGGTTCATTAAACGGTTTGACAATTGCTGCCACTCAGACTGTGTCTATGGGTGGCAACAAGATTACTAACGTTGGAACACCTACAGCAGATTCAGATGCAGCAACCAAGCTATACGTTGACTCAACAGCACAGGGAATTGACTGGAAAGCGTCTGTTCGTGCAGCCACTACTGCTAATGGAACTCTAGCCACAGCATACGCTAATGGCTCAGTTATTGATGGTGTAACGCTTGCTACCGGAAACCGCATTCTTATTAAGGACCAAACTACTGGTTCAGAAAATGGTGTTTATACCGTAAACGCATCTGGTGCACCTACACGTGCAGTTGACGCCGATACAGCGGCAGAAATAGTAGCTTCTTTTGCAGTCTTTGTTGAAGAAGGTACAGCTAACGCAGACAGCGGATTTGTACTTACTAACGATGGCACAATAACTGTTGGAACTACCGCTCTTGTATTCACTCAGTTCACTGGTCTAGGTCAAGTTACCGCTGGTACTGGTCTTACCAAAACTGGTAACACCCTAAACGCAGTAGGTACAGCTGACCGTATCACAGCTAACGCTGACAGCATTGACATTGCTTCAACTTACGCAGGTCAGTCAACTATAACTACAGTTTCTAGCACAACAGGTATTACTACTGGTGCTTGGAAAGCAACTGTAATTGACCCAACTTACGGTGGTACAGGTGTAGCCAACACTGGTAAAACAATTACTCTTGGTGGAAACCTTACTACTTCAGGTGCTTTTGCTACTACACTTACTACCACTGCTACCACATCAGTTACCCTACCTACATCAGGTACGCTTACTAGTGCTGCAGCAACACTAACTGCAGCTTCAATTCTAAAAGGTGATGGTGGCTCGGCTGTCGCAGTTGCTACAGGTGCAGAAATTGCAACTGCAATCGGTGCAAGCACTGTTACTAACGCAACTAACGCTGGTAACTCAACTACTGTTACCGCTACTGAAAGCACCTCAGCCACTACACACTACCCTGTGTTTGCTACTAGCGGTACAGGTTCAAAAGGTTTACTTCTAAACGCTGCTGGAACTAATCCACTAAGTTACCAGCCTTCAACTGGAACCCTTACTACAACTATCCTTACTACTCCTACGGTTACTTCCGCAGTTGCTCTTACCCTCAGTGGTGCACCTATAGCGGGTAACGGTTATGCAGTTACCGTAAACGGAGGTAACACTACCACTGCTACAACAGGCACAGGTGGAGCGGCGACTCTTAGAGGTGGTAACGCTACTACTGCTGGCTCAACTGCTACAGGTGGTGCAGTAACTATCTCAGGTGGTACTGGAACTTTAGGAACTTCTGCAACGGTAGGTGGTGCTGTAACAATTACTGGTGGTGACACCAACACTACAGCGGGTACTGGTGGAGCGGTTACAATTCTTGGTGGAAATGGTTTTACTAAGGGCGCTCTTAGCCTTGGAACTTCAAACACCGCTTCGGTTGCAATTGGTACTAGTGGTATTACAACCACTATTACTGGCACAACCATTCTTACTGGAGATGTACTTGTTCTAGACACAACCGTTGCAAACTTTAGAAGCAGAGCAGTATCAGCAGGTTCAGGTGCAACCACTGGAAACGTGACACTTGCTTCTGGTGCTGCATCAGGTGGAAGTGGTACTGGAACCTCAGGTAACGTACGTTTAGATGTCGGTTACGCAACTGGAGCAACATCAACTGCTGGAACTATCCAAATTGGTACTCAAAATGCTGCGGGTTCAAGCAACGTGTACGCAGCACCTGCTGCAATTTCTATTGGTCAATCTGGTGTTACTACCACTGTAACTGGTGGTCTATCTATACCTACTATTGCCTCAGCAACTGGTCTTCTAAAAACCACTATTACTACTGGTGTAGTTGGTCTTGCTGCTGCTGGAACTGACTACCTTGCTCCTCCTTCAGGAACTGCCCTTCTAAAGGCAAACAGCGGAGGTGCGTTAGCAAACGCTGTAGCTGGAACTGATTACATTGCTCCTTACTCAAGCCAAACTGCAAACACGTTCCTTGCTGCTCCAAATGGTTCTACTGGAACGCCTACTTTCCGTACGGTTGTTTACGCTGACCTACCTACTAACGTAGGAGTTGTTGCACGTAAGGTATCTCTTGCAGGTACTGGTTCTGGAACTTCTATTGCCCTGACTCACGGTCTTGGAACTAACCTAGTTACTGCTCAGGTTTACGACACTTCAACCTCTACCGCTACTTTGGTAGAAGTAGACATTACAGTAACTAGCACAGTTGCTACCGCTACATTTGCATCCACAACTACACTAAGCAACTACACACTCGTCGTCGTCGGTTAGGATTAGCCTATGACTAAAAATATATTTACGGACCTTACGGCTACTGGGCGTACAATCACCGCTACTACCTTTTTGGGTGACCATTCCGGAACTATAAACAGCATTACTATTTCTGGTACAGCAAGCACAACTATGACGCTGCCTTCTACCACAGCAACTATTGCTAGAACTGACGCCGCTCAAACTTTTACTGGAACTCAAACATTCTCTGGTCAGATTACTGCTAATGGAAACGTCGGTACTACTGCCGGTACGGGCATGACGGTGTTTACGGGTAACACTACTACTACCACTGCATCTGCAAACTTGATTATTAGAACAGGTAACCAAACCGGTACGGCTGTTTCTGGAACAACCACTGTAAGCACGGGAGCTACCTCTGGTGCTGGGTCTGGGGCAATGAACCTAAAGACTGGCGATGCTACTTCAGGTGCTTCTGGTGGTATTAACATTCTCTCTGGAATTACAACTACCTCTGGTAACTCTGGAACAGTTAACATTAACGTTGGTACTGCTGCTGGTACTGCTGGGGCAATCAATATTGGTACGCTTGCAGTTGCAAACTCTGTTGCTCCTTCGGCTATTGGTATTGGCACTTCTGGTGTGACAACTACTGTTAATGGAACTCTTGCAGCAGCCACTATTGCGGCTGGAACTACCGCTTCTGCTGCATCGGGTGCTGGCTATATGGGTTTACCGCAAAATGCAACAACTACAGGTTCTTACACCGTTGTTGCTGCTGATGCAGGAACCCACATTTACGCCTCTGCAACCCGCACGATAACTATTAACTCAAATGCTAACCTCGCACTGCCAATCGGAACTACCCTTACATTCATTGCTGGGTCTGGTGCAACAATGACCATTGCCATCACAACGGACACAATGTACTTAGCAGGAACTGGAACAACTGGCTCACGCACGCTTGCCCCGTTTGGTATGGCAACTGCAGTAAAAATAACTTCAACCGCATGGATTATTAGCGGTAACGGATTAACATAATGTCTGGTGCAGTTGCTGGATTGATTGGCAGCCTTAAAAGTGCTGTTGTAAGTATTGTCAATAAATATTTTGTTTTTCCAAGGTCAGTAGAAGCAAATGGTAATGTTTTTGCTGCTAGAGATATTATTAGCGATTCCTCTGGAAATGTATATGTTTCAAATAGCGGATATCTATATAAATATTCTAAAGATGGGGTTTTCCAGTGGGCAAAAACTCATGGAGGGTTGTCAGGTTTAGGCGCATATTTTGCAATAGATTCTTCAAATATATACATTTCAACTATAAATTCATCTGCTATGCCAGTAGTTACAGCACTTAGTCTCAGCGATGGTAGTGTTGTTTGGTCTAAAAAAGCAACAACTTATGCTAATCAAAATGGTCCACTACCAATTTTAATTTTAAATAGCACTCAATTAGTAACAGCAATTAATCACGAAGCAGCATTTTCAAAAGACACAGATGATGGCTATGTAGTTACTCTAAATAAATCTGATGGTTCCATGGCGTACAGCACTTATCTTGGGTATCCGATATATAGAATTCCAGGGGTAGACCCATCTGGAAATGCATGGGTCTATAGTGCTAGTGGTACCTTTAAACTTAGTTCAACTTTAACAAAACTTGCAGTATATAATTGGACCCATGAAACACTTAAGTGGGATGCTTCCGGAAATGTTTATGGAGTTTATGCTCAATATGTATATAAATTTAACTCCAGTCTCACTGCTACTTGGAGAAGGAATGTCCCTACAGGAGGAAACTACACTAAGTGGAATGCAAGTGCTTTACTCGATATAGATGCTTCTGGAAATGTTTACTTTGTATCTGGTTCAGTTAGCGGTACAAATATTAGCCCTATAGTAAAATTAAACTCAGATGGAACTCTCAATTGGGCCAGAAGCATTTCTGCTGGTTCAGTGTACTCAACAATTACCTCAAACTTAAGACTTACATCAGATGAAGATATTTTAGTAAACATCGGTTCTATATCTGCAGCAGCAAAACTTAAGACAGATGGAGTTGTTTGGGGTCCAGTTACAACAAGTGGAACAGCAGTAACAACCTCATTAATTTCTTACACTACTACCTCAACTGCTACTACATCCATTAGTCCATTTGCTACAACAACATCTGGATTTGGAAATTTCCCTACTGCTGGAACTATAGCGGGATGGTCTACTAATACTTTCACTCAAACTAGCACATCTACAGTTCTTGATTCATACTACATATTTACTTAGGAGTCAATATGAAAACACTTTACATGCTACATATACCCAAAACTGGCGGATTAGCAGTAAGAACAATTGCTAGATTACTTAATCTTAAAAACATTCTTTCATACCCATACTCACCATTCGGCATATATGACTACAAAAAGTTTGCCTACATTCATGGTCATTTTGGAATCAAACCACTTACAGAATACCCAGAGATAGAAAGTGCTTGCCTAATTAGAGAGCCTTTAGACAGGGTAGTAAGTAATTTTATTTGGCTACTTATGAATAATGAACTTCAAGAAAAAGAACCGTATAAAAATTTAAATTCAATCTATGAAAAAATGTGCTATTACTTATTAGAAGATTCTGACTATTCAAAAAATAATTTAGTTACTAGATTTTTATCTAGTCAAATAGACGACGACTCTTTTAGAATAAATAATGTGTCTGTCTATAGAGAAGACGGTTCCTTAATAGAACTTAATAGGGCAGAAATGTATAAAGATTACTATAAAGACTGGTTTCTTGAAGATTCTACATCTCTAGAAATTGCTAAAAGCACTGTAGATAAAATAACCATATTAGGCATTACTGAAAAACATAGTGAATTTACGGATAAAGTTTTTCAGTGGATTCTTGACAATCATAAAGTAGATATCAAGCAAGAGTATTTGGATATAAACGCAGAAATAATGGCAAAAACAGACGCTCCGTATGTAAACTTCAGCAGTTACACGGATTCAGACGGTACAACCTACACAACTCAGTCTCTAAAAGCCTTGCTCACACAGGATGACATTGACCGCATCTATGCTAACAACTCACTAGACTTAGAGTTGTATAACTACGCAAAGGCAAAACTACAATGATTATTCAAATTTTAGGTCTACCAGGTTCAGGCAAGACAACCCTAGCCGAAGCCCTAAAAGAGCGTCTAAACGCTATTCACCTCAACGCAGACGAGGTTCGCTCCACCCTAAATTCTGACCTTGGTTTTAGTGAGAAAGACAGAGCCGAGAATGCTCGTCGCCTCGGTGAGATGGCTAGGCTACTGTCTAAGCAAGGGCATACTGTAATTGTTGACTTCATCTGTCCAACCAAAAACACTCGTAAAGCCTTTGGTAAACCAGACATCAAAATTGTAATGAACACAATTGTCTCTAGTCGCTTTGCCGACACAGACGCGATGTGGATTCCAGTAGAAGACGCTGACCACACTTTCTACGAGTGGAAGTCAGACAAAGAAATGACTGACGAAGTAATCAGCAAGTTTAGTCTTTTTGATTGGTCTGCCCCCACCACTCTTATGCTTGGTCGTTATCAGCCTTGGCACGAAGGGCACCAAGCCCTAAAAGAAGAAGCACACAAAAGAACCGAGCAAGTCTTGGTTGGTATCCGCAACACTCACGGCACCTCCGAGAAAGACCCACTAACTTTTCAAGAAGTTGTTGAGTTTATTCCAGAGCAATCAGACACCCTAAAAATGCGTTTGCCAAACATTACAAACATTGTTTATGGTCGTGATGTTGGCTATCTAATCGAGAAGGTAGAACTAAGTCCAGAACTTCAGGCTATCTCAGCAACTAAAAAGCGTGCCGAACTGGGACTATGATTTTACTAAAATCTATAATGTACAGAGTTTGGCAAAGCGTAATAACTTTTTTAATTGCTTTTATTGTCACTCATAAGTTTGAAACTGCCGCTCAGATTGTTGGGCTAGAAGTTTTGTTTAAAATCTTTACCTATTGGGTGTTTGAAAAACTTTGGAAAAAGGCAGTTAAGACTTAGGTCTTGGCTCTTGCTCAGGGCGTCTAATAAATACAACACCATCATGCTTCATTTCGCATATTCGAGCTAGAGAATCTACTACAAATCTCTCTTTACAGACACTACATTGATTGCTTGATTTGCTCATAGATCTCCTGTGAAGTTGTACCTCAATTGTCTCATGGCGTGGTTAGCGTGAATAGATAGACCTTTTGGTATAAGATTAATCCTAAGTTTATACAGCTATTTTTAAAAAGATGGATGTACGAAGATGATACATTATTATATAAGTTAGGATACTATGCAGGAAATCATTGGACTCTCCGGATGGGCAAGATCCGGTAAAGACACGATAGCCGACTACTTAGTCGAACATCACGGATTTGTAAAGCTATCGTTGGCAACCCCCATGCGAGAAGCTCTATACAGACTCAATCCAGACATTGTTGACTGGGGAAACATGCACTGGTCTCTAAGACAAGCAGTTGATCTATTTGGATGGGAAGATATGAAAACATCTTTCCCAATTTTGAGAGGTCTAATGCAAAGAATGGGGACTGAAGTTGGACGAGAAATGTTTGGTGAAGATTTCTGGGTAAATCAAGTGATTAAAGAAGCTAGCAAATATGACAAGGTAGTCATTGCTGACTGTAGATATCTCAATGAAGCAGAGGCAGTACGATCCGCTGGTGGGCAAGTCTGGAGAGTCTCTAAAGACTCAGCTGCTGCCGCAAATGATCACGACTCAGAGCATGGACTAGATGACTATGCTTTTGACATAAACTTAGATAACAACAAAACTATAGAAGATTTGCATAAGTTAGTAGAGGAGCTTAGAAGTGGAAGATAACCGAAGAATGTACAAGATCAACTGGAGAGCAATTGATCTAGAACAAGACATTGACGAATCTGGGTATGTGTTTGTAGCGGCAGAAAATGAACTTGAGGCTGCAAAAGAGTTTAATGAGATGGAATACACCATTAGAGAGGCCTCATACGAAGAAGCAGAGGCATACGTAGCTGGATACGAAGACGGGTACGATAACGCAATCGTAGCTGACAGACTCAGTGGCCTGGACATAAATTTAGATCAGTTGACTGAAGTTGATTTTGACAAACTATTTCCTTCCCTAGAGGAAGAAGAAGAAGAGGAGGAAGACAATGGATAGCTATGGAGTATTTCAAGCTGGAAACTATCTTGTGTCCGTACCCGGAGTCACTATTTTCATTGCAGTATTTGCATATCAAATATATTTAGTAGCAAAGGTTCCTAATCTAAACCCACCAATGAGGATGCTTCTTGGATTTATGTTTTTAGGATTTAATGTTTTAGTATGGACATTATTAGGAGTTTGGCCAATATCTAGATGGTAGACACCTATGAGGAATTAGCTATTCTATACACCAGAGTCTCAACCCAGATTCAAGTAAATGATGGTGTATCTCTGGACGTTCAAGAACGCCAGCTTCTTAGTGCCGCAAACCTGGCTGGATACGAAGACATAGAAATAGTCAGAGAAGAAGGGCGCTCAGGTAAGTCCATTTCGGGGCGCCCAGCGCTCTCAGACGCCTTAAAACGCCTCGATGAGGGAAAAGCCAAAGCACTTTTTGTAACCCGCCTAGATCGCCTTGCACGCTCTACAAAAGACTTTCTAAGCATTATTGATAGGGCAAATAACAATGGTTGGCGTCTAGTGATGCTTGACCAGAATTTGGATACCTCTAGCTATCAGGGACGCTTTGTGGTCACGATTATGTCAGCCCTAGCCGAGATGGAGCGAGGAATCATTGCTGAGCGTCAGAAGGATGTTCACAAAGATAGGCGCAGTCGTGGAATCGTTTGGGGAGTCGATATGGGACCTAGGAACAAGACATCAGACGAAATTAAAGAGCGTATCCGCCACGAGCGTTCAATTGGTAAGTCCTATAGACTCATTGCAACTAATCTAAACGCAGATGGAATACCTACGCAAAATGGGGGTAAGTGGTACGCCACTACCGTAAAAAATATTTCAGACCTATTTTGACGGTTTGTTGTTTAGCAAAAGAACTTCTGCAAAACTTCCAGAGAAAGCATAGTCACCATGGTGAGCTGTGTTGACCCAAGGGGCAGCATAAACTTCTCCACCCATCTGCTTCCACTTCTCACAAAAATAGTAATCCTCGCCTAGAAGCTCCCCATGCTCATTGAACTGCATATCAAAAAATTGAGTGATGTCTCGAACGATTGTTTGTCCATTTTTAGTGGTCACATCTTTGTACGTTTTACAAGACGGAGCCATCTCTTCAAAAACTCGTCGACTGATATACATTAGACCAGTTCCAACCCCATCTACGGCTACAGGCTCATCAAGCTTGATGCCCACCCCCTGAGGAATGCTTCTTCCAATAAAGTAGCCAGAGTATTTAGCTAGATCCGTTTCACCAGCCAGCACAGCTTCGCGAACTAAGTTCCAGTTGATACTCTTTTTAGGGTATATTGCACCAATTACATCTTTACCAGAGTCAATCATGTCAAGAACAGCCAGAGGGTCAAATGAGGTATCTGCATCAACAAACAGAATACCGTCAGCCCCAGAGTCAAGCATCTCATGCACTAGAGAATCTCTAGCACGAGTAATGATGCTCTCGTTATAAACGATTGGGTACGAGACAGAATCGCCTCTAGAAGCTAGGGCATAAGAGAGAGGTAGAACGCTGTGCATGTAAGCACCTTTGCAGTTACCACCGTACATTGGAGTTGCGATTGCGATATGCATATATTTCCTTACTGAAGTTGGGCGGGGGGAAAACTAACCAGAGAGGTGAGTTGTTTTCAACCCCCGCCCGTTGTGCCTCTCTCCCAAGGAGCACATCTACTATCCTACACTAAACAACCAAGCTAATGGTTCCCCAGTCAACACCGCCACCATTAGATACAAGACGAGGAATCAGAACTCGGTTTTTAACTTCAGCACGAGATCCCTGTCCAGTAATCTGGATACCACGGTCAGCAAGCTTTCTGTGGAACGTTCCCATGTTCATAATGAAACGCTCTCCGCGCTCCTGTGACCACATTCTGTAGATCGTGTAGAGCTGCTTAATACCTGTGCTAGATCCTTCAACTTCTTTAGTCTCTTCTTCTAGGAAGATACCAATACGATCTTCATTCTTGCGATAAATGTCTGCAGCTTCAGAGACAGCGGTACACCAACCCAAAGGATCACGAGCAGACGATCCTAGATATTTAATAGCGCCTTCGACAGCCCACGAAAGGACCGCAGGTAGTCCACCCTCTGGATCAAATAGATACGCTTTCAAATCTGGATCTGGTGATTCCGGGATATTGCTCCATGGCACAGGTCGAATACGACGCCACATAGCGTCATCGTTAATCTGCGGCCTGTGGTTAGTTGTAATCCATAGCTTAGCTTGAGCTTTAAATGTAAACGGCTTTTCTCCAGGAGAACGTGCCGAGATTTCAGACGAACCAGTAAGCTTCTTCACCGAGTTCTCTTTCATACGCTCAGAGTCTGGCAACTCATCCACCCAAACCATACGCTTACCGCGAAGCTCCGCCCAGTGGTACATGTCGGTACTACTGTTTGCGTTTCCAGTGTCAGCCAGGATACTGGAATCAAGAGGCCAAGCGTACTGGCTAGTCCCCATTGCCTTAACAATTGCTTCAACAAATGTGTTCTTACCAGAACCTGGGGGACCGTAGACCAAGAACATAAGGTCTTGGTTATTTAGACCAGTCAGGGTATATCCTACCGCTCGCTGAATCCAGTCTTGCAGCTCTTTGTCACCGCCAGTGGCAAAATCGATGAACTGCTCCCAACGAACATTTCTCATTCCAGGGGTGTATGCAACAGGGGTACGCTTTGTGATGTGCAGGTCTGGACGACCTCGTAGAAGTTCTCCAGTTTTTAGATTGATAACACCGTTAGCAACACCAAGCATGTACTCGTCACTATCCCAAGATTCAACGGGGACCACAACACGCTCATCGGAGTTTGCACTCTCAACAGCTGAGTTCAAGCGAGAGTTTGACTTAGCTTGATTGGCCCACTTAAGAACTTCATTACGCTTGTCCTGATCGTCATAGTTACGAACCTCAGCAGCAATGATTGTAGGAATACGCTTAGCAAGCTCTTTCATACCAAGATCTTCGGCATCTGGACGCCAGTACTGACCATCCCAAATAAACCAACCAATACCAGGAGTGTATCTAACCGAAGACCCAAACGAGTCCACAATGCGTCGACCATTCCCAATATCAGATAGTGATCGCTTTCCAGGAGTACCACCCTCAGATTCTCTAATTGCATCCGGGTCCAACGGGACATCAACGTTTCCGCTACCGAATGCATCCGAGATAGATATTCCACTGTGAGCAGCATCAGAAACAGCTGCACCAATAGTTCCAAGCATCAGTGGTGTAGAGTCACCCTCTTCTTCACCACGAAGAATAGATTTATCCTGAGCCTTAGCAGTCAGTACAGCGCGAACTGTATTTAGAGTTTCTTGCTGATTCTGACGAGCCCAATCCTGAGCACCCGGCCAGATCATATCGCCTACAGGATTATTAGCAACAAAATCAATCGCACGTCGGACGTGCATAAGTAGTCCACCCTGACCCTCAAGCTCGAGCGGAGGACGAACTTTTTCGTGGTTGAAGCGGATCATAAGTGTTTCCACTGCAAGCTTTCCAGCTTCGGAATCAACATTCATCTTGTTAGCAATTGCGCATGTTAGTTTGTAGATATCTACAGCACGGGAGCCCTCAGTAATTCCTTCTTCAAGAAACTTATTGATATCTACTTTTTCACCATCGGTGTTTAGATCTCCAAGCCATCCCCAGTCACCCTGTCCCAAAGATGTGCCACGACCGCGACTGCTTTTTTTACGCAAAGCATTTAAAAGTTCTTCTGGAGCATCTGCCATAGCAATCTCCCATGGAGCTCTACCCTCGGCCCAGTCGTACGTAACACCAGAACCGTGTCGGCTAGGTGCAACCATTACGTAACCATTGTGCTTAATATCGATACCAGGAAGCCCAGCTGCCTTTAGGTTTCCAACAAACTGCTCACCGTCTTCAACCTTGAAATAGAGGTGACGCCCTCTAACTTCAGTTCCAAGATAGTTATATACACCAGTGTAGGCCTCTGGTGTTGCTGGCAAAGTGATGCCAAGCATCTCTTCAAACTTTTCAAAAGAATCAATACCGCCAGATCTAGGGTCAATATCTACAACAATAAAACCAGATCCCTGACAGTAAACACCGATGTTCGACTCGGGATTGCGCTCCCACCAAGTAGCTACGGTTAGTGCATCATCTGTGGCACGCTCATTCCACCCACCGATTAGAGGGTGCTTACCTACATCTTTAGGCTCAGCATGCTTGTCATTACAAGTGCATCGACCACCATCGGTGATGCCAAAACATGGGAGTAGCTTCCAGCCATTTGCTGCATACCATGCAGCACCTTTGGCAAGTCTTTCCGTGTGCGTCATTTTGGGAGAGGACATTACTACCTTTCGATTGGTGAAACTAATTAGAGATACTACACCCTAGGCCAAGGGATGGCAAATTAATGCCAGATTTTTTTGCTTTCTTGACAGTGTAGCACGCCTAGGGCTAATCACCAAAGTCAGGTTAGGTTACAATTATACATAAGTTTTCCATACCTATATATATAGGAATTTTTATGCAATTTGACGGATTATTTACCGTAGCAGCTGTAATCACGGCCATTGGCGTTATTGTCGGTGGCATAATTGCTATCTATAGACTAGCACGAAAAATAGGCGATGCCATTGGTGTAGACTCAAAAGGTCGAACTCTTTCCGATAGATTAGAAAGAGTAGAGCATCAACTTTGGGAAAATGGTGGAAGCTCACTAGCCGATAGAGTCAATGTGATTGAAGCTCACTCTATAAAGACGTCAACGGAAATAGAGATTATTAAGCATTTTGTTTTAGGGACCCAACCCGAAGTTGAAAAAACCATAAAAAGGACTAGAGTTAAAAAAGCAAGTTAGATAGCAATTTAGCGTTTAGTGCGCTATCATATATAAAGACACAAATGACACACGAAGGAATACAATATGTCCCTTTCAGATCGTTTATCTGAAGCAGAAAGCAAAGCCAAGGTTTCCGCTTGTAAAATTGGAATCCTAATTAATGGTCAAAAGCTTTCTGAAAAAGAAAAAAATCAACTAACAGCACTCATGTCTGTTCCAGAAGGAAACCCGACCAGAGTACCTAATGTTGCGTTGGCTAAGGTCCTTCGCGAAGAGGGTCATGATATTTCAAATAGTGCTATGGATCGCCACCGACGAAATGACTGCAGCTGCTACAGAAAGATAAGTAAATGAGCTTGTTTGACAAACTAGAAGATCTATCAAATCCAGGGAAAAATGGATCGGACATTAAAGCACTAAATACTCCAGAGAACTGGCGTCCACGTATGGACGTTGATGATGTCTCTGGAGGTTTTATTATCTCTGAACCCCGTGAGCCAGGCCAACCTCAGGATGCAAAAGACATTCTCGAAAGCTTTGATCTCAATCCAAACGACTGGGAGATTACGTCTATACGCCGCGGTAAGTGGCAGAAGTATGACGGAGAATATCTAGAGTCGTTACGTGTAAACGTGGTACCAGCTCGAGTAGCACTTGAAGACAGACTTGACGCCGAATCCCTGATCGATGAGGTAAAGAAGTGGCGTCCATCTGCTGGCATTAAAAAAGCTATTGGCGATGGTGCGTATACCATTGTTGCAAGCGATCAACAGATTGGTAAAAAAGCTAATGGTCAGGGGACTCAGCAGTCGATTGATCGAATCCTACACCTCACAGAAGCTTCGGTAGAACGATTTCACAGCCTGCGAAGAATGGGTCTAAATCTAGGAACTATTGTTCTAGCACTTCCTGGAGACCACGTAGAGGGTCTCACAAGTCAGAATGGTCGCCTACAGGGCCAAGCTGCATCAGATTTAGGTTTAACAGAGCAGGTACGAGTCGCACGTCGACTTCTTATGGCTCAGATTAAAGCCCTCGCTCCACTAGCCGAGCGACTAGTTGTTCCGGTCATCAATGGAAACCACGATGAAGTAACTCGTCAGGTTGCTGCCGATCCCGCTGATGGCTGGAACGTTGAGATTGCCTCAGCAGTTCAAGACGCTTGCGCTGAGAACCCCGCACTACAGCACGTAGAGTTTAGATACCCAGCTACTGGACACCAGACACTCACCATAGATATCAATGGAACAATGCTTGGAATGTTCCACGGTCACCAGGCCGGACGAGATGTGATGAAATATCTTTCGGGCCAGGCAGCTGGTCAGACTGCTCTTGGAAACGCTGATGTTTGGGTTTCAGGACACTTCCACAACTTTAGATCAATGGATATCGGTCGCAGACTCTGGGTACAAGCCCCAACAACCGACCCCGGTTCAGAGTGGTTCCGTGACCGCGCAGGTCTAGAGTCAAAGCCAGGACTTCTAACTATGGTTATTGGTGGAGACTACGATGCTCGCGAGCACCTAAATGTTATTCCAGTAAGACTCTAAAATAGAGTTTCTGGGTTAATCTTCTTTTTGGTCGTTTTCTCTGCAACCATGGCATAGTAAGCATTTACTGCGTTTGAGCTAGTCCTGCTTCTCCATACAAAATCACAGTCTAGGCATTTAACTAGACGTACGGTAGTCCAACGACCACCATCTGGATTTTTATCAATATAAGCTTGAAGTCGACTTGTTCTAGCACCACAATATAAGCATTGAGGAAACCTGTCTCTACGGATCTCTGCCCCATCGGCATTTACAGACAGGGTACGACGGATCTCGTGCTCGTCTTTACCCCCCCAAATACCCCAGATCTGACTAGTTTCCAAAGCCCACTTGATGCAATTTTTTCTGACTGGACATCCGGCGCACAAAGCCCTAGCCTCTGCTTTTTCTCGGGGATCCTCTGAAAAGAAGAACTCTATCTTACTTCTATTTACTGGCTTAGCGCATTCACTATCTTCTTGCCAGTCCATATTTTTACTTGGTTCCCAAGCGTTCATTGGATCTCCACCCATGTAGTTTCGAATATTTCGTCAACTATGTCACCATAGGTAGTTTCTCCAGAAAAGTTGCATACAGATAGGTATATCTCGCCATCAATGTGGCCAGAGTACCCATGAATAGCATTAGCAGCCTCTACCGCACCGTACCCGTGTCCAAGCGAGACTACGGAACCGTCTCGTTGCAGTGCAGATGCTAAAGCACGTTTAACTACGTCTATTGACAAGTCAACATGCTCATGAGTATAAAAAATAATTGTAGAAGGTCTGGAGGGGACGAACCCTTCTCCAGACCACTCAACCCAAAGGCATTCGCCTTTTCTAGAATCTTTCATCTACCATTAATCCTTACAGATTAATTGTATCTGATTAGAGCAAATAATTACAATAAAACTCGGGATGTTTTGATTATAATTTTATTTAATTTTTGCTAGAACATCGGCCACATATAGGCCAGATCCAGCCAGATCATCAGAGACATTGATCTCAAGGTCAACGTGACGCTGTATTTCCTCGACAGACAAGTATTTTCCGCTGACTTCACCATAGAACTTAGTAACCTTAGCAAAAGTTTTTGCCATGATATCCATATGATCTTCACCCGATACCTCAAACTTCAGAATAGTTTTTACCATTATCGGATCTTTTTCTGCAGCTTATTAGGATCATAGTGAGCACCCTCTATCTTTGGGTGTTGATCATCACTTGAGTTAAAAATAATGTCACCAGATCTAATGGCAACAATAACTCCACGACGCCCATTGTGGATATAGCCAAGTTCTCCATTGAATGCATCGTGACGAATTCGAACTACATCTCCAATAACTAACTGTCCACGCTGGGCATCAACCCAAAATTCTTCAGTTGGCAGCGGCACCATAGAGTGACCTAGACCAACCTGGCTTAAGATATCTAGAACCTGCTTAGACTGTTCTGGTGGAAGATCAATCTCTTCCCATGTTTTGAGCATTTTTAAAACAGCTTTGCCTACACCAATACGAGTTTTAGACATAGCAAACTGCTCCTTTACCCATTCGTAATTTATTTTTCGCATATTATTCCTTACTAGAGGAGACACGTAGTGCAGTCTCCAGGTTTTTTGTTGAAACATTCCTATCTGGAATAGCTTCCAGATAGGAAAGCATTTGTTCAGTAGAAAGCATTAGCTTCTCCTGGTGAGATAGATCTTCAATTGCCTGAGCAAGATACCCCCACGCTGAGCCAAGTGTAGATGTCTCAGTCCAGTCTGAGTAGACTGGTGTAGACGCGTTCATAGCTTGGACATACCTAAATGACCACCACGTACCGTCGCCCCTATACGGGCTTACAATGGCTCCAGAAGACCTTTGAATCTGATCTACGACCTGCTCATCAGTCCAGCCTTTATTCCATTTCATGGGCAACGTGGGGAACGCTAGGGTAGCTGTAAGCTTCTTGGTATCCTTGTTACTTAGGGTGTCTACAACCCATTTTTCGCGTTTTTCAGCAACTACGGGAGTACCTGGAACTAGAAAATGAGAGTCAAAGTTTAAACCCAAAAAATTTTTTAATGCATTTTTTGGGAGTTTTTTTCCAGCATTTTGATCAGTCTTCCAAGGCAGGTTCGGGTAGATAGTTGTAGGCCACTCTTCGTTCATCAATCTATTAGTTGCATTAGATATCCTGCTGGAGATAGCTACGTCAGAAACAACTGTAGCGTAGCCTTTTCGATAAGAATAGAACTCTTTGAGAAGGTTGCTCGGGTTAGACTCAATAGCCTTTAGGCTGTTTAGGATTTGCACAGTGTTTGGCGCATCTATAAATAGCGAAAGCTTAGTTGAGGACCATAACAAATCTATGATGCTGAGAGCACCATACACACGGTTAGCCCCAATGCTTGTGATCGGGCCAACACCAACTAGAACAGCGTCAAACTGATCTAAGTCACTGAAAGTTTTATTTAGGTCTGGGTCTTCCCAGGTTACCTGATGACCAGCATCTGTCAGAACCTTATTGAGCACTCCAGCAAAGCTAAAGCACTTGACATTGGCACTCGGTGATGCCTGAGGAGCTGTCATTCCTGTTAAATATATTTTTGCCATTATTCCCTAAATTTGTAAAGAGGGCCCCGTTTCCGAGGCCCCCTAACCAGACTATCTCTAGAATGGAGCGTTAGCTGGAGCAGCTAGCGGAGCCGCTACAGGAGGCGCAGGTGGAGCAGGTGGAGCTGGAGGTGCAGGTGGAGCAGCTACGGCAGCCGTTTCTGGCATGACGTATGGGGTTGCTGCAGGAGCAGCAACAGGAGCACCGGTGTTCACGTAGTAACGTGAGACCTTGTTCTTCTTGGCACCCTGGTAAACCTCAGAGCCAATCTGAGCACGGAACGAGCGACCCTGAAGAGTTGCTTCGATCTGAGCGTTGCTAGGGTTGTTAGCAGTGAAGAACTCACGAGGGATACCAAGGGCAGCCATCTTAGAGAAGAAGATACCAAGAGCATTCTTGTTCTCAGGTGAGATAGTGATGTTGTCCCAGATAAAGCGGTTAGCATATGGACCGCTAACAATCTTTGCCTTTACCTTGAACATGGTCTTACCAGTGCTGGTAGTACCTGCTGGAGCTTCCACAATCTGAAGGTCATAATCGCCATCAGGTAGTGGTTCGAAGTTGCCGGTGGCCTCGCCGGCGTCTTTTACAAGATCGGCCCAGTTGAGTGAACTCACTGTTTTGATTCCTTACTTTAGGGGTTGAGTGAAGTCTAGGACTTCTTTTTTGTTTCGGTCTTTTCACCGAAGATCATGTCGAGCATGCGCTCGACTCCAAGGTTCTGCTGCTCAACAATCGAGCCCAGACGTCCTTGGACGCGTTCACCAGCTTCAATGTCATCTGTACGCTCTACGTACATACGACGTGCCTTGTAAGGCAAACCCGTTGGATCTGGGTTCTGAATGGTTTCCATGGCAATGTATCCAAGTACATCGTAGAAGTATGGAGCCTGAACTGCAAGTTGACCTTGCAGATACGGGTGCATACGACCATCCTGACCACGGCGTGCCATGGCAGTCAGTACAACAGCCTCTAGAGCCTGTGTTGGGTGCATTGTTAGGTCACGTAGGTCACGTAGAAGAGCACCCATGTGGCGAAGTAGTTCGCCCCACTGCTGCATCTTCATCTGTTCGGTTCCTGCGATGTTGTCCATGCACTTAACCTGGAGCTCCGAGATGGAGTCAATGATCAAGGACTTGAACTGGTGCTTGCCGCTCTGAAGCCATTGGAATGTCTTCATAACGACGTCGTAGTCACGTACCTGGACTACAACTGTATCCCAAGTGCCGTCAGCCACTGGTGGCTCCTCACGCATTGGGTCCCAATACCTGACGTTGATTGGAAGGAAGCGGTGGCCGCCCTCCACGTCAAGCATTAGACGAGGATATGGTGCAGTTACAGCAAAGGTAGATTTACCAACCTTGGATTCGCCGTAGACCATTAGGGTTAGAGAACGCTGTACTTGTGACATGCTACTCGTTACCTTCTTTCTTTTCGTCTTTACCGTAGTATCCGTATGGGTCTGCGACCTCATACATCTGCTCAATAGCTGCCTCAGCTGCACTACCGTCGTCAATCATCGGACAGATTGTGTAGAACTGACACTTCCATTTGCAGTCTTTGTTCGGGCTCGGGTAAGCCACGAAGTTTGGGTCTGCTCCGGCATCAAGATTATTCTTGACACCCATCAGATCACTAATAGTACCATGAATGCGCTGCCAAAACGAACGCATTGTGAAAACATTGTGACGAACTTCAATCTGCTCGTAGAAAGGAGGCTTAGCATTTGCTGTGCGCTTTACCTTTTTTAGCATGGTAAAGATACCACCCTCAGAGCGTTCGCCAGGTTCCTTGTTCTGTGCAGATTCTAGGAGCATATAGGTCAGGATCTGCTCATTCATCTGAGCCTGGTTAGCAAAGTCCGAGAATGAACCACCTACGGTCTTGAAGTCGCGGAACATGCGAACGCCATCGTTCTTGCGACGAACACGCATATCGAGCTTTCCTTGAAGAATAACTTCTCCATCAAATAGCGGCATCTGAATAATCTCTTCGTTAGAAATCTTTTCCAAGTTAGAGTCAATACCCTCTTCATCCATCCATTGTAGGTAGCCCTCAAGCATGATGCGACCGAGCTCGGCCTCGGACTCTAGGTCTGAGGTGTCTCGGTACTCAGCAACAAGCTTTGCTAGATCCTCAGCTACCAGAGTCGAGTGAGCCTCTAGAAGACCGACCTCACCATCGGATGAGTAGTAGCGGTCTAGTGCTTCGTGGATACGGGAACCAAGTGCAAGAGCTCCAGTGAACTCTTTCTGTCTTGGCTGTAGACGTCGGTAGTAGTTTAGCCACCACTTACGTCGGCAATCTTTGAACACCTGAATCTCTGAGTTAGAGAGGACGTATGGTGTCTTTACTTCTAGTGTAGTTTCGTCATTCATTTTTACAGCTTACCTGCCTTATCATCTTTTAGCAACTCCAAAAGTTTTGCTTTGTCGTGAACAATCTGTTCGAAGTTATCAGCTTTAGTTTCAAGAACTTGAAGAACACGTTCCTCGATTGTTCCTTCGGTCACGTAGTCCATGATAACCACGGAGTCGTGGATCTCTGAACCGATTCGGTGAATGCGGTCAAGAGCCTGCTTATGATCAACTAGTGACCACGGGCGTTGTAGCATAACCAAACGACGAGCAGTCGTTAGAGTCACACCAACTCCACCGGCAGCTGCAGTGAATAGAATCCACTTAGTTTTGCCGGATTGGAAATCATCAATAGATTTCTGACGCTCATCTTCAGATTGAGCACCAGTGATCAAACCGTGAGCAATACCCTCTTTAGTCAGGCGTGCACTCAGTAGTTCAATAAGCTGACGAGATACGGCACAAACAGCCACGCTATCATCACCGAAGTCGCCCTCTTTAATATCGTCCATAACAGCGTCAACCTTACAGGATGGCTCTGACAAAATAGGTTTGATTTCTCCGGTAACTTCATCAACTACCATCTCGGCAAATGCGCTAGCTAGCTGAGTTAGTCGAGTTGTCTGAGTGAGAACACTTGATGCAACTAGAGTATCTCCGCTTTCAAGTTCAGCAATCATATTCTCGCGCATGTCTTTATAGGCTTTGGCCTGCTTAGCTGACATCTCAACGTCACGACGCTCAAACATCATTTCAGGTAGCCAAGGAAGTACGCGAGCCTTAAGCATTCTGCGCATACGTGGGTTGATAGTAGCTTGGAACTCGGCCTCCATGGTTGGCTTTACGCCAAGAACCATCATGCCACCAAAAGCATTGAGCATAGTGTCGACCATGCGATCAATCCAGCGAGTCTTGCTAGGCCACTCTTCAGGCGATAGCCAGTGAAGAATTGACCACAAGTCAAGGACGTTGTTTGCCATAGGGGTACCTGTAAGAGCAAAACGGATCTGAGCATCACCAGTAGCAGCCCAAAGAGCACGAGTCTGCTTAGATTTAGGATCTTTTGAGCGATGCATTTCATCTGCAACTACAACTTTAAAATCAAGATTGTTTAGTTCACGTACGTGGACATCGCAGCGTGCCTCCGTGACACGCTCATCGTGACCACCACAAGCCTTACAGCGAGCAAGTGCAACTGAACCAAAAGGAGCTAGACGTGAGTGTGAACGTAGCGATTCCCAGTTGATTACATACACGTCAGCATTTTCTTCAAACTGTTTACGACGTTGCGTTGCAGTTCCCTTGATAACCTGAACATTGATTTTGCCCTCTGGCCACCACTTCGCAAACTCGCGCTGCCAGTTCTTTTTAAGAGTGTTCGGGCAAACGATCAGGGCTGGAAATACTGCTTCACCCTGCTCTTGCAATGCCTTGATGGCACGGATTGCCTGAGCTGTCTTACCTAGACCTGGTTCATCGGCAAGCAAAGCTCGCTTAGCGGTGGCCAGAAACTTAACACCAGCACGCTGGTGAGGGAATAGATCTTGGTCGCCCTCCTCGTCAGGGAGCTGCTCCAGTTCTCGAAGTTGAGTTGATGGGTCGATACGGACAGCACGCTCATTAGTTGCCCATTCAGACAGGCGAGGACCAAGAACAAGGTCATCTCTAAAAGTAGAGCGTAGAGCTAGACAAGCAGTCCAAGATACTGGAATCTTCCACAGCTGGGTTTTACCATCATAGCCAGCTCCCGGGATGCTTTTACAAAGCTCCTTGAATCGCCAGTCAGCGGTAATCATAATATTGGAGCCAGATTCATCTAGCTCAACTGATACAGGCACTATGCCTTCCTTTCGTCACTACATACATACTAACACAAAATAGGAAAATATATTTCCCAAAAATGCTTAGTATCTATTTATTTTAGAAGTTTTAACGGCTTCCAACCGCTTTTTACTAACCTTAGCAGACCATGTCTGATGCTGTCAAGCGCGTGTCCTTCTCCACCACGATGCCAATACTCTAGTTTTTTTAGCTTCTCATTATTGAACATAGCTTTAGCATCTGCTGGAGACTGAAAATAGATGTCGTCCGGAGCTCTACCATAATCCATCATAATCTGCTTTAGGATCCCAATTTGCTCCAGTGAGTACGGAGCCTGGGAGTTCTTTACAGTCTGAGCATTAATAGTGAATCGCTCGCAAACGATTTCTAGCCTTGCACCCTGCGATTGAGAATACGCAAAAGCCCTACGAATAGGATCAGCATACTCATGTTGTTGAACTTCCATAGACCAATGTAGAACTGGCTCAGTCTCCGGGTTATCCCAAATAAAGTAAGAGAGTCCTGTAGCTTTTCCAGGGTCTACCGAAAGAATGTGTCTAGACATATTTTTGTCCCCAGTTCTCTAATGGCCCATCGACATCGGCAGTAAGTGGCACTGACCAACCATCGCGAGTCGTCATACACTCACGAACAATCTGCATAATCTCTTTTGCATCCTCACGCGGAGCGTTAAGAACGATTTCATCGTGTACAGGAACAATCAGCAAGTCAGTTAAGTCAGCTTTGTCAAGCTTGACTAGGTTAGATTTAAACACCTCTGCAGCACCTCCTTGGATTAGGTAGTTAACTAGAGTATACACTCGGTCCTCGTCACAAGGCAAGCGACGTCCAGTCCAAGTATTTACGTAGCCCTGACCCTCTGCACGGAGACGTCGCATGCCCACATCTTCAACCTGTTTCTGGAAGCCAGTCATACCAGGGAAACGTAGATCAAAGGCATCAGATACAGCTCGCATCTGGTCCTCTGGAACACCTGCAGTTAGTGCTTGTTTAGCCACTCCAGCCCCGTAGAGACGTCCATAGACCACGCCCTTTATAAGAGATCGACGCTTGTCTGATTTGACCATAGACGGGTCCTGGTAGATCTCTCGACCTATCTCAGTGAATGGGTCAGAGCCAGTTGCATCAGCTAAATTGAATAGGCTGATTAGGTTTGGATCCTGAGACAGCGAAGCAAACATCCGGAACTCAACCTGGTCGAGGTCCGAGGTGATAATGACGTGGTCATCATCTTTAGGCAAGAACGCACGGCGTACAGTGTCGTCTCCCTTAGGCAGGGTCTGTAACGCGGGGTTGGTAATTGACATACGTCCGGTACGAGCACCCATGGTCTTTACAGATGGGTGGACGAAGCCATTAACATTGTCATCTAAAAAGTTTTTGAAGTAGGTGTTGGCCAACTTGTCAGCCTTACGCTGCTTTAGGACGATATCCGCTAGCTGCTTGACCTCAGGGCTGCCCTCGATAAGAAGTTTCTTCATCTGATCTGCAGAAGCTGACTTCTGGCCAGACGGGGTGAATTCGGTGATTTCGGCCCCGATAGACTCAAAGATTCGTACCAGCTGTATGTTACTGGTGATGGAAGCTCCATAAGTGGCTTTACCCCACTCTTTTACTTGCTCGGTATACCCAATCAACTCATCAAACTTCTTTTTAGAGTAATCAAGATCCACGCGAACCCCATTGAGTTCCATGCGAGTGACAATCTTGCGAGCCGCCATCTCAAGTTCATAGGCCTGAGAATAGGGCTGACCGGGGCCACACTTCTCCCAAAACTGCTCAAACAAACGCATAGTCAGAACCGTGTCAAGAGCACCATAGGCCCAGTAAGGTTCAAAGCTGGTTGGAACAGTTCCCCAGGTCCAGCCGTTCTTTGCCAACTCTTGATCAAGTACGGATTGTAGTTGAGCAGCCTGACGGTCTACATACTGCGACGTAAGTTTCTTGAGAGCACCAGACCCCAACGGGTCGATAAGCTGAGCCATGATCATCGTGTCATGTGCTCGATGCCAAGGGATATCCCAGCGAGATTGGATATCAAACCAACGTGCTTCAAAAGCAATATTGTGACATACGATTTGACCATCAAACTTGCTCATAGCCTCATAAAATACACCGGACCATTCATCCCAAGGGATAGACCACCCGGTCTGGCCATCACCAACTTGAACTAGACGAATACGTCCATGCCAAGGGGACAGAGCATCAGCCCTAGGACGCCCAGGAAGCTCGCCAGTTTCAATGTCAACTGCAATAGCATTAAATGGTCTACGCTCACCAAGCCAAGAAATAAACTTCTCTGCTTCGGCAACGCTATTTACTAGATTCAACTCTACGTTGCCTAGTCCTTCAGTCATTTTCGTCTTTCACAATCTGCTTTTAAAATTTTATAACTCTAGATAAATCTGAGTTACTTATGAACCTAGCACACTACAGATATAAAATGCAAGTACTACTATTTAAGTTCTATCCTGAGGCCGGCGTGGGGCCATCTTCGTCATTAGGAAAGTTTTCCCCGTCATCTTCGTCATTAAAATCGTAATCATCGTATCCCAAACGAGGTAGCATAACGCCCTCTGATACAGCTATTGAAACAATGTATAGGGCTTCTTTGCGGCTAAATCCAGCACGCGTTAAATGTAGGTACATTTCGTGAAGCTCAAGGGCTATTACATCCATACTATTAAATGGACTATTTGGAGTAGTTTCCCGAGGTTCATCGCTCATGTAACCACTGTAACCTATCTATGGAATAACTTCAACTCTGTAGATGATTTCTACAGCCTTGTCTTTCTCAGACGCCGATTCTAGCAGACGTTGAGCTACATTTGTCAAATAACGAGCTCCACCATCATCATATTTGTATAGAGCATCAAGAACAGCAGATGGATCATCAGATACTTGAGCCCAGTGCCGATATTTTTCGGGAAATATAAGGTCAGCTTGTTCAGTTGGTGAGCACAGCTCGCAGGGGATAGAGTGCTCGGCAAGGTCTTTGTGGTGGATCTCTTGAAGTTTATAAGTTTGCACGAGTCTACATGCTGCACCATGGTAGACAAGAGAGACACCTACGCGCGAAAGCACGTAGGAGCCACTCTCGGTTCGATACAACGCGAACTCTATCCAACGAGTAGAACCACGTCGGTATGAAGTAGATTTGCCTAGTAACGATCCGTTAAATTGAAGCGTCCGAGCTCCATCTTTAACCTCGATCATTCAGGGGCTACTTTTTGATCTGATCTTCTTTTGAAGCAGTGAGCTCAGCTAGACGCTTCTCAAGTTCTGCATTCTTAGAACGCTCAAAGGTAAGCAAAGCTTCTAGCTCGGCATTTAGGTTCATTGAACGGGTTAGCTGCTCCCGGGTGATGTTTAGTACTCCGGTTAGCAGCTCTGATTGGTCTTTTTCAGCCATTATCTTTCCTTAATATGTATTGTGTATATCTACATCCTAGCAAACTTTTTGCTAGTCTATTATCTACCAATGATATAGGTTATTGCCTCTTTATTGGTAGAAAACCTTGCTTCTTCGGTCCTTTTGACCATGTTGTAGACAATAAAGCAGTCAGCTCCGTCTACTATAGTTTTAATTATTTTATACATTAGCTGCCCTCCAGTGTAGTAATTCTAGACTCTAATGATTTAATTAGCCCGTCTTGATGCTTGATAGCAGAAACTAGAGCCGAAACCATTTCACCATAAGCGATACCGTCTGGAACTATTGAATTGTCTTCTTGTTTTAAGTAGTTTACAAAAACCTTAAGGCTTTCAATCTGGTCTACTTCTTCGGCAATAAGACCAGCGTAGACTCTCGCTTCAGGATTAGATTGAACCTCTTCTTTTACTCTAAATGTTTTTGGTGAAAGCAAAAGTATGTCTTCATAAATAAAGTTGGCAGATTGAATATCTTGCTTGTATCGCTCCGATGATGTTGTTCTAATAATTGTGCCAGTGTTGCTAATTGAGGCACCAGTCAGCCCACCGCCGTTTAGTATAGTTCTAGTTATAGAGCCGCCGGTAGTTAGGTTTCCGCCGGTTATAGTTCCGGTGGCGTCTACAGTCTGAGAAACAGTTAGAGTCTTTTGAAATGTAACCGCACCATTGGCGTAAAAAGGTGTAGGCACAGTATCTGAACTTTCTCCAATATTTACAGACCCACCGTACAGAGTAATGTCTCCGTCACTCCTGGTAGAGGGAGTTTCATGATAGCTATAGTTATTGTATACACTAGTGCCCCTTGGATAAATTTTATTAATCTGTAAAGCACCCGAGATTTGAGTGTAGGCACTATCAATAACTACTCTACTGTTTTTGTATTCAGCATATGTTCGAACGCTAGCCTCTTGATCATAAGCATAAGACACCATCTCAGCCATAGCTGCAGCGTCGCCAGTGTAGAATGTTGCACGCGAACTAAAATTGTTTACGTCTGTGTCAGTAATATTAGCTTTAGAGAATGTACCACTAGTAATATCTAGTTGCTCGTAGTCGTACAAATCAAATAATTCGGCAGAGGAGGACGCACTGTAGATGCTAGAAATATTCGGTTTTGTTACTAGGGGGTGGCTTAGGTAGCTTGGTTTAAAACCTACATAGTCAAGGTTAGCTAAAGTTCCAGTCTGAGTGTCTAAATCAATGTCAATCCATTTTTTAGGACCCTGAACCGAGACTTGGCTGGGGCTATTTAGAGTACTATCTTTCCAATAATACGAGCTTGAAGTATCTCCGTAGAATGCCGTAGGCTCGGTTGATATAGACACTTCATCAATTATTGTATTAACAGTTTTATATCCGATAGCAGCGGCAGCTGATGTTGTACCTGCCGTTACAGTAAGAGATACGGTAAAGTTAGTGGATGTGGCAGTGTTGATTTTTACATTGGTAATGTTGTATTGAGAAGATGTAGCATTAGTAACACTAACATAATCCCCAGGTACAAAGTTATTTAATGCTGTGTATGTAATAGTTCCAGCGGTGTAGCTTATAGCCGTAACGCTAGCTTTTGAAGTGTGAATTACTCCAGTTACTGATGTGTATGTTGAGTCATATCCATTAGTAAACGTCTGAGAGTAGGGTTTTGCTGGAAGCTGAAGTTTAATATCAGACTTTGTTAAAAAGTTTGTAGTGTCGCTTGAAGCATATATATCCCTAAGAGCGGAGCCATCAATAACAATTTCGTCAGTAATTAATGGGTCAATGCCGTCTACTGGATCCAAGTACTCAAGCATCCATGTTTCTGGATGTATTGTTTTATATTTATATGCAGTACTTGCATCCCACGCAGCTTTAGTAGCTGAGTCTAGAACACTATATAAGCTGGTGGTAGTTCCATTAGGAAATACAAATAATACTTCACTTAGATCAATAACCGGCCAAACTACTTTATAGACATTCTTAGCTCTAGCAGTTCCACCCCCACGAGGCTCTATTCCAGTAGTAGTTATTCCTGCCGTAGCAGTGGCACCCTGAGTATTTTCAATTGTAAATGTTGTTGCCGTAGGAGTACTCAATACTGGAAAGATTTTAAGATTATTAAAAACATCGATTTCGTTAATAGCAAAGTTTTTAGCGGCACCCCCGGCAAGACCAGTCGAGCCTATTGCAGTGAAATCTAGATACACAATATCGTCAGTCTGCAGCCCATGAGCAGCGGCGGTAGTAATAGTTATGACTGTACCTGAAGTTGTGACAAAGTTGGAAATAGTGGCTTGGTATGGCTGATAGTTTAGGAAAGTGTCGTATTTAAAATACAACGGCCTATCACCAGTAAAAAGTTTATAAGAGTCTCCAGTATTGTATCCAACGGTTGCTCTGAATTTATATGTAGGGGGGGTGGTTGTCCAAACAGCATAAGCACCAAAACTGCTAGCAGAAGCATAGTCTCTGAGGGTAGAGATGAATGACCAGCTAGATAGGGCTCCACCCGCAGAAGTGTCCCAGCTGGCAGTAGATGGTTTAGTTGTAGATGTTATTGACCCAAAAACTGTACCAGTCCCAGCTGCTGTAAATGGTGCAGTAGATTCAGTTACTGTAGCAGTCCAAGCTCCAGCAAATCCACCAATCGATGTAACAAAAAATGCGCCATTAAAGTAGCTAGGGGTAATACCACCAACATTTATTTTTTGATCAACAGAAAATGGGTTAGCTGTAGCAGTAGAGTCCACCGTGTATACAGCTACTGTAGTGCTAGATGCAGTGGCCGCTGTGACATCATAGGTTACTGTATCGGTATACTCAAAGCTGGCGTTGTACACAAGATTTAGTGTCTCGGCAGAGACGTAGGCTAGTCCGGCATTTGATATATAGCCATAGTCAAAGTTAGCTTTAGTGTAGTCTCTAAGGTATAGCCCGGAAACATCCGGATTTACAAATACAACCGTACCTGTAGTTTCAGTGGTAGCTACAGCAGAGCCCGGACTGGCATAGGAGAACGTGTCAGTAGTTATTGCAATGATTTTAACTGGAGTACTTCCAGTGCTAAATCCGGCAACACTGTCCACTGTGACGGTAACTAAGTCTCCAACAAGGTAATTGTGGCCAACTACCGTGACAACAGCATTGCCATCCGCATCTCTAGCAATAGCACTAAGAGCACCGTCAGCTTCAATGAAAGACTTAAACAGACCTACATAAGTGCCAGTAGCACCAGTGTCTGACCCACCTAGGTTTTGGCTCTCCAAAAATGTACCAAACAGAGTAGTAGTTCCAAAAGTTCTAGTTACGCTAGGAGTAGAAATATTCCAATAACCAATAGTTCCAGTCTGCGCATTTATATCACCGCGAACATATACGTTCCCAAACTCAGCGTTACCAGAGCCGTCAATCTTCCAACCAGATTCAAACGGAACATAGTTATCACTTTGAAGAGCTTTATCAACTACCTGAATCTCTTCGCTAAAATTATCTCCACCAATTACACCAGCCGAGATAGACGTGACGTCATTTCTTTTTATGCTGGTATTGAGGTCCTGAGCAGTTGCTGCAAGGTAGCCAGTAAGGCTAGCAGTTCTACGTATTCTTCTACTTGCCAATTTGGTCAACCTGCCAATCTGTAACCAATGTCAAGTCAATCTGCTCAGGGAAAGCTGGGCTATTCGGAACCTGAACCTTAATCCCATCAATCTTTCTTAAAATTCTATCAGTTCTAGGCTCTAGGTTGCTAGCTAAACGTTTTTTAGCAAAATCATCATTAATAACAATGGTGCACCAATCACCGGGATCATACGATCCAACGAGTGGGTTCATAGAACCATTAACAGTAATGACATAGTTTCCAGCAGGTGGCTTTGATTCATACAAATATCTTTGAGCTGTTTTAAAGAAGTCTTCTTCAGCATCATAGTTTCCATAGTTATCCACGTTTATAACGTTAAATCCAACTAAAGGCCACTCTTGTTTTTCTCCCCTATCAAGCAGAGGCCAGCCTTTATTTAAAAGATCAGTGTCGCTTGCAGCAGCGTATCTAGACCCGGCATTTGCTCCGAGGTCGCTGTTGTTCCCAACAACAAATACACGAGTTGCTGCATTAGAGGCATCTTCCGACATATTCACGTTACTGACGTTTCCAGGATATTCAAATACTAGGGAATCAGCTCCCTGAGACGTTGGAGTGTTCTTAAACGCAAATGGCGGTGCAGCTTGACCAACCTCAAGCGGATATACATTTAAATACGATTCTAGATATTTTGGATAGTTGGGCACAAGAACAAAAGTCTTTTTAAAGTATCTTGCCCCCGAGGAGTCGTAGGCATAACTTACATCAATTCTGTACTGAAAGCCATTGATGGAAGTTGAATAAGAGTCAATATGAGCCCCAACGTTCACTAGGTCACTGCCTCTAATTAGAGAGTTAGGGTACTGCTTATTGCTGTAGTTAGAGTCCTCAAAACTAATACCTCCCATATTAGAGTTTTCGGGAAACTCTCCATAAGTTCTGGTAAATACCGTAGGTTTCTTTTCAATAGTTGGGGCCGGAGTCACCACTCCTGCAGGAGAAGAATCGGTGTAGTTGGCTCCGGTGTTTGCGTAGGTGAAAGTGTTATCCGTGGCAGAAGTAATTTTTACAGCAGCATTGGAGTTATTAAAAGCCTTTTGAGCTGAAGCTTTTCCATAAAGCCAGACAACTACCCACTGACCTGCAACAAATCCGTGATTGGTAGAAGTTATTGTTGCAACGTTAGATGCTCTAGTAGCGCCTTCGATAGTTTGGGCATCGCCTTTAGGGGATATATTGATGTAAGCGGTCCCAGTGCCGGCTGTAAACTTTGACGTTACTGTACCGCTATTTTTTACTTTTTCAACAGATTTTTCTTTTTTAACAAATGAAAAGGTCTTACTTGTAACCTTAGTCACTGTAACGCTACCATTCCACGAAAACTTGTCTTTACCTGTATAGCTATCTGTTAGCCCAGAAATAACTACAACTTCCCCAATAGCAAGAGCATGTGTTACCGAAGTGTAGCACGTTCCAACGTTGGCAACAAGTTCTTTGTGAGTGATAGTGTATGCAGTGGTTCCAGAAGTGTCAGTCCCCACATTTGCGTAAGAAAAGGTGTCTTTAGTAACATCAAGTACTTTTTTAGGGGTAGATGTATCAAAAGCAGTCAAAGAATCCATCTCCACAGTAATCGAGTCACCAACGGAAAATTCGTGATCATCGCTGACAACATAAGCCCTATTGTCTTTTCTGCGCACACGAGTAATTGGCATGGACACCACAGGTAAATCGCCAACTCTGGTTCTAACTCTTTCAACGCTACCGCTAATAGTGTCGTAGTTTATATCATCAGAGGGAGGGCTATCAGTTGCACCGATTGAGTACGTAAGTTTGTCATAGTCTGGTATAGATTTTACTTTGAATGTACCATTAAAAGCTCCACCCTTGGCAAGGTCAACTTTAATAGTATCTCCAACACCACAGCCATGTCTCTTACTTGTTATAAGAGTTACGGTGTTTTTGCCCTTAGCGGAGCTAGATTTATATGCAGTGTAGGCTCTTCCAGATACTGTGACGCTATTATCTGGCTCTCTAGTGGACCCGTACTCTGGAGTAAATCCAAACCACGCAGCCGCTGAATCTCCCGCCGTTAGGGTGTCATCTACCTCATCAACTAAGTGATACCCATTATAAATAGGAGTACCCCAATCAACTTCATCTACGCCACCAATGTAAATGTTATCGCCTTTTTCAAAAGTTGTAGCTGCTTTTGTATATACTCTAGCTTGAATCCTTTCTACGGCCAATACAGCACCATTTTTAGATCTCTCTGATTCTTTTACTGTTGTAGTGGCTACAGCTTTAACAGTGGTGTCAGCTTGTTGATAGGTAAAAGTCTTGCCTTTATTAGTGACGCTTAAGACTTTTACCGAAAGTTTATTGTCTTCAAAAGTAACATCCGCTGGCATAGTAATTAAGACGTTGTCATTTACCTTAAAGCCATGAGCGTAGACTGTAGTTATGGTTGCAATCCTGGCAGCTGTCCTTGAGTATTTATCAATTGATTTTCTAGTAGTGGTGGTTAGTTGTCTGCTTTCAACCAAAATTTGTTTGGACACAACTGCCACAGCTGGACTAATATTTGTATACGAAATTGCATCACCGTCATCGTCAGTTGCTGGAACAATGTAAGTGAATGTTGTAGCAGAAGGCACATCAGTAACTGTGTGGGTGCCGTTAAGCTGAGTATCAACGTTCAGCACCTCAACAACTTGGCCAACAACAATTCCATGCTCGGATTCGGTAGTTAAAGTCGCTGTTCTAGTACTTGCGTTCAAAAACTTATAAGTTACGGTAAATGGAACTTTTTTACCGGGAGCCAAAATTTCATTGGAAAACGTAGTGTTTTTAAAGTCAACAAGAAGATCCGCAAACATCTCTTTTAGGTACTGGTAGGTGTCCACTTTGGTAGATATAGTTACTCCAGAGTAGTTAGCGTTTGGTCTAGCTGGAAGTTTAGGGATTTGTATGTAAAACTGTTTTGTGGTCGGTGCTTTGGCCCCTGTACCAATAACGCTATAGTACCCGCTATATTTGACGTACTCACCTTCGCTAAAGCTAACATATACCTTAGTAGGGTTTCCGGCTCCATCAGTAAGTGTCAATGGTTTTTTAAGTCTTTTAGTGTCAAGAACAATTTTGATATCGTCGTTTTTAGCTGCTTTGGTCAGTGTTGCACTGAAGCTATACGAGTATGTTTTCCAAATTGTACGATGAGCCAGGTAACTAGGAAACTCTGATGCAGATACAGTAAGGCTTCTACCATTCATATCATAAGTACGTTGCCAAATAATACCTCCCCAGACTGGCTTACTATTTCTAACTACATAAAGTGCAGTCTTGCCAGGCATAGTGCTGTTATAAAGGTCTAAGTGATTTGTGGCCTCGGAGACAGGAATATTACCATCAAAGTTTCCGGCACTTTTGAGGAGTCTTTCATACGAAACATCCTCGAATGGAATTTCAGCAAGAATCTTATTAGTAAGCAAATCAGCTACATAATACCTATAACTCGGAGCCGTCTCCGAAGTTACCGGTTGAGTGGTAGTTGGCATTATTTCCTCGCGTCAGTTGTCATTAGATATAACAAGTTTACCCTATCCAGGCACTTCTATATTTTACTGTACAGACAGCTGGAGTAGTCGAGCCACTCTTTTCTAGTCTAAGTTGATTAACTCCTGGCTTAAGTTTAGCCCAATCGACGTTAGCATCAATAATGGATCTAGATGTGTCAGCTATACCCCGATAAGAAACGCTATTACTGTACGTGTCAATCTCTAAAGTATCAGCTTGAAACAACTGAATTGTTCTAGTTCCACTGGAGTACGCCGTTGTGGCAACTTGTTTAGTGGCAGTCCCAGAAGTGGCAGATACTGTAGACGTGTCGGTTATTGTATATGTGAACTGTGTATCCGTTACTCTTGTAACTGTGTAAGTACCATCAAATGGGTCCCCTGCGTTATTAATATTCGCTGAGTTGCCAGTCACTAGTCCGTGGTTAGTTGAAGTAGTTGCGGTGACAGTACCAGCACTGCTAGAAATAGTCGAGATAGTTGCTCCCCGGTTTACGTATTGGAATGTGCTATCTCCGACGTCAGTGATGGTTACGTACCCGCCCGAGTCTTGTTGAAACGAAGTAGCCGCGCTGAGGCCTAGTACTAACTTATCCCCCACCAGCAGCGAGTGGTTGGCAGTTGTAGTTATAGTTGCCGTACCACCACTTCTGCTGTACGAAGAGATTAAAAATTGATATGCCGAGGATGCTGGACGAAGGTCTTTAACAATTTTAATAAACTTGTCAGTAGTTACATTTTTAATGTATGACGGAGATTTTAACGGACCAGTTATATTAAATATTAGAGGAGAATCAATGTTTCCCTGATTAGCTAAAACAGTGTTTGTGGTTCCACCAGTAGCGTTTACAGATAGGTTGCTTAAAGTGTAGCCGTAAGATTGATCAGAGGTATCCCAAGAGTACTTAATAGGGTCTCCAGCTTTTAGAGTGGCTGTAAAATCTATTCTTCCACGGGCATTGACAACTTTGAATGTTGGCTTACCGACAAGCCTAACATATGCTGCTTTCATTGGGTCTTCATCAACAAGGAGCCATGCACCCTTATATACAAGAGATAGTGCTTCAGCAAGTTTTGCTCTAGCAGCCGGCATTTTATCTGGAGTTTGAGGTAATACGGAACCAGTTAGTACAAGGTTTCTAGCAGCCCAGCGGCCGCGGACATCATAAGATCCGTCATCTAAACCTCGGGGTAAGTCCACAATCTGAGATTCTGGAAGATCCCACCAACCATCAATGTCTGTACAAATCCAAATAGTTCCATCGTCACCAATAGTGTTTAAGACAAGACCATTGATAACAATGTCGCCTTGTAGCTTTAAACCAGTCAGATGCTGCTGATACTCCGGTCCACCAGGCTGAACCCTACGCAGGGCTTTATTTACGGTGTCAGTTTCAACACCCTGCGTAACGGGCTCAACAAATCTAGTGACTACCGAGCCAAACTCTAACTTTACAGCATCAAGTAGGTATACATGACCAGAAGATGCAGCATTACCTAAAAACTCAACTACTACCTTTACTGTTGAAGTCGTGGAGTGGCTAGTTCCATTGCCAGTAATACGTACCCAGTTATCAGTCGAGGTTACTGTTTGATATGAACCGTATGTAGTAGTGAGAACGGTTCCCCCGCTATTTAAGCTTTGAAAACCAATCCTAAACTGACCAGACTCATTCCTAGTCGGGTAAGCAGTATCTAAGTTTAGTGGAATCCTTACATAAGCAGAGACCGCATAAGCCGTACTCTGATCTCCTGTAATGCTAAGAGAGATGGCACCCTGAGCAGCGGCTAGGTTGGCTTTGGTAACTTGAAGACACTTAGTTCCAACATAGCTATCAAGAGTGTATTCTGCAATTGCTACACCAGATCCAACTGCTGTCCAGCCAGTAGTTCCGTTATAGAACGAGGGGTTATTGGTTATTAGGTTTGCGTTATAAGCCATTTACTATCCTCCAGCTGCCCATGCTTTTGCTAGCTGAGTATTGAGGTCTTCCAAGAATGTTTTCTGGTTCTTGTTTAAACCAGCAGGTATCATAAACTGAGGAGCAACATTGTCTTTAGGGTCTTTATCAACAATAGTAACAAGCTTTCCATCTTTTGTAGCCCAACCAGAGATAGATTTAGATAATCCAACCATACCAGCAGCTGCATCAACTAGAGCTCCTGAATCACCCTTAGCAAGTTTTACTTCTGTAGCATTTGGCTTCGATAGCGAGTAGATTCCAGCTGGATTTTTACCAAACACGTTAGCTGAATTCCAGTTACCCAGCTGACCTGCACCAAATCGAGGGCCAACATTAGTTACACCCTGCTTGCCCATATTATCAAGTTCAAAGGGCAGTTCGATATTAGTCTTAACTGCTTTTATTTTAGAAGCACCTGGAGCCATAGAGACTTGTTTAACAGCACCATAGGCTGCTTTAACTAGACCCTCGTACTTAGTTATTCTGGTCTCATCGCCATCTTTTCTAGCATTATTCAGCTGTGTAACTAGTTCATTTAGTGAACGTGCTATATCTGTACCAGTTACATCAATAGGACCTTTATAATTTTTTAGCGCTCCACCCTGAGCCGCCTCACTGGCAAACGCAACGGCCTGTGCCTTAGTAAGAACTTGCTGACCACCCTGCATATATTCATCTTTGCGAATAACTCTACCCTGGTTTTGGGCAATTAGTGCAGCCGAAGTTTTACTGAGGTTTCCATTATTTTTTTCAAATATTGCCATTATCTGCTGAGAGATAGCCTCACTGCTTGCACTCTTTTCTTCAGCAGTTCCAAATTTAAGCCCTCTAGCACCAGCAATTTGCGCTCCAGCTTGCGTAACTCCAGCAGCTAAGGCAGGATTATCAGCAATCTTTTTAGCAATCTCTGGGCTGTCAATCATAACCTTTTGAAGTATTAGGTTAGCATCGTCCGCTTTTAGGCCTACACCGGTGTTTGCTTTGGCCGCTTCTATGGCTGAGTTTGTGAAAGCCATTGCATCATCAAGAACTTTTTGACCTTCACTCAGATTTAGATTAGCCGCTTGCATAACTGCAGCAAGTGCATTTTCAGCATTTGTCTGTTGAAGAACTCTAATATCTGCTTTAGCAATTTGAATAGTCTTCTTTTTTTCTTCTTCAGCAGTGATTGCACCACCGATAGCTGTCGCAATCATACCAGCAGCTTCTACACCAAGGGCAATTGGCATACCTACACCAGTCATAGCCATAACACCACCGGCAGCCATAAGACCGCTACCGATACCGCCCATAACGTTTCCAGCGCCACCCTCGCTCATCTGACCAATAGCTGATCCTAGACCAACAGCACCACCTAGGGCAGCTCCACCGTATCGGGTAACCCTACTGCCTATAGCGGCTCGGCCACCAAGCTTATCTGCGCCATATTTTTGAGCAAGAGGCCCGCTAGTCAGCTGAGCATAGCTTGCAGTCTTTCCAGTAGAGGCAGCACTGGTAGCAATAGCTTCCATTTCAGCTTTAAGTTCTCTCATCGCTGCTTTTGCAGCTTTGCTTCTATCTTTAAGGTTGCTGATACCCTTAACCGACTCATTGATGGCTGCGGTAACTCTGTCGCTATTCTTTGCCATTGTCATCATGTAGTCAGCTTTTTTCAAGCTCTTGGATTGAGCATTCATCTGCATCATGGCTTTGGCGACGCCACCAATGCTAGCAGCACTTATTTTTGCAGCATTACTTGTTGCAATTCTGAATTTGGTCATTGCTGTAGCAGCTGCAGGAATCTGTACAGTACTTAATTTTCCAAGACCTGGCATTAGAGGTTTATTCATTGCCCTACGAGCAATGGTGACCCTCTCACCGAAGTTTATAATGGCACCCGTTGTCTTACCAACCGTACGAGACATCTTTGCCAGGATACCCATAAATATGATGGCACCCTTGCGAAGAAGAACCAGAACTGTAATGACAGCCAATACTACACCGTGCCAAGCACCCATCTTATCTAGAATAGGTTTAATTACTGTCAAGATTGAGTTAAATACATCAAATATAAATCCTAGAGTGTTGTAGAAGCTGATCAAAGCAGCAGAGTCAGACAAAAGAGAAATAAACTCTGTAACTTTAACAATGACGTCAGCAAAAGCCGGGCCGGCCTTCATACCATCTTCAAAGATTTTTTTAACATTAGGTACTGCTTTTTGCAAGTTTTCCCAGAATTGTTTTGTCTCTGGTTGACCTGCTAGATCAACCATTATGCCCATGAAGTCACCAATAGTGGTTACTGCTGCAACAATGTTCTCCGTCGATCTTTGTAGCCATCCGCTAAACTGTGGACTATCAGTGAACTTATCAAAACTCTTAGTGACTTTGGTAATAAAATCTAGCATTACCCAGCCGCCGCCCTTACCATTTTCAGGGAAGGCAGCATCCATTATGTTTAGTAGGCTCTCAATGACTTTACCGCCAGATGCCCCTAGTTCTTTCCAGAAGTCCCTCGCTCTACCCACGCCAATAGTCATACCGGTGGTAGCGTCAGTGATAGTGGTAATAGCCTTAGGATCTAGGAACTTTGCAATACTTCCATTAACCTCACCAATCTTCATGAGATCAGCGAAGCTTTTAGTTGTCTTTTCAGTCCAATCCAGGAATCTCTTTGTCAAAGGCTGAGCTGCAACTAGTAAGTTTAAAATTCCAGTAAATGCATTACCAGCACTTACGCCCATAGACTCTATATTTTCTTTAGAGTTTTCGGCAAACTCTTCAAATCGTTTTAGATTCTTTTTATTTGAGAAGGCCTTAGAGAAAGATATAGAAGCGTTTCCCATTCCCTCGCCCAGGGTGTGCAAAGCTGAGTTAAGAGTGGGCAGACTGGTCTCTACAATATTTTCAATTGCTTTTTGTAGCGGTGGCAGGAAGCCCGAAGCCGCGGACTCCTTAAGCTCTTTAACAATTGGCTTTAGGGTGAGTAGGTATTTAGCAAATACCTTTTGAGATTTAGTCAAGTCAGCAAAAGGATCTTTAGGAGCAACTACTCCGCGCTTAAGCTGATTCTGAGTATCCTTGGTTCTTGCCTTAGCCATACGGTAGTTAAGTTCGGCTTGATCTAGAGCAAGCCTTCCCTCACGGTACATACGGCTGTCAGGTGGGAGATCCTGCATACGAGCAAAATCTTCACGAGCCTTCTCAAGAGCGATAGCTGCTTCTTGTTCACTGAGAGCGGCCTGCTCTGCTTCAAATCTAAGATCACGGAATGCCTTTTTAGCATCGCGCAAAGCTTTATTGTATTGATTCTGCCCACTCCAAAGTTGTTGGACGGCCGCTCCAACTCCGCCCAGTGCTATCTTAGCCGCCATCATACCGGCCATCATGCTGGCCATGGCACCACCAATAGCTACAAGACCGCTGGCAGCTTGACCTGCTACAGCAACGAGTGACATCATTCCACCGACAAGGTCGCCAATAGTAGCTGCTAATGTTCCAAAAGCAGTTTGAAGCATGTAAGCAGTTTTTTGAAGTCTGTAGAAAATATCAGTTTGACGCTCAGCAAAACCCTTTGTTGGAGCAAATGCCGAGGCAGCGATGTTCAAGCTTCTAGACGCACGTTCCATCTTATTTTCTTGAGGGTGGAACTTTTCGCTAATGATCTGGCCTTTTTGGTAACCTCTCTGTAGGTTCTCTGTAAGGCTTGTAGTTCTATCTC
>Ga0304730_1000258_pt1 | contig 46600 bp, 69 predicted proteins | sample M_130628_MF_Meta_FD_190474 | JGI IMG/M metagenome (GOLD analysis project Ga0304730, IMG submission 190474) | Freshwater microbial communities from Lake Montjoie, Canada to study carbon cycling - M_130628_MF_MetaG (v2) (version 2) | ecosystem: Environmental > Aquatic > Freshwater > Lake | place...
GCTTTGTCACGTTCAGCACAACCTAATACAACGCCTGAACAACGTCTTCAAGATGCACAGGTTATTAAAAACCAAAAGGGTACTGAAGATATTCGTTGGGGTGATTTAATTCAATCCTTATCCAAAGGCGACTTTCAAGGTATGTATGTTGCCGCAACAGGTGGTGCTGATGTTTATTCGGATGCATTTGATCAAAACGGCAATAAGTTTCGCAAAGTTTTTAACCAGCGTACAGACAAAGCAAATCCTTATGGTGAAGTTCGTAGATACGAAACAACTGATGGGAAAATTCTTACACCACAACAAGTTGATAAACTAGGTGTAATTGCTTCACTAAAAGAAATTCCTGTTACTCAACGTCCCTTCTATGAAGCTAACAACATCATGGCCAAAGATGCTGCTACAGCACAAGCCAAAAGTTGGAACAATCTTCAAGAAGTAGCTAAAGATGCCGCTTTCACTTTTCCAGAATTAAAAGCAATTACTACTGAGCAACGCAACATTTTGACTCCTTTGCTTGCTAAATCTGTAAACGGGGAAGTAAGAACATTGCTTGCCGGAATTGGTGATTTGCGTACTGGAAACACACAATCTTTTAACAGTTCTATTGATCGTTTAAGAGAATTTCAAAAAGGCAATGGAACTAAAGCTCAATGGGATGATTTTCAAAAAGCATCTGGTGGTTTAACCCTTGGTTTGAATTACAACGAGGGCAAAGGTCTTTCTAACATGAAAGGCGAAAATGCCAATGAAAGCGACATCAATAGAAATATTGCTACTGAAAAATCAAACATGAGTTCAGAAAACTCTATCAATGCTCGTAAAGATCAATTGATGGAAAAAGCCGTCATGTTAGCTGCTGGTAAAAAGATTGAAAATCTTGATTTAATTCAACGAGCAATTAACAATGAATTTAAGAAATCTCAAATAATTCGCCAAATTGAAAGTAAAGGTGGCATTGGTATTGCCAAACCAAATTCAGATTTTGCGGCAGGTGATAGTTACAGTCTAGCTTTCATTAAAAATGAAATGGATGATGCCTATGCTGATCTTGGAAACCATTTGGCAGAAACTGTTCGTGCAAAACAAGGAACATTAAATGGTGTTGCTCCTGCAATTGGATCTATTGAGTCAGAAGTTGCAAGAAGCCCTTATGTGACAGATCGTAAAAAAGCTTTGTATAGTTCAGTTGTTCAATTTGAAAAAGAATTTGCGCCAATTGCGGAAGAAATTAACAAACAAAAAGTTTCTCCTCAATTGTTAGGTCAGCCAGCTATTTCTCAAACAAATCAAGGTTCCTCTACAAGCGCAAGACAACCATCTAAACCACCTGAATTAGTTACTTCTAATGCACCACAGAGAAGTCGCCCTGCGCCAGTAAATGCTCCTGCAACCCAGCAACGATCTCTTGGCTCAATTTTTGGTGGCAGATAAGGATTAAATATGGCTTCCTCAAATATCAACGAAAAAGTTCAACAAGCACTTGAAGAAGGTCATCCTTGGGAGGACATTAAAGCGCATTTAGGCACTTTAGATAATCCTGAAGCTAAATCTTATTTGGCGGGTTTAAAATCAACTTCATCAACTCAAACGCAAGAACCACAAAGAGGAAATTTAACAAAAGCATTAAATTATGTTCAAGAAAATCCTGAAGATGCTTTGATGTATGGTGCTGGTGCTTATGCCGCTTTGCAAGCTCCTAAAGCTTTATCCAAATTTGCAGACTATCGTTTAAAACAACGTGAACTTAATCTCAAAGAAAAAAGTCTTGATTTATACGCACAACAAGTTTCTAAACAGGGGGTTCTTCCTGATTTGGCAAATTCTCCTGATGACCTTATTAATAATGTTCGTCAAAATGAATTTGACCAATTAAAAACTACTCAACCAACTCAACCTACTTCACGAGAATTAAAAGATCAAATTGCTTTGCAACGTGAACAATTAAAGCTTGAGCAAGACAAAATTAAACATGAAAATTTTGTTCGTCAAAATACATGGTCGCCAGAAGAGATTGCATTAGGTCGCAAGATTAAAGACCCTGCTGAATTAGTTATTGCCAAGAAAGTAATGGCTCAACAATCGGGTCCTGCGCCTGTAGCACCACCTGCTGGTCCTGCTCCAATGGCTGAACTGCAAGCGGTTACAAGCCCTGTTGCACCTGTTGCACCTACAAATGCCGCACCTGCGCCCGTAGCTCCTCCAGTTAGTGCGCCTCCGGCAATTACTCAACCTGCCAATGTTGTTTCTACTGGACCAACACCTGAAGCCGCTGCCGCTCCTATTCAACAAGCAGAAAAAGTTAAAGAAGTAGTTACACCTGCTGTCGTCAAAAAACCTGTTGAGCCAACAATTTTCCGTCCCGACTTGGGACCTGGCGATAATTGGTTGTACAACACTGCTGGCCCTGAAAAACGCAAATCCATTCTTAAAGAATTTAATGATGGTAAACCTGCTGGTAGTTATGATGAAGCTCAAAAGCTTTGGACTAAATATATTGCAAGTCGTAAAGAGACTTTTGAAGGTCCTGAAATGACCAAAGAAATTCGTAAAGAACGTGGAATTCCTCCTCGTGAAAACTTTGGTCAATTAGGTAAAGTTGCTAAAGTTGGCGGTGTTGCAGGTCTTGCTTTGACTGCCGCACAAATGGCACAAGCCGCACAAAACCGCAAATATGGTGAAGCCGCAATGATGGGTGCTGATATAGCAACAGATTTTATTCCTGGTGTTGCACAATTTAAACAAGGTTTAACACCAACTGAAGCTGGCGCACCTGGCGTGTCTCAACAAGCTTTTGAAAATGCTTATAAACTTGGCAGTCCTTATGCTCAAACAGAAGAAGCTAAATTATCTCGGTTACGAGAAAAAGCTGGTGCTGGTCGTGGCATAGCTCCCCCATCTGCTTACATGAGATAAATATGTCTGAAGTTACTCACGAACAAATCTACAACAGATTGATTGAAGTCGAAACTAAGGTAGATAACATAGACAAGAACACAAAAGGTCTTGTAGACGCTATAAACGCCCTTGATGGAGCTTTTAGAGTTCTTGGATGGATTGCTTCTATTGCCAAGCCTATTCTTTGGATAGGTGGTCTGATCATGGCCGCTGGCGCAGTGTGGCAGACTTGGATTAAAAAATAATTGGAGTTGTTATGAAAGCTGGTTTGTACGCAAATATTCACGCCAAGAGAGAACGTATCAAAGATGGTTCAGGCGAGAAGATGAGAAAGGTGGGCACTAAAGGCGCACCTACCAAGAAAGCTTTTACCCAATCAGCTAAAACGGCTAAAAAAGGCAAGTAATGAAAGGCATGGTTGAAGCATTTATTGCGGCAGCCTTGATTACTTATTTTGTAATCTTCTGTAGTTACATCATTCTTTGGGCGTATCCGTGAGATGGCTAATAGCACTGGCATTAACTTTATCACTTCATACTACAGGGCAAGACCTATGTAGTGTTCGAGAGTTTTACATAATTGCTTACACAATACACAACCCAAGTGAACGTCATCAGCAAATGGTTGTTTGGCTTACAAACCATCAGAAGTTATGCAAAAGTTCCGACTTTGTTGTAATTTGGAATAATTTGAGTGAATGGGCAGGTTCGGCTGATGGTGCAGAGTTAAGACATAAAGTTATTCAAGGATACAAAAACGCAATTGAGAGGGAAAAGAAGTAATGGATACATTGGAAATATTGCTTTGGTTGGCAGTACCTTTGAACTATATCTATTGGATTTTTATTTATCGTGATTGATACCATTAAATTGTTTCCCACTGTCCAACCCTCTGGTTATCCAGACAGGCATGACCTTGCTCAAGTTAAGTTAGAGAAACAGCATGAAATGAACAAAGCAAATGAGTTGGCCAAGCAGAAACAAACTCAGTTACAAGATTTAGCGTTTGAGATTTATACTAAAAAAGTAGTTCAAGAGCGGCTCCGTATGGAGATATTTACTAACCGAAAACTAGATATATTGGTATAAATATGGTTACTAAAAAAACACCTGCAAAAGTAGCACCTGTTAAAAGAAGTGTTGCAAAGATAATTCCTAAAATTGAAACCAAAAAAGATGACAGCACCATTGGGAAAATCATTGGTTTGATTGAATGGGTGGACAATCCTTTTAAGTTATTCACAGTTATTTTGCTATCGTTTCTAGCGTTTGCTGGTTATTTTGCTTGGGACTCCCGCCAAGTCATTCTTCATGCCATTACCACTCAGGACAAGATGCCTCAGTTGGCCAAACAAGAAAGCTTACTTGCTCCCGCCCGTAGTTTGCTTAAAGATGTAGATGGAATAGTTTTGCTAATTCACAAAGCCAATTTATCAACAAATAGTCGTACAACTGTTTTGGCTTTAAATGCTGATGGATCACGGGAAAAATCTATTGAAGGCTCTATTACTTCATTGTTTAACGCAAGCGCAGATAGAAATAGCGCAATGGTTGCAATGCTCAACGGAGAAATTCTTTGTGAGGAATTTAATCCATCAAGCAAGGTTGGTGAATGGGGTGCTAAACAGGGAGTAAAGTTCATGTGCAGAGGTTCTATCCCTCCCGATATGGGTAAGTTTGCGGGGTATGTAGCAATTGGATTTAAAACTAAGCCAGAAGATATTGCTGCATTAAAGACCCGTATTAATTTGGCTTCAATTGATATGTCAGAGGATTAAAAATGTTAACTTTACTTTCGACCTTAATATCTTTTTTAATGGGTGGCGTACCCAAATTTCTTGAGTTCTTTCAGGATCGTGCTGACAAACAACATGAGCTTCAATTGGCTCAAATGCAGATTGAGCGTGAACTGCAATTGCGTAAGGCAGGGTTTGAAGCTCAAGAGCGTGTTGAGCATATTCGTTCTGAACAACTGCAAAATGAGGCAATATCCAATGCTAACTTAGCAGTAATTGGAGCGCAACAAGCAGAAATGCAAGCTATCTATGCCCACGATAGTTCTTTAAATGAAGGAACAAGCCAATGGATGAAGAATCTAAGAGCAAGTGTCCGTCCTGTTATTACCTACGGCTTCTTCTTTCTATTGGTCTTTGTGGATATTGGGGGGTTTTGGTATGGCTACTATATGAGCGTACCTTTTAATGACCTACTTGAAATGCTATGGGACTCTGATACACAAGCTTTGTTTGCCTCAATCATTGCTTTCCACTTTGGTGGTCGGGCGTTTGGCAAATGAATGTCTCAGACAAGTGTCTAAAAGCCCTTGAACACCACGAGGGCGTTAGATATCGGCCATATCAAGATGTGGTGTCGCTTTGGACGATTGGAATTGGGCACTTGATGTATCCAGAGCAAGCCAGAATGATCAATCGTCATAAGGCTAAAGAAGGCCAAGCGGGGCCTTATAGAGAATATTATCAGCTTAGACCACAAGACAACAAAGTATTCACTAAGGATGAAGTTTATGGACTTCTTAGAAATGATCTGGCAGGTTTTGAGCGGGGTGTACTCAAGTTATGCCCAGTACCCCTTACACAAGGTATGTTTGATGGCTTGTGCAGCTTTGCTTTTAACCTCGGCTTGGGTGGATTGCAACGTAGTAGCCTCCGTCAAAAACTACTACGAGGCGATAAAGAGGGTGCGGCAGACGGATTCCTTGCTTACACAATGGCGGGAGGCAAGGTCTACAAAGGTCTAGTTAATAGACGCAAAGATGAACGTGCCATGTTCTTAAGTTAATCATCTAAGAATGGATCACCAAAGCTAGACATTATTCCAGTTTTGGTATTAAGGTAATTGTCGCCAACCTTTGTGATCAGTGTGCCATCGTTGCCAATGTAATTGTCACCAACCTTGTTAAACACTTCACCATCTTGGTTAATCATCATGTTTTCGGTTTTGTTATAAACCTTGCCAGAAAATAGATCCATAAAGAATTTCATACTATCCTCCATACAGTCATGTTGCGTCCATTAGGACCTTTCATACGCATACCTGAGTCCTCAATCAAACCTTTTTCTACCAAAGAAGAACGTCTAGTTCTGTAGGTTGATTTGTGGGTTTCAAAATGCTCGTTCATTTGATCGTCTGTGAATCCTTTACTGCCTCGCATTGCTGCATATTCATAGACTGCCCCCTCAATATTTGGCAGGGCAAACATGATGCTTTTGGCGGCTTCTACTGAAGTGTCTTTAGCATCTTTGCGGAACATTTTAAATAAATTAATCATTACTTTCTCCTTAAAAAATTGGGTGGGGGTACTCGCTACGTCTTTGGAAGCAAACTTTCGTTCTTTCGTCCACAGCATCCGCTTTCCCCCCGATATCAAATTTTGTTTTCGTCAATACGATGGTCGCCACACCAATCGTTTACAAACACAACTGGGTATCCATTCATTGTTGGTGCGTGTCTGCGGCAACGACCTATATGGTAAACAGGATTAAGTTCATCAATTGTTTCCAGCTTAATAGTTTGTTTTGGCACAAACCAAATGCAAGTTTTACATTTCATGCCGCTTGAGCGGTTAATCCAAGGGTCTTTTTGTTCATTCATTTTGATTCCTCAAAAAGGCACGTCATTTGCCATGTCATCAAATCCATTTCCACCTTTACGGGTGGGTGCAGAACTTTGGCGGGAGGGCTTCTCACCATCAAATGGTTCTTTGGCATTGATCCAACCATCCCAATAATTTCCTACGGGAAGGGCATCAATTTTGAATGAAATGATACCTTCATCATCAATAGAAACCATTCCACATTTAATATAGCGTTTTTTGGTTTCACCTGTTTTTTTATCTTTGTATTCACCAATGGTGGCAATTGCATCTAATCTTTTCATTTGCTTTCTTTCAATTTTTCTTTGTAGGCTTTAATAGCCGACCTTACTTTACTATCAGGTTTGAGCGTATCCCAAACCCTAATGCGAACTTCGTTATCCGTAATGGATTCCCATTCGCCATACATACCAGGTTCATCACCTGCTTCGTATCTCTCTTTGATGGCAGCAACCACCGCATCAATAATGCCTGTATCTGATTCGGGCAAATCTTCACCACTGTATATGTACATCCCGAGTCCATGCAGTGCAAGAGCTTTTGTCATGCAACGCATGATGGCCGTGTTGACATTAAAGCTATCCAATTTATTGACTACTTCTTTGCCATACTTATTGGTTGTTGTTGTACCTTCAATTGTGATTGGCTTGTTATAACTATCCATCACAGGCAATTGGCAGGTCATTGGTTTGTTAAACAATGTGACTGTCACCCATACCATGCCTGTGCCATTGATATCCATATAGCACTTGTCACCAAACATCATTACTTGAAAGTGTGCGTTAGGATCGGCCTTGAGAGCCTCTGCCCATGCCCATGCCCATGACAGGTATGTCAGGTTGCCTTTTTTCTCTGTATGCTCGTTTACGTTCAGTTTAAGCAGGTCATTTACTGTCATGTTATACCTTGTGGTTTTTGAATGCATTGTCATATTCTTCCTTGATGATCTCTAATTGAGTGTTGTCATCAAGGTCTTTGAAATCTACCCAATCCATCTCGCCACAACAGACAAACTTTTGTCCTTTAGGCTGAACGCAATATGGGCAGTACTTTGTGTGGGCGTACTCTTCTTTGTACTCAATGATGTAATTGTTCACGAGGTCCCCCTGTCGATCAATTAGGTTTTGGAGTTTCAAGTTTTTCTACTTTCTTAGCCAACAACCAATTGTCGCCAAGATATCGAATAGAACGAACCCATTGACGTTGATAGCTACGAATTGTTTGTGGGGGTGCATCATATGTTTGGAACAATTGACGTACATATTTGAGGGCGTGTGTGTTCATTACTTTCTCCTTATGACAAGATCTTGATTTCTGCATCATCACAATCTGCGGTGACTGTGATTGTGAAGTTACCATCTTTTGTTCTGATGATAATTTCTCTGAATATTGCGGTGCTAGTTTCGCTGATTGAACCAAGCTCAATATCAATTACTTTTTTGATGTCTATCTCTACCATTTTACTTTCTCCTTACATTAAATTACAAATTACACGCAATTCCGATTTGTTCAATTTAGCCCATTGACGAGCCACTTTTAAAGTATTTGCTTTAGATCCAAAACTTTGTGTAAAACCAAGGTAGCGGCCATCTTCATGCTCAGTGCTTGCAAAAATAATCCATTGACCATGATTAAATTGACTGACTTGAATGTTTTTTGAGACTTGAATTTCTGTCATTTTACTTTCTCCTTAGTGAAGTGAATCGTATGCTTTGTCAAAGAGGACATCACCATTCTGATCGGCTAGTTTGACTAGTTCCTCATCATTAAGTGGTGTGCCATCTTCGTAGCAAGCGTAACTGAAGTACGCATCTGCGAAATCGGGATAATCCCTACTATCGACACCATCTACTTCGATGTCGATAACCTTTCTGCCGTTTAGTGTTGCCATTACTTTCTCCTTAAGAGCCTCTAATGTGCCATGGCTAAAAAATTATTTGTATTAGGATAAACCCTAATAGACAGACAAAAAAACAACACTACTATTCTGCTTATGAACATTGAACAATCCGAACAAGCCTGTGCTGAAGCACTCCTTGCTTACGCCTACAATTTAGTTATAACTTACAACAATCACCCTGGCGACCGAGATGCTGCCATGGTTGGTTTAATAGCTAGAGCATTGGAGCTTCATGTGGAACGACCAATAAACATAATTGGGATGTACCAATGAAAACAACTGATAAATACGATCCTGTTATCCAGTGCATTGGGAAGCATCCTTTTCCAACATTTACTGTGGCTGACTCTACAATTAACAGGAAAAGAGATCATTCTTTCCAGATCTATAAATGCCCCCACTGTGCGTTTTTTCACATAGGGCATTCGACCACCAACTACAAAAACTTGAAGCGTGGAAAAAAATAGGTCATAATAGTTTGAAACACGGCTAGGTTGGGCTTGATCTCCCACCCGAAAAGGGCACTCCCCCCCTGCCGTTTGTTTCTTTCAGGGAGTTTGCGGAGAAAAAATTATGGAAAACGTGTCTTTATATGGCGTGGATTTGTTTGGCGAAATTATTAAGCCAAAAGCTTCCGGAGTAGTAGCGCAACGCTTTACCTTGCCTCCTTTTACAATTCTTGATGCCCGTCAGGGTGAATGGCAAGAAAGAAAAAGGGCTTGGAAATCACTAGGAATTGAAAGTGAAGTTGGCAGAGATAAATCTTTACTTTATGCCGATAACAAAGCAGGTTCTTATGATTTTTATAGGAAAAAAGAAGGTATCAGGGACGAAAACACCGAGTTAAATACAAGTATTTTTGACCCTGTGCTTTGCGAATTAGCTGTCAAATGGTTTTGTCCTTATCAGGGGCAAGTAGTTGACCCCTTTTCCGGTGGCAGCGTACGAGGCATAGTTTCTGCAGCATTAAATAGAAATTATTGGGGTTGTGATTTACGTCAAGAACAAATTGATGCAAACCTAATGCAGATTGATAAAATTGAAACACCATTAAAGCCTGTTTGGGTGTGCGGTGACAGCATGGAAATGCTTGATCAAGCCCCTGATGCCGACATGATATTTTCATGCCCACCTTACGGGGATTTAGAGGTTTATAGCGATGATCCAAAAGACCTTTCAAATATGGAATGGCACACCTTTTTAGCTGCGTACAAACGCATTATTTTGCGTTCAGTTCAAAAGATGAAAAATGACACATTTGCTTGTTTTGTTGTTGGAGATTTTAGAGATAAAAAAGGTTTTTACCGCAATTTTGTAAGTGAAACAATTGATGGTTTTGAGCAAGCGGGTGCATTGCTTTACAACGAGGCTATTTTGGCCACAAGCATTGGATCTGCATCTATGCGTGTCACTAAGCAATTTGACTCCGGTAGAAAGATGGCTAAAACGCATCAAAATGTTTTGGTGTTTTGTAAGGGTGATTGGCGCACAGCGGTGGCAAAAATTAACAAATCTGAAGAAACTCAGGGTTAAGCCATGCACTATTACCAATTTAATATTGGTGACTATCAAAGTCACACCTCACACCTATCCGAAATAGAAGACCTTGCATTTCGCAGAATGCTTGATTGGTGTTATCTACATGAAAAACCATTGCCACTTGATGTTGATGAAATATCAAGGCAGATCCGTATGCGAACGCATTGCGAAAGCATTGCAATCGTATTGCGAGAGTATTTTGAGCGCAGTGAGGATGGGTGGATTAATGTTCGTGCTATTCAAGAAATGCTTAAAGTTGGTGAAAAATCTGAGAAAGCCAGTGCCTCTGCCAAAGCTAGATGGGGCAAGAAGGATGCGAACGCATTGCGAACGCAATCCGAAGGCAATGCTACACATAACACAATACCTAAGACACAAGACACAGTATTGAAGTCACAGCGTGGCTCACGCCTCGCCAATGATTGGGTTTTGTCAAACGAATGGGAATATTGGGCTAACAAGGAAAGACCTGATTTAAATGCCATTCAGGTGGCAGATCAGTTCAAAGATTTTTGGTGCGCCAAAGCGGGTAAAGATGGCGTGAAGTTGGATTGGGCAGCCACATGGCGTAATTGGGTAAGAAACCAAAAATCACCAAAGATGAACCCTGCCGACATTGTGAGAGTAACTGTTGCGCCATCCAACTTGCCCGACCCTGCATTGGAAAAGATTAAGGCCGATGAAAAGAAGGCAGCCCCTATGCCTGAACACATCCGACAGGCTATGGAAGCTTTGAGGAGAAAAGCTTGACACACGCAGAAGCAATGAGAATTTTGGATAAGGTAAAAGATGGAGTGCCATATCCAATCAAAATAATCCGCATGGCCTTGGAGCTTACAGGTGACCTACAGCAGAAAAACGATTGAAAACCAAAGCGATAGAGTCATCCTAGAGCAAGCAGAAGCTCGTGAGCTATATCGCAATTGGGAAGTATCCCAAAACAGGGACCTTATTCGAGCTAGGCTTGAAAGAGCAGAGCGCATTTATGGCAGCGGTGCTAGAGACAGAATTAGAACTTACATGGCACAAATGAGAGAAGGAACACTCGAATGACATTCATGCTCACCTACATGGTCGAGGGCAACCCTATCGGGAAAGGTAGGCCAAAATTTGCTAGACGGGGCAATTTTGTTTCTACCTACACACCCACCAAAACTAAAGATTACGAAACTGTAATTAATGATGCTGCCCGAAAAGCTATGGGATTGAATGAAATCCTAGAAACGCCTGTGACAGTGGCCATTTACATCACAGTACCAATCCCTCAGTCTTACTCCAAAAAGCGCACAGAAGCCTGTTTAAATGGCTCTGAGAAGCCAACAAAGAAGCCCGACATCGATAATATTTGCAAATGTTTTCTTGATGCCATGAATGGGGCTGTCTACCATGACGATTCCCAAGTGCTGACCCTGCACATCACAAAAGTTTATGGGACTGTTGGCATGGTAGAGGTCATGGTTAGGGAAGACTTGTACTAAGGGTAAGTCCCTATATAAATAATCAAGATTTCAAGATACAGTAACACATCAACACATTTTTAGGAGAAAGTAATGCACACAATCAATTTTGAAGCCAAAACAGGTTCAGGTGATGTAGAGGTCAAAGTCACTATGTCTTTTAAGGCAGACAAATACTCATCTTGGTCTGAGAACATCGAAATGGTTACCTACAACGGCATGGACATCATGGGTTTAATGACCGATGAACAGTTTGCCGACCTTGAAGCCAAAGGCGTTTTAGCCATTGAAACCCAACGTCATTGGGAAATTGTGAACTACGAGCCATGAATACTAAATTTGTATGGGCAGCCATACTCTTAATGCTCATGGCCTTTTGGTCATGGGTTATCTACATTGCAAGGCATATATGACTGAAAATCAATCAAGAAATGACACCTTAGAAGAGGTGGCCAAAGAAATTGAAAAAATGACTGTATTTGGCAAAGACACAATTTCAAGTTTTACGATTGTCATCCGGAATCTAAAGGTCTGCCCCCCATGCTATGGCAACTGTAATCAAGGCAGAAATTGCCCTGCAAGGAAATAAAAAATGATGCCACAAATAGACATTGGCGCAAGGTTTGCTAATCACAGGTTTAAGCTTTGTACAAAATGCGACATAAGCAAACCCCCTGAAGGTGGGATTGACATGGGACATAAGTGGATTTGCCAAATGTGTTGGAACAAACGCATCACAGGCAAATACTTTAAACAAAATCAAGAAAAAAATGCGTAAACGCACTAAACGCAAAATGTGGAACTTAATTGACCCAATTCAGCATGGGATTGTGGGAGCAGCCATCACCCCTAGGCAAACCTTGGACAAGCTAAGAATGACAGAATATTCCGCTTTGGACGCAATGACCAAAGGTGCAGGTACAGTTCAGGATTGGCGCACATTGGTAGATGTTTTGAACCTTTCTGAGGTCATGGCCAAAAGCGGTATTGGTCCCGAAGTACTGCCTGTTTGCGAAAAAGCTCAAGATGCCCTGCACAAAGCGGCTTTGCGTTATCAGGCAACCATGAAAATGGGTTTTGATGGTGTTGGCATCCAAGCTATTAGGGAACTAATCGAATATGCAGACCTTCAACAAGGCAGTATTTGCCGAAGTGAGTTTGAGAAATATGTAAAGAAAACCCGTGACTACATCAGATCTAACAACGACAGAGTGGTGGAGATCGTATGAGCTTGATCAGCAATATCCCACCCGAAGCACTTGCTGAAGCATGGTTAGAAATTGAGCGCAGACGCAAAGAAGAGCTTTCCAAAAAGCTTGGCAGACCTGTTTTGGAGTGGGGTGGCAAGCGTAAAGGCGCAGGTAGACCTAGATATCTGCCCTACAACACGATTGTTAAGCTAGAGCTTAATGCAGTCCAAAAGAAAGTATTGGCTGAAATGGGTGATGGCAACATCGACAAAGGCATAGAAAAGTTAATCAACGAGGCAATGTAATGGAAAATCCCGCACACTTAGCAATCAATTTTATCCTAACAAACGCACCTAAATATGCCCAAGCAAAGGCTACTAGGGTGCAACTGGAGGAATATCGCAAGTCCAAAAAGGCAATTCTTATGTCAAACGAGGAGGGTACATTGGGGGCAAAAGAGATGTACGCCTATGCCCATGCAGACTATGTGGCACTGCTATTTGAAATCAAAGAAGCCATTGCCCAAGAAGAGGAATTGCGTTGGAAACTTGAGGCAGCCAAGCTGCGGGTGGAAGTATGGAAAACTGAAGAGTATACAAAACGTGTGGAGATGAAGCTATGACACATGATGAAATCATTGAGATTGCTAAACAAGCTGGATGGTCAAAAGAATACCTTGCCATTGGTGATGAAAGGTTTGAGCGTTTTGCCAAGCTAGTAGCACAGCATGAGCGCAATGAAATAATTGAAATTTTGGATGCTTCAACTGGATACGTTCACATGGATGCAATCAGAGAACGGGGACAAGCATGACATGGCCTTTCCCACCATTTCCCAACCCCAAGCACAAAGACCAACGCAAGGCTAAATTTAATCCTGATAACCATGAGGATGCACCTAGATGAATGAATCAAGTGGATGGCGTAAACGAGGCTTTCAAAAGCATGAGTATTACAGAGACAAAGATCTGTTGAAATTAGCAGAAGGTGAACCCTGTCTTTTACAAGTGGCCTCAAATTGTTTAGGGGGGGAGGGTTCCACAACTGTAGCGTGTCATTCCAACCTTTTGATTCATGGCAAAGGCAGGTCAATCAAGGCCGATGACCACCACTCAGTGTGGGGGTGCAGCCGATGCCATACTTGGCTTGATTCATCCTATGCCGAATATGACACCAAAAATCTAGCATTTCAAGAAGCCTTTAAAAGACAACTTCACGCATGGATGGATTTGGCAGATAATATAACCATCAAGCCATGGCGCAGAGAAGCCGCTAGGCGTGTTTTAACCCACTTGGGAGTCCCACATGGACAGTAAAATTGGTGATCTCGTTTTGACCTTGTTGCACTCAGCAACCAACACCCACATTTTGCATTGGCAATCAAAGTCTTATGCAGAACACCAAGCACTGGGCGCATTCTATGAAGCCCTGCCTGATAAAGTAGACGAGCTTGTCGAAGCCATCCAAGGCAAATACGATTCAACAATAGAATTCCCTGCCACCTATCACACACCTGCAAGCACAGGTAAACGTGAGCTTCACGAGCTGTCAGAGTACTTTGAAGAAACACGCAGTGTGCTACCGCAGGATTCTGAGATACAGAACATTGCAGACGAAATTCAAGCACTGATAGATTCGACACTTTATCTTCTACGCTTCCCATAATTACTGATTTCTAAAAAAACAGGGACCTAAAACTTTTAAGGGGGGGTCTTCCAAATTTTGGGAATCCCTTTTTTTGACCCAAAAAACACATCATCATTATCTCGATTATCTCCGATGGGAGGGGAGAGATAATACATAATATAATCGGCACATAATCGATAAATAATCTGCATATAATCCATTACATTCTAAAAACAATGTAAACCCTTGTTTTTATTGATAAAAGCACACCCACAGCACCACAGCGCAGCATATAAGCGCAGACCACAGCGCAGCAGGGCGCACCACAGACACCACAGGCACATAGACACCCACAGCAACACCTAGCGCACACACCCAAAGCGCAGCACCTGCAGACCTGCCACAGACAGACACACAGACACCACAGCACCTGCCACACAGACAGACACAGCAAAGCCCTGCAGACACCTGCAAAGCGAAAAAACAGGCACAGTGACACCACCACACCTGCAGACCAAAAAAAACCCGTAAAAACGGGCTTTTAAAGGTTTATTTAATTAATGCAGCGCATATGACACCACAGCACTAGACCAACACATTCTGCAATCTTTGCACTCACCATTCTGCGCAGGGGCTTTGCAAGCATTGCCGATAGGTTTTGATGTATGCACATTAGACACAGTTACACTTTGCACATTCTGCAGCGATACAGGCACAGTAACAGGCTTGTCAGGGTACATGGCAGACAAGCGCACAGTTAAATTTTTTGGCAGCCCGTTTTTTCCATGCTTTGCAGCGAATTCTTTCACAATGGAAAATTCTCTAGTTGGCAGCCAGTGTTTTGTCTGTGGTGTTGCAGCGCACACAGCGACAATTTTTTCTAGGTGTGCCAGGCTTTGCAAATCACCTGAATCATGCCAGCGAAAATAGGGATCTGTCCCAATATGGGACACCATGCCAGACACCCAATATTCACTGTCTATGCTATCAAGCCTGGCAAATTGTGCAGGTTTAATATTATTCGCATACATTTTATAGAAGCCCTTGTCTGCGTAGCACATAGAGCATATAGATCCCTCGATCTGTGCCATTTTGAAACCCGTTATGCAAGCTTCGGTTGGCAAACTGTAAGATTTACAGGGCATTTTGCTTGTGCTTGTGAGAGTGCCACAGGCTATTGCAGCTTGTGTTTTTGTCATTGGGATAATGGGGATAATTTTCATAAGTTACTTTCGGTCTAGGTTTTGGGTGCAAAGCGCACCACACAGACACCAGATATCTAGTGTCTGCAGGGTACGTTCTACAGGCTTTCGGCTATATCACAGCAAGCGCACCACAGTAAACGGGTTAAATTTGCTTCGTGATCGCTTAATTCTGCAGCGTCCCAAGCCCCGTATTCTTTGAGACACAGGGCCACTAGCGCAGGATCTAATTTTTTCAATTGTCTATTGATTGCAGGGGCTTTCATAAGATCTGCAATATCCTGATCGCATGGCCCTGCATGGCTGCAGCTTAAAGCCTGTTTTTTAGTGATCTGCAGCTCTATGCGCCCCAATGATTCTGTCCAATACATAATGTGCCCCTTATTTAATTAGAACGTCAAAATAGTGCAAAGCCCCTGCGCAAAGCATAAGGCCAACAGCGACAGCAGCGAGAATATCTAAAATTGTGTTTTTCATATTGTCTCCATGTGCAAAGATTTAATGATTTTGACTAGGTAAGATTTAGAGGGCTCTACACAGGGCGCTAGAACGTATTTCCCAGCATAATTTGAGCCTGTCCAGCGACTATCATGCTCGAATGTAAAATCATCGTACCCTAGAGCATTACGCACACCAGCTGCGCTAGTGGAAAATTCTTTCATTAGGTCTGCAATAAAAACGTGCTTTCCAGTTTGTATATAAATGTTAAGCACATAAGCTTTAATTTGATCGGGTTTTGTCATTGTGCGCACCTTAGATCTTTGTGGGCTTGATTGTCAGTGTCGCTGCACCTGTTGCTGTGTGCGCTGTGATCAATTGATAAGAGGGATTGAAATGCTCTGCAACAGCTTTCCAATCTGTCACTGTGCGCCCTGCGCTTTCGTATACTGTGGCACGATATGACAAGCCTTCGTGCTTACCTGCGCCCTGTGCCTTTATGGCAGCTTTGAGCATTTCAAGATTACCCTGCAGGGCTTTGATGTGAGAATCTAAGGATCCATATTGATCCACAAGGGCTTGCATTGTGGGATCAGTGGCAGCAGGTGCGAATGGTGCAAGTGCTGCAGCAATTAAAGGGTTTACGTTTTGCATAGTGTTACTTTCGGTCTAAAGGTTTATGAAATGTCTATATAGACACCTACAGTATCGGTGCAAATTACATCAAAAACCATAGGTGAAAACCCTATGTCTAGCAACTTAAAACCCTTAATGGTTTACCCTTATACAATGTTAGTGTCTGCACACTATTTGATAACAGGGCTTTGCACAGATTAGGCACAGACCACACAGCAGCGCAACAGACAGACACCTACAATCTGACACTTTATGCGCTTATTGCATAACCCTGCAGCAGACCACACACCCAATATCTGTAAGGCTTTGCGCTGTGTCTGCGCTGTCACTGTGTCATTTTTAGACAGGCTTAAGTGATCGCTGCCCTGCCCCGTCTATTCTGCAACCCTCCGGTCATAATGTAAACGTTGTAGTCACACAACACTTCACCCCCCCATGCCATGCATCCCTGCAGCAGTTGGTGGGGGGGGGTAGCACTGCAAGCTCCGTAAAAAGGGGGGCCCACTCACCCATCCCCGAAATTATTCAAAAACTTTCTTGTTGCACAAACGCAACACTGCTCTTTAGCTAACTGTCTTGGTGGGGATTGTGTGATGGTTAACTGTGGACGAACTATGGCATCCACTGTTTTTACTTAGAAAGAAGACTTTCTAGTAGTAGCACCTTGTTTATCTAACTTAACCCTTGAGGGCTCCACCTGTATGTTCCCGTTCGTTGCCTACTAGAGAGACTGATAGATTCAGTACGTTTATCTGAGTCGGTAAGCTACCTGCCTCCCCAAGGGCTGGATGATGGCCCCGTAATCATTCTATTAGGGTTTTCCCTTATTCCTATAGAGCAACCTGTGTTTTGTCTGTGGATAACTCTGTATAAGTATTCCTGTATAAAAATTTTTACTTAAAACTTTTCTTGGATACAATTGCTGCATTGCAAAGGAATAGCATGGAATGGACATTGGCACACCCACTGCATGATGTGGACGATATTGTGAACATGGCAGACTCAGTCTTTGGGCATGAGGCTGATGGCATACTTACTAGGGACAAAGCCGTGTTCCGCAAGAATGTGACTATTGCCACTACAGTTCAGTTGTTTGACAGAAGCAAAGAGTTTATTGCGGTCTGCCGTGGACCCAAAGTAATTGACACTTTCCTAGGCCAGGCTGAAGTAAATGATGCGCTGCTTGCCTACTGTTGGTTTGATCGTGGCGGGTATACCACCTATGCCAATGAAGAGATATCCAATGCCAAGTTCCACCATGTTGACCTACAATTAAGCCCTCGCTTGCGTGTGCGCTTGATAAATGAGATGATTGACCAACATATATTGTGGGCAGACAGATGGTATATACCAGTGGTATGTTCCACTTCTATTCGTGCCGAACATGATGGGTTTATGAAGATCCACAAGAAACGTGGGTTTACTGTACACGGCTCATATGCTTGGCTTAGAACTGAAAAGGGTATGGAATGTTTGAAGAAATAAGACCCGAAGGCTCAACTGTTACTTCTGAAGAAATTAAGAAGAAAGCCCGTGACTACGCCAAAGCCAAGAGAGCTCAAAACAAAGCCATGAAACTAGCTACAGGTCAGATTGAACCTAAAGAAGCTGTCGAGACTATTCCGGTGGATGAGTTTGACATGACCGCTTTTGTGCCTAGATCCCAAAAGGCAGCGGGTGGTCGCCCAAAATCCATTGTTAACAAAGTCACAGAGTATGGAGCTTTGTTTAATAAACTGAACGATGAGCGTACCTCCCGTGGACTACCTCCCCTTAAAACTGCCATGGAAGTCTTGATTGATGCCATGCAGTCTGACGAACTAGACATCAAAGACAAGGCCAAGATTGCTGATAAACTTGCCCCGTTTGAGTCTAGCCGTGCCCCTATCATTTCCGTAGAACATATTCAAAATGTAACTAGGGAAGATGAAGGTGACGCAGAGGATGCCTTAAACGAATTTATGGAATCTTTGCGTAAATCGTAAACCCGTGTAATATATGTGTACTTCTATGAAAGGCTCAAAATGAGTGGATATACATCTGGCAACAATGCTCCCACATTGATGACCCAAGCTCCTAATCGCAAGGGCAATGCTTCTACCCATGCGTTTTCTCACAATTCAGGCGTGACTGCGGTTACCCGTGGTAGTGGTGGACTGAAGCAAGCACCTGGCAATCAAGGCGCACCTAAGTACGCACCTGCAACTAGCAACACTGCTTCCGGTGTAACTGCTGGCCGTGGTCAAAAGGTTATGACTTCTATGCCAAAACCATATGAGACTTGCGCTACCAACACTGGTTACATGAATTCAGATCGTACCAACTATTTAAAGTGAGATTATTATGTCCTATGGAACAGTAATTAATGGTGGCGCACAAATGCGTAAAGGTGTCACTAAAGGCATCAACGACAAATTGTCTACACGCACTGCTGAAGATGACCGCAGAGCTACAGTTGCAGGTGCAGTTAACAGTGCTTACAAGGTGAATACCATTTCATCTCAGCACACTAACAACACCAAAGGCGGTGCTTTCACCAAGCCTAGCAATCGTAGCAAAGACTACGCAGCTTAAGGATACTTATGATCATTGAAGAATTTGTCCGTGACGAAGCCAACGAGATTTATGCCGTTGTTGCTGGTGAAAAGATTCATCTGACTATTGAGTATGTGGTAACCCACAAACCTCAAGTTGGTGATACTTTGGTTGAATCAACCATTGAACCTGTAGAAGAAGCTAAAACTGAATAAGGAAATGTATGGCAACGTATGATATTGATGCGCTGAAGGCAGACTTGCCAACGGCAAAAGAATTGGCTCAGTTTGTTTACGACAAGACCGATGCACTTGTTTCTTTAGACCTTATTGGTAAGCCTAAAGAAGAACAATACATTGTCGCTAAGAATGCTCTTGAAGGTAAAAAAGTACCCGCTGAGTATTTAACTGGCTTTAACCCGTATGTGGATAAAAAGGATACTATTCCTGAAGACCCACTACGGAAGATGCCCAAACGAAGTATTGATTTGCCTGACGAAGAAGCGCAGATACATTACTTTGGCGCAACCAATATGCCCCACCCATTAGACCCACAGTCTGATAAAAAGGTATACATTGATTTCCGCAAATACGAAAACGGCTTGATCACTTACCAAATTACAGGTCCTGTAGAAAAAGTTCCTTTTGGTGAAAAGCTTAACAAGTATGGCCAAACAGTCCCTGAGAAATATACATGGATTGACCCCCGTACTGAAGAGCGTGTTTTGCGTAATCCTGATGGTACTTTTACCAAAGATGGTCGTGGTGTACACACATTCTTGATTGGTGAAAAAGGCGGTGGTGTTTGGTCAATGATTGATAAAGACGTTGTTAGTATTTCAGCTAAAAATATCTCTGACCCGTGGGCGTGATGGAAGATCCATCCAATATCTTTCAAAGTAAACTTTCATCTCAAGCTGAAGTATGCGCCCGTAAAACTCTTGAATGGTTGCAAAAAGACCTTCAAGGCGAACGCAAGCTTCAGCCAGATGAGGTTTATTGGCTTTCCTATGCTGCCCATACTTTGCTAAATATCAGAGATAGTTATGGCAAAAAGTGAAGCCAGTGATTATGTTCTTCCTTTGTACAAAGACAGGGCAATCAAGCATTTGATTAAATTGGCTGGCGGCAAAGAAAAAGTTAAAACTCTAGACTCTGAGCAACTCAAAGCAATGAAAGTTGCTAGAGACAAGATTGCTCAAGATATGCAATTTAATACTTTGAAATGGTTTAGGCCGTTTAAGTATCAACAGAAATTCTTTGACATGGGTGCTAAGTATTCCCGCAGGGGAATGATTGCCGCCAATCGTGCAGGTAAAACAATTGCATCTACCTATGAGACTGCTTACCATTTAACAGGTAGATATCCTAAAGATTGGAAAGGCGTAAGATGGGACAAGCCCATCATTGCCATGTGTTCAGGTGAATCTTGGGAACAGGTTGCTAAGACTTTACAATCTAAGTTATTGGGTTGTGACGATATTAAGCAAAGTTACAAGCTTGGCACGGGTTCTATTCCAAGGGAGGCCATTGATGACAAGTCAATCCGAACAGATGGAGCTAACGTCTTGGCCATTGAGATTTGGCATGAGTCTGGAGGAAAGTCTAAACTTTACTTCTCCAACTACACTCAGCAAGTCAGGCATTTGCAGGGTTTTGAGTTGGACCTCGTGGTTCTTGATGAGCAGCCACCAGATGAGACTTTCTCAGAACTCGTTGTTCGTACAGCGTCCCGCAACGGGCAGGTTATCTGTTCTTTCACTCCACTTAAAGGTCTATCGGGACTTGTCAGAAAGTTCTGGGACAACATTGACGGCTACTGCCACATCAGGGTTACTTGGGACGATATCCCTTACGAAAACGAATGGGGAGAATCCTTTTTCCCTAAAAAAGAACGAGAACAATTAGCCCGAGACTTTATGCCTTGGGAGCGGGACTGCCGTATAAAGGGGATTCCTTTGGTTGGCAAAGGCGTGGTATTCCCATTGCTTGAATGGCCAACCTATAAATCTGAAGATGTTGACCTCAGAGTTAATGAAAAACTAGAACGTCTAATTAGCTTTGACTTGGGAATTAAGAATGACCCTACTGTAATTTCTTTCTTTTTTAGGAATCCTGTAGAAGAAATCATTTATCTCCACAAGCAAATTACCATTCCCAGTGGAGAAACCCCTGATGAATATGTCCATTATTTGCTAGACAGGGAAACACGGGATGTGCCTATTGCCTTGCCGCATGATGCGGGGTTGGCGGGTAGATATACGCTTACAGAACAATCTGTTAGGGAAGTCTTTGAAGATTCCTATGGACTAAACTGTATTTCTGGTGCTATATTAAACCCACCTAACGATCAAGGCAAAGTAACTAACCACAAAGCCTATGGAATCAATATAATGCGGATGGGCATGGAGCGTAAAACTTTAATGATTAACGAGTCATGCAAGGCATTTCTTGATGAGGCTAGAAATTACGCTATTGACGATGCGGGTAAGTTTTCTGATCCTGACGATCACATTGACTCTGCCCGTATTGGCATATTAGCTTTGATTCAAGGCCATGGAGAATCCGTAGTGAGTAGGGCAAATAACTTTGCTTTTAGGCGAATTGATGTGCCTGAAGGTAAAGTCCAAAGGATATAAGTATGCTAGATAAACAAAATGTTATCGTAGAAAACCTTGCAAGTTCATCTGGCAATCGTGGACTTACCGAACAAGTATGCCATGAAGTGTATGTAAAAATGGTTGATTACTTGAGACTTACACAGTCCAAGAATACATACAATCGTTTTACTGATTACCATTATCTGAATATTCCTGTATCAAATTCTACGGAACCTATCCGTGGTATTGACTACATTCAGCCGATTGTTGCGCCTGGCATTGATTACGCTACTGCCGTTATCACCAAGTGCCTTATGCCTAACGGCAAAATCAACTTTGAGTTTGAACGATTTAGTGAAGCAGATGGCGACCAAGCCCGTCAAGCCACTGAAATGGTCAAATATATGCTCAACAGTAAGAATGATTCTTATCAAGTCATTCGAGATTGGGCACAAGATTCATTGCTGCACAAAAACGGCATTGTGATGGTTTCTCCTGTGAGAAATCCTATTACGCAATATAAAGAAGTTGAAGGAACTCGTGATCAATTGCGTGTATTTGAAACTTTGGCAGGTGACAAAGGGTTAACTGCCAAACGTCAAAATATGCGTAAGATTGACGTAGATCTACAGGGAGCAATGCAAGAAGCTATGGCTCCTGATGAGTCTGAAGCTATGCAAGAACCTACGGGTGATGAGCTTCAAGAAGCTTTACGCAATAACACTATTTATCGTGCCAAATACAAGCTAACTGGCTACGAGACAAGCATTCGAGTTAAACACGTTGCCCAACATTACTTTGTTTGCAACCCAACTATCTCTACCATTCAAGACCAAGACTTCGTGGGTTTTTATGACCCAATGACTATCCATGAATGTAAGACTCAATTTCCATTTGTGGACTTGGAGTTGTTGGCTGACCATGCGGCTTATGGTCCTGCCGGAGCTTACCAAGCGGGTGCTTTGGAGAACGACTTAGCCCTTCACGCCCGTGACTCTACCCCAGTGCCAGGTCAAGGCGTTATTGCCTCCCAAGGCGCAGACCGCTATAGCCGAGTCATTATGTTGACTACTGCATGGATTCGCAGGGACATTGATGGTGATGGTGAAGAAGAGATTGTGGAATGTTGCTTCTCAGGCTCATACATCTTGTATGCCAAGGAAGTGGACTTTATTCCTTTGGCCAATATGTGCCCCAAACCCATTACAGGTAACTTCTTTGGTTACTCTTTAGGTGAGCGTTTAGTTCCTCTCCAAGAGTATGCAACGGCAATTCGTAGGGCAGAAATGTCCTTTGCCATGCAGTCCTCTACTCCTAGAATTGGTGTTAATCCTGAATTCTTGGATGCCGAAGAAATTCAGCGTGGCGTAAGTGCCATGTTTATCTTGGATCGTAAATTTGATCCTACCAAGCACATCTTTGAATTCCAACCTATGCAGGGTAACTTGGCATATGTAGAATCAGCCATGAACCGATTTGAGTCGGACAAAATGGCCATGATTGGCATGACTAGCCCTAGCGATACCCTGAATCCTGAAGTAATGAAAGACGGAAACTCAGGATTTAAGCTCCAGTTGGCCATGGGTCCCAATCAGTTAATCCAAGATGAAATGGTTAAAAACTGCGCCATTGGCTTGCGGGATGTTATTTACATCACTTGGAAGACTTTGGTTCAGTATTCTGATGACTTTAACATTCAGCAATTGGCGGCTACTTGTTTAAAAGGCCAAGAGTTCTTGGATGCTAAGTCTATTGAGAACTTTGAGTTTATTGACCGCAAGATGATCAATATTGACTTGGCTTTGGGATTCCTTTCAGAGGAAAACCGCCTTACCCGCCAACAAATGATTCTTCAGGCTCAACAACAGTTTGCCCAAGCAATGATGATGATCCCCCAAGAAGTTCCTGAAATGTTTATCAAGGTTCGTAGACCTTTTGAAGATACTTTACGGGTTTTGGGTGTTAAGGATGTGGACGCTTATTTGCCGACCATGGAAGAAGCCGTTAAAATTATGCAAGCTCAAGCGGCCAAGGGTCCTTCTGCTGAACAACAAGAAACTGCATCTAAAGTTGAACTGAACAAAGCAAAAGTTCAAGAAAGTGGATCAGTTACTGCTTTGAATATCAGAAAAGCACAAGATATTGATACAGATGATATGTTTGAAGCTTTGGCAGCTAAGAAGGGTAAGCTTAGTGCCGTACAAGTAGATTAAGGAATGTAATGAAAAGCTTGGTATTGAATATCCGTGATTATTTTAATCGCAGGACAAAAGTTATAGATAGTCATAAGGAGGCCAATGTAAATCGTAAGGCTCTAGTTATAGAAAATGGAGAGTGCGCTAAAAGGCTCTTGCGGAATGATGATTTTGCGTTGTTATTTAACCTTTACAGGTTTTACTTGCTAGAAATGTTAGAAGAAAGCAAGGACGATGTGAATCGAATTGATAATGCACAGCGTGTTGCTGGAGTCCGAGACTTCATTGAGTTTATTGAACGAACTGAATATCTCGGTAAGGTAGCCAACAAAAATGTTGAAACTTTAACGAAATAAGGTAATATATGTCAGACGTAATCGCTAATGCGACCGCCACTGAGCAAACTGGTGTGAATCCGGTAGATGCTATTGCAGGGATGATTGCCGCCAACAGGCGTAACACTCCCCCAAGCGAAGCAGTTACACCACCAGCGGGACAAGAGGAAGCGCAAGCTAAATCCCCCGAGGCGACTCCTGAAGAGGGGCTCGAACCTGAAGATGGTATTGATGGGGCTACAGAAACTGTAGATTCTGAGGAAACGGATGAGGCCACCGATGGTGTAACCGAACCAATTAACTTCTTAGAGTTTGCGGAGCAGAATCCTGACATGATGTGGAGAATTCCCAACAAGGAAGCCGAAGGCGGTTTTGTTGAGATTCCTGTATCAAGGGCGGCTGCTATTCTTGGTCAAGGAAGTGCTATCCATGAGAATGCTCGTAAGCTTAAAGCCGAAAAAGCAGATTTTGAAGAATACGAAAGTAAGCGCAGGTCTGAATTAGATGGTTTGCAGATAGGGTTGGAATTGACAATGGTTCCGCAGTTGCAACAAGCGGCTGATGAACTGGTAAAAATCCAACAATATAACCAGCAATGGAAGCAAATCTACGACAACGCTCTTGATGAGATTAGACGAAGTGAAGCTGAAGCCGCAATGCGTCAGAACAACGAGCTAATACAGGAAAAGTCACAATTCATTCAAGCGAATCGACCGAAAGTTCAACAGTTTTTTGATCACCGAAGTGAGGTTGTAAGGCAACAGCTTGAACAAGCTCGACAAAGCTTCAGTGATAAAGAATTGGCGAATAAGGCAACATTTTCTGAATTACGGGAAAAGTTGTCTAAGGATTGGAAAGGTGCAAGTGGATCTTTCGTTCCTGGTGTCCAAAACATTGATTTGGTATCCAGTGATGAGTATCTATTAGGGCTTGTTCGGGATGGTATGAAATTCCGAGAAGGTCCTAAAGTGAAGAATGCGGGAGGTTCATTGGCTGCGGCTAGTAAACCAATGGCAAGAGGCAAAACAGCACCTGAAGATAAGACAGTCGAACTTCAAAGGAAAGCGCAAAGCGGTGATAAGGGTGCGGCTCGTGACCTTTTAGCAACCATGCTTGCCGCTAATAAGCGGAGGCGTTAATTCAGGAGTTTTATTATGGCAACGATTACATCTACCTCTTTAGGTAATGGTAATGGCGCATACGCAACCGACATCGTGGTTAAAGACCTCGATATGACTGTTTCTAACTATGTTAAAGATCGTACACCGATCACTAACATGGCTATGAGCAAAAAACGCAAGATCAATTCGACTTTGCACATTTGGCCTAACGACTATTTCCGCACTCCCGTGCTGAACGCTAAGTTAGAAGGTGCTGCCGTTGATTCAACTGCTGCCGCTTCTAACACACGTTCTAACTTGGGCAACTACACACAGATCTTTACGACTGTGATTGGTGCTACAGGTACTGCTCGTGCCGTGGAACAAGCTGGTGGCGATCCACAAGCATATCAAGAAGTCAAGCAATTGACTGAGATCATGTTTGACGTTGAGTTGCAAATGCTCCGTGCCGATGGTGCTTCTATCAAGTACTCTGGCCAAGCCGCTACTCAAGGTGCATCACCCAACAATGGCCGTAGATTTGGTTCTTTGTACTCTTTTGCTGGTACACGTTCAGGTAACCCAACTTCTGGTACTTCTGTACTGAATTTGGCCGCATCTGATGGTACTGACACAACTACAGCCACTTCTACCAACGTGCCTTTCAATGGTGTGTTGAGCAACTCTGGTTTGGGTTATTTCAGCTTCTCTTCTGGTCAAACACTGCAAGCTTTCAGCCCCGTGCTGTACAAGCAATTGGTGACTGTTGCTGAACAACGCTTCAATGCCAAGATTACCAACATGGTAGTCCCAACATCGCTGCGTACATCCATCTCTGACAACATTCCTCAGAGCCGTTCTATCAATCGTTTTAACCCTGCTGACAAGGGCGACACAATTGGTACATACGAAGGTGACTTCAACTACACCTACCAGATCGATGACTCATGGGTCATGGATCAAACTGGTGCAGACAACACTTCCATCTTGTTCCTGAATCCTGACGTTGTTCAGTGGGGTTCTTTGCGTGAACTTGGTCCTAACAACGAAGTGTTCTCTAATGCTGATGCCTCTTTGGATCAGTACATCATGGAAGGCACATTGATTGTGCGTAATCCCGCTGGTGTTGCTGTGTTGGCAGGTATGACAACAGGCGCAGTGGTTACTACCGCTCGTTCTTCTACACAAGTACAGCGTTACTTGGCCTAACCCTAGGGTTTCTGAAGGGAATCTTATGGTTCCCTTTGGAAAATCATGGAGCATGGCATGGAATTGAATCTCAACAACGAAGAAGCAAAGGTAAACGAGGATTACTACATTGGTGGTGTTCTTTCCGGAGGCTTAGAGGGTGCGTTGATTAAAAACGACAAGATGTTCAACGAGGTTAAATCGGGAACTTGGTCGCAGACATTTAGCACACCCAATATGAACTACAAAGTTGGGGCTATTGATGGCGAGCGTTATGTTCAATATGAGCAAAAGAACGTGGAATCTGTCAAACAGTATTGCAAAGAGCGCAGAGAGTTTTACAAGATGATTGGCACAACGGATAACCCGTTATTTGCTGGAACTTTTGAAGCTATGAACCTGCCTAAGTGCTTTGCCCATGAAATAAGTGGTAAGTGGTTTAATAACCGCCCTTGGGATTTGATTAAACAAGACAAAAAGGACAAAATCCTTTTTTATGCAATTGTGAACCAGTTTTACAGTGATTTTGTTTGCCACCCTAGCGGAAAAATTCCACTACCTTATAATCCTATTGTTCCGACAAAGTAAGGACTTTTTATGGCTCTTTTTATCCAATCTGGCAACGCTCTTGTTAGCCGAGTAGCACAATGGGTAGGAGCCATCCCAACTACAACAGGTTTAAACGCCTCATCATTTAACTCTTCTACTAATGTAATCACAACATCTGCATCGGCAGATGGAATTATTTTGGTTGGTGATTTTATTGGCACAAGCGTTTTAAAGTCTTACACAACTGTTTTAGCTGTTTCTGGAACTTCTGTCACAGTAAGCGATACTGAAAGCATTTGGGCAAATACTACATATCCTGTAGCTATTCTTAAATTGCCTACGCAATCCACATCAGAAATTATGTCGTGTATTCAGTTATGTGAACTGAAAATGAGAACTATTGAGATTCCTGCATTGCGTTCAAACCCTTATGGCGATACACCCGCAGTTTTGTTGACTGATTCTCAAGGAATGGCTGATATTCCTGCGGATATGAACAAACCAATTTTGTTTTTTCAAGAAACGCCTAATAGTTCTGTAGAGCCAGGCACTCCTGCCGCCTCTATGGGTCCTTGGATTATTTATGACCGAGTAGGTGACCGAGAAATTATTCGTAGACGCATGATTGACCAATTGTATGTACGCCCATTTGGTGTACCAAGAGTGATACGGGCTTCATTTTCTGAAGTTGGTCAAAAGTATGTGTTTACGCCCAACCCTGGTGAAAACGTCAACATTAAAGCTTACTATCAAAAAACATTTCCATTTTTGTTTGGACCAACAGGCGACACTTTAGAGCCAATTGTGCAAAACAATGCTGCTTTGGCTTCATTCCCTGAAGGTTATATGTACGGCACATTGTGGGCTTACTACGATAAGAATAAAAACAACGAAGAAGCTCAAAAATGGAATGCTAGATACGAAGATGCGTATGGTTTAATTGAGGATCAAAATTTCAAAGGCAAATGGCTTGGTGGTGATCAACATTTGACATCCGAATTCCAACCTCGTAACTACCGCTATTCGTTCAAGTAAGGAAAAATTATGGCTACAAGTATTTACGGAAGTTCCGAATCAGTTGGTTTATACGGCAACACTGTTAATTTTGGTGGAACGTATTTTGAATGGTTTATTTTTCAACAATCGGCAACTGCGCCAGCTACGCCAACAGGAGGTTCTTGGAACTTTGCTACTAATGTAGGAACGCCTCCTACAGGTTGGTCATCTACACCGCCTACTAATCCGACAAATGTGGTTTGGGCATCTATTTCGCTTGTTAATTCACGCTCTTCAGCAACATTAACTTGGACTGCACCTGCATCTTGGGTTGCGCTTGGCATACAGGGACCCACGGGTCCCACAGGAGCCACAGGAGCCGCATCAACAGTGGCAGGTCCCACTGGAGCAATTGGTCCTACAGGAGCCAGCATAACGGGCCCTACGGGTCCCACGGGAGCAGCATCAAGTGTTGCAGGTCCCACAGGTAGCGTAGGACCCACAGGTGCAAGCATAACGGGACCTACGGGACCTACTGGAGCCGCAAGTACAGTAGCAGGGCCTACGGGTGCGGTTGGAGCCACAGGACCCACGGGAGCGGCTTCTACTGTAGCGGGACCTACGGGTCCTACAGGTGCAGTTTCTACAACGCCAGGTCCTACTGGTCCCACAGGTGCATCTGGCTCTGGTTCTGGAACAGTTACTTCAGTAGCTTTATCTGCCCCATCTATTTTTACAGTAAGTGGAAGCCCTATTACTGCAAGTGGCACATTGGCTTTGACATACAGTGGCACGGCATTGCCTGTTCTTAATGGCGGTACAGGTGTTACGGCATCTAGCGGTGCTAGTTCTGTAATGTTGCGTGATGCAAATCAAAATACATTAATCAATTCAATAACAGAAGGATTTGTTAATGTAGCGGCAGCAGGGACAACAACAGTATTAACTGCGACATCTGCTCCTAATTATTGTGTTACAGGTTCTGGTGGTCAAACTTACCAACTTCCTAGTGCAACAACGCTGACTGCGGGAACAAATTACTTTTTTAACAATAATCAAACTAGCGGAACTATTGTTGTTCAAAACAATTCTGGAACTACGATTGCAACTATTCAATCGGGTGGGTATGTAGAGGTTTTGTTACTGGTAGCTACTCCTGCGGCAGGTACATGGGACGTTCACAATTACGCACCTTCTAACGTATCTTGGTCGACCAATACATTTGATTATGCGGGATCTATAACTTCTGCCACATGGAATGGTACAACTGTTGCTGTAAATCGTGGCGGTACAGGAACAACAACTTCAACTGGTACGGGCTCTGTGGTTTTGTCTACAAGTCCTACCCTTGTTACTCCTGCCCTTGGTACACCTAGCGCATTGGTAGGCACAAACATTACTGGAACTGCAACGGCATTTACAGCAAGTAATGTTACAACAAATGCTAATTTGACGGGTGCTGTTACTTCAGTTGGAAACGCTACATCTCTTGGTTCATTTAGTTCTGCAAATCTTTTAGGTGCATTGACAGATGAAACTGGTACTGGATCGGCTGTATTTGCTACCTCACCTACTTTAGTAACTCCTATATTAGGAACACCTACAAGCGGCACTCTGACAAATGCAACTGGTTTGCCAATTTCAACAGGTGTTTCAGGTTTAGGTACTGGTGTTGCAACATTCTTGGCAACTCCTAGTTCAGCCAATTTAGCAACTGCCGTAACTGATGAAACAGGATCAGGTTTATTGGTGTTTAACAACACACCATCCCTGACAAACCCAACAGTAACCAACTACGTTGAAACTCCGTACTCTGCTAATAGTTCAACTGCAATCACCATTGCCTTGACCAACGGCACAGTTCAAATTATTACCTTAACGGGTAATGCGACCATTACAATGCCAACTGCGGTAAGTGGTAAGTCTTTTATTATGTTCTTACGCCAAGATGCAACGGGTTCACGCACAGTCACTTGGTCAACCGTTAATTGGGCGAGTGCTACTGCGCCAACAATTACATCTACGGCAAGCAAGCAAGACATTTATTCTTTCTTTAGCGATGGTACATCTTGGTATGGCGTAACTGTTGGTCAAAACTTTACCCAATAAGGACTGACAATGTTTAGTGCATCCACCAAATCAGGTAGAAATTCAGGCGCAACCGTAGATGCCCAGTTCAACTATGTCACTATGCTTTTGCATGGAGATGGAACTAATGGCGCACAGAACAATACGTTCTTAGACAGCAGTACAAACGCATTCAGCATTACCCGCAACGGCAATACAACCCAAGGTTCTTTCTCGCCTTATGGGTCTAATTGGTCTAATTACTTTAATGGTGCGCCAAGTGCTTTAAGTTTGCCAGTAAATGCGGGTACAAGTTTAACTGGTGATTTTACTATTGAATGCTGGATATTTCAAACAGCAACAGCACCAATATATGATGGCGGTATATTTTCAAGAGGTGCGGCTAGTTCAGCCGCAGGTTATGTTTTTGGTATAAAAACAGGTAATTATTTAACATTTTATTTAAATTATGCTGGATATGATGTAACAAGTTCAGCAACTATTTCATTAAATACTTGGACTCATGTAGCAGTTTCAAGAACAGGAACATCTCTCAAATTATTTATCAATGGTGTAAATGATGGTTCAGTAACTACATCTGCAACCCCGACAATGGGTGGTTCAGATGTAACTTATATTGGTTGCACATCTTATAGTTTAATATCACAGAGAGCATTTACTGGTAATATTTCTAACCTTAGAGTTGTTAAAGGTACTGGTCTTTATTCATCTAATTTTATTCCAAGCACAACACCTTTAACTGCAATTAGCGGAACAGAACTTTTAACTTGTCAATCAAATAGATTTTTAGATAATTCTAGTAATGCTTTAACTGTTTCAGTAGCAACAGGCTCACCAAGCGTTCAACGCTTCAACCCATTTGGTACTTCTACCGCCTACTCCACAAGCGTGATTGGTGGGTCAGGGTACTTTGATGGTAGTGGTGATTATTTAACTGCAACATTAACGGGTCAAACTTTTGGAACAGGAAACTTTACTGCTGAAGGTTGGTTTTATCAAACTGCCAATGTAAGTTACAACACCTTAATGGCTCAAAGGGCTACTGCCAATTCTGCAACTGGTTGGATAGTAGGTTCAGATAGTGGTGGTAGCGTTTATGCTTACAGTAATGGTTTTCTTATTGGGCCAATTGGTACGGCAATAAAAAATCAATGGAATCATATTGCGTTTGTTAGGTCATCAGGAACAATGACACTTTATTTAAATGGTGTCTCTTTAGGTACAAGTGCAACTTCTAAAACATTTAGCGATACCTTTGCAGGGATTGGAGGCGATGGTACTGATGTTTATGTTTTAAGTGGATATGCTTCAAATGTAAGATATGTAGTTGGAACGGCAGTTTATACAACCACATTTACCCCGCCAACTGCGCCATTAACTGCAATTAGCGGAACATCGTTGCTAACAAATTTCACCAATGGCGCAATCTTTGACAACGCCATGATGAACAACTTAGAAACTGTGGGTAACGCACAGATTTCTACAAGCGTGGTGAAGTATGGAACAGGGTCTTTGTACTTTGATGGGACTGGAGATTGTTTAACAACGCCATCAAGCGTTAATTTAAACTTTGGTACAGGTAATTTTACAATTGAAATGTGGGTTTATGCAACAACTATTCCTGCATATTCAAGTGCCGCATTTTTATTAGATGCTCGTACAAATGCAAGCTGGAATGTTTTTTTAGCCTCAAGTACTTTGTATTTTTCAAATTCTTCCGGCACAGAAACTTCTGGTGGGACTGTTTCTACTAACGCTTGGTATCACATTGCAATTTGTCGTGCATCTGGCACTACTAAAGGTTTTGTAAATGGCGTTCAGGCTTTTACTTTTTCAGATAGTGGTTCATATGTAGGCGCTCCAATTTTGACAATTGGCGCAAGATATACAAACACCCTTGGATTAAATGGTTACATAGACGATTTACGCATAACAAATGGTTACGCCCGATACACCACAACATTCACACCGCCAACTGCGGCATTCCCCAACACAGGCCCCGTTTAAGGAACTATCATGCAAGTAGCAATTTTGACAACACCTATTACAGTTGGCGATTATCGTGAACTGTTTGCCAATACATCATTTAACGCCAATGGCCCAACTGATGAATTCTTGACTGCCAACAATGCCAAGAAGGTCAATGCCTTTAAAGCGCATGACAAACTGACTCAGAAGTTAGTTTCATGTGCTGCTTATGACGATGGTGCATTTGTGTCTGTAGTTCAAGTGGCTGACATGAGTGCTGAAGAAATCCAAGCAGCCAAGGACTCTGCAATGGCACAATTAAGAGCCACACGCAATGCTTTGTTAACAGCTTGTGATTGGACACAAATTCCTGACTGCACCATTTCAAAGAAAACTGAATGGGCAACATATCGTCAGACATTGCGTGATTTCCCTGCAACTGTTTTTGATGCACGAGTAAATGTTGAATGGCCTAACAATCCTGATTGGGTTGAAATAAAAATTTAATTTTATAAATTGGAATAGCAATGAAAATAGCCATTTACGCCATATCAAAGAACGAAGAACAATTTGTTCAGCGATTTTGTGATTCAGCCAAAGATGCAGACCTTATCTTGATTGCAGATACAGGATCTACTGACAAAACAGTTGAATACGCTTTGGAATGTGGTGCAAAAGTCTATGATATTTGTATTAGTCCTTGGCGGTTTGATAAAGCTCGGGATGCTGCCCTTGCCATGATTCCCCGTGATTATGATGTTTGTATTTCACTAGACCTTGATGAAGTTATGGAAGAAGGTTGGCGGGAAGAAATTGAGCGTGTTTGGACTGCTGAAACAACTCGTTTGAGATACAAATTTGATTGGGGTTCAGGAATTTCGTTCTTTTACGAAAAAATCCATAGCCGCCATGGATATCATTGGCATCATCCTGTCCATGAATATCCACGTTGTGATGGTCGTATTACAGAAGTCTACGCCCACACGGATATGCTTTTGGTAAGCCACCATCCTGACAATACCAAATCCCGTGGCCAATATATGCCACTACTTGAGTTGGCGGTAAAAGAAGACCCACATTGCCCTAGAAACGCTTTTTACCACGCACGGGAACTAACCTTTTATTCTCGGTGGCAAGAGGCTATAGAGGCTTTAAACAAGTATCTAGCCATGCCTGAAGCTATTTGGCCTAATGAAAGATGCTATGCCATGCGGTTATTGGGTAAATCCCATGAAGAATTAGGCATGATACATGAAGGTTTGAAATGGTATAGGTTGGCTTGTGCTGAAGCTCCCAATACCCGTGAGCCATGGTGCGAATTGGCGACTGCAACTTACAGATTAAGTATGTGGCCAGAAAGCTATGGAGCGGCTTTATCAGCTTTAAATATTACTGATAAACAAGCCGTTTACACAATGGATCCGTCTGTATGGACTGAAAAACCATACGATTATGCAAGCATTGCCGCTTGGAGGCTTGGGTTAAAAGATCAGGCTATCGAATTCTGTAAGAAAGCTTTAGAATTCAACCCTACAGACACCCGTCTATTGACTAATCTTTCGCAGATGGAAGAAGTGACATGAGCGATTATTCCCGCCTCCGTACCCCATTTACATCAATGAGTTTTACTCCTGATGTGCCTAGTAATGCATTAGGTCCTACAGAGTACAACAGCGGGAAAAACATAGAAGCAGATGTGCGTTCCATTAAGAAAATCTATGGTGAAATTGCCATTGCTTCTACTATTACTGATATGCCCATCTTCATGGAGGGTGGGTTTCGCTCAGAAACATCTTGGGTATATATAGTAGCAACCCGTAATTCATCTAGCCAAGGTAAATGGTTTATGATTACCGCTACGGGTATATCCAACATAACGCCAGGCGTGGGGGCTAATCCTTCTGCCTACATTTCAGGCTACACAGAAGATGTAAACATCACCACTGCTTGGGTTGGAAATGTCTTTTTTATCAATGACACTGTCCAAAACCCAATGTATTTCTTGCCAACAAGCAATGAAATCACAGTCTATTCTGATGCCGCATGGAATTATGATGTTGGCGTAACGTCCACACGGGCGGGATTTGTCCGTAATTTCTGTTCACCCAATGTGGGAAACATCCTTATTTCAGGCAATTTGACCAAAGTTATTGGCGGCACGACTTATAACTACCCCACAACTGTCAGATGGTCGCAAGCTTTTGCCAATCAAGGCTATCCCGCAACGTGGGAGCCAACTCTGTCTAACGTGGCCAACGAGCAAGAAGTTCCTGTTCGTGGTCCTTTGATTGACGGGTTCTTCCTTGGTGGTAACTTTTATGTGTGTTCCTATTGGGATACAGTAGTTTTCTCACCAATCTCTTACCAAAATACTACTGCACCAATATTTGGTGTACGTTTGCTGAATCAAGGTCGTGGATTGTTTAACAATAACTGTTGGACAAATACGGATGCCAATGTTTACGGCATAGATGCCCGTGATATTTGGGTGTTTAATGGTTCAGAATTCTCATCTTTGGGCAACCAAAAGGTTAAAGACTACTTCTTTGCCAACCTAAATCCTACCTATGCGGGTCGGATGTTTATGGTTAACAACACCCAAAAGTATCAGATTGAGATTTATTACCCTGATCTAACCTCTTCAGGATGGTGCAATAAAATGCTATCTTGGAGATATGACCTACAGGTATGGAATGCTCCTAAAGACATCCAAAACGCTTGTATGGGCACTGAGGGACCTAGATGGATAGACTCATCACCCGATTACTTTAATTTAGCTTCTAGAGCCGTTGTATACGCCCGTGGAGGCGTTTCTAGTTCTAAGTTGATAGAGACATCTGTTGGAAACTCATTTGTGGGTTCTGCCATTGATTCTCAGTTTGAGCGTACCAACATTGCTTTGCAAACTGCCAATGGTCCTGTGCCTTATTCTTCTAAAGTTTACATCCATAGAGTTTTGCCTGAAATAGCGGGTACTGGCGCAATCAATATTACTGTAGGTGGAGCTAATTCCACAGCTCAAGCTACTGTTTATGGTGAGACAGGTGTAACCACAATCGATACTGATACACCTTGGGTTCCTACTCAACAGAATACTTTTCGTACTGTGGCACTGAAATTTGGCTCAAACGATGCCACTGATACATGGAAAGTAAGCGCATTGAATCTGCAAGCAACTGTGACTGAGGATGCTTTCTAATGCCATTCGCACTAACCACTAATCCATCTCAATCTGAGATCTCAGAAGCCATTAATTATTTATTGGCTAACTTTGGTCCCAACTTGTCTGCCGATCCTAGTAATGGTCAGATCAGTGGTCCATCAGGTGTGGTTATTGCTTATTTGTATCAATATATTGCTGTTAAATATGCCGATAGTTTTGATGGTACTTTGAATTTTAGTAACAGTCCAACAGGCCGTTTGTACTATGGTTTGAGAAACACAAACAGTTCTGTAGAGTCAACCAATCCTGCTGATTACATTTGGTTTTTAGCTGCGGGTGGATTTGGATCTACTAAATTTCTGTTTTATCAAACAAATGGTGGTCGGCAAATTAATTTCTTTGTTGGCACTGCCGCACCTAACTCAACTTATTTACAAGAATCAGGTTCTTCAATTGATCTAGATGTGGTGACAACCACTACGGCATATAACACTGCCGCACCATCTATTTACATTTGGACATCTTCTTCTACACCACCAACACGCCCTAGCACCACATCGACTTATACATGGGCTACAGGAGTTTACACGGCTCCTAGTGGGTGGACAATTGCACCTATTACAAACACCACGCCTGGTTATTATTTGTGGGCTATTACGATTCCTTTGATTGTCAATGCAAATACAGTTACTTCTGTTTTGGATTGGACTAATACTTCTTATCCAATTTATGCTTTTTCATCTAATGGTGCAACAGGTAGTATCGGTGGAAATGGTATCAGTGCATTAACAGCGTATTTACAACAAAATCAAGCATCTGCGGCTCCTGCTACGCCATCAAATACAACAGGCCCTACGGCTCCTAGCGGATGGTCATTAACTGCCCCTGCAACAATAACTGTAGGCAATGTTTTGTATTACACCTTTGGTCAATACAATTCTTCTAGTGCAACAATTAGTGGTATTCCTGCCGGACAAACCCAATGGGGCGCACCTACTGCCGCCTCAATATTTCAAGACATTATGTCTGATAACTGGGTTAGTGGCGGTGGTTCTGTTCCTCCTAGCTATGGAGTACCTGCAAGTTACAGTACTACTGGTTATTACATTAGCCGTTCTACAGGTAATTGTTATTTTAATAATGGCATTTTTAGAGGTAACATTACAGGTGCTTCAGGTACTTTTACAGGCACTGTTCAATCAGGATCTACAGGTAACAGGGTAGTTTTAAATGAGTCTTCATCTTCATATTTGAAAGTGTATGATTCAAGTGGTAATAGTATTTACAGTCTTATTGGTGTATCAGGTTTGTATGCCAATTCATCAATGAATGGCGCATCTGCTATTGCCGCATTTACGGCTACCAATGCTTCTGGATATAACGGAACTGCAATTACTGGTAATAATCTTGGTGCGGGTCATGGTGTACTTGGTATAGCTACCGATACTGGCACAACTCGAAATGGTGTTTTAGGTTTAAGTTCGGGTACAGGTTCAAGTGCTGCGGCTGTTTTTGGAAGCAATAGTGGTAGTTATGGTGTGTATTCTTTTGGTCAATTTGGAGTAAGTAATAGCACTCTTGTTACCAATTTAAATGCTCAATATTTAAATGGAAATTTGGCTAGTGCATTTGTAACTAGTACTGCGGGTGACGCTTATGCCGCTAACAGATTAAATGGCTCTGCGGGTACAAACGTATTAAGATTTGTACAAGGTACTGTTACTGGTGCATCTATTGCAACATTTAATGCTGCCGCAAAGCCTGGCAGTGCCTCAACCAATGTGTGGATGCAAATCACCATTGATGGCACAACCCTTTACATACCCGTTTGGACATAATTATGCCAAGACAAATAGATATTCCCGCCCAAGTTGTTTATGAAGACATCCGTACTATTGAGGAAGTGCCAAGCATTTCTGTCAATGTAATGGTGGGTAAAACTGACTCAACAGGTGAGTTTATTGTTCCTCAACAGTACAACTTGTACATGATTGATGGTGCAAATTACACAGAATTAAATGGACCACCCACTTCATGGGCTCCTGATAAGCCAACAGGTACTTACCGAAATCAAGACTTGTGGCACTTTATTGATATATTGAGGAGTGAATAATGGGTGGTTTTACAGCACAATTGCAGTCTCCTCAGTCCTCTGCCCCTGCGGGTAAGGGTGCGGGAATGTCTGCCATGCAAATGGGTCAAAACCCTATTCAGACTCCTCCTGCGGAGCAAATGATGAAAATGCAGGAACTTCAAATGGAGCAACCTAATTTTCCTCAAGGTAACCAAATGCCCCAAGACAACATGGGACCGCCTTTGGGTGGAATGATGGGTGGTAAGGTAACTATGCCAAATCAAGGTGGACAACCTCAATTAGGTATGCCTAATGCCTATTCAAATACAGTCAGTCCATGGGATAATTCAATTAATCAGCCAAAACAAAGTTCTGGCAAAGGAAAAGGAGCTTAATATGGGCGGTGGAAAAAGTAGCGGTTCTTCGGCTCCTGTAGTCACGGACGAACAAAAAGCCGCAATTAGGGCACAAACGGATTTTTTAACGGGAACGGCTTTACCTGCTTATCAACAAACAATATCCGGTGCAAAAGATGTTTATGGGCAAGTTAACCCATATGCCACTAAGGCGGCCCAAAACACTTATGAAAATGCCGCAGGTGTAAGCAATGCTCAACAGACTATTGGTGGTGAATTAACTCAAGGTGGTCGTTTATTAGGTCAAGCAGGTGGTGCAGGCACAAAAGGAATGGCCGACCGATTAAATACTGTTGGTGATTATTTAACTTCTCAGGGTATGCAAGGTTTGCAACAATTGTTTACTCCTGAATACAAAAAAGAGCAAATTCAAGCTTCTTTGCAACCCGCCCGTGAAGCTATCCGTGAACAACTAGGCAGTCAAAATGCCATGTATGGAGCCGCAGGTGGCTTGGGTTCTTCCCGCATGGCTTTGGCTGACAAAAACTTAAGTCAACTTGGCCAACAACGTTTGCAATCTGCTGCCGCTCAAACTTCTGCCGCAGTAGAAGGTCAACGTCAACAAGCCGCTAATACATTGCTTGGTACTGGCGTTCAAGGTTTGACTACGGCAGGTGGCTTGTATGGAAACTTGTTAACTTCAGGTCTTGGTGCGGGTGCAACAGGCGCAAATATATTAGGTCAATCGGTTGATACAAGTGGTAAAGCAATTACTGCGGCCCAATCTCCAATGGATTTATATAACAAATATGCTTCTGTTGTTTACGGAACTCCGCAAGCTTCTACCACGCCTAATTTTGCTGGTACACAAGGAGCCAATACATCAAGCAAAGGCTTCCGTATTTAAGGAAATATCATGGCAACAGAAAAAACAGCACTTGGATCTGAATTTGCAAGTTGGACGGCATTGCCTCAAGGTCCTCTTGGTGAAGCTTTGTCTGCTGCTAAAAACGTGGCTATTGGATATGGCATTCAAGAATCAGGATTGCAAAAATTTCTAAATGATTTTTTTGGTAAAAAGAATGATTTGCCTGATGACTACACTCCATCTGCTGGCGTAATGCCAACTCCTGATTATGGAATGCAAGCACCAATACAAGAAGCCGTTAAACCGCCTTCTATGTCATATGGAATTCAACCTCCATCAATGACAGCACCTATGCCTAAAGCATATAACCCTTTTGGCTTGCCCAATACAATGACATCAATGAATTCTTCAATGCCACAGCCTGTTAATGATGAACTAATCAGAGCAGCTTGGAACTTGAAAACACCTTATTAATTGGAGATTAAGATGCCTGTAGAAGCCGTAAATCCTAATGCTCCGGTAGCTCAACAGGACGTTGCTCCTGCACCACCTGCGCCTCCTGCTACGCCTGACGAAAAATATGAAACAGCCGTTGCTAATCGTGATTCAAGCGCATTAGTAAATTTAGCTAAAGAAACTGTTGGCACTCCTTTGTCTCAGATTTCTTTGTTTTCTGCCAACAACATTAATTCAAAACTACAAGAATTTGATTCTTTAACTAGCAAGATTGCTGCCGCAGGTGGAGCAGGTACGCCTGAAGGTCGTATGGCTGTTGCTGACACTTGGAAAACAGTTAAAGACAATCCTCAATGGGGTGATGCTTTATTGCGTTATGTGTTGGGCGACAAGCAAGGTGCTGCCAAAATGATTACAGGTGGTGATGTAACTACCCGAATTACTTTTGACAAACAAGGCAAACAAATTAAAGAACAAGTTAATGCTTTGGGTGAAAAAGTAGATGTTATTGATTTGGAAACAGGCAAACCAATTGGCATGGCTGACTATGCTAAACGTGGTGGCGGCCTTCCTGCATGGGAAAACACATTAGGCAATTTGTTAGAGAAAGAAAATCTTAAAACTAATATTGTCAAGCTTAATGAAAACGTAGAAAGAAACAATGCATGGAGTGCTAAGACTTCCGCATTGACTCCCAAGTACACTGAACTTGGTGATATTTTTACAAGTCTTAAAAACAAAGACATTTCTGCTGAAGCATTGGCTAAAGTATTTCAATTTGCCAATCAATCAATGGGAGCAACCGCTGCTCAAAGCAATAATAAAAGCCTTTTAAATCAATTCCAAAAAGGTGTTGGTTTTAGAGAAGGTGAGCAAGTTAGTAAATCAGTTGCTAGTCAATTTGGTTTACCTGCTGGTACTTGGAGTTTTAATGGTAAAGGTGGAGTTACCAATGAAAAAGGTGAAACAAAAAGTTTTAGTGACTTAGAACAAGCTCAAAACACTAACAATGTTAGTCAAGAAAACACTAAAAACTTTAACCAAACTCAAGCTGATTTATTAAAGTTTTTAAAGACTTCTAAATTAAATGATGCTGATCAAACTCAATTGTTAAGAGCATTGGAGTTGTCTAGAGATATTGGCCGTGAACAACTTGAACTTGTTAACAAACATGGAACTCCAACATTCTTAACTCTTCCTTCTGCTTTTAATTTGGAAGATCAATATTCAAGAGGTCGTGTTCAATCTTTGCAAGGCGCATCTAATGCTGAAGTCATGGATGCGTTTACTAAGTTTTATAACAAGGCAATTCAGAACTACGGGCCTGGTCAAGCACCGAAGCCAAATGAAATTGAAACTGCTTTTTCAAACAGTGAAGAATATAAAAATATTCAGGCTAAATTTTTAGGCATGACAAAAGAGATTTTGTCTGAACCTCGTAAATTTGAATCAAGTGCAACGCCTGAAAAACCCGTAGCACCAAAACCTAAGACTGCTGTTGCACCAAGACCTGCATCTTCTGGGTCATCTGCTCCTGCGGCTCTTGATCTAAACACATTAATTCCGATTAAAAGGAAAGAAAAATGAGCGATCTAGATACTCAAATTGAAAACGCTATTCGTAAGGGCGCAAAGATTAAAGATATTGCTGCTCATTTAGATCAATCTGAAGATCCTTCACATAAAGCATGGGCAAACAATTACTTTCAACGGCCATCTATTGAGGCGGCTACACCTAAAAATGAAGGTCCTAGTGAAGAATTTGGTAAAAAAACTGATGCATTTGCTGCTGAAGAAAGAGCTAAACAAGAAGAAAAGAAGAAAAGCAAAGAAGTTACTGTTGATATAGCGGGTCAAAGCTTTGCTGTTCCTGAATGGCTACAACTGCCAGGTGCTGCCGCTTTGGGTGGTGCTGCCGCAGTTGGTACAGGCATGGCGGCAAGAAAGTTATTTGGTGGCAGTGAGCCTCCACCACCCCCACCATCAAGTGCGGGTCCTGCAATTTCCATGTCTGAAGCACAAAATCAAATTGACAATTTAAGACTTCAGCGTGAGCAAATGAAGACGCAACAAGCTCAAGTTAAGCATGAAGCTTTCTTGGCTAAAAACCAATTGTCTGATGTAGAAAAAGCATTTGGTCGAAAAGCAAAAGATCCTTCTGAATTGCGTTTAATGGAGACAGCAGTTAAACAACAAACAGGTATTGCTCCAACTGCTCCTGCACCTATTCCATTTGAACTTGATGAATATTCAAAATCTGGAATGGTTACAGGGCAACAACCAAAAGCTCCTGTTGCACCTTCTCCTGTAGATTTTAATCGTCCAAATCCTTACATGGTTGAGACACCGCCTGTAGCTATTGACACAGCACCTGCACAAGCTAAATCACCATTGCCACCACCTCCACAACAAGCCGTTGCGGCTCCTGTAACTCCTGCCGCACCTCCTATATCAGCAGGTAGTCCTACAGGTGCTGTGGTCGCTACTTCGGCTACACCTGAAGGTATTACTACTGCCACGCAAGCAATGGAAAAAGCTAAAGAAGCAGTTGCTCCTACGCCTAAAGCTAAAGCTAGTATTTTTAGTGCTGCCGAAAAGAAAACTATTCCTGGTGCTGAACGACAGTTACTTGGTACTTTTGGCTATGGCTCCAACCCTGAACGTGCCCAAGCTATTTTGAATGGCGTTAAAGGTGGATTACCTGAAAACACACCATTGGCTTTTGATGTCAATGAAAAAGGCATGAGCAAAGGCGGTATGCCAAATAAATCCCATGTTTTGTCTACAACTAATAGGTTGATGGGCACAAACATGAGTGCAGATGACTTTAAGAATTTTAGATATACAGACGAAAACTTAAACAAGATGCATACTTCTTTGCAAGAAGAAATGGCTAAAGCTAAAACTCCTGCACAGATTGCTAAAGCTCAACAAGGTTTTGCTGACCTAGCAATGATGGCTCGTACTGCGGGTAATGCTTTGGGTGCTTTGGCTTTGTTTGAAGCGTACAAGCATGGCAAGAAAACAGGTGATTGGTCAGATCTTGGTTTAGGCGTTACAGGCCAAATTATTGGTAATATAGCCCCTCGCATGGCTGCACCATTTGCATTGATGACACCAACAACTATGGGTTCAGGTACATTAGATTCTCCTGAATCTAAAGCTTTGTTTGACAGGGTTTATACAAAACAAGTTGGCGCTGGCCGTGGTGTCGCTCCCCCATCTTCTTACATGAGGTAAATATGTCTGAAGTTACTCACGAACAAATCTACAACAGATTGATTGAAGTCGAAACTAAGGTAGATAACATAGACAAGAACACAAAAGGTCTTGTAGACGCTATAAACGCCCTTGATGGAGCTTTTAAAGTATTAGGTTGGATTGCTTCCGCTGCCAAGCCTATTCTATGGGTGGCTGGTTTAATCATGGCGGCGGGTGCTGTATGGCAAACTTGGATTAAAAAATGAATGATTGGGCTGTGGCACTTATTGCTACGGCCTTAATCATATTGTTTGTGGTGTTTGGTAGCTACATGATTCTTTGGGCGTATCCGTGAGATGGCTAATATGCATTGTATTAATCCTTTCTCTTCACTCTACAGGACAAGACCTATGTAGTGTGCGTGAGTTTTATGGAATAGCTTATACAGTTCACAATCCTTCTGAACGTCATCAACAAATGTCTATATGGCTTACAAACCATCAGAAGTTATGCAAAAGTACCGACTTTGTTGTCATTTGGAATAATCTAAGTGAATGGGCGGGTGCGGCTGATGGTGCAGAGTTAAGACATAAAGTGGTTCAAGGATACAAGAACGCACTTGAGAGGGAAAAGAAATGATTGATACCATTAAATTGTTCCCGACTGTTCAGCCATCAGGGTATCCGGACAGGCATGATCTTGCTCAAGCAAAGCTAGAAAAACAGCATGAAATGAACAAGGCAAACGAGTTAGCCAAGCAGAAACAAACTCAGTTACAAGATATAGCATTTGAGATTTATACTAAAAAAGTAGTTCAAGAGCGACTCCGTATGGAGATATTTACTAACCGCAAACTAGATATATTGGTATAAATATGGTCACTAAAAAAACACCTGCAAAAGTAGCACCTGTTAAAAGAAGTGTTGCAAAGCCAAAACCTACAATTGCTTTGCCAAGTTCTAAAATTCAAACCAAAAAAGATGACAGCACCCTTGGTAAAGTCATAGGCTTGATTGAGTGGGTCGATAACCCCTTTAAGTTGTTTACAGTTATTTTGTTATCGTTTTTAGCGTTTGCCGGATACTTTGCTTGGGATTCTAGGCAGGTCATCCTTCATGCTATTACCACTCAGGACAAAATGCCTCAGTTGGCCAAACAAGAAAACTTAATTGCTCCCGCTCGTAGTTTGCTTAAAGATCTAGATGGCATAGTTCTTTTGATTCACAAAGCAAATTTATCAACAAATAGTCGTACAACTATATTGGCTTTAAATGCTGATGGCTCACGAGAAAAATCCATTGAAGGCTCTATTACCTCATTGTTTAATGCAAGCGCAGATAGGAACAGCGCAATGGTTGCCATGCTGAATGGTGAGATTTTATGTGAGGAATTTAACCCATCTTCTAAAGTTGGTGAGTGGGGTGTTAAACAGGGTGTAAAGTTCATGTGCAGAGGTTCTATCCCTCCCGATATGGGTAAGTTTGCGGGATATGTGGCCATTGGATTTAAAAACAAACCCGAGGATATTGCGGCTTTAAAAACCCGCATTAACTTAGCAGCAACTGATATGTCAGAGGATTAAAAATGTTAACTTTACTTTCAACCTTAATATCTTTTTTAATGGGTGGCGTACCCAAATTTTTAGAATTCTTTCAAGATCGTGCTGACAAGCAACATGAACTTCAATTGGCTCAAATGCAAATTGAGCGTGAACTGCAATTGCGTAAAGCGGGGCTTGAGGCTCAAGAAAGAGTTGAGCATATTCGTTCTGAACAATTGCAAAATGAGGCAACATCAAATGCTAATCTTGCAGTGATTGGAGCGCAGCAAGCAGAAATGCAAGCCATCTATGCACACGATAGTTCTTTAAATGAAGGAACAAGCCAATGGATGAAGAATCTAAGAGCAAGTGTCCGTCCTGTTATTACCTACGGCTTTTTCTTTCTGTTGGTCTTTGTGGATATTGGGGGTTTTTGGTATGGCTACTATATGAGCGTACCTTTCAATGACCTACTTGAAATGCTATGGGACTCTGACACACAAGCTTTGTTTGCCTCCATCATTGCTTTCCACTTTGGTGGTCGGGCGTTTGGCAAATGAATGTTTCAGACAAATGTCTAAAAGCTCTTGAACATCACGAGGGCGTGAGATATCGGCCATATCAAGATGTGGTGTCGCTTTGGACAATTGGAATTGGCCATTTAATGTATCCTGAACAAGCTAGGATGATTAATCGTCACAAGGCCAAGGAAGGTCAAGCCGGACCTTATAGAGAGGATTATCAGCTTAGACCACAGGACAATAAAGTATTTACTAAGGATGAAGTTTATGGACTTCTTAGAAGTGATTTGGCAGGTTTTGAGAGGGGAGTACTTAGGTTATGCCCAGTACCCCTTACGCAAGGTATGTTTGATGGCTTGTGCAGCTTTGCTTTTAATCTCGGCTTGGGTGGATTGCAACGTAGTAGCTTGCGTCAAAAACTACTACGAGGCGATAAAGAGGGTGCGGCAGACGGATTTCTTGCTTACACAATGGCGGGAGGCAAGGTCTACAAAGGTCTAGTTAATAGACGTAAAGATGAACGTGCCATGTTCTTAAGTTAATTATCTAAGAATGGATCACCAAAGCTAGACATTATTCCAGTTTTGGTATTAAGGTAGTCACTGCCAATCTTAGTTATCAATGTGCCTTCATTGTCAATGTAGTTATCACCAACCTTATTAAACACATCACCATTTTCGTTGATCAACATATTGCCTGTTTTGTTGTAAACATTTCCTGAGAATAGATCTATTAGAAATCTCATATGATTCTCCATACAGTCATGTTACGGCCATTGGGACCTTTTACACGAGATCCTGAATCCTCAATCAAACCCTTTTCTACCAAAGTAGAACGCCTAGCTCTATAAGTTGATTTGTGGGTTTCAAAATACTCATTCATTTGATCGTCTGTGAATCCTTTTGTGCCACGCATAGCGGCATATTCATAGACTGCTGCCTCAATATTTGGCAGGGCGAGCAAGATGCTTTTGGCGGCTTCTACTGAAGTGTCTTTAGCATCTCTACGGAACATTTTAAATAAACTAATCATTACTTTCTCCTTAAAAAAATTAGGTGGGGGTACTCGCTGCGTCTATGTTCGTCCGGCAGAATTACCGCATAGCATCCGCTTTCCCCCCGATTACTCAAATTTTGTTCTCATCAATGCGATGATCGCCACACCAGTCATTTGGATAAACAACTGGATAACCATTCATCGTAGGTGCATGACGGCGGCAACGACCAACAATTTTGTGGCCCTCTGTAACAACGGGCTCGTTAGTAAACTTTGGTACAAACCAAATGCAAGTTGAGCACTGCATACCTGAACTGCGGTTTACCCAAGGGTCTTTTTGTTTATCCATTTTGATTCCTTAAAATTCAGCTTTCAATTCTTTGTGTCTTTGTTTGTGACAGGCTTGGCAAAGCCACATGACAACAAGAGGATGGTCGTAATCCTCGTGATGAGCGACTGTTTTGGCTTCATTACATCTGACGCAAGGCATCCTAACCAAAAGTCCGTTTCGTATTGCCCTGGCGACACTGGAATGTGCCACAACCCTACGGGAATCTTCTGCTCTCCAAGCTCGGTTAACCTCGACATTCGCTTTGATGCGCTTTGGGATTTTTGCCCTCTCCCTGTCGTAGGCTCGAACTTTTTCAAGATTCTTATTCCTGTGGGATGCGACATCATTTTTATTGCACTCCTTGCATTTGTTTACATGACCATCAAGCATTTTTGGATGTTTGTAAAAATCTTCTAATGACTTGGTGGTTTTGCATTTAAAGCATTCCTTAAAACGAATCATGTTGCACTCCTTTGCTGGTGGCAGTACAACCATTATAGACCCGTTTTAATTAAAAGGGATGTCGTTTTCCATGTCATCAAATCCATTTCCACCTTTGCGGGTGGGAGCATTGCTTTGACGGGCGGGTTTCTCGCCATCATAAGGTTCCTTGGCATTGATCCAACCATCCCAATAATTTCCTACGGGGAGGGCATCAATCTTAAATGAAATGTTACCTTCATCATCAATCCGAACCATGCCACACTTTATAAAGCGTTTTTTGGTTTCGCCTGATTTTGGATCTTTGTATTCGCCAATGGTGGCAATTGCGTCTAAGCGTTTCATGTACTTTCCTTCATTTTTTCTTTGTATGCCTTGATGGCAGACCTTACCTTACTGTCTGGCTTGAGAGTATCCCAAACCCTGATGCGAACTTCGTTATCCGTAATGGATTCCCATTCGCCATACATACCAGGCTCATCACCTGCTTCGTATCTCTCTTTGATGGCAGCAACCACCGCATCAATAATGCCTGTATCTGATTCGGGCAAATCTTCACCACTGTATATGTACATCCCGAGTCCATGCAGTGCAAGAGCTTTTG
>Ga0304730_1000260_pt1 | contig 46402 bp, 37 predicted proteins | sample M_130628_MF_Meta_FD_190474 | JGI IMG/M metagenome (GOLD analysis project Ga0304730, IMG submission 190474) | Freshwater microbial communities from Lake Montjoie, Canada to study carbon cycling - M_130628_MF_MetaG (v2) (version 2) | ecosystem: Environmental > Aquatic > Freshwater > Lake | place...
ATATTGGCGAATAAGACCAGCCTAGACCAAGTCCCTTGGCCACACTATGGTTGTTTTTTGTTGAAATTGGCTTATTTCAGTTTGAATGGCCTTTTGTATTTCAATACCCTTGGCTGCACGATACATTTCGTCCTTATAATACAGTTTAAAATGATTCGCTAATAAATCGGGTTGTTTAAAATCAAAATATTCTCCCGCCTCGGCCATTTCGGTAGCAATAAAATTGGCAGCTGCTTGATCATGGTGCATTAAAAATGGAATCTGATAGCGCATGGTATAGGTCAAAAATTGAAAGCGATGACTATTCATACCACTAAAAATAGTGAGGTAGGCTGCAGCAATCCATTCTAATTGAAATTTGGATACAGCTACCAATTCCACAGCAGCTCTATATTTATATCCCAACAAAATAGATGCAGCTTTTTCTTTCTCTGCTTCCGTGTCCATCACAAAAACGAGGGACATGGTACTGAGCTGCCATTTTTTAAACACAGAAAAGGCTTTTACAATAGCTAAAATATCTTGGCTATCTACAAATGCAAGCAGGTATTGGTTTCCATCTGTCAATGCGCTTCTAACAGGAGCCAATTGAGACCATTCAAAACTAGGCAAGGGTGCTTTTTCAAGGTATAATCTTTCTACTCCAAGTCTGTTTTGTGCATGCCATTCATCCAATGCAAACACTTTTTTTGCCTTTTGCATTGTTTGGTTAAAACGTTTTTTTTCAAGCCAAGATTGAACCCAGTTTAAGTGCCCAGTTAGATGCGGTATTGTCATTGGAATAAAATAAGAAGGCAGTTGCTTAGCCCATATAGCCACTGGACCAAAATGAATCAATGCAGATGCGCTACTATCAGCAATCAATGTGGCTGTCGCATCAGGATGTATCCATTCAACCGCTATATTTTCAGAAGGTTTTGGCAAGGCTGAAACAAGGTAGATCCTATGCTGGATGTCTATACTATGCGCAGATTCGGTAGTAATCATCCCTATTAAATCTAATAGTATGGGCTCCAAAATAGGAAGATTGGGAACATAGAGATCATCTAGCTGTATAAAAATGCGCATAAGCAAAATTAATACATACTTAACAATTTATCCACCAATCATTTGCAGTGGTTAGTTGAGCTTAATAGTACCCTACCTTTGGATTATGGCAGAACCGCTACAGCAATTGGATTTATTTGGTATGGAGGCTACAACTCCAGTGCATATTACTGCGCCCAAACAAGCCAAAAGCATCAAGCAAAAAAAAGCATTGCCACATTACCGTAAGCCTTTTTACCAGCATGAATCCCTTGCAACAGAAGTAGCCGTTTCAAATTTGAATGAGCCTGCTACATCTATTCTTATAGCACCTGAAGATGCAGATTTACCATCTGTTTCAAGAACGCCCATGTCTTATGTCAACAAAAATATCTTGCACAAAAGAGGTAGAATGGCATTTGCAGATATGGATCAAGCGATTGGCAAAATCAATGTGCCTGATACGAGCACCTTGGCTAAAAAATTATATTACCCTATTGGAGAAATCGCAGGATGGTTTAACGTAAACACTTCCTTGATTCGATATTGGGAAAAAGAGTTTAAACAACTACAGCCTAGAAAAACAAGAAAAGGGGATCGTTTATTCCGCGCACAGGATATTGAATTTCTAAAGCAAATCTATTATTTGCTGAGAGAAAAAAAATATTCTATTGATGGGGCAAAAACTTATTTGAAAAATAATAAAGAAAAAGCCAACAAAGATCTTTCCTTGTTGAATAACCTTAAAGATATCAGAAACTTTTTAATGTCTTTGAAGGCGAGTCTTTAATTAGTGCTGCTACTTCTACATTTTTTATTGCCCGTTTTCTGAAAATTGAATTTGATGTACATTCGCATATTCAACGGTAGCAATATTGATACGTTCTTTAACCATTTGAAAATCATCGAAATCCATATTCATTTTCACTAAACATTCTATATGCAATGCATGGTATTGTTTACCAGATAAGGATACGAAAACTAGATGACTACTCAATTCGTTTTCAGACTTTAAAAATGCACGCATATGGTTTGCAAAATCAGTCAATGCTTTTGCGGAAGTTGTGACGCTCAGCTGAATTTCCATTTCGATATAACGTTCTGTCCTGAGTGATATATTGTCCACGATAGAATCGACCATTTGTTTATTAGGTACAGTGATATAGGTTTTTTCTTGTGTACGAATGCGCGTACTTCTTAACCCAATTTTTTCGATCGTACCAGTAAAGCCACTTACTTTAACCAAATCTCCAATGGTGAAGGGCTTATCAAAAAAGATGATAAAAGAGGCAATGATATTTTCTAGACTTTCTCTAGTTGACAACGCAATTGCAGCGCCTACAATACTTAAGCTTGTTACAAGATTGCCAATATTTTCGTTAAATACATACCTCAGTATCAATAAAACACCAATGATATAGATGATCACCTTAAAGAAATCTTTGAAAAATAAAATGAGTTGGTCGTCAGATAGATCTTTTGTTAACCTTGCTTTATTCTCTAAAATGATTGCTATAAATTCTAATGTTCTTAGGGTTACTCTGATAAAGAGTACAATGAACACCAATTTAACCCCTGAATCTAAAAACTGCTGTAAACTCAACTTAAATAGATTAAGATCCCATGCTTCAGGAAACTTTAATTCATAGATCGCAATGATGGCCACCAGAAATAAAAAGAACTGTTCGATAGGGACGATTAAACGATGCACATGGTTTTTTCTTAAATCGGAATGATTCTTCTTGTCTACCCAAGTATAAATCATACTTGCAAATAAACGAGAAATAAACCGCTTAATTAGGAGCGTTACAATTAAAATAGCCGCTACCAAGAAATAGCTACGTATAGAATTGCTCAATATGATTTGATCGATATTCATTGCTTATGCCTCCCAGGTTAATAATTGTAAATCTGTACCATCAAAAACAGCATAGGTATTTAAACGTATCCAATCCCCCAAATTTATGTAACGACTTTTTTCATTGATTTTAAAATCAATTGCATAGTGACGATGACCGAAAATGAAAAAATCTACTGCCATTGTTTTGGCTTTTTCTTTGGTATACAGTATCAACCATTCTTTGTCTTCTCCTAAAAAAACTTCATCTGCATTGCCTGTTTTTGCTCGACTTTTTCGGCTAAAATAATTGGCTAATTGTATGCCTGCATCTGGATGTAGCCATCTAAATAACCATTGACAAATAGGATTCGTAAATATTTTCTTTAAACGCTTGTATCCCTTGTCACCAGGGCCCAACCCGTCACCATGACCAATCAAAAACTGCTTATTGTGGATAGTAAATTGTTGCGGCTCAAAATACAATTTTGCATTCAATTCTTTTGATAAGTAGTCTTGCATCCATAAGTCATGGTTTCCAGTAAAAATATGCAACTGAATCCCCTCGTCCGCTATTTGCGCAAGAGTCCCTAAAATTCTAACAAATCCTTTTGGAACCACTGTTTTGTATTCAAACCAAAAATCAAAAATATCCCCAACAATAAAAATAACACCAGCATCCTTACGTGCATCTTGTAAAAAACGAACCAAACGATCCTCTCTTTTTCTACTTTCTACTTCATTAGGCGCACCTAAATGAAAATCGGAAAGAAAATAAACTTTTTTGCTTGTTGCTATTTCCATGGAGGTTGTTTAAATTAAAATTACAACTCTAATGGGTTATCGATTAAAAAACAATAGACTTCCCTAGGTCCATGCACACCAACTACCAAGGTCTTTTCAATATCGGCTGTTCTGCTAGGTCCAGTTGCAAAACTAATCATAGAAGGGAACCCTTCTAGGTTGTCTTTGAATTTAACTAAGCTATCTGTCATATCATATACCAGTTGGTCGGCATAGGCTATGCAAATATGAATAGGCGCATACACACTTGCAGTTCTTCCGCTTGACGCTTTACTGCTTAAGACGATGGTACCTGTTCTAGCCACCAAATGTGTACACAATGTAATGGCTGCATCACAATCCGCTAAGTCACCTGTTGTTACAGGATCAAATTGAAAAGGACGTAATGTAGACAACCAATCAGTTTCTTTTGAATATATTTTATTCCAACCCTTCGCAATAATCAATGCATTCAATTGTGCTATCAATTCTTGCTCGTCGGCACAGTACACAAATTTGCCCAAGAGTTCAGTGAACTTTTGAGCAAATTCAATTGCCATTTCTTTTTCAGTTGGGATAAAAGTAGGCGTGTCAGCTACCTGATCTGGAAAAGGAACAGGCACTGGATCTTTCAATGCCTGTTTTATCTTTTGTAATATTTTTTGTCTTGCGCCTTGCGATTCCATTTATAACTTATTCGTTATTATCTGTTGCATCTGCTGCATGAATAGTTGCGTTTGCATTTTCAATCACATCATCAGACTTATCTGCAGGGGTTTCAATGGTTGTTTCATTTGGTGCAAACTGATTGTCTGCATCTGCAGTGACTGTTGTTTCTTCAAGGATTTTCTTTTCCTCAAATGGACGATCCCCAATCAATTCCTCTACATCAGACTTATGTAATACCTCTCTTGTTAACAATGCTTGAGCCACTTTCTCTACTTGTTCTTTTTTAGATTGTAATAAATCTAAAGTTCTATGGTATGCGGCATCAATCATCTTGCGCACTTCTTCATCAATGATTTTTCCAGTCTCTTCGCTGAATGGTTTTTGGAAAGTGTTTTCTTGTGATGGATCATAAAAACTAACATTACCAATTTTTTCGTTCATACCATAAGTGGTCACCATCGAGTAAGCCATCTTGGTAATTTGTTGTAAATCGTTAGAAGCACCGGTAGAAATACGGCCAAAGAAAATTTGTTCAGCAGCACGTCCACCCAATGTCATACACATTTGATCGGTTAATTGCTCAATGGTATATAAGTATTGTTCCTTAGGCGTGTATTGCGCATAACCTAATGCAGCAGTACCTCTTGGCACAATCGTTACTTTTAATAAAGGATACGCATGCTCTAAGAACCAGCCGCATATCGCATGACCTGCTTCGTGGTAAGCAATCACTTCTTTTTCTTCTTTAGATATAATCTTATTCTTTTTCTCTAATCCTCCAATGACTCTATCAATAGCGTCTTGAAAATCTTTCATTTCTACCCCTGTCTTTCCTTTACGTGCGGCAATCAATGCAGCTTCGTTACACACATTTGCAATATCTGCACCAGCGAATCCTGGAGTTTGTTCTGCTAATTTATGAACGTCTAAACTCTCAGACACTTTAATTGGACCTAAGTGCACTTTAAATATTTCTTCACGACCTTTTACATCTGGACGATCAATTGAAATCTGACGATCAAAACGTCCTGGTCTTAATAAAGCCGAATCCAATACATCTGGTCGATTGGTCGCAGCCAGGATAATGATTCCAGTGTCTCCACCAAATCCGTCCATCTCTACTAGCAATTGGTTCAATGTATTCTCGCGCTCGTCGTTACTCATCATGGCGTTCTTGCCACGTGCACGACCAATCGCATCAATCTCATCAATGAATATAATACATGGCGCTTTTTCACGCGCTTGCTTAAATAAATCACGTACACGGCTTGCACCAACACCCACAAACATCTCCACAAAATCGGAACCACTTAAGCTAAAGAAAGGCACTTGTGCTTCTCCAGCCATCGCTTTTGCCAACAATGTTTTACCTGTACCTGGAGGACCTATTAACAATGCACCTTTTGGAATCTTACCTCCAAGAGCTGTGTATTTTTTTGGTTGTTTTAAGAAGTCCACAATCTCCATCACTTCTTCTTTTGCTTCTTCTAATCCAGCAACATCTGCAAAAGTAATATTCACTTTTGTGCCACCTTTTTCAAATAAGGTTGCTTTTGATTTACCTACATTAAAAATGCCACCAGGGCCACCGCTGCCACCTGCGCCACCACCCATTTTGCGCATCATGACCATCCAAATCACGACAATGATTAACATGGTAAATATGGTATTGGCGATTGGACCAAACCACTCACCTTCTTTAATCGTATTCTGTGGTACTTCTTGAATGCCTTTTTGCTCATAGAACTTTTGTAAACGCTCATTGAAACTATTCCAATCGGTTACACTAAATTCAAACAATGGTACCCCTTTTACTTTTGCTTTATCTAATTTCTTCTTAAACTTTTGCACGTAGTAGTCCTTCTGAATGCTATCTACTTTAATGTAAACTCGAACGATTTCTTTGTTTTGAACAAGGTCAATACGTTCCACATCACCACGCATCAACATCACTTGCTTGAACTCTTGTTCAGTGGTGGTAGTTAATTCGGGTGCCATTTGAAAAAATCGAGCTGAGAAAAGGGACAATGCAATCAGTCCATATATCCAATAGATATTGAACTTAGGCATTTTTGGCCCATCTCCCAAAGGCGAATTTTTCTTTTTATTATTTTTTGACTCTGACATAGTATTGTTGCTGTTACTGCTTTTTTATATAAACAAGTAGAAATGAATTTTGTTGACCTAGGCTCAATTAATCTTCGTGTGTTTTCATTTCTGCGTCACTCCATAATTCTTCTAATTTATAAAAACCACGGGCTTCTGGGTGCATCACATGCACCACTACATTGATATAATCAATGAGTAGCCACTGTCCACCTTGCTTACCCTCTGTTTTATAGGGAAGATCGTCGCACTTATGCTTGACTTCATAGTCAATGTAATCGGCAATGGCTTTTAACTGTGTGGTGTTACTTGCTTCACAAATGATGAAGAAATCTGCTGCTGCCTCATGTACTTTTTTGAGGTCAAGGCTAATTACATTTTCACCTTTTTTATCCAAAATAGCTTGTATAATGGTTTTGAAAATTTTAGAGCTACGAGTGAGCTTGGTAACCGTGTTTTTTTTACGGTCATTTAAAGAAGAAAGATGTTCCAATGCGCTTATTTTTAATGTGTTAAATCCTGTTTCTAAACTAACTTTACAAAAATAGCAATTCTTTGTCACCTGCCACACCAAATATCCTATTAGGCGCACCGTTGATCGAACTGTCTACCATAGATAGTACCAATATCTATGCCATGGACCAAATCAAGCAGGGATTGGCCAAGTCTGGCAGTTGTTTTAGGGCAGATTACCAGACCCAAGGGAAAGGACAACATGGACGTGTTTGGGAGAGTTCCAAGGGGCAAAACATCCTTTGTAGCTATATATTGGAGTTAGAAAAGCTGGATGGACTCAAAAAATGGACGCCTACTGACCAAATTGGGTTTTCAGCAGCCATTGCACAAGGGGTCCGGGCCTTTTTTGCTGCTTTTGCAGGGGATGAAACAAAAATCAAAAAGCCAAATGACATCTATTTTCGTGACAGAAAGGCAGGGGGCATACTCATAGAAAACTTGGTTAGAGGAAAGGAATGGACCTGGACGGTGATTGGGATTGGGATGAATATCAACCAAAGTTCATTTTCATCAGCAGCAGTGAATAGGATATCCTCAAATCCTATTTCTTTGCAAGAGATCACCAATAAAAGTTGGGATCTAAAACAAATGCAACAGCATTTAAGTGAAGCATTATCAAATGCAATTCAAGATTGGTTGATAAAGGGCGACGAAAAAACAATAGAAGCATTGAATGCTTTATGTATCGAAATAAAATAAATGATTATAAAATTAAAGTAATGAGTATAAAATTTACAGAACATTCTAAAGGCGGTGGTTGCGGTTGTAAAATTTCACCCGCTATACTTTCTGAAATATTAGCCGCGCATAATGTAGGTGCTAAGACCAATGTTGAAAATTTATTAGTGGGAAACGATAGTAGAGATGATGCGGCAGTGTATCAGCTGGACGAAAAAACAGCGATGATTAGTACAACCGATTTTTTTATGCCCATTGTAGATGATGCTTTTACTTTTGGACAAATTGCTGCGGCGAATGCGATTAGTGATGTGTATGCCATGGGAGGCAAACCTATTTTTGCATTGGCTGTATTGGGCTGGCCCTTAGCCACACTGCCTGCTAGTGAAGCTGCAAAAGTAATGGAAGGTGCGCGCAAAACATGTACCGAAGCAGGTATTGTCATTGCAGGTGGACATAGCATTGATAGTCAAGATCCTATTTTTGGATTAGTGGTAAATGGTTTAGTGGAGATAGAAAATTTAAAAAGAAATGATACCGCTCAAGAAGGCGATGTATTGATATTAACCAAACCATTGGGTGTGGGCATTATGGCGACTGCACAAAAAAGAGCCGTGCTTACAGAAGAAGATTTAAGTTTTTTAGTAAAACAACTCACCACGATTAATAAAGCAGGTGAAGCATTAGGAAAAATAAAAGCCGTGCATGCGATGACCGATGTAACTGGTTTTGGTTTACTTGGACATTTAACAGAGATGATGGAAGGCAGCAATTTATCTGCGTCTATTCACTATGATCAGCTACCTATTATCCCAGCTGTTAGAAAGTATATCGCTCAAAAAACAATACCAGGAGCGACAGCTCGCAATTGGAGCTCAATTAGTGCTGGCGTGGTTTTGGGCCCTGGAGTAGATGAAGTAGAAGCAAAATTATTATTACCCGATCCGCAGACCAATGGAGGCTTATTAATTGCAGTAGCCCCAAGTGCAATAAAAGAAGTACAAACAATTTTACAAGAAATGGGTATAGACTATACTGCAACTATTGGGGAATGCACGGCTGCAAAAGAAAAAAGAATTTATATCGATTAAGCTTGAAATGAAGTCAATATAAAAAAATAGGGAAAAGCAATCTAAGTAATCAAATAAAAATATAGGCATATACTTACTTGAACTATTTATTCAAAAATCAAATGTCCTTTATTTTTGATTTGTTCTGGGGTGAGTTCAGCAACCAATTGAACCCCTTTGATATTTCTTATGGTGTATAAAATATCTTTTACTTTTTCATCTTCAATCCATTCACCACGGATCCACCAAATAAAATCCATGTGTTTTAATTCAGGTAATAAATACTCGCCGTCAAATTGATTGTGGTATACAAAATGGCCAATGGTGGTATTAGGTTCATAGCCCTCATACATCGAAAAATAATAGGTTCTATTTTTTCTTTTCAATGCAATTTCATGGTTAGGATTGAACCTGAATTCAAAGCCCATATACTGATTGAGTAAAATACAAAACTGGTAATTTTTAATAGGCGCAGTGATGCCCAAGATTCGAGAGCCCTCGAAATCCTGTTCATTGATTTCTTCTTGATTTAAAATAATTTTTGCACTCACAATAATTAAAATATCAGTTAAATAAATTGATGTTTAAAATGTAATCGTTACTTTAATTTCTTCTGACCCTCTTTTATAAATTAAAAAAGTGCTATCCCCTTTTTTAAACTTAGACAAAGTTGTCATATAGCTCATCACATCTATAAATTTGTAGTCACCCATTTGCAATAAAACATCACCCGCTTTTAGGCCTAATTTTTCCCCTAATTTACCAGCAGAAGCACCCTCAATCCTAAGACCAGTGCCAGTATAAGCGTAATCAGGCATCACACCTAAACTCACTGTAAACTTAGTACTACGGCCCATTGCAGCTTCACGGGTTTTCAAGAAATCTAACTTCCCATAGGTATTGGTTGTTTGAATGATCCCTTGCACAAAACGTAAGATATCTTTTTGTCCAACATAATTAATCTTGTCCCAATCGTCTGTAGCTTTATGATAATCTGCATGACTGCCTGTAAACATAAATAATACCGGCATGTCTTTTCTGTAAAAACTAGCATGATCACTTGGCCCTGTTCCTGCACTGTCAATGGTATACAATAATGAAGTAGGCGTTTTAGCAATAATTTCGGACCACTTACTAGAAGTGCCATATCCACCTAGGCTCATTTTTTTAGTTGCATCGTACCTGCCTACCATATCCATATTCACCATGTAATTAAAATTGGTTTGAATAGTTGGATGGTCTAACCAATATTTACTTCCAATCAAACCAAGTTCTTCTGCAGAGAAATGAATGAACAAATAATTGTTCTTACCAAAGGCACCGTCGTTACGATTAGAGGCCTTCTTTAAAAACTTAGCCAATTCAATCAAAGCCGCAGTACCACTGGCATTATCGTCGGCGCCATTGCGAACATCATTGTTGATGTCTAATGCATTTTTATCTTGATTATACCCTAAATGATCTAAGTGTGCACCCAATACAACTGTATGTGCTGCTTTATTATCAATATATGCCACTACATTTTTACCAGTTCTAATTTGTGTTTCTAAATTTAAATTTGCTTCAATGTCAAATGTACCTAATGCATCATTAAAGAATTTTTTGAATCCATCTTTGGTGATGTATACCACCGGAATCGCTAAAGCAGCAGCGGTATCAAATTTGTTAAATTGTATATTGTCAACCAAACTTCCACTATTGTATAAAAACAATGCTTTGGCATTTTTTTGATGCATCTCGGAACTAGTTGTCTTCATCCACTCTTGTAAATCAAAATGTGGATTGCTTTGTTGTTCTTCTAGTACTTCTTGTACATCTTTAAACCAAACCTGTCCAGCCTCTTCTAATGCCAGGGTTGACCTTGTCTTTAATTGACCATTCAATCCAGTTGATAGGGTGAAGAAATCGGCGCCAAACTCCATTGGTTGTTGATTGACTTTCAAAAAGGCATTTGTGCCCCATTTTTTTCCTTCATTGATTGGAAAAGCTTGGAGATATCCTTGCGTCCCCATGGATTTTAAACCTGCACTTTCATATTGAGCAATGATATAATCGACTGCCTTTTGCTCGCCCTCACTACCTGCTCGACGCCCTTCTAGCACATCACTCGCTAAATATTGAACGTGCAATTTTAAGTTTTTCATCAGCTGACGATCCCCCTTATTTTGCTTTTGGGCAAGACCGACAATGGATACAAAAAGGAAAAGGAAGGAGCTAATTAGGCGCATAGTATGGTTTGTAGCTCAAAATTAAGCATTGAAGCGTAGTTTAATCAGCAAATTCTTTAAAAACTGTCAAAAGTCATGATTTTGATTTGTTTTCAATTTCTAATTTCGTAAGTAGTCCCTATGCTTAATGGCTAGCTTTGCGACCAATCGTGAAAGCAGGTATACATATCGCCTTAGTGGGTAATCCCAATAGTGGAAAAAGTTCTCTTTTTAATGCCCTAACTGGTTTGCAACAAAAAGTAAGCAATTTCCCTGGGGTAACTGTAGATAAGAAAACAGGGGATCTAAAAATTGGCCTGCATGAAAGTACATTAATTGACTTACCAGGGACTTATAGTTTTTATCCAAAAAGAGAAGATGAATGGGTGGCTTACCGAGTGTTAATGGGGGTGGATGAAGAGGTAAAAACAGATGTGATATTGTTAATTGCAGATGCAAGTAATTTAAAAAGAAACTTGCTTTTTTGTAGTCAAATCATTGATTTAAAAATTCCTGTGGTATTGGCGCTCACTATGAATGACCTTGCACAAAAAAAGGGCATTAAAATTGATATCGCTGGACTACAATCTGATTTAGGTATTCCTGTAGTTGCGGTGGACGCAAGAAAAAATAAAGGCTTAGGTGAATTAAAAAAAGTGTTGGGACAGATCATTGAAACACCTCGCTCCAGAAATCAAGCAAGTTTTATTGACAATAAAAACCTTGCCCCTGCTGCCATTGAAGCATTTAAAAAAACATACCCTACACATAGTGACTATGCTGCTTTGCATTATTTAATGCACCACGAAACTTTTCCTTTAGATCAAGAAATGCAGGAAAATATTGAAAAGATTGAACTTGAAAACGATTTTAACCATACCAAAACACAGGCTCAAGAAATATTACAACGTTATCAGCGCATTCAAGAGCTGATGAAAAAATGGGTGACCGAACCGGATCCAACTGCGAAGAAAAAAAGGACAGATCGATTAGACAATATATTGTTACACCGCGTTGGAGGTTATATCATTTTATTCAGCGTTTTATTTTTATTATTTCAATCTGTGTTCTGGATGGCCTCTTTCCCAATGGATGGTATTGAATGGATTTTTACCCATATCACTACTTATTTAAATACTGTTTTACCTCAAGCATGGTGGCAGGACTTATTGGTGAATGGATTTGTAGCGGGCATTGGTGGGATTGTGATTTTTGTGCCGCAGATTATGATTTTATTTGGACTCATCACTTTGCTAGAAGATACGGGCTATATGGCTAGGATTAGTTTTTTGAGTGATAAGCTCATGCGTAAAGTGGGATTGAATGGCAAGAGTGTAATGCCAATGATTAGTGGTTTTGCATGTGCTGTGCCAGCCATCATGAGTGCTAGAAATATTGAAAATAAAAAAGAGCGCTTACTCACGATATTAGTGACCCCTTTTATGAGTTGTAGTGCAAGATTACCTGTTTACACTATTTTAATTTCTTTGGTGATAGACAATAAAATGTATTTTGGTTTTTTAAGTCTCCAAGGATTGGTGATGATGGCACTTTATTTATTAGGTATTGTGATGGCACTTTTAGCAAGCTTTATCCTTAAATTTTTTATTCAAATTAAAGAGAAGAGTTATTTTATTTTAGAACTACCTGTATACCGGGCACCTCGCTGGGGCAATGTGGGCATGACGATGATACAGAAGGCAAAAATATTTGTAGTGGACGCAGGTAAAGTAATTATGATGATTAGTTTGTTGTTATGGTTTTTGAGTTCTTATGGACCCGATACAAAAATGAAACAACTTGATGCGCAATATGCAATGGCAATTAAAACCAATCCATCCCAAGAAGCACAATTAGAAAAACAATACCATACCGATAAGCTCGCCAATTCTTATGCTGGCATATTGGGTAAAAAAATAGAACCAATTATTAAGCCGTTAGGATATGATTGGAAGATTGGTATTGCACTCATTACTTCCTTTGCTGCAAGGGAGGTATTTGTAGGGACTATGGCTACTTTATATAGTGTAGAGGAGGATAACAACAGTAGCTTAAGAGAAAAATTACGTGCATCTGTTTGGCCTGACGGCAAACCCGTTTATAGTTTAGCCACAGCACTTTCCTTGATGGTATTTTATGTACTTGCGATGCAATGTATGAGTACACTTGCTATTGTGAAAAGAGAAACGGGCACTTGGAAATGGCCTACCATTCAATTCTTTATGATGACAGGCTTGGCTTATGTATTAAGCTGGCTGACTTATGTAATTGCGAAGTAAGGATGCTTTTTTTGGAAATCTACCAACCAGAAATAGCTAAAATCTCGGCCGTATGGTCTTTCGTATCTGGCTTTTCAATAATGTGCTGCACCATGCCAGCTTCGTCAATTAAAAAAGTGGTTCTTGAAGTACCCATATAGGTCTTCCCCATGAACTTTTTCTGACCCCAAAGATTGTATTTGTCTACGATTTTCTTGTCTTCGTCTGCGATTAAAGAGAAAGGAAGCTCGTATTTATCGATGAATTTTACATGGGAAGCCACCGAGTCTACACTGACACCTAAAATAGCGATCCCCTTCTTAATCAATTTCTTATAATTATCACGCAAGTTGCAAGCCTGCGCTGTACAACCTGGAGTATCGTCCTTTGGATAAAAGTATAAAACCAATTTTTGACCTTTAAAATCGGCGATTGAGACCGTTTTTCCGTGTTGATCGGCTCCTTTGAATGCTGGTGCCTTAGCCCCTTCTTTAATAACTGCCATAACATATAGTATTGAGGTGAAGATACGAATTAAAAAGGAGAAAATAGTTTCACTTAAAATGGAGCGAATGCAACCAAAAATTAATAGATTTGCACAATTTATATTTTTGTAGCCATGCCAAGAGATAATACCATCAAATCCATTTTAATTGTAGGTTCTGGACCCATCATTGTTGGACAAGCCTGCGAGTTTGACTATTCCGGATCACAAGCTGCTCGATCATTGAGAGAAGAGGGGATCAAAGTGATTTTGATTAATAGCAATCCAGCTACCATTATGACAGATCCAATGATGGCAGACAAGGTTTATCTATTGCCATTGACCATCGATAGTATAGAGCAAATTTTAAAAGAGAATCAAATTGACGCAGTCTTACCTACCATGGGAGGACAAACTGCATTGAACTTGTGTAAGGAAGCAGACGAGTTAGGCATTTGGGAGCAATACAATTGCAGAATGATTGGTGTGGATGTGGCCGCAATCAACACAGCAGAAGACAGAGAATTATTTAGACAATTGATGGTGAAAATTGGTATCGCAGTGGCACCAAGTAGGGTTGCAAATAGTTTTTTAGAAGGAAAAGAATTTGCGCAAGTGATAGGATTTCCATTGGTGATTCGTCCTTCTTTTACTTTAGGAGGAACAGGAGGCGGATTTGTGCATGATGCTAGTGAATTAGACGCTGCATTAGAAAGAGGTTTGAAGGCATCCCCAATGCACGAAGTATTGGTAGAGAAAGCGGTGTTAGGATGGAAAGAATATGAATTAGAATTATTAAGAGATCAGGCGGATAATGTGGTGATTATATGTACTGTTGAAAATTTGGATCCAATGGGTGTGCACACGGGTGATTCAATCACAGTAGCTCCAGCAATGACATTAAGTGATACTGCTTTTCAGGACATGCGTAATAAAGCCATGTTGATGATGCGTAGCTTAGGTAATTTCTCAGGTGGATGTAATGTACAATTTGCGCAAAATCCAATCACAGAGGAATTAATTGCAGTGGAAATTAATCCACGTGTTTCAAGGTCATCTGCATTGGCATCCAAAGCAACTGGATACCCTATTGCAAAAATTGCAGCAAAATTAGCGATTGGATACCATTTAGATGAATTAAAAAATCAAATCACACAAACCACTTCTGCTTATTTTGAACCAGCATTGGATTACGTAATTGTGAAAGTACCACGTTGGAATTTTGATAAATTCAAAGGTGCGAATGATACATTAGGATTACAGATGAAGAGTGTGGGAGAAGTGATGGCGATTGGAAGAAGCTTTACAGAAGCCATTCAAAAAGCTTGTCAGTCTTTAGAGAACGAAGCAATTGGATTGGGCTACTATGGCAAGAGTTTAATGAAGAACGAAGAATTGATGGAGTATATCAAGGTTCCAAAATGGGATCGTATCTTCAGAATCAAAGATGCATTAATGCAAGGCTCCACAGTAAGATCGATTGCAGCTGCAACAGGTATAGACAATTGGTTCTTATACCAAATCAGGATCATCTGTGATATAGAAAAAGAAATTGCAAAGCATGAACTTGCAACTTTACCAAATGAAACATTGAAAGAAGCAAAGAAGCATGGATTTAGTGATTTACAAATTGCTAAAGTATTACAAGGTAATGTGTCAGATGACGAAGTGTACGAAAAAAGAAAAGCATTGGGGATCACGAGAGTGTACAAAATGGTAGATACATGTGCGGCAGAGTTTGAAGCAAAGACACCTTACTTCTACTCTACTTTCGAAAATTAGGACGAACAAAATGCATTGGAATTAAAAATTCAATGTGCTGAAAAAATAAATTTATTTCAAAGTATAACCTAACAATATGAACGCAAAAGATATCCTAGTTCAAAACGAAAAAGAAACAAGAGCAGGATTTGGGGATGGTATTTTAGAAATTGCCAGAGAAAATAAAAATGTAGTGGTCTTGACTGCAGACTTGGCTGGTTCTTTTAAATTAGGACCATTGATGAAAGAACTACCAGAGCGCTTCATTGAAGTAGGAATTGCAGAAGCCAATATGATTGGTATTGCAGCAGGTTTAACCATTGGCGGAAGAATCCCCTACACCACTACTTTTGCTGGATTCAGCACAGGACGTGTGTATGATCAAATTAGACAAAGTGTTGCCTACTCAAATAAGAATGTAAAAATTTGTGCATCGCATGCAGGATTGACTTTAGGAGAAGATGGTGCAACACATCAAATATTAGAAGACATTGGATTAATGAAAATGTTACCAGGCATGACCGTGATTGTGCCATGTGATTATAACCAAACAAAAGCTGCAACAAAAATGATTGCAGGTTATGAAGGTCCAGTGTACTTAAGATTTGGTCGACCAAAATGGCCCAACTTTACCAAAGAAGATGGCTCCGATTTTGTCATTGGTAAGGCGCAAATTTTAGCAGAAGGAACAGATGTTACGATTGTTGCATGTGGACACCTTGTATGGAAATCGATCGAAGCAGCAAAACAATTAGAAGCAGAAGGCATTAGTGTAGAAGTGATCAACTTACATACCATTAAACCATTTGACGAAGCAGCCATTATCAAAAGCTTAAAGAAAACAGGTTGCGTAGTGACTGCCGAAGAACACAATGTAATTGGTGGTATGGGAGATGTGGTTGCACAAGCAGCTGCAAGACATTATCCAGTGCCTGTTGAATTCATTGGCACGCAAGATACATTTGGAGAAAGCGGTACACCGAATCAATTATTAACTAAATACGGATTGGATGCAGTGAATATTGTTGCTGCTGCAAAGAAAGTTATTAGTCGTAAAGGTTAATATTAGTATTTAAGGCGCTAGTCTTACTTTCACCCAATGTCCATTATCATGTAAACTATATTGAAGGCGATCGTGTAAACGAGAGCTACGTCCTTGCCAGAATTCTATTTCTGTTGGATAAATAATATACCCACCCCAATCTGGAGGTAATGGGATGATGCCTTCTTTAAATTTTTCGGTATTTTCTGCAACAAGGTCTTCTAAGAATGCCCTATCTGGGATGATTCTACTTTGTGGTGAAGACCATGCGCCCAGCTGACTTCCAATGGGTCTAGAATGAAAATAAGTCTCGCTATCTTCTTTGCTCACTTTTTTAATGGTCCCTGTGATGCGTACTTGACGCTCTAATTCTTTCCAGAAAAAATTCATAGCTACATGAGGATGCGCATCTACATGCAAACCCTTTGCTGATGCATAATTGGTAAAAAATACAAAACCTTCGGTTGTATAGCCTTTTAACAACACCACGCGAGAAGCAGGAGCACCGTTGGCTTTCACCGTAGACAATACAAAGGCATTCACTTCGTCAATATTGCTTTCAATAGCATCGTTCCACCAAATAGTGAATTGATCCATTGGATGTTCCATGCTCGTAGCTTCATCCAAAGAAGCTAGTTGGTAGTCGCGACGGATATCAGCAATGTCTCTATTCATAAAAATATATTTAAAATAAAATTAAACATTATTGCGCAGTATCCCTTACAGACTTAGTCGCATAAATGATATTCACCACTGAAAGCAATAATAACATACCCACTAATTGATGCAATTGAGCCATCCATTCAAAATTTCCCCAGGTGCCAGGAATAATGTTTTTACTTGTCAATACAGAAAACACGCCAAGTAAAACCTGCAACAATACAAAGTACAAAGGCAACCTATTGACATTACTCCAAAACAGGTTCCCCTTAATTTTACGCATTTGAGCGACCCAATATACAATCACTGCTAATAAAATATACGCCAAGCCACGATGCACAAAATGAATCCAAGTCGTATTATCAATCGCATTTATAAAGAAATTTTCCTTGCCCATTAAATGCGTAGGCACCCACTCCCCATTGATGGTTGGCCAAGTGCTCGCTACGTTTGCAGCTTTATGACCTGCCATTAAAGCACCATAAATTAATTGAAAAAACAACAACCCAAGTACTACCCAAGCCCAAACACGAAAGCCTTTGAAACTTGCTTGTGCTTCCATGCTTAAATGTGTTTTATTTACTGGTGTTGCTTTTAAAGAAAGCGCAAACCAATAGGTATAAGAAAGTAAACCCAATGCAAAAATAAAATGCAAGGCCAAACGAGTTGGTTTCACATACACTGCATCCCCTTCTAATCCACTTGCTACCATGATCCAACCAATCGCACCTTGCAAAGCCCCTAATAAAAATAAAACCACCAAAGGACGAATCATAGCCGGTTGAAAATATTTTTTCACTAAGAAATAAATAAATCCAAATGCAAATACCAAACCAATGGTACGCGCCCATAAACGGTGAAACCACTCCCAAAAAAAGATGAACTTAAAATTATCAATCGTAAAATCAAAATTCAACAATTGAAATTGCGGTGTCGTTTTATATTTTTCAAATAAGGCCAGCCATGCCGCTTGATTTAGTGGAGGCAATGTACCAGTGACTACGTCCCATTCAGTAATAGACAAACCACTACCAGTTAAACGCGTAATCCCACCAAGGGCAATTTGTACAATGGTCATGGCTACACCAAGGATCAACCAATTGGCAACAGCGCGAGATTTATTGTCTTGTAATTCCATAGATAAATTTACTTCTAACTAGTTCAATATGATATGGGACCTAAGCCCTTAAATGACATACACAAAGTTACTAAGTAAATCTTCAAGGAAATCGAATTCAAAGCAAGAATAGCTGTCATAATTAAGATTGATTTTGGTTTGTGAAAAAGAATAAAGGGATCTACTTAAGATCTTGAACAAAATTGAATCAGGATCCATACTTCAGTATCAAATGACTTTGATATATTTGAACCTACTAAATAAATCAGTTTGCCCAAACTCCTTAATTACTATCAAGCCGACAAATTGGAGGCTGGCTGCGATGAAGCAGGTAGAGGTTGTTATGCCGGACCAGTCTTTGCAGCAGCCGTGATTTTGCCAAAGAATTTTTACCACCCCTTGATCAACGATAGTAAAAAATTAAGCGAAAAGCAAAGAGCATTATTGGCTCCCATTATTAAAGAAGCAGCCGTCGCATGGGCGATTGGCTCACAGACCCCAGCTCAAATTGATGAGTTCAATATTTTAAAAGCGAGCATTAAAAGCATGCACATTGCCCTGGATCAATTAAAAAAACGGCCTCAGTTTATTGCGGTGGATGGGAACAGATTTTACGCATATAAAAAAGTACCTCACCAAACCATCATTAAGGGCGATGGGCTATATGCCCATATAGCCGCTGCCAGTATCCTTGCAAAAACCGCTCGTGATGCCTATATGATTGAGTTGCACAAAAAATACCCACAGTATGGATGGGACCAAAATAAAGGATACGGCACTGCTGCGCATCGCGCAGCCATCGCCCTTCATGGTCTATGTGATGAACACCGAAAAAGTTTCAAGATTTAAAAGTCCCAAACCCCTGCGCCTTGGCGAATTACCTGGTAAGTATCGGTGGTGCAATCCACCACCGTCGATGGGATGATACCTCCTATTCCACCATCCACCACCATATCAATTTGATTGCCCCAGTTCTCATAAATAATTTCGGGATCGGTATACTCTTCTACTTCCTCCCCCGGAAAACTTGTTGATAAAATTGGATGCCCCAATAATTTGATGATAGATAGTGCAATTAAATTATCAGGAATACGAAGTCCAATGTTTTTTTTCTTAGACTGTAAAATTTTAGGCACTTCTTTACTAGCAGGTAAAATAAAAGTAAAAGGCCCAGGCAATGCTTTTTTTAAAATACGAAACAAGCTGTTATCAATACTCTTTGCATACAAACTTAAATCACTCAAATCGGAACAAATAAAACTAAGGTTTGCTTTCTCAGAATCTACTTTTTTTATGGCACAAATTTTCTCAATCGCATCCTTATTTAAAATAGAACAGCCCAATCCGTAAATGGTATCTGTGGGATAGGCAATGATACCGCCAGATTGCAGACAATCCACTACCATAGCTAATTGTCTAGGTTGCGGATGTGTGGGATGAATTTGAATTAGCATAAAGTTGACAGGTATAAATACCCATTTAATTACCTTAAAAATAGCTTTAATTTGGTAAAAGAAAATTATGTTTTCAATCGTCTACTTAGAGGAGAAAATATTGATCCGAAACGCAGTGGCAGCTTGTATCGAACAACAGGAAGATTGTAAAGTCATCTTTCAAACCGATAGTATTGAATCCATGAAGACCTATGTAGAAAGTACAAAAGAACGCATTGCACTCTGCATTTTATCCGATGACTATGGACACCAAAGTTTACTTAATCTTATTCAAATCATTCGCGCACGCAATACTTATACCTATATTTTATTAAAGTCTAACGAAAAGAAAATGAATTCTATTTGTTATCTGATGAAGTATGGACTCAATGGCATCTTTTTTACAGACGAGCCAATGATTGATTTAAAGCAATGTGTACAAAGAAAAACCAAGTTTAATTTATCAGCTGACAAGTGCAAGCTCATCACAAAAAATGTATTACAAGGCATTGATATCAAAGCGCTGAACTATAATAAAAATCCTTTAACGGAGAATGAAGTAAAATTTATTCAAGCCTGCACCAAGGACTATAGCTACGAAGAGATTGCGGCGTACTTGCAAAAAAGTGTGTATACTATTTATGGCTATCGAGACCGAATTTTTAAAAAGTTAGCAGTAAAACAAAGGACCGCCATGGTGATGACAGCCCTTAAAAGAAATTATATCGATTTGTGAAATTGAAAAAGAATTAAACTTAAATTTTTATACTACCTATAAAATCTCCCAAGTCTCTTTGCCACGAATTAATTTATCTAAATCGCCCATACCCTTGCTGGTCATGGCTTCCTCTACTTGCAAAGCCATCATGTCTTCGTAACAAGGACGATCAGCGGTATAGAACACACCAAAAGGACGTGGAAAATAAGCAGCGACTTCGCTAGGGTTATCAAATAAACGCACTAAGACTTGTGCTTTATAAAAATCTTTTTCGTCGTGGATCCACAAATCATCTGCACTGTACTTTTCGCCAAGCGTGACTACTTCTGGACGCAATCCATCAAAGCGAATACCCATTTCATTGTTCGCACCAAAAGTCAATGGCTTACCATGCTCTACAAATAAAGCGTGTAAAGGCTTTGATGCTTTCTCGGTGAAAATTTCAAAAGCACCATCATTGAAAATATTACAGTTCTGATAAATCTCTAAGAAAGAAGATCCTTTATGTTGTTGTGCACGCGTGATCATCGTTTGTAAATGCTTAGGATCACGATCCATGCTACGTCCAATAAAACTTGCATCCGCACCCAATGCCAAAGCAGCAGGATTAAATGGATGGTCAATACTACCCATTGGGGTACTCTTTGTGATTTTATTTAATTCAGAAGTTGGAGAGTACTGCCCTTTCGTTAAACCATAAATCTGATTATTGAACACTAGAAAGTTGACATCAAAATTTCTTCTTAGCATATGAATGGTATGGTTACCACCAATGCTTAATGCGTCCCCATCACCCGCTACAATCCAAACACTTAATTCGGGACGAGCCGCTTTTAATCCACTCGCAATTGCAGTAGCACGACCATGAATGGAGTGCATCCCAAAAGTATTCATATAATAAGGGAAACGGCTACTACAACCAATCCCGCTAATGATCACAATATTTTCCTTCGCTACGCCAATAGTTGGCATCACTTTTTGCACCTGCGCCAAAATAGAATAGTCCCCACAACCAGGGCACCAACGCACTTCTTGGTCTGTCGCAAAATCTTTTGCGGTTAAAGCAGCAGTTTGAGGAAGTATTGTTTCAGTAGACATAGTCAAATATTAGGAGGCAAAATTACTAAAAATAGCTCGTTTCTTATCTAAAAGCCGCTTATTTCACCTTTCTGCCCTTCCAGGAATAGGTTTTAAGCTGTCCAAACAGGCCTGCAGCAATATTATAGACAATATGGATGGGTTGATAGAAAACAAAAAAGCGTAATTCTAGCTGCAACTTAAAAAAATTAGCCACCGGATCCAAGAAAAATAATTCAAAGAAGGTTTTAGTAGCCAGCGCAATTAAAAGGGTACTCCAGCTACCCATCAATACCAATAATATAAAACTCAAATTAAAAAAATACACCACTGTCAAGACCATGGTAATGGAACGATCATCATAGTATCTTGCTTTACTTGCCCAACGAATTCTTTGCATGATAAACCCTCTCCAAGTATCCATCGCAGCAGTCAACACAATGGCATCGGGATGAAATAAATAACCCACCGGTTTGTGCAAAGTCTGTTTCATCTTATGCATTAAAAACATATCATCTCCACTCGCAATATGGTCTACACCTTGGTATCCACCCACTGCAATAAAAGCCGTTTTTTCAAAACCTAAATTAGCGCCATTGCTCATAGAGTGTTTGCCGGCGCCCACTGCAGCGGCCGTGATACCTTGTAATGCTAAAAAATCTAATACCTGAAATTGATTTAAAACACCTGCAGTTTTAATAAACATCACAGGCGCAGCTACAAAACAAGGTTGGTTCGCTTGGATATACGCATTGTATAAATGCAACCATTTTTTAGGTACAATGCAATCCGCATCGGTGGTAAGCATCCAATCCCCTTTAGCCACAGCCACTGCAATTTCAATAGCCTTCTTTTTATACGCTAGGGTCTCTCCCTCTTTACAATGATCCTTTAATTGCAATAACCTGACTTGTGGAAATTGCTGACTCATAGCTTGCACAATAAATGCAGTATCATCTTCAGAAAAATCATCTATGACTATAATTTCAAAAGCATCCGTAGGATAATCCTGATTCAAAATACTATCCACACAGGCTTTGATATTTGCAGCTTCGTTTCGGGCTGGAATAATGACAGTGAATTGGGTTACGGATGTATTGGGGCCAAAATGTTCAGTTTGACTCAGTTGATTAGCGTGATTTAACTGGAATAACTGCATTTTGCCAAACCAAAAGCGGTAAGCCATTAAGATGACGGCATACATGATCGTTAAGATAGCAACAGCCCAATCCAATAGATATTCCATGGGGCAAAGTTAAAGGGTAAATATTTGGTAGAATCCTTAAAATCGTTGTACTTTTATAATAGTTGCATAACTAACTATATGTCAAACAACCAATTTAAACGAGGGGAATTATATAGCGTCATCAATGGCGTTGCCTCTACCGCTGTGGCAAGAAGATTGCAAAAAAATTTCCGCAATGCAGGATTAGAAATTACCATTGAACAATGGTCCATCTTATACCATTTATGGAAAGAGGATGGCTTGAGCCAACAAGAATTATGTACGCGTACGTTCAGGGATAAAGCAAGTATCACTAGACTGATTGACAATATCGAAAAATTAGGATTGGTTGAAAGAATTGCATCTAAAGATGACAGAAGAGTCAATTTGGTGTATTTAACAGATGCCGCGAAACCCTTACAGGAAGCGACTTACAACATTGCCAATCAAACAATGAACGAGGCATTACAAGGCATCAGTAAAGAAGAAATTGAAATAGTGAAGCGAGTTTTTCAACGCGTATACGAGAATAGTAAATAATTAAATTATATTTTATGGCAACGACAATCCAAGGTGGAGAATGGATCATTAAGGAAGTGAAAGCAGCAGATGTTTTCATTCCAGAAGAGTTCAACGAGGAGCAATTAATGGTACGTGACATGTGTACCCAGTTTTTAGAAACTGAGGTATTACCAGTGGTAGAAAGAATGGATAAATTAGAGCCAGGTTTGATGCCAGGCTTACTAGCAAAAGCAGGCGAGCAAGGCTTATTAGGGGTTTCTGTGCCAGAACAATATGGGGGCATGGGGAAAGATTTTATTACATCAACTATTGTGGCAGAATACCTAGGTGGCGGTTATTCTTTCTCTGTTGCCAACGCTGCGCACACTGGTATTGGCACCCTGCCCATTTTATATTTTGGTACCGAAGCACAGAGAGCAAAGTATGTTCCTAAATTAGCAAGTGGTGAGTTTAAAGGTTCTTATGGATTAACAGAACCAAACAGTGGGTCAGATGCATTGAGTGCAAAGACCACTGCAAAATTATCGGCTGATGGCAAACATTATTTATTGAATGGGCAAAAATGTTGGATCACCAATGGTGGATTCGCAGATATCTATACGGTGTTTGCAAAAATAGATGGCGAGCAATTTACCGCATTTATTGTTGAGCGCGGCATGGAAGGATTCACACTTGGACCTGAAGAACATAAAATGGGCATCAAAGGATCGTCTACAGTGCAATTGTATTTTCAGGACTGCAAAGTACCAGTAGAAAATGTTTTAGGAGAAATTGGAAGAGGCCATATCATTGCTTTTAATATTTTAAATATTGGAAGATTAAAATTAGGCGCTGCCACCATTGGCGGTGCAAGAAGGGCATTGACCACTACCTTAAAATATGCCAAAGCTAGAGAACAATTTAAATTGCCTATTGTTAAGTTTGGTGCCATCAGACATAAGTTAGCAGAGATGGCCATTCGTTTATGGGTAGGAGAAGCAGCATTGTATAGAGTGGCAAAAAATATAGATGAAAAAGAACATGAATTATTAGCAGCAGGTAAGGATTTATCTACAGCATTGTTAGGAGGTGCAGAAGAGTATGCCATTGAATGTGCTATTTTAAAAGTCTATGGATCGGAGGTACTAGATTATGTAGTAGACGAAGGCGTTCAAATACACGGCGGCAATGGTTATAGTGATGAGTATGAAATTTCAAGAGCATATCGTGATAGTAGAATCAACCGAATCTACGAAGGTACCAATGAAATCAACCGTTTACTGACAGTGGATATGGTATTGAAAAGAGCCATGAAGGGACAATTAGATTTAATGGGCCCAGCGATGAATGTGCAAAAGGAATTAATGAGTATCCCAGATTTTGGCGACCAAGACGATGCACCATTTGCAAAAGAGCATCAAGCGATTGATAATTTTAAGAAATGCATTTTAATGGTGGCAGGCGCAGCAGTTCAAAAATTAATGATGACGTTGAGTAAGGAACAGGAAATCCTAATGAATATTGCAGACATGTCTATCATTACTTACCATGCTGAATCTGCTTTGTTAAGATTAGAGAAATTAAGTAAAACGAAATCAGAGGCCGAACTAGCGGTGCAAACTGCCATTGTAAAAACCTATATCTATGATGCTGCAGATGCGATTAATAAAGCAGGTAAAGACGCATTGAATAGTTTTGCAGATGGAGATGAATTACGCATGATGCATATCGGCTTAAAGCGATTCACGAAAGTGGATCCATTCAATACCAAGGAAGCAAGAAGAACCATCTGTGCGCAATTGGTAGCCGACGACGGATATAAGTTATAAGTAAGTATTAAATATTGATCTTGAATTGTAAGAACGAAAAAAAGAAACAATCTATGGTTATTACACCATAGTTGTTTCTTTAATGCTTAAAAACCGAATTTCAACTACTACTTTGATTTAATACTCATATTTGCTTTATCAAGTTGTGCCTCTAAATAGGGGATTCCAAAAATATGAGTCCATCCAAATATCCTCAAACCATTTGTGATTTTCCAAATGGCTTCTCCTCTAAAACTTTCTTTATCATCTGGCAAGTGGCTAACTTTATCAAGCGCATCTGCTAAATCTTTTTGATTTTTGAAATCCTTAATTTCCATTGGTAATTTATCAGTAATCAAGTTCTTTGACCTTAGTAATGCTTCTGTTAAGAATGATTTATCATTCGTAAACTTATAACCTAAACTTAGCCCATGTATCGTTGATAAGTAAGATTCCATCTGATGATTAATCGAAGGATTATCTCTTTGAAATGTCACATGTGTTATTAAAGCTTTTTTTACGCTTTCATCCCCAGTTATTTGTAAATACTTATATAAACCATGTGTGATATAGTTTTGAGAATACCCATATCGATCTATCACTAAATTTCCTCCTTGATCCGTATTTTTTTGAAGTTCTAACATGATTCTCACTCTATCTTTTAGCTCTTTAAAATAGTTCTCTTTTTTAGTGACATCATATAATTCCGCTAAATTCCAAACAGACAAATACAATCTTCTGCCGCGTAAATCATGCTCTCCCCATATTCTTCTTAAATATAATTCACCTGTTTGTTCAGCAACATCAAGTGCTCTATGATTACCAGTTAAATAATAGGAAGCCAACCAGCCTTGAACCCAAACATGTGCAGACAACAACGAAGTAAAATGTTGGTTTGCATGTCTACGCCCCATACCAATATAAGGACTTGCATTTTTTGTTGCGGTATCAACAAAATTAAAATAGTCAATTGTATTGTTCGTCTCTCCAGCATATTTAGGCAAATTTGGCCAATGGATATTATCTACATCCATTGTATGTTGACTATTTGCTTGTGCTGTTAAATAATAATCTCTACTCCCCGTACGCATAAATTCAAGCCACCACATATAATCATTTGCAGGTTCGTTATTATCCCAAGTGTTCCATTTTCCTTTAATATAATAAGTTTGGAAATCACCGTAATCCAACATGCCGTACCAAGGCTCCCACTTTTGATTAAATTTCATCCACTCAAACTTATAATCTAAGCTACGCTCTAGTTCGGGATGCTTTTCAGTTCTAATTCCAAATTCCCCATATACATCACTTTTCGAATACCAATCTGGCGTGGTGTGTGACACAGGTGGATCAAGAAAATATTTAAAATTATTTACCAATTGTGTTGGTGCCACATTGGCATCGTAGAATTGGTATACCATTTCTGTAGTCTTGGCAAGGCCTTGTGCAAAATTGCCAAGCATTTCACTGTCAAATTGGTCAGTTGCTCTAGCAAAACTCATTGGAGAAACATTTGGAGACCATATATAACTAAATATTTTATTGTTGTCTCCTTGAATTGCAATCTCCTTTGGATACTCCTCAAAAAAATTGCGAATACCTACTCCTACACCCCACTTTTTATCTGTAAGTGTTACCCATCCAGACATTTTTTCTTTGTTTAGTACTTCCGCCCCACCTAATTTTAAAGTACTTGTAAACCCATTAGTTTGAACTGTAGGTGTAGTTGAACTTAATGGCAGAAGTCTGTTGATATTTGGACCAGATTGTAAAAGTGACACATTTTGATTATTTACATCTACATCATACAAATTTTCTGCGCCTGGATTTGTCCAGGTTCCATTAAAGTACCCTGTTTGAAAATGTTTAGTTGCATCCAGCTTATAATTCAATTGGAAACCAGCATCCGCAATTCTATCATTCGGAATCATCCAGCCTTTATCTCCTTTTAATTTTTGCTCATCAACTATGCTTTTATTTTGAGTAGCAATTGACATGTACTGACCTTCCATTTTAGTATGCATATCAGGATCACCCGTATAAACAATTGAATGCAACACTTTAATGTAAGACTTGCCAGCATAAGCGTGAATTCTCAGTACAAAGGGTGATGCATTGTTATCTTTATTTTTATAAACATAATCCCCTTCTATTCTAATGATGGCATGCAATGGACCTGAACCTTTTTCTAAAACGGAATTATTAATTTTAACATTGGAAGTATCAATGCCTGAAGCGTCTAAGATATCCAAAAAGCTTCCTCTTGTTTTACTAGACTCTGCAATTACATCTTTGTCATCAAAACCATTTCTATCCAAGTCCAGCTGTACCTTATCCAAAAATCCACCGCCCATACGATTAATCGTAAATAGTAATGGTCCTGTATTCACTCTAACCCTACCAGTTGGTCTTTCATTGTTTTCGACTACAACTCTATCTCCTACAAATTCTTTTCGAACCACATCATTGCCAAATTCAAGTGTGTAATTATTTTGAGCTTCAGAAAAGAAGAATACCCAGATCCACTTTACACTCTCTGATACAGGCGCCCAAGTGCTTATAATGGTAATTTGAGAAGGAATCTCTTGCCCCAAAGCGTTCAAAACCCTCACTTTGTTACTTGTTTGTAATTTGTCTTTAGGGAAGGGTATGCCTAGTAATTGCGGTGCACCTGGAACGTTCTTTTCAATCACTAAAGGGATTTTCTCAGAGGCTACTAGACTATTGATCAAAATAAATTGAAAAATAATGAGTAATAAAACGTTGATTTTTTTCATTGTAGAATTTTAAAATGAATATATAAAGGGGATTAAACTATTTAATTTTACTATTATTAATTAAAGGCTTGGCCCATATTCCTATCGAAAGTATAAAGCCAAAAGTGATATATAAAAAGAGCATGCCATATTTAAGGGTATAATGATCGCCTAGCACACCTACGATCAAAGGAATAATTGCTCCTCCACAAATACCAGTCATCAAAATACCTGCAAAAGATCCATGGTGCGCAGGAACTGAATTAAGGCCAAGAGAAATAATAATTGGATACATTACTGCTATAAAGAAACCTACTGCAGGGAAGGCATATAATGTAATGCTAGCTCCACCAAATAATGCAATGGATAAAGAAAAAATAGCCAATGCGGTAAATAAAATCAATATACTTCTTGTATCAAATAATTTGACTAAGATCAAGCCAACAAAAGTACCTGCTGTCATCATACCCCAAAACCAAGAAACCACTTGAGCACCTACTGTTTGTGGGTCGTAAGCGTGGTATGTAAATAAAAATTGTGAAATCCAATTAGCCACCCCCTGTTCTGAACCAACATAACAGAATATGCCTAAAAAATAGAGTAATACTGTTTTATTTTTAAGTAGCTCCATGTGCACTTTAAATGCACCCGCTTTTTCATCTTCTTTTAATTCAATTTTTGGGAATTTAAACGCTGCAATGACCAATAGCATCATTAAAGAAATAAAAGCAAAAACCCAATAAAAGGAAACCCATGTCAAATTCGCAGGAACTACTTTCTTTAGTAAATAAAACAAGGTATTGTTATTTGTACTCATGTTTTGAGATAAATAAGTATACACTAGTGGACTCAAAAAAGAAGCTAGCCCAAAAAATAATTGACCCATTAAGGAATAAAAAGAAAACTCGGCTTCACCTCCAGCGCTTCGAAGTAGTGGATTAATAACCACCTGAAGCATTGCCATACCAGAACCAATTAAAAACAAGGAAATAATGGCCATATTGAATTTTGGAAATAACCCAAAAAGCAATGCGCCTATTAATGCAATGCCAAAAGCAAAAAGCATTACAAATTTTCCTCCATATTTTTCTGTCATGACACCAGCAGGTATGGACATAAAGCCATAAGCAATGAAAAATGCAAAAGGAAGAAAGGAAACTAAGGTTAAGCTTAAGCTAAAAGAATTGATAATCTCTGGAATGAGTGGGCCAATGATATTTGTCAAAAAAGAGATGACAAAAAAAGTCAACAAAACAAGGCCTACTATGAAGTAATTCTTTTTCACATTGAATATTTAAATTCCTAGTCTTGATATACATCAAGACTAGGAATTGATAGAAATTAAATTATTTTTTCAACATAGGAAACAGTCTTCTGATATCTGCTTCTGTTGGCTGTGCTCCGTATTCTGTAATCTCAAATGACTCAGCAAATTTAAAACTAGCCGCTTTTTCAGGACTGTACCATTTAGCTAATCCAGCTTTTTGTGCATCGCTCATGTTTCTTCCCATCCAACGACTTTTTAACCAAGCTTTTCTTTCTGCTGGATCTTTTGGTACTTTAGGATCTATTTCGCCGCCATTACTAATCCAAGGTAACCACTCATACATTTGAGATGTATGTTCATTTAAACCATCTACTTTTTGATCTAATACTTCATCAATTCCGATTACAATATCATGACTAAATGGATTAGGCTTTTTAAAATTATCCTGCATATATAAAAAAACAGGATTCTTTTTTAATGCGGGTACATCAGCAGCCACATTAGGAACAGCAACCATATAAGATGCATCTTCTACCAACTTACCAGCATTTCTATGATCAGGGTGATAATCATTCGGACGTAAGCCTAAAACCACATCAGCATTCCATTTTCTGATTTCACGAATCACTTGCATTCTAACATTCAAGTCTGGCAATAATTCACCATCATGATTATTTAATACCACATATTCATCGATACCATATTTTTTTGCAGCACGCTGTGCTTCTTCTCTTCTTCTTTGTCCTAACACACCACCCCCTTCTGCATAGTGACCAGCGTCACCATTTGTTAATGCAACAAATTTTACAGCAACACCCATTTTCGCTAAAAGCGCAGCTGTTCCGCCCATTTTAGAATCAGCATCATCAGGATGCGCAAATACAGCTACCACTCTAATTCTTTTATCTTGAGCTGTTTGTGCATTTGTATTCAAGTTGAAAGCAAACATGAATAATACCGAAGCAATTAAAACTTTTTTCATTGTAAAGATTTTATTTTATAAATTATAATCCTGGATTTTGAACCAATTTCCCATTTGATACATCAATTTCCTTTTGAGGAATCGCAAATAATAGTCGAACACTGGCTTCTGGTATAACTAATTGCTTTGCCATCACTGATTTAGCTACACCAAATCTCAATAGATCTTGCCAACGTTGATTTTCTAATGCAAATTCTACTCTACGCTCGTCTAATAATTTCTGCGCAAAAGTACCAGCAGTAGTTGCACTGATTGCAGGTAAGCCAGCTCTTGCTCTAACTTGATTGATATAAATATAGGCTTGTGCAGATTCCCCTAAGGCTTCTGCTAACATTAATAATACATCAGCATATCTTGAAACATACCAATTGTTATCCCCATCAAATGTGGTGGTTTGCGTAGTAATATATTTTAAAGAATAAGTGGTATCTGGTAATTTGTTGTTTTTATAAATAGATTTAGCATAACGTAAATCTCCAGATTGATATGCCGCCAATAAATCAGGTGTCATATTCATAGGTGTATTACCTCCACCCACACCACCAGCTCTACCAATTACTGATGCAAAATATTCAAAATAGCCACTACCTTCTCCCTGTCCACCAGTTTTATATTGAATTTCGAAAATAGATTCTGGCCCATTTTCATTTGCTGCACCCCATAATTTAGCATAATCAGTTGCCAAGCTATAATTCTTAGAATCAACTACTTTATTCAAAGCAGTAATAGCAGATGCTTTATCTCCATTGGTTAAATACACTTTACCCAATAATGTATTTACAGCACCACTTGTTACACGGCCTATGTCAGCACCAGTATATTTAGCTGGCAATAGTGGCTCTGCTGCAACTAAATCAGAAATGATTTGTTTGTATACTTCAGCAGCAGTGGATTGCTTTAAGTTAACTTCCGAAGGCGATGCCACATCTGTTAGCTGTAATGGTACATTACCAAAAATAATAGCTAAATTATAATACAATAATGACCTTATATAAAGTGCTTCGCCTTTATATCTTTTCTTTAATGCATCAGGGACAACAGAAGCATCTATTTTATCAAGAATGATATTACAACGTGCAATCCCTTTATAGGAATCTGACCAACTTGAAGACACTTCAGTAGCAGTTGATATCTCTTTAAATAAATCAATCTCATTCAATGTAGCTGCAATACCATTCGCACCCCCGCCGTTTAAAGTATTGTCAGACCTCATTTCATTCAATAGTAAATAGATTTTACCATAAGTACCATTCAATTGAAGTGCATCATAAATACCATTAATTGCTACCGCAAAATCAGCCTCTGTTTTATAGGCAGATTGGATATTTCTTTCAGAAATAGGCGTTAATTCAGTAAATTCTTTACTACATGATGAATGTATAAGAATTATAAAGGCATATAATATATATTTTTTCATATTCGTTTATTTATTCTTTTAATTAAAATGTAAGATTAAATCCAACTAAAAATGTTCTAGAAATTGGATATGCTCCATAATCTTCTCCAGGAACAAGATTGTTTGTTGCTTGTTGTTGTACTTCTGGATTAAAACCTAAATAGTTAGACCAAATGAATAAGTTTGTACCAGTTACATATACTCTTGCTTTTTTAGATACGCCTTTAATAGGAAATTCATACCCTAGGGTTACATTTCTTAATCTTACATAAGATCCGTCTTCCACCTGAAAAGAAGATGGTCTCATATTAAAACCGTGTAATCCAGAATTACTATCCCCTCTTGGAAATTTACCATTGCCTGGTTGTTCAGCAGATACCCATCTGTCTTTAAACGCAGCATAAGAGTTAAAATTGGCTTCGCCATTCAAAAGGTGTCTTTGTGTCAAGTTCAAAATTTCTCTACCCTCTACGCCTTGAACGAAAATGCTTAAATCAAAATTGGCATACCTAAATTTATTCGTAATACCATAAGTAAAATCAGGCATGTAGTTTCCAAGTGTTGTTCTGTCTAATGGAGTAATTTGACCATCCCCATTTACATCTTTGAACTGTAAATCACCTGGTCTTGCACCTCCTGCGCCAACTAGTAAATCTTTTGGTGCAGCTGCAATTTGTTCCATTGTTTGATATACACCAACCACTTGATAGCCATAATAACTACCTACAGGGTCTCCAATTCTAGTGATGTGTCTGATATCACCGGCACTACCAACACTCAAAATAGGATCTCCAGTTGGTCCAAGTTTTAACACCTTGTTTTTATTCGCACTGATATTAAAATCTGTAGACCATTGAAATTTGCCTACTGTATTTCTTGTATTTAAAGTAAACTCAAGACCTTTATTTTCTACCTCACCAACATTCGTTAATGCAGTTGTAAAACCAGCAGAGGAAGCAATATTAACATTCAACAATAAATCTGATGTTACACTATTATAATAGTCAAATCCACCATAGATACGATCATTGAATAAACCAAAGTCCAAACCAATATCCAATTGCTTTTTAGACTCCCAGCTTAATTTGTCATTATTTAATGTGGATCTTCCAATACCATTCACCAAAGCATTGCCAAATACATAATTTGCGTTATTTAATAAACCAATAGAGCCATAGTTAGGAATCTGGAAGTTACCAGTGAAACCATAACTTGCTCTAAGCTTCAATTCATTCACAAATTCAACATTTGTCATAAATGATTCTTGGTCAATTCTCCAACCAGCAGAAACGGATGGGAAGATACCAGTCTGATTGCCTGTACCAAATCTTGATGATTTATCTGAACGAATTAATGCAGACAATAAATACTTGTCTTTATAAGAATAGTTCGCTCTTGCTAAAGCAGAAACCAAAGTCCATTGTTCTTTCACAGCAGATCCGCCAGTCACAATACCGCCACTAATTGTGGTTACCTGATCATCTGGGAAACTATTTGCTTGTATAAATTGTAAATCGTTGTTTTGCTTTTGTGCAGTATAGCCTCCAAGCAATGTCAATGTGTGGTCGTTAAATGTTTTAGAATAATCCAAAGTATTTTCCCAAATCCAATTCAAACCTTGAGATGTACTAGATTTTGCAAATGGATCAGGTTTAGTTGCACCTCTATATAATAAGGTAACCCCTTTATAATAAGACTGTTGATAATTATCCAGGTCAATTCCAATATAAGTCTTGAATGCTAAATTTGGTAAGATACTATACTTAAGATAACTATTTCCAAATATTCTAAGGTTACGGATATTTTCCTTAATTGCTTCCATTGTTGCCAAAGGATTATTAGCAGTTGTCATATAAGCACCCAGTTGATTTTGGTTATCAGACTGATTGATGCTTCCATCAGGCAAATAAGGCTTAATCACTGGCGAGTGCACCATGGCATCATAAATAATTCCTGGAGGTAATGCAAAATAAGGTCCATTCGCAGGTAAACGATTGTTATCTGTAAAAGCAATATTTACACTAGAACCAATTTGAAATTTAGAAGAAATATCATCTACCACATTTGCTCTAAATGTATAACGATCAAATTTAGAACCCTTAATTGTTCCCTCTTCTGTATAGTAGCCAGCTGAAGTATAATAGGTCATATTATCTTTTCCACCACTCACAGATAAATTGTAATTAGACACCATGCCTCTTGAAAGCACTAAGCTTAACCAATCAGTATTAGTACCATCCCAGTTTACATATTTTTCTGGAATTAAGAAATTGGCTTGTGTTCCTCTTCCTGCATTTGTATTAGGATTGTATAATGCGTTGTATGTTTTACTAGCAGGATTTGTTGGATCGTTGGTTTGTAAATAGTTATTGTTTCTAGTTTCTTTGGTATACTGGATTAATTCTTCTGAACCCATTAAATCAGGCAAATTCATCGCTTCATTCATACCAGTATATGCATTGAATGAAACTTGTTTTCTATTTTTTAATCCTTTTTTAGTCGTTACCATAATCACCCCATTCGAACCTCTTGATCCATAAATACCAGCTGCAGAAGCATCTTTTAATACTTCAATAGATTGTATATCATTTGGATTGATCGTTGTAAAAGGATTGATTTTAGGCACTGTATACGCCTCTGTTCTTTGTCCTATATTTTGTTGTAAACCAGTGTTGCTTGAGATTGGTAAACCATCTATTACATATAAAGGATCATTTCCTGCTGAAATAGATGCAGAACCTCTAATTCTAATCACTGGCGCCGAACCAGGCTCTCCAGAAGGTACTGACACCTCTAAACCTGCTACTCGACCTTGAATGGCATTCTCAAAACTACTAACCGCAATCTCTTTAAGCTGAGATTCATTGATACTGGCAATCGCACCTGTAACTTCTTTTCTTTTTTGCTTACCATAACCTACCACGACCACTTCATCTAATGCCTTTGAATTGACTTTTAATGCCACATTTAAATCACTAGACTTACTTGCTACAACTTCTTTATTAAGATAGCCAACATAGCTAAAAACTAAAGTGTTATTCACTGAAGCTAACTTAATTTGATACTTTCCATTGTCATCCGTGATTGTTTTAAGTGAACTGCCCTTCACAGTCACACTTACTCCTTTTAGTGGTTCACCATCTTCAGAAGCTCTAACAACACCAGAAACAACAGTATCAGCTATTACACTAAATGAGGCTGAAATAGTATTACTTGATTTATTAGAGATGACAATGTTTTTATCATCCATAAATTTCCATGTAACTGGGAGTCCGTCTAATATTTTATTCAAGATCACTTCGACATAAGCATCTTTGAACTGCGCTGTAACTTCTTTATTTGCAGGCAATACATCGTTACTGTAAAAAAAGCGATAAGTGGACTGTTTTTCAATCATTTTAAAAACAGTTTGAATATCAGTTTTTTCTGAATCCAACGAAATTTTTTGCTGAGCAAAGTTTTTTGCCGAAAGTTGAATTGAAATGATAATTAATAAAAATCCAATTTTAATTCCTCTTGTGACAGAGAAAAGAAGATTTTTAATTGGAAAAGATTCTTTTTTTTCCATAGGTTTTCTTTTATTGGTTATTAAAAAGCGAATTAAGTCCATTGTTAAAAAAATTATTGCCGCCAACTTTGTAATCTATTCAATCACAATATTTTTATCATCTATTTTATAGTTAATATTTTTAGAATACTTGATTAATTGAAACACTTTTTCTAAACTCACATTTTCAAATACGCCCGTGTACCTATATTTTTTTACTTTTTCTTCTTTAAAAGTGATACTAATGGCATATTTTCTTTCTAATTCAATTGCTATTTTTTCGAGTGGTTGATTCACAAATACCAATTTGTCATTTAGCCAAGATGTTTCAGCCACCAAACTGTCATGCCTTAAATAGGTGATTGAAGTCAATACTACTTTATTGTCATTGCTAGTTTTAACCTTTGTTGCCGCACTTAATTCATCTTGCTCTTTTGCAATAATTAATTTTTCAGTTGGCTTTAATATGATGATATCCTCGGGTCTTGATTTTAGGGAGACTTCGATCTTACCTTTAATTAAAGAGGTCTCCGACTCTTTGTCTTGTGGATAATTTCGTACATTAAATGAAGTCCCTAGGACTTTAATGTTGATCTTCCCAGTGTGTATGATAAATGGCCTTGAACTATCATGTGCCACATCAAAATAGGCTTCACCTACAAGGGTAACTTCTCTAGTCTTACCTACAGCAAAATTGAGGTAGGTTAATCTACTATCTGTATTTAAACGGACGATGGTACCATCTGGCAATTTTATAGAAGACTTTGAGCCCCTTTTAGTCACGATTTCATTTACAAAAGCGTTATTATTTTGTTTGATAACACTTTTATCTAACAGAAGGGAATAATTGATAAAGAAGACGGTAAATACACAAGCTGCAATACCAATCATAGCAAGTTTTCTTTTTGAAAAACCTTGGGATTTCTCCACCTCAGGTTCAAAAATATTATCATTGATGGATTCAAACTTACCCGCCAATTGCATTTTAACATAGTGAGAGGCATATGCTTGATCTGCTATAGATTCAGCTTCTTTTTGACAGTAAACAGGCTCAATCATTTGATCATATAAAAACTGTAAAGAAGGGTTGGCTTGTAAAATTGTAGAAATTTCTGCCAACTGCGATTCAGAGGCATCACCAGAAAGCTTTAAGCTTAGCAGGTCAAAAAAGTATTGTTCAGTTTGTTTATTCATGGTTATACTATACTAAGACTAGATTATTGAGCCTTACCGTTAAGGCAAATGCAATTATTTACCCCTTTTTATATTTTAGACCTATTTCAAAAAATGCTGAAGGTCCATTCGGATTTTCCTTAAAGCAATCCTCATATGTGTTTCAATGGTATTTTGAGAGATTTCAAGCACTTTTGAGACTTCTTTATAGCTCAACCCCTCTTCCTTGATGAGTCTAAATACCATTTGACATTTCATCGGCAAGGTGGCGATCACTAAATTGACTCTTTGAGTCACTTCTGAATAGATAAAAAGTTGCTCTGGATTATCCGCATTACTACTAATAATATCTTCATTATCAATTGATTCACTCAAAGATTGCAGGTGTTTTTTAGAAGATAAATAGGTAAAACAGGCATTTTTAACAGATGTAATAAGGAAGATTTTCAAATATTGAATTTGAGAAAGCTTATTTCCCATGTCCCAGATTTTTAACATCATATCTGAAACAATTTCTTCGCTAACCGATTTGTCTTTGAGAATATTAAAAGCAAATCGATACAAAATAGGGTGAAAATATAGAAATAGGCACTTATAGGACTGCTCATTTCTATAGTAGGCCACTTTACTTTGGTGATACAGCAATTCTTGTGAGGATAGTTTCAAAATCTTATTAATTTAAATTATACACCTACTACTTTCTTAAATGTATCCATATCTATCGCCTTTTCATGTTTTGAAATAACGACCGTAGCCACTGCGTTGCCAATAAAATTGGTGACGGATCTTGCTTCACTCATAAAACGATCTACTCCAATAAGTAGGGCAAGTCCTTCAAGGGGGATGACTTTAATAGCTGTTAAAGTAGAAGCTAAAACGATAAAGCCACTTCCGGTAACACCAGCAGCGCCTTTACTTGTAATCAATAAAATACCAAAAATGGTTAATTGTTGGGAAATGGAAAATTCAACATTGAATACCTGTGCTAAAAAAATAATAGCCATACTTAAATAAATAGAAGTGCCATCTAGGTTAAAACTATATCCTGTTGGAATAATTAATCCAACAACAGATTTTTCGCATCCAGCTTGTTCCAATTTTTCCATGACAGAAGGCAACACTGCTTCACTACTACTTGCGCCAATGACAATAAAAATTTCTTCCTTAAGGTATTTCAATAATTTAATTAAACTAAAACCATAGTAACGCATAATACCATTTAGAACCAAAAAAATAAAAATTAAAACTGTGATATAAAAAGTAAGCATGAACTTTCCTAATACCAATAAACTTCCAATTCCAAATTTACCCATTGTATAAGCCATACCGCCAAAAGCACCAATAGGACTGAGTTTCATGACAATATGTAAAATATTAAATAGGGCTTTATTGATGACACCGAAGGTATTGATGATTCCCTCATTACCTTTTTTAATCATCATTAAGCCAACAGCGAAAAAAATACTAAAAAATAAAATTTGAATGATATCCCCTTTAGCAAAAGCTGCAATGATATTATCAGGAACAATATGGGTAAAAAAATCCACCCAATGCATTTCTTTTCCTTGGTCTACGTAGGCAGCTACTTTATCAGTATTCGTAGTTGCTAAAACAACGCCCTTCCCAGGTTGAATAAATGTCCCGACAACTAAACCAATCAATAAAGCAATAGTAGAAACAATCTCAAAGTAAAGGATTCCTTTTCCTCCAACTCTACCTACCTTCTTCATATTACCAGCTCCCGTAATACCTAATACTACGGTGAAAAATATAATGGGCGCAATCACCATTTTGATTAGGCTAATAAAAACATCGCTAATTATTTTCCCTGTTTGAAAAAAGGAAGGAAATAATAAGCCAACAATGATACCTAGAATGATACCAATTAAAACCTGCACATATAATATCTTGAAATATTTCATGTATTAAACTTACAAGTAAAAAGCTCAAAAAAAGAAATAAAAGTGATAAATGACAGTCTGGGGGATTACTTCTTTATAGAAAGTGCATAAAATATAGTCATTTACTTCACGGTAAAAAAATAGGTATTATGCTTTTGCCTTAAACCCTAGTTTGGCCGGCGTAATGGGTAAATCCCTTACTCTTTTTCCAGTGGCGTTGTAAACTGCATTGGTGACTGCAGCTGCAAAACCAATCAAAGCAATTTCACCAATGCCTTTTGCCCCAATCGAATTCATATTGACATCTGGCTTGTTCACAAACCAAACATCGGTTGGTGGGATTTGAGAATGCAATGGCACATGGTAAGCACCAAAACTTGCATTGATAATTTGACCAGACACATGGTCCATTTCTAATTGCTCTGTCAAAGCCATCCCAATACCCCCTACCACACCACCAATCATTTGGCTTCTTGCAGTTTTAGGACTAATAATTTTCCCAGCATCCCCTGTGGTCACTACTTGTAAAATTTTAATGGTGCCATCTTTAGGGTTCACCGCCAATTTCACATAATGCGAAGAGAAAGAATTACTTGTAAACTTTAATTGCTCTGCAGTTTTACCTGTAGATGCAATTATCAAATCAATTTGTTTATCAGGACTTAATTGTAATAGATCTACAATAGCGATTTTGATACTTGGATCAGCAATGGCAAGTACCATTTCATTTTTAACTTCTAAGGCTTCTGATTTTAAACTAGCAAAAGCAGGAACTAGTTTAATAGCCAGGTCTTTTAAATTTTGTTTTAAAGTCGTGCAAGCCAAGTCCACTGCAGATCCTACAGTAGAAGTAGTGCCTGATCCGCCTTGTGAAGGGCCTGGAGGCAAATCAGAATCGCCTAATTTAAATTTTACTTTTTCAATCGGCATTTGCATTGCAGCAGCGGCTATAATTGTCATGGAGGTGGTGGTACCTGGACCCATATCACTCACTGCACACTCTAAAGTCAATTTGCCTTCCTTATTTAACAATGCACGTACAGAGGCACTGCCCTTGCCTGCACCAAAAACCCCATTCGCCATGCCATATCCTATGAGCCAACCATTTTCTTTTAATGTACCAGGCGTTGTAGGACGATTTTTCCAGCCAATTTTTTCTTTGCCATAAGCATAGCAATCTTTTAAATTGATATCAGAGAAAGACAATTTATTTTCAGGATTTATAGTGGTAAAGTTTTTCAACCTTAAGTCTATTGGATCCATTTTTAATTGATAAGCAAGTTCGTCTATCGCAGACTCTAAACCATAAGAACCAGTGGCTTCACCAGGACCGCGCATCCAAACAGGTGTACTCAAATCCAGTGGCAGCATACTGTATTTTGTATCTACGTTCTCACAAGCATATAAAAATTTAGAGACGTTCACAATCCCTTCTCTAAAATCTTCGTAACGAGATGTACCACTAATGGCTTCGTGTGAAATGCCAATAAAACGACCAGAAGCATCTGCACCAATACCAATTTTTTGCCAAGACTGTGGACGATAGCCCACCAATGAAAACATTTGAGGACGAGTTAGCACTATTTTTACAGGACGGTTTAACTTTTTAGCAGCAATCAAAGCAGCAGGCACATTGGCCCAACTTCTTAAACCACTACCAAAACCACCACCTACGTTTTCTGCAATCACCCTTACATTTTTTTCTTGTAAACCAAATGTACGTGCTACAGTCGTTTGTGTGCTTTTAGGGCCTTGTGTTTTATCGTAGAGTGTTACTTTGTCATCCCCTTCCCAAAAGGCAATGGTAGCATGCATCTCCATTGGAAGATGCACTTCGGCAGGGATAGCATATTCTGCTTCAATAAAAGCAGCCGCTGTTTTAAACGCATTTTCTGTACCTCTTTTATAAGCAACAGTTCCTTTTAATTTTGCAGGGTCTTTTCTTACCAAATCAAAATTTGTTTCAAAAGCTTGTGACTCATATTCTGCACGAACTAAACGAATGGCAGCATTCGCGTTCTCTAAACTATCCGCTACAATCAGTGCAATCGGTTGACCAAAAAATTTAACTTGATTATCGTATAATACTTTGTGCCCACGCCACTCAAACACATTTTTAGGACGCTCTGCGGCATTGGTTAAATAACCTGGCACTGTAGGACAATTCGCATAATAAATAACATCTAACACACCAGGCGATGCCAATGCTTTTGCAGTGTCTATATTTTTGATAGTTCCCTTAGCAATAGTACTTGTCACGAATACCCCATAAGCCATATTCGGCAAATTGTATTCTGCCGTATATTTTGCTTTACCTGTTACTTTGTCTGCACCATCCACACGTTCGTCTTCAAAATTAATTTTAAAACTATTTGCGTTGTGCTGATGAAAATGAATATTGTTCATAAAAGAAAATTAAAAGGATTAGATTTTAGCGCCAGATTTTGCTACTTCAACAATTGCGTCTACAATATTTTGATAAGCCCCGCATCTGCAAATATTGGTGTCCATATAGGCTTGAATACTCGATCTGCTTGTCGCCTTCCCTTCTCTCACGCAAGCCACTGCGGACATGATTTGTCCCGATGTGCAATAGCCACATTGAAAAGCATCATTCTTTAAAAATGCAGCCTGCATTGGATGCAACTGATCTCCTTTCGCGAGTCCTTCTATTGTGGTGATTTGATTGTTCTGATGATTCAATGCCAATTGGGTACATGATTTTAAACGCTTCCCATTTACGTGGATCGTACAAGCGCCACATTGCCCCATCTCGCATCCTTTCTTAGTACCCGTATAACCAATTTGCTCTCTTAATAAATTGAGCATGGTTGTTCTTGCATCAATTTCAAGTGAAACTGGTTTGCCATTTAGGATAAATTTTAATTTTTCTTTTGCAATTGGCAACGGTACAATTGCTTCGGCAGCAAAAGTCTTCACTAAAACAGACGGGGTAAAATAAAGTGCAGCAACCGAGGCGGACTTTTTTAAAAAGCCCCTTCTTGCACCATCAAATTGACATGGGTTCATATACATCGATTTGATGTAATTTACCAAAAAAATAGGCGCAAACAAAACAGATGTTTAAGGGCGGGGGGATTAATAAGACCTTACTGCTCGAACATAGTACTTAGTACTCTTTTTTGTATAGGCTTGAGTTCCTAGGACGAAGCCTTGGAACCAAGCTCCGTAACCATCATCGCTTTCTAATCCAGTCCAATAATAATAAATGGTAAATTTGCCAATTTTTGACTGATTTTGAAATATAAAATTCAACTCATCTTTGGTAGGCAATCTCCATCCGTTTCCTAAAATTTCACAAGCTTTGGAAGCATCATCCCAATTCATTCGATTTTTAAAATCATGCTCGGCAATTTCTAAATTTTGAACTTTAATAGATTTGCCAATGATATTTGATGGAGCTTGGGTATATCCCAAATGAAAGCAGAAAAGTGAAAGAAGGAAGATGAATTGTTTCAATTGAATTAAATATTTTTATTTTCCTCTATTAAAATTTAAATTCAAATCTTTCCAAACTTCTTTGTTGATTGAAATAAATTTTCCAGATTCATCATATAAAATTTCTAATATAGTGGAGTGGTTCTCCCATCTAACAAAAAGATTCTTATTATTAGATGACAGTGCACTGCTCATTTTCGAATTAATAAGAATTTTATTTAATTCAGAAAAAGAATAATTTGATAAACTGCCAAGTTTGGCTGTTTCTGAGAATTGATATTTATTAAAAAATAAAATAAGTCTAGTTAATTATTTTATATAAAAACTTTGTTTAATAAATCGCCATTCTATTATGGGTTAATTTAGCCTTTTTACGAGCCATCTGCCATCCAAAAGTTAACTCCATACTTTGTACAGAATTATAAGATGTTTTAAGACCAGATTTAATGATATCATAAGAGAAACCAGCAAACCAACTAGAAGACTCAAATCCAATGAATGGATAAAAAGAATCATCAAAGCGATTAAATAAACCCATGTTCAACTTTTCAATTGGATGTTCCCCTGGGATTTTGATTTTATAAATTGAACCTAGTGTGAAAATTTTATTCACCCCTTGTTGATCATATCTGCTAATGAAATGAAGTTCATCACCCCCCTTGAATTTTCTAACTACAGATGCATTGGTCGCATATCTTACATTGTTGGTATAATTTCCATTGACTTGAACACCTTGTTTGTTCTTAGCCAAATGAAAACCTGCCACACCTATATTTACGCCCCATTTATCACCATCATATGAGTAATTGATACCAGCATCTGTATTAAAATAATCTTGATTACCAACTGACAATGGATCAAAGGTAGGTAAGGCTCTTAAAAAGCCTAAGCTACCAAATTGATTTTGATACAAAAACTTAGATTGATCTAATGTTAAATTAGAATAACTCAATGTGATACCCGCTCCAAAAAAGCTTTGCTTACTTACTCGCTTATTAAATGCAGTTGCAAGTGTGATGAAATTCTTTTTTAATAACCCTCCATTAGAAGCATCATTATCCATCGAAAAGCCAATTGCTAGCTCGTCTTCTGGAAATTTTTTCGCTGCAATTCTTTTTTCGATAGAAATGGCGTTAGTTCTAAAGGCAGGTACACCCGTACCCCACCATTGTGATCTAAAATTAGATAGCACCCTGGTATCGGTAATACCCCTGCCCACGAGGGCAGGGTTACTAGTCATTGGCGACATAAAGTATTGAGAGAAATAAGGATCCTGCGCTTTTGCAGCAAAAAAACTTACTTGAAAAATTATTAAAATCGCACAAAATTTCTTGATATTCATTTATAAATTTTTATTTTATCTAAGTAGTGTTACTAAACCGTTTTCTCTGATTGGTGCACCATATTTACTTACTGCTTCAACCATCCATACGTAAGTATCTAAAGCTTGTGGAACACCATTCACAGTTCCATCCCATCCTTCTGCAGGATTAGTGGTTTCAAATACTTTTTGTCCAGCTCTATTAAAGATTCTATATATTTTGAATTCTTTAACACCAACGAGATTTACATAAAGCTTATCATTTTGTCCATCTCCATTTGGTGAGAATACATTTGGAATAAATACTGTGAAGTCTTTGAATATTCTTACTAATAATGTATCCACTGTTGTACATCCTGAAGGAGCTAACATTGAGATCGTATACTGTTGTTCAGCAGATAGTTTGGTGATTGGATTACTAATTGTAATATCAGATAATCCTGTTGCCGGACTCCAAGTGTATTTGCTATTTGCGAATACTCTTGCTTGAAGTTTAGTTTCATCCCCATTTACTCCATCTACTAATGGTAAACGCTTACCAGGTATAGGACTTTCAATAGCTAATACTTTAGTGATACTATCTTTTAAGTTTGGACAATAAGTAGATGTTACTACTAACTTCATACTTACAGATCCAACACTATTGTAAGTAAATACTGGTGATGTAGCTGCACTTGTATTTCCAAGATTATCTCTCCAAGCATAAGTCACTGCACCTGCATTGCTTGTTGTAGATAAGTTTGTGAATGTTACAGGTACTTGAGTACAGAAAGTATTGAAGCTAAATTCTGCCTTAGGCTTAGTTAACATTGTAGTCGTTATTTTAGCCTCACTCAATGATACGCAACCAAATGAGTTAACAGCTTTCACACTATAGTTACCAGGAGTTGTTGAAGCATAGGTTGCTGCAGTTGCTCCATTGATTAATACACCATCTTTATACCATAAGTAGCTTACTCCACCTGTTGCTGTTAAGTCTAATGTTAATCCATCACAAATTATAGTTCCTTTAGGAGCAGTAACTGCTACTGTTGGCATTGGGTTAACAGTGATTGTTTGTTTAACACTGTCCACACAACCATAGAAGCTTGTAACTTTTAAAGTAACAACGAAGTCTCCGCTAGCTTTATAAGTTTTGATTGGATTAATATCTGATGATTGAGTGCTATCACCAAAGTTCCACTTGTAATCAAAGATTAATGGTGATTTATCAATAGATGTTTCATTAGTGAATACAAAGCTATTTCCAGATAAACATTGTGCATTTTTATTCACCGCAAACGCAGGTACTGGTTTAGGGTATACTACTACTACTGCAGTAGTACTATCACTATCACCTGTATTGGTTACTACCACCAATTTAACGGTGTAGCGTCCAGCTTTCGTATAGGTATATGATGGCGCTTTTGTAGTTGCCTTTCCAACACTATCACCAAATGTCCAGCTGTAGCTTAAGATACCTGCATTGGTAGCACTTGTATTTGTGAATACAAAGCTATTTCCAGCGATACATTGCTCACTTGTATTTACACTAAATGATGCTAAAGGATTAATAACTGTTAATAATGCGGCATCACTCATTACAAAAGGATTACATGTTCCAGATACTTTAACTCTATATCTGATTCCATTCATTCTTAATGCAATGTTAGACACAGTTAACTTGTTGCTAGTAGCTCCTGCATAGTAAACATTGTTTAATAAGTCTACGAAGCTAGTGCCACCATCCACACTTAATTGCCATTGGTATGTTAACGCAGTTCCAGTAGCAGCTACTTCAAATGTAGTTGAAGTGCCTGCACTATTGGTTACACTTACTGGTTGGCTAGTGATAGCTGGTAAGTTATTGACTGTTATCACAGCGCTTACTGTTGTAAAGTCTACAGATCTAATACATCCACTTGCATCCGTTACACTAATTATTCTGTAAGTAGTTGTTGCAGTTGGGTTCACTGATACATCAAATGGAACAGCACTTACCACTCTACTAACTGTGTAGCTTGTAGTTCCATCAGAGTAAACAATAGTGTATGGTCCAGTTCCTGCAACACTTGATCTATATGTTAATTGACCAGTTCCACCTACACATATTGTGTTTGCAGACAATGTACCTTGTGGTAATTGATTCACTGTTACTGAAGTTTGAGCACTTGTTACTGCATTACATGTTCCTGTTACAATTACATAGTAATCGCCTGCAGTAGTTACAGTTATAGTTCTATTTGTTTCACCAGCGATAATGCCATTTTTCTTATTATACCATTGGTATGTAATACCTGCACCTGTTGCTGTTACATCTAATGTTGTAGATGACCCAGCACATATTACAGCAGCTGATACTGGTTGTACAGTGATCGTAGCTGGTGCATGTATAGAGACAGTCACGGTTCCAGTAACATTACCAGTACCATATAAATCGCTTACACTCGCTATCGTATATGTTGTAGATCCACCACCTAAACTAGCTGGCGATACCACTATCGTTCCACTTGTAGCTCCAGCATTAAAGGTCTTCACTGTTCCATCACTCAATGTCACTGTCGTTGATGCTGTAAGATTTCCTCCTAATGTTAAACTCAACGTCGCTGTAGTTCCCTCACAGATCGTTTGACTTCCACTCAGCTGCGCTGTTGGCTTAGCAAATACGGTGATCGTTGCTGTTGATGTAGCGAAGCCTGTCGTTCTTGAGCTAGTTGTTACTTCGTCCACCACACTTACTAAAGTGTAGGTTGTTGTACCTGTTGGTGTTCCAGTATTTACATTAAATGGTATACCACTAATTACGTTCGTTACTGTTACGCTTCCTGGATTGTACACGATCGTGAACGGTCCAGTTGCATTACTAGAAATATATGTTAATTGACCAGTTGAACCTGCTTGTATTGTACCGCCTCTCAAACGACCTTGTGGTCTTGGAATCACATTCACTACAATAGATTCAGAGCTTACCACATTACATGTTGTACTTACAGTTACATAGTAGATACCTGTTGCTGTTGTCTCACTAGAAGTAGTGTAAGCAGAACTATTAGATCCGCCTAACACACCGCCATTTTTATACCATTGGTATCTAACAGTTGGTTCACCTGTTGCAGTTACGCTTAATGTAGTTGTTGTTCCTTCATTAATAGTTACTGCAGTTACTGGTTGTACTGTAATTGTTGCTGGTGCGTAGATTGTTACAGTAGCACTTCCTGTTGAAGTACCAATTCCATAAGCATCTGTCACACTCGCTATTGTATACGTTGTATTCGTAGCTGGTGTTACACTGAAAGTACCACTTGATGTGCCTGCAGCAAATGTCTTCACTGTTCCGTCATTTAACGTCACTGTGATAGATGCTGTAGCATTGCCTGTTAAAGCAACATTCAATGTAGCAGTTGACTTATCACAAATACTTGGTGTACCACTCAACGTTGCTGTTGGTTTAGCAAATACCGTAATTATGCCTGTTGCACTTGTGAAGCCTGTTGTTCTTGACGCAGTAGTTAACTCATTTGTTACACTTACTAATGTATAAGATAATGTGCTCGTTGGACTGTTCGCCGCAACATTGAACGCTACACCACTTGTTACATTTCTTACTGTAACAGGTTCTCCAACTGCTGGTTGGTACACGATCGT
>Ga0304730_1000261_pt1 | contig 46373 bp, 52 predicted proteins | sample M_130628_MF_Meta_FD_190474 | JGI IMG/M metagenome (GOLD analysis project Ga0304730, IMG submission 190474) | Freshwater microbial communities from Lake Montjoie, Canada to study carbon cycling - M_130628_MF_MetaG (v2) (version 2) | ecosystem: Environmental > Aquatic > Freshwater > Lake | place...
TATGAAGGTCGAATGGCCGGCATGGACTTTCATAGTCGTGGACCAAAAGTTTCGATAACACACACAGGCTCAAGAGGTTAAAATGAAAAAGAAAGTTAACAATGCCTATATGGCGTATTTTGATACGGTAGGGTTTGAATGGATATTTGATGTCACTGACTATGAAAAAAAGAAGTTTTGGGCAGTGTTAAAAGGTGACGATAAGGTTGACTTCCCCATACCCAGACATGCTATACTAAGGGCAAGAGCTAACCCACAAAGGTTTCCAGAAATATGGGCTTTTGAAAGCGAGATTAGTTTGGACGAGTTGCAGATTTATTCCGAAGAAACCCCACAAGTGTTAGCAGATGCCATTCGGCGCTGTGGACAAAATGTTTTTAAAACTCATAAAGAAGAAAGTGTGATTGTATGAAAATTGGACTAAGCTACAGCCGTTGTGTTCTTGACATTGTTGAAGGTCGTGTGAGCATGGATAATGTACTAGTTTTAATCACTCGTACAGATTTTGATCCTCGAGACGATGTGCAGTGGACAGGAATTTGGCAAGGATACACACTGGGCGGCTTGAGCAATCCCGAATGGGCCAACTACGATTTGAACAACAAAGATCACGAGGACAAATTCCGTAGCGTAAGTATCATGCTGTACGAGGATGGCAAGATGCATCAACCACGTAAATTTGGTGCATATCCGCGCCGACGTCCAGAAATTTGGTTGGAGGCAGTCTTGCCAAGTAGTGAACTAGAAAACAATCCGGCGGCTAAAACTGCATGGGACAAATTTCAAATGATTGCTGGGTTAACTAATGTGAATTTAGATAAGGAGTATAAGTGATGTTTAATTTTTTTAAAAAGCCTGAATACAGTAACGTAGTTAAATTTCCGGAGCAGATAAAATCTACTACTCCGTATATTGAACAGCCACAACCAGAAGAACTGCATTATACTATTGGCATAACTAGTGAAGGTAGGATTGCTTTTAAAGTAGGCTATTCTACACTTACTATGAGTAAAGAGGGTTGTGAGGATTTGATCGAACAACTGGAAGTATTCGTTAAACAATTAAAACAAAAGGAAACAGATGCCTAACTTAGTACCCATGGTCATTGAGACCGAAGCTAGAGGAGAACGTGCATACGACATTTACAGCAGATTGCTTAAGGATCGTATCATAATGTTAGATACAGAAGTTAATGAACATACAGCAAGTTTGTTGGTTGCCCAGCTATTATTTTTAGAAAGTCAAGGCAACGAAGACATTCACTTTTTTATTAATAGTCCTGGTGGTGGCGTTACAGCTGGTATGGCTATCTATGATACTATGCAGTTTATTAAACCAGATGTGTCAACTATTGTTATGGGACAGGCTTGCAGTATGGGCAGTTTGCTCGCTGCCGCTGGCTCTCCTGGCAAACGGAAAATTTTACCTAATGCTCGCCACATGATTCATCAGCCCAGTGGTGGTGCTGGTGGACAGGCTACGGACATGCAGATCCAAGTTGAAGAAATTATCAAAATGAAAAAGAACTTGACTCAGATTTATGTGGATCATAACAGTAAGGGCAAAACGTTTGAACAATTTAGACACGATATGGAACGTGATAAATTTATGAGTGCGCAGGAAGCCCTAGAATACGGTTTGGTTGACGAAATCATAACACGTCGTCCGTAAAGTGCGCATATAACCAAAAACCGTAGTACACTATAAATACTAATGTATAGGAGTGTGCTATGGCCCGTCAGGCTTTTAATTGGTCCTTGTTGGATCGAGATACGTTGTACTCGATGCTCTACAAGCTCAAACCAGAGATTGTAGACAAACGCTTACCTATAGGCGATATTATTCGACACATAAGCAAACACATCAAAGCACATCTTCCAGTTAAGGTAGTTAGTAATAGACATAAACCCGTTAGGCCAGGTGAAGTTTGGATAGGTGGTGCTTATTATAGTGATCTTGATAGTTCCGGCAAGAAGCGATTCATTGAAATTGAATTGGCATTCCCCACAGACACTCAAACTATGAAAACCAGTTCATATCGTTGGGAACGAATTTGCACACTTTTTGCAGATACTGTGTTACACGAAATCATACACACACGCCAATATCGTGCTAGAAATTTTAAAGATCTTCCCGGTTATGAAAGTACAGCCTATTATGCCAAAGATCGTGCATGGCAAGAATACTATGGACATAGAGACGAAATGGGTGCTCACTCATTTAACCTAGCACAAGACATGATTGATAAGTTTGGCTTTGATCCAAAAATCATACGAGAATATCTAGATTCAAAAGTTCCAAAACGAGTTCGCCCTAACAGTTGGGGACGATTTATGAAATCTTTTGAATACGATCATGCCCATCCAAAGGTACGCCAAATGAAGCATAAAATTATGACTCAATTGGAAAATGCTTGGTGCGGCAAGCCATTTAAAACACCAAATTATTTGACTTATTAAATAACTGACTGTATAATAACTACATTAACAGTTATTCATAAGGTCTAATCATGAGCGATCCGTGCTATCAAGTTATTAATGATTTGGAAATTCATCCCAGTCGTTTGAACAAAGAAGCCATAGTGCTTGCACAAGCCGAACAAGGTAATGATGAGTTTTTTCATGGTTGCCAATTGGCATTGGATCCAATGATTACTTTTGGAATTAAACAAGTAAAGGAAAAGAAAGATGAAGACGGGCCTGGCTTGCCTTGGGATACTTTTGTTAGTGTCGCTGGCAGTTTTCGCAATCGTACAGTCACCGGCAACCTTGCTCGCGACACACTTGATGAGATGATGGCTCAGGCCACTAAACGTGAGTGGAACGGTTGGTATCGTAGAATTTTGATTAAGGACATGCGAGCAGGATTTACTGAACGCACAATTAACAAAGTAGTAGAGAAAAAATATGTTGCCTACAGCATTCCTGTATTTGGTTGCCAGCTTGCTCATGATAGTAATGGTCATGAATCTAAAGTGGTTGGCCGAAAACTTATCGAAGTCAAATTGGATGGTGTTCGTGTCATCACTATTGTACACCCTGATGGTCGGGTGGATATGTTTAGCCGAAATGGCAAAGAACTTGTAAACTTCCCACACGTGATTGAACAATTAAAATTAGTGGCAAGCATTGGCGGCTTCAGTGAAGCAATGGTGTTAGATGGTGAAATTATGTCAAGTAGCTTTCAAGACTTGATGAAACAAGTACACCGCAAAAGTGATGTGAAAAGTACAGATGCAGTTCTTAATCTTTTTGACATGCTGACATTAGAAGAATTTGAAGCTGGAGAAAGTGATACTCCTCAAATTCGTCGTAGTGAAATGTTGCAAAATTGGTTTGATGTTTACGAAAACTCATTGCCTGGCATAACTGTACTCAGTCACGAAGATGTTGATTTAAATACAGAGCAAGGGCAAAAGCAATTTAAAGAAATTAATGCCCGTGCTATTGCAGGTGGTTATGAAGGCATTATGATCAAAGATCCAAATGCAGGATATGAATGTAAGCGCAGTACAGCCTGGCTGAAGTTAAAGCCTTTCATTGAAGTATCATTGGAGGTAACAGATGTCGAAGAAGGCACAGGAAGAAACAATGGACGCCTTGGAGCGTTTGTATGCGAAGGAGCCGACGATGGCAAAGATATCCGAGTCAACGTGGGCAGTGGTTTTAGTGACAGTGATCGTGATATTTTTTGGAATTCACGGACTAGTATTTTTGGTCAAGTAGTTGAGGTAAGGGCAGATGCTATTACTCAAAATCAAGACGGAACATACAGTTTGCGTTTTCCGCGGTTCTTGAGATTCCGTGGATTTGAAGTAGGAGAAAAACTATGACAGTTAGCAGAATTACAGATTACAATAATGAAATGTATAGACAGATGTTAATTAATAATTTAGATAAACGACACGAAGCACTGCGTATTGAAGAACAGCGTGTAAAATTAAATCTCAAAGCCAACGAAGAAAAAAGAGTTGAAATGAATCGCCGGATGAATCGCCCGGGACAAAACGTAGATAGGATGGCATAATGACGAACCCGTTTAGAGATCAAGAAAAGTTTATGAAAGCGTGTGATCAGAGTGTAGGAACTTTTGATCCAGGACAGTACGAAATGTATCTCAATTTAATTGAGGAAGAATTTAAAGAATTACAAGAAGCAAGGGCTATGAATAACGATGTTGAAGAACTAGATGCTCTTATAGATATTCTAGTTGTTACCATCGGTGCTATTCACAGTGCAGGCTTTGATGCAGAAGGTGCTTGGAAAGAAGTTATGATGACAAACTTTGCCAAGATTGATCGAGACACAGGCAAGGTGCGTAAGCGAGAAGATGGCAAAGTTTTGAAACCTACAGGTTGGGTTCCGCCCGATCTTACAAAATTTATTTAAAGGAGACTAACATGTTTGGTACAAATTATACAGGTGGCGGTGCTCTAAGTTACCGCTCAGCAGAAGAAATTAATAGTGCAATGGGCCGTGTGTATGGCCATATGAGTCTAGCAGTGGTGGTATCCATGCTGGTCAGTTACTGGGTAGGCACTACACCAGAGTTGCTGGCGTTCTTTTTTACAGGTGTGATGAAATGGATTGTGATTTTTGCACCACTTGCGGCGATCTTTGGCGTCAGCTATGTGTTGGGTAACAATCCCAGCAAAGGCGTAGCACAGTTATGCTTGCATGGATTTGCGGCCTTGATGGGCTTGAGTTTTGCCACTGTCTTTGCTGTGTTCACAATGGGGTCGATTGTGAGTGCATTCATGGGTGCGGCCATACTATTTGGTGTTATGAGTTTTTATGGATACTTTACCAAACGTAGTTTAGACAGCATGGGCAAATTTATGATTGTGGGACTGATTGCTATCATCATTGCCAGTATTGTGAATATTTTTATTGGAAGCACTGTAATGCAAATGATTATCTCAGCATTGGCAATCATTATCTTTCTTGGATTGACTGCTTATGACACGCAACGGATCCGTGAGGAACTAAGTGTGGATACAACCCCAGCCGCAGAAGTTAGTGGTGCGTTGACCTTGTATATGGACTTTATCAACTTGTTTTTAAACTTGTTACAACTTTTTGGCGATAGAAAATGATTAGAGAATTTATCAATATTGTAGAAGGTATACGTGTTACTGACGATTGGTTCAAGGACGGTGGATTCAAAACCTACAAGCGTCCCGCCAAAGAACGTTATGAGATTGCAGATGAGCCTGGCACGATCGATACACTTGAAGGTCCAGTTAAGTATCCTGCGGGCTACTATATCATGACTGGACCAAAAGGTGAGCAGTATCCTATTACTCCAGAAAAATTCAACGATCTTAAAGACGATCTTGGCGATGGCGTTTGCACACCAAAGAAGATTGTTAAGTTTGCCAAACTAGCAGATCACTCCGGATCAGTTGACACAAGTTGGGGTGAGAAGTTACACTATAACACAGGCGAAGACGTTATTGTTCGTCACGGTAAAGACGACTACGGTGTAGTTAAACGAGATATATTTGCACAAACATACGAGAAAATATAATGGCACAGCACACACATTACTGGAGTTGTAGTCCTTTTGCAGACTGGCTTCGAGGCACTAAAAAATTAAGCGCAGGCACAGCTGAAGAATGGGACGACTGGACCACTGCGGCTCAGATGAAACACAACTTTCGATATTGGCTAGCCGAAGAAGGCCTGGGACACCTTCAAGATTTTGTCACATGGCCCGTAAGGAAATTATATGATATTAAGTACTATATTAATAACCGTTGGGTTAGTCGCACTCATAGTCTTACTGCTCATCCCAGAGATATCAAACCGGGACAATGGCAGGATGTTGGCAACCGTTTCCTTCCTTGCCTTTTCAATGAGTTGGTGGATTTTGTTGAAATAGAATCAGCTTGGTCGCACATCGCCTGGGGAGATAAAGAAGCTCGTGCTAAGTATGATCCTCCCTTTTGGGCTAGTGGTTGGTTCCGTTGGCGCACTTGGCGTTGTCCTCAAGCAGGTATCGATCATCTTGACTGGGCAATGACCTTAACCAACACTGATTGGTGTGGTCCAGAACATCCCGACTATGGAAAGCCTACTGGTCAGGCAATTCGTGCAAAAGAGATCAAAGAACTATATGTATGGTGGACTACAGTGTATCCAAATCGTCCAGATGCACATGACGCAAGCGGTTGGAGTGATTACTGTGAAGCGGCACGTTTAGCCAATGGTGGCAAGCTAAGTTGGATAGGCAGTGACAAGACACCCGAACTTCGTAAAATGGCTGACAAGGCACTTAAACTTACTACTAAGATTGAAGCGGCTTATGACAAGGAAGATACTGAAATGATGATTCGTTTGATCAAAGCTCGTGATAGTCTTTGGACTTGACCAATTTGTGTCAACGCAATGCAAGTCTAAGGCGTTATATATATGTAGGGATATAAATTTCTACATTAACCTAAAGGAAACTTTAAAATGAAAACTATCGCAACTCTAATCGCAACATTGTTTGCCGCATCTGTATTCGCCGCAGAACCAGCTAAAGCACCAGCCGCTCCTGCAACTCCAGCCGCAACAGCAAGTGCTCCAGCACCAGCTAAGGCAGAAGTTAAGAAGGACGAAAAGAAGCCTGCAAAAAGTGACAGTGCAAAGAAAGACGCACCAAAAGCAGACGCAAAGCCAGCCGCTAAGTAAATTTGATTTAGACGACAGTGACCTCATAATAGACGATGAGCTCACTTTTGGCCGCAATCTAAGAAGTCGTGAATTTGGTAAGATAATCCATGAGGATTTGGAACTATCGGATCATGTAAAGTTTAGATTATGGCTAGCACGTCAGTTAGCTATGAAGAAGTTTGAAGAAGTCCATGGATAGTCCGTGGACTTTTTCTTTTTCAAATAAATACAATATCAAAGGAGCGACCTATGAACAAGTTCATTTTAGCAATTTCATTAGCATTAGCAATTCCAGCGTTTGCCGCAGAACCGGCAAAGGAGCCAGCCAAAAAGGCAACACCTGCAAAGAAGGCAGAAGCACCAAAAACGCCAGCTGTAAAGTGTGATTTGAAGAAAGATCCAAAATGTAAGGATGTTACCAAAAAACCCATGACCAAAGAGGAAAGAGAAGCCAAAAAGAAAGAAAAAGAAGCGGCTGCTCAAAAATAATACATACCCCGGATTCGTTGGCATAGCCTCCCCCGGGGTTTCTTTTTGGTTAAAAATTGCTTGACTTTCCTAGCGACTTCATATATAATATACATATTGTTTAATACATATCGGAGCAAAAATGGCTAAAGTAGCAACCAAAACTCGAGTAACTAAAAAACAAGTTATTGAACATCGTACTCGTGCAGTTAAAGATCATAGTCCAGTTTGGGATGGATGTGAAACAATGACGGCGGATCAATTCTTGCGTCATTGGCACGATGCCATGAATTACTACCGTTTGGAGTTTAGCGGTAAGGATTTAAAACCAGCAGTCATTAAATGGATGACCAGTGTTGAGTGTGCCGAAGAAGATATTGTGGCATTTAAGAAAACTAAAGATAACCGTGTTAATATTACCATGGGAGCCATTGCAAGTTGTTTGCTTCGTGGTATGCCAGCTGTTCGTGCAGACTTTAATAAAGGTCGAGACACTGCCGCATGGTTGCGTGGTGTTATTGTAGAAACTATCGAAAATGGCAAAAATGATAAAGACGATAGTGAAGTTGTTGAGGTTAAGCTAGTAGGCGTACAGCCAAGTATTCAAGATCGAGTGCGTGAAACTGCATACAAAATGACCGAAGAAATTGAAGATGCTATTGACGGCTTTCAAAAGGATCCAGAAGCGTTTGACCCAAAAGCATTTAAGATGCTGAACTTGCTCAAAGGCAAAGAAGTCAAAGCGGCCCATGCACGTATTATCAAAACTTTTTATAGTCGTGACCTAGCAGAACTTGAAGAGCTTGCTAGTGGCAAAGCAGACGAACAGCTACGTGAGGGATACAGCCATCGTAGCAAGAAGCAGATTAAGAACTTGATTGCGTTCTATCAAGAAATTATGATGGCTTGCGATATGCTGGCCCAGGAAGCCAAAGTTAACCGTGCTCCACGTAAAACCAAAACAGTGCCAAAAGAAAAGCTGATTGCCAAACTCAAGTTTAAGAAAACAGACGAGCCGTTGAAGCTGGTCAGTATCAATCCTGTTGATATTATTGGTGCTGGTGAATTGTGGATTTTCAACATTAAAACACGTAAACTGGGCCGTTATGTTGCTACTGAGTTTAATACATTGGGTGTGAAAGGCACTACAATTACTAACTTTGACGAGTTTAAGAGCATTCAAAAGACTGTTCGCAAGCCTGAGGAAAAGCTCAAAGAGTTCAAGGCCGCAGGCAAGGTGCAGTTGCGTAAGTTCTTAGACGATATTAATGCTACTGACACTAAAATGAACGGTCGTATTAACGAAGAAACTATTCTACTTAAAATAGCATAATTAATTCTATTTTGACAACTTGACCCATTCTATAAGCAAGTCGTTAGTGACTTGCTCTATAGGAATAAAATTATTCATATCTGGTGGTGCTAGTTGTAGTACGCTTTCAATGTCGTTTTCTTTATAGATAATTAGTTTGATTACACCAGCAAGATTGCTATCACTGTTGCTTGAGTGTGTGCTAGATGCAACATTAACAATATCAATTGTCATTGCGTTTCCTTATGTTTGTTTCCCACTCAGTTTGCCAAAATTCTAAACCCTTCTCAAACGTCTGTTGATTGGTCACTCCTAAACCTTCAAAAAATCGTGCGCCGTTGTAAAATACAGACACTGACGGAATAGCTGGTGGCGCAAATAACGGAACATCATCTACGTGAACTTTATAAAATTTATATTTAGGAAAATTTAATTCAACATTGCAAACCATTTCTAAAAATGGCGTACAATGACTACATTCACTATTCCATAGTATTACTAGAGAAAGAGAGTCTCCCCCTACTGATTCTAACTCTTTAGCAAGATTTTCTAACGCGACTTCTATCATATTATGTTCTATAACATGCTCTTACTACAATCCACTGATAGGGATATGATGCACCGCATTGCCAAAAATATCCCTGGGCAAGACTTTGACACATATAGATAGCGTTTCTTGTTGCTCCCGCTATTGTAACATCTAGGTTCTCTCCGTAGGTTGCCGCCCAATCTGTAACAGGCACTGTTCCATCATATGGTGGTCTATAAGTCTTCCCCAGTCCGTCGCCATATATTGGCATCACCGCATTTGTTGCATATACTCCTCCGTCACTATACCCACTAGGGCATGCCGGAGGAGTCGGTTGAGGATCTAAAGAAAAATTAAAGTTAGGACCGGACCAACAATAAACGCCTACAGCCACTTGATCTCTTCTTAATCGTCCCGCAACATCCATCCAGTTGCCTGTTTCTCTAGAACCAGGACCAGCACGGTATACGGAATTTCTTTCAGCTTCAGAATTGTCCGGAAGGAATAGGTCTTTACCAGTTTGGTTGTTTATTTTCATTCCTCTGTTATGATACCAAGTGGGCGCGGCGTAGTTGTCTGGGCCATCATTATATCCAGGCCCCCATCTACGCGGCGCATCATATTGGTCGTTGTTTACTCTTGCCATATGTTACCCTTTCAGCTGTTTAGTCAGTTCTTCAACTTGCTGTTTAAGGTCTTTGACAGCGGCGACTAAGTTGGCAATAATTCCAGATGAACTAATTGCCAATGTTCCAGCATCAGTAGTTGTAACTGACTCTGGCATTACTGATTGTACATCCTGAGCTAGTAATCCTAAATCTTTTTTACCATTTGAAATCCAATCAAAACTAACAGGACGAAGTGCATCCAGTGTTTCCCAATAGTTAGTTATTGAGCTTATGTTTGTTTTTAACGTTGCATCTGAACTGTAATAAAAGGCAGTTGCAGTAACAGTGTTATGTGTTACATCATTACCAGTGCCAACGTTTTGGTTAACTGTATAGTTACCAACGTTACTTAATCCAACTTCTGTAGCAGTATATGATGGTTTGGTTGATTGTTTAGCCCATGAGTATACATCACTAGCTGGCGCACTACCAGCGGTCGCGGCATAGCTAACACTTAATGCGCTAGTTAAGTATGTACGTAAATAGTCGTCGGAACCGTTTGTACCCCAAACTCTTGATGGGTTAGAGTTATTACCTTCGTTTCCGCTTGACGAATTAATATATCCGCATTGAATATAACCGCTAGCATCAGTACGGACTATCTGATTAGCACTATTATTGCGTCCTGTAGCTACTGCTAGTCCGCCAGCAGTGGTTGCATTACCTGCACTAGAAACTGTCTTATTAGCATCAGCAGTATTATCAACATTACCAAGTCCCACATGTGCTTTTGTTACACCACTTACTGTTCCAGTAAATGTTGGATTTGCAGTAGGTGCGGCACCAAGACTTGCCAGTGTTGGTAGTGTTTGATCGCCAGTATTTGTTCCAGAAGATGTTCCAGAGAAGTTTGACGCTGTAAGAGTTCCGCACACAAATGCCTCATACGCGGTGCCAGGATTATTAAAAATACCAATTCTACCACTGGCCTCTATTGCAATGCTCGATGCTACTACTGCACTCCAATGAAACCCTAGTCTAGGGGCAAATGCCATGGCATTTCCATTGGCACCACTTAGTCCTGCTTCACGGATTTGGATAGCAGAGCCATAAGAGGTACCAGAAGTACTCGAAGCTATATAACTACCGCCTGCGCCGTAATGGTTAGTTGCTGTGCCTGCTGTTGAAGCTGAACTTACTGCTTTGTTTGCATCAGCAGTATTATCAACACTTCCCAATCCCACATGTGCTTTTGTTACACCACTCACAGTACCTGTAAATGTTGGACTGCTAAACATTGTGGCTTTTGATTCATTAGTCACACTACCAAGACCTACATGGGTAGCAGTCACACCACTAACTGTTCCAGTAAATGTAGGACTGGCAAACATAGTGGCTTTTGATTCATTAGTTACGTTTCCAAGACCCACTTCAGTTGCTGTATAACTTGGTTTGGTAGCGGCTTTGGCCCATGCGTATACATCACTAGCCGGAGCACTACCCACAGTTACAGTTCCCAATGAAGTGATACTTGTGCTACCAGCCCATGTGCTTAGTGCTGTATTTTCAACACTGCCAAGTCCCACGTGTGCTTTTGTTACACCTGTTACTGTGCCAGTAAATGTTGGGCTTGCAAACATTGTTGCTTTTGATTCATTAGTCACACTGCCTAGTCCCACATGGGTGGCAGTTACACCTGCTACTGTTCCAGTAAATGTTGGGCTTGCAAACATTGTTGCTTTTGATTCATTTGTAACATTACCAAGACCTACTTTACTTGCGGCTAAACTGGTAATCCAAGCAGGATTGGCATAACTACCGTTGGTATAAACTCCGTTTGTAACTGTGTCGGCATTGCCAGTTAAAGCACCAACAAGACTGGTTGATGAAACACTTGATAAACCAGACAATGTAGTTGCACTAGCACCTAGACTTATAGAAGTAGAGCCAACTGTAACTGAGCTGTTTGTTAAACTTGCGTTAGCAATGTTAGACAATGTATTAGAACTGCCGCTGATTGTTTTGTTAGTCAATGTTTCTGCACCAGCTAATGTTGCCAATGTACCTGTTGTTGGTAATGTAACACTTGTAGTTGCTGTTGAAGTTAAAGTTGTAGCAAATGCGCCACTGGTTGTTAAGTTACCACCAAGTGTAATTGTTTTACCGCTGTTGTTTACACCAGTACCGCCATATTGTCCAGCAATTGCTGTACCTTGCCAAGTACCAGTACCAATTGTACCAACACTGGTTAAACTACTTGCTGTAACTCCACTGGCCAATGTAGATCCAGTTAATGTACCAGCGGCTGCAATAGTATTGGCAGAAATTTTTTGCCAAATTGAACCGTTGTAAATTATAAAATCTCCTGGAACAAACGATAAACTTCCTGATCCAAGATTAACAGTGCCAGACACAGCCACCGCATATTGCCAACCATTTTGACCAGTTCCATCCACAAGTGTTGGAGTATTTGTGCTAGCATCCCATGTGCCTTTAAATATAATAGCGCCTGACAAACTTGTTGGAATCTGACCTGATGTTAATTTACCATCGGCACCAAGGGTAGCAATACCGTTAGTTTGACCAAGGGTAGCAACTGCTGGAACTGAAATAACTCCGCTACCATTTATGGTAATACTTGATGCATCAACTTTAACACCACCAAGTTGTGTATTGGTAGCTGTGGCTAGCCCAATAGTACCGCTTGAATTTGTAATACCACTTGTTCCCACCACAGGAATAATCACACCACCAAGTTGTGTATTGGTAGCTGTGGCTAGTCCAATAGTGCCGCTTGAATTTGTAATACCACTTGTTCCTACCACAGGAATAATTACACCTCCCAATACTGAACTAGTTGCGGATGTCAATCCAGTCCAAGCTGTGGTTTGTGAAGTACTATCAGAAAATTGAATTGCATTATTATCAATGACAATACTGTCAACATTGAGTCGTCCCACAGTTGCAGTTCTTGAGGACGAATTACCAGCAAGTAATACGTTGTCTAAAGTAACAAATCCCAATGATGCACTATTTGTAATGGTTATTTGATCAGAAGATGCATCGGCTACTAGACTAATTCCACTACCAGCAACCAGGGTCAGGGTATCACCAACTTCTTCGGCTTCCACCGTTATATCGTCTGGTTTTACTATTATTCGTCTAAACGCATCTGTGATTGCTACTGGCATTTTTATACCTCTTTTTATATTTATTCATATGTTATGTTACCGTTAAAAGTAGCATAATATGATTATCTATCTTTTTCTGTATTTTGTTTCTTAGCTAAATATAGAATAAGAGAGATATTCCATGAATCAATTGCTTTCCATTGTAGACGACAAACTCGTAATAGACAAGCTTCGAGTAAAATTTACCGAAGGTCCCTTAACCCACGCTGGTAGTTTAGAAGTTATTGGTACCAGTCAATTTAACGATAATGTAAGCATAGCTAGAAATATCAACGTAGTTGGGTCAATTACTGCTGATACGATTAACGTAAAGCATATTATTACAGAAGAATCTGGAGGTGTCAGAGATCCATTTGCGTTCACTGCCAACACAGAACAGGAACTGGATGGTAAAGGTTTTCACTTTACTGACGGTTTGGCTACCCGTTTATTTGTTTATAAGGAAGGCGGAAGACTGTGGAGTACAGTAAACTTAGATCTTGCTAACGAACGCTCTTATTGTATAGATCAAATTCCAGTACTAAGTGCAGAAAAATTAGGCAGTAGTGTAGTTCACAGTAATTTACAAACAGTGGGCAAGTTACATAAACTTCAGGTAGCGGGTGCGGTTTCGTTTGGTGAATGGGCGTTTTTTAATCACATTCACTCACGTTTAGGTATCAACACAGACAGCCCAAATGGATCCATAGGCATACAAGAAAACAATGTTGACCTAGTGTTGGGCAGTTACAAAAACGACTACGGCTATGTTGGCACGTTTAACAATACTAATTTAGAATTAGGCACGGACAATACTGCAAGGATCACTCTACGTGGTACTGGCGAGATTGATATTGGACATGCCAAATACAAAAATGCTGTGGTTAGAATTTATGGTAAGTTAGAAGTAGATGATCTTGTAAATCATAATGCAAAAACTGAACCCTTATATTTTAAGGCCACAAAAGACAGTACAATTTACGGTACTGGAATTGTTTGGAGTCAAGATAATTCAAATAGACAGTTTACCTATGCCGCCAATCCAGATCGAATTTGGTCAAGTGAAACAATAGATTTATCAGATGAAAAATATTACTCAATTAACGGTAATATTGTATTAAGCAAAAACGCATTAGGTGAAAGTGTTACAAGTAGTAGTCTTACAAAAGTAGGCGCACTAGAATCTTTGGTTGTTGGTGGAGAAGCAAACTTACGCACAGTTGTAAATGTTGGTGCAAATAATGAAATTGTATTGACACGTGATCACATTAAATTTAATGATAATAATCAATTAACAATTACTGGTAATAGTCTAAGCGTAGCTGAGTCATTTACAATAAACTGTGATAGCGAACAAGAATTTAAAATAGAAAGTGATGGAGCCATTGAACTGGGTAACAGACACAATACCAATAGACGAGTTTCAATGTACGGTCAAGTAAGTGTTGGTGTCTCAAATCCAGAAAGTGATGTGGCATTTACTGTTGGCGGGGCAGTTAACTTAAATGGTAAGAAATTTGTCAAAGGTACAACAATACCGTCTTCAGGAAGATACAGTGTGGGCGATATTTGTTGGAATACACAGCCTGAAGCTACAAGTTATGTTGGATGGATTTGCATTAGAGAAGGAACGCCCGGTGAATGGTTGCCATTTGGACAAATCGTCTCACAATGAAATTTGGGTCATAGGTAATGGTGAAAGTCGAAAAACATTTGACTTACATTCTATCGACTCACACATAATTGGATGCAATGCAATACACAGAGAGTTTGTCTGTGATCAAATAGTTGCAGTGGACCGACGCATGGTAACTGAAATTGTTGCCAACACTGACTACACATCAATACCAGTCTACACTAGACCAAATTGGATTGGTGACTTTACACAATATCCCAACGTAAAACTACTACCAGAACTACCATACAAAGGTCCTGAAAGACGCGACGACCCTTGGCACTGGAATACTGGTCCTTTTGCCATTGTTATTGCCTGTTACATGAATCCAAAAACTGTAAATCTATTGGGCTTTGACTTGTATAGTGTAAATAATAAACTGAACAATGTGTATAAAGACACAAGGAATTATGGTAAAACAAAAGATACACCAGTTGATCATAGTTATTGGTTATACCATTTAAAAAGGATTTATGATTGTTTTCCAGAAATCAACTTTGTCATACACAATGTTGAGAATTGGCAAATGCCAAGTGAGTGGATGGACACAAAGAACTTGACTTTTAAAACAATTAATGTTAATATACATTATGCGGACTTAGGCATTCATCCCGCAATATAAACTCTGCATGTCATTGCTAATCTTAAGGAGAAAACAATGGCAAAAAAATATTTTAGTACTAAGACTTACAATCAAATTGGACCAGTGTGTTATCGTCAATGGCGGGCAGATAGTCATTGTAATTTAATTCATGGATACGCACTATCATTCCATTTTGAATTTGAGGCTGATACACTAGATGCCCGTAATTGGGTAACTGACTTTGGTGGATTACGCCCACTCAAAGACAAACTAGAAGAGTGGTTTGATCATACTTTACTAGTAGCACAAGACGATCCACATCGTGATGCACTTATTAACTTGGGCAAACTTGGCCTTGCTAAAATTACAGAAGTTGAGCGCACTGGCTGTGAAGGTATTGCTGATTTCTTGTACGAATATATTAACACTATTTTCTTGCCAAGTTGTGGCACAGCAGAAGCAGACCGTGTTTGGTGTACTCGTGTAGAAGTTCGTGAAACTGATAACAACATGGCTGGACGTCAAGGCGCTCGCGAAGATAACGAATTTATTGACTAATATGAAAACAATTGAACTTGAACATTTTAAAATTGACAAAAATCAACCCTTAACAGTTATAGCTGGGCCGTGTCAGATTGAAGATCTGACTCATGCCATGGCCATTGCGTTGGAAGTAAGACGCATTTGCAAAGATTTAAATGTTCAGTTCATTTATAAAAGTAGTTTTGATAAAGCTAACAGAACAAGTGTTTCTTCTAAACGTGGTGTGGGCATGGAACAAGGGTTGGAAATTTTAAAAACAGTGTCCAACAAACTGGGTGTGCCCACTATCACAGACATACACGAATCATCACAAGCAGACATTGTAGCAGAATCAGTTAGTATGCTACAAATACCCGCATTTTTATGCAGACAAACTGATTTACTTTTGGCTGCAGGTGCGACTGGCAAACCTATCAATGTTAAAAAAGGACAATTTTTAGCACCTTGGGATATGAAAAATGTTGCAGAAAAAATTGCTTCAACAGGCAACGACAATATAATGTTATGTGAAAGAGGATATAGTCATGGATACAATAATCTTGTGGTCGATATGCGTAGTTTACCTATTATGGCAAGTACTGGTTATCCCGTGGTTTTTGACTGTACACATAGTGTCCAGCAACCTGGAGGTCTTGGTGACAAATCTGGGGGAGACAGAAAAATGGTTCCCTTTCTATCTAGGGCCGCGGTAGCTACTGGATGTGTGAGTGCTGTGTTTATTGAGACACACGAAAATCCTGATAAGGCTCCTAGTGATGGACCAAATATGATTCCATTACGAGATCTAAGAGTATTAATAAGTCAGCTAAATTTTATTCATAGTAATGTTAAAAATTTTAACTAAAGAACAGCGTAAAGCACAAAAAGCTCAAGCCAAGTTAGAAAAAGCAATTTCAAAAATTTCAAATGTAGGTAATGAGCATCTCCAACGTTGGGCCATATGTTTAAAATATGGAACAAAGTATAATGCTGACTATGTAAATCGACTTTACAATATGGTCAAACGGCATACAACTGGCAACGTTGGGTTTGCCTGTATGACTGAAGATCCAACTGGATTAAATCCTGAAATAAAAGTTATATCATTACCAACTGGAACTAGTTTGCAAGGTTGGTGGTACAAGCCCTACGTGTTTAGTAGAGATTTTCCATTAACTGGCGAATTACTATTTTTAGACTTGGATATTGTTATTGTAAAAAACATTGATATGTTTTGGCATTACAGTTTGGGTAAATTTTGTATTATTAGAGACTTTACAAGATCAACTGTTCCAGATTGGAAAAGATTTAACAGCTCTATATTTAGATTTGAATCAAGGACCATGCCCCATATATGGGACAACCTAATACAAGACTTATCTATTACCAAAAGGCTTCACGGTGACCAAGATTGGTTATATGACCAAATTAAAGACGGGTTTGATTTTTGGCCTGATGAATGGTGTCAAAGTTATAAATGGGAAGTGCGTGAACGTAATGATGTTATTGGAATTGGTAGAGATAGAAAATTTGCGTCAATTGTTGAACCAAAAATAAAAGATGCAACATCGATATTGGTGTTTCACGGTGATCCAAAACCACAACAAGTAAAAGATCCGATCATAGTGAAAAACTGGTGTTGACATGTACCAATTATTGCGTTATAATATAACTGTCCGTAACAACATAGAAAGCAGATTGTGATTAAACGTATAGGCTTTGCCTGCAAATGGATTGATGACCCTTCACAAGTTAAAGGTATCAAACCCACTGATGACTGTAAACAATACAACACTGGAGCCACCACTATTAGTTGGTTAAATAGACAAACAAAAGAAGTTGCAGAGCAAAAGCTATGGGACTTAATGGTTCAAAATTTAACAGCTACACAAAAATTAGTAAACAAGGTAGGGGAACTTAATGAAAATCTTCGTATGGTGCGTCTTAGCAGTGATATTCTCCCCGCTTATACTGAGCGTACTTGGTGTTATTTTTGGCGTAGGCCTGACGTTGTTGACTATCTTGAGCGCAATTTTTACCTTATTGGTTCTAGTGCTCGTGCAAGCAATACCCGTCTTAGTATGCATCCTGGTCAGTTTACTGTTCTTGCTAGTATTAACGAAGGCATTGTCGAAAGATCAATAGAGGAGTTTGAATATCATGCTGATATGGCACGCTACATGGGCTACGGTAAATCCTTCCAGGATTTTAAAATCAACGTACACATCTCGGGTAAACAAGGTCCCGAAGGCATACGCTCTGCCTACAAACGCCTTACCCCCGAAGCCCGGAATTGTATTACAATTGAAAACGAAGAAAACTCATGGGGATTAGATGACTGTCTTACTATTAGCGACATCGTTCCTATTGTACTCGACGTACACCATCATTGGATTCGTGAAGGGGAATATCTCAATCCAACAGACGATCGTGTTAAGCGTGTCGTGGATAGTTGGCGTGGTCTGCGCCCTACTATGCATTATTCAGTATCTCGTGAAGATTATCTTGTGGATCACGACACTGATCTAGCACCTGTTCACTCAGAGCTTCTTCTAAATGGATACAAGAAACAAAAGCTCAGAGCACATTCAGATTTTTACTGGAATACAGTAACCAACGAATGGGCGTTGAGCTTTCTAAACACACACGATATCATGTGTGAAAGCAAAGGAAAAAATCTAGCTAGTTTTGCATTGTATGAGCAGGCAAAAACTTCTAATATTATTTAGGCGTTTTTGGCGCACGTGGTGCTGAATTTTTCTTAGTGTATTGTTGTTTCTTTGCTGGTGCTTTTTTAGCTGGCGTGGTCTTTGATACTTGAGCAACTTCTGCAACAATTGGTGCCGGCACTTCAACAACTGATTCTACTACCAATGGAATTGGCGTAGTGGCTGCTGGCTCAGGCACTTTATACGGTGCTGATTCTACTACTGGTGCTGGTGCTGGTGCTGGTGCTGGTGCTGATTCTACTACTGGTGCCTCTTTAGGCTTACCTACAAAAAACTCTTTGATTGCTTTGAACATTTGGTGTTCCTCCCTTGTAATTCTATTTATGATACTAAATAAATTATGGATAATGAAATTGAAAGATATCTAGCAATTCTTGAAGGAAAGCAAGAAAAGTTAGAATTATTAAAGCTACCTTACAGTAAGGATGGTCTTAGTCCTGTTATCAGTAAGGAAACTATAAATTATCATTATGCCAATCTAGCGCAGGCCTATGTGGATAGATTTAACAAAGGTGAGGGTGATGATAAGTTCAATAAAGCTGGTGCATTTTTGCACAACTTGTATTTTCCAGGACTAAAAGAACCCAGTTCAAAAAATCCACCCACTGGTAAATCCGCTGAAATTATCAACAAAAAATACAAAAGTTTTGACGCTTTCAAAGAAGCAGTTTTAAAACAAGCCATGAGTATACAAGGTAGCGGCTGGGTTTACATGGATTTGAATGGCGGTATCAAAACCATTGTGAATCATGAAATACGTAAAGACATAGCCATGTTAATTGACTGGTGGGAGCATGCCTGGGCATTGGACTATCAAAGCGATAAGAAAAAGTATTTAGAAAATACTTGGAAAATTATCAACTGGGAAGTGGTTAACGAAAGATTGGCTACAGTTTAGAAACATCGTCCAAGCTACTGGCTTTCATATCCCAAAGGAGTCTATTTTCGACTCCCTTTTTTTGGGCAAATTTTTTAGGATCGCAGTTAGAGCATACATGAAAGTAGTTATTGCTGATTCGCTTTGGATCCATTGAGCCCTTTTCTCTTTTAAACGTTTCATTACAGGAGTCACAACGAAATAACAGCACAGTCCTTTCCCTACTGTAGGTGTGATCCGTGCCCAATTTACTTTTTCTAGTGTGAGTTTGAGTTGTATATTCTTGCGCTAAAAACATAATTGTATTTACATTAAGGTTATAAAAGTGTTTCGATAAATATCATATCGAGGAACATTATGATCACTATTTCTGAATCAGCAAAAACAAAAATCAAAGACCTTTTAAGCGAGGAAAATAACTCAAAGCTGTCATTGCGTACATTTGTACAAGGCGGTGGGTGTAGCGGCATGAGCTATGGATTCACATTTGATGAAGAAATGAACGAGGACGATTTTGAATTTCCTTTAGACGAATTTCGAGTACTTGTGGATGCTTTGAGTATGCAATACTTGACTGGGGCTGAGATAGATTACAAAGAAGATTTACAAGGTGCAAGTTTTAATATTAAAAACCCAAACGCACAGTCCACTTGCGGTTGTGGATCTAGTTTTAGCGTACCTGATGATATAGGACAGTAATATGAGCAAGCAAATAATTAATGTAGGTGTACAGGGTAATGACGGAACTGGCGACAGTATCCGCGAATCGTTCCGAAAAGTTAATGAAAACTTTAACGAGATTTACGCCATATTTGGATCTGGTGGCACTATTAAGTTTAGTGATTTAAGCGATACTCCTGATGTATATGGTTCAAATAAAATACTAACAACCAATGATGCTGGCACAGCTATATTAGCTAGAACACTAACCCAAGGCAATGGTATTACCATTGACAAGAGTGACCCAAATCAAATAACCATTTCATCTTCAGGTGGAAGAATATCTGCAGACACTGCCCCAACACTATCAAACCCCCTAAATGCCAGTGGGTTTGCATTGGCTAAAATTGCTGATCCGTCATCAACAGCCGTGGCACAATTTAATGCAGTGTATGGTCCTACTGGTACTACTGTAACCATTGATGAATTAGTTATTAACAAAGGCTATGCAGATAGACGATATATCCAGCAAACTGGTGGGTCGAGTGCTGGTCAAATTCGTTTAAGAGATGAACCAAGCAATGCAAGTGGCTACACAAAAACTATATCAGCATTTGTTGACGGTAACGCAAGTGTAACATCCCATGGTTATGATAGTGGTGTAGACGGCATTGCATTTACCTATAATTCAACTGGCACTGACGCAACAAATATATTATCAACATTGGCCGCGGCCAGTATGGTTAATGGTAGGACATATGTCATATCAACTGTTGGAACTACCAACTGGACCAGTTTAGGTGCTGTTGCAAGCATAGCCGGAACAAAGTTTGACTACAATGGCGTTGCTGTTACTGGATCAGGCGGTGTAACTAAACCAGTTTATTATTTCAAGTATGTAAGTAGTTCACAACTCAGTGTTCACCCAACATTTACTGATGCTAGAAACGGCACAAATAGAATTACTGTAAGTGGTGGAAGTGGAACACAAACACTCACTGATGCATTTTACGATGCTAATTTACAAGGTTACTGGTTAAGTAACGAAGCTACGCCAAGAAAGTCAGTTGTTCGCCGCCAAGGTGATACAATGACTGGTTCACTTACTTTAAGTGACCACCCAGGTGCGTTAGCTGGCTCCGGAACTCCAAATGGTAGTGACGACTTACAAGCCGCAACAAAATATTACGTTGATAATTCATCATTTGCAAGTAATATTAATTTGTTTGTGGCAACCACTGGTGATGATGCACAAACCAATACTCCGCCAGGAAAAGAAGGTCGTGCATTAGCCTACGCATTTAAAACTTTGCAAGCCGCGTGTGTTTATGCAGAAGGATTAGTAAGAGAATCACAACCAGAACCTGGACCATACCAACAAAAAATTGCGTATGGTAATGGATTATACACATCAAAAATTACTCAAATCACAGCGAGTCCGGCCGGCTATACTAGACTATATTTTAGTAATAATGGCGGCGCTAGAGTAGATCAAGGTAGTACTATTAATACAGATATTATTCCAGGAAAATTATTACAGGGTGTGTCAAGTGATGCCAGAGGTAACATCATTTATTATTATGGTGCTGACGGATCTTCTGCTACTGGCGAAGACTATCTTGACGTTGACATAGTTAGCGGAACATATCAACTAAATGAAGAATTAATTTTTGGTGAATCTGTAAAAGATTTAAACATCACTATTAATGTGGAAAGTGGAATCTATTATGAAGACTATCCTATAAGACTGCCCAATAACGTTGCCATTGTTGGTGACGAAATGCGTAGAACAATTATCCGTCCTAAAGATCGAGTTTCAAAATCCAAATGGTCTGAAATTCCGTTTTATAGAGATAAAGTGTTTGATGGTATGCGAGTATTGGCCAACACTGGTGCCAATCTTGCTACTGCAACAACAATTACACCAAGTCAGTTATCTGGTGAAATTACTATTACACTTGGGTCTGGCACCACTAGTTCAGATTGGGTTGGTGCATATATAACTGCAAGTCAAGGAACATCAAACCCACCAGCAGAAGGTGTGATAACATCAATACCTAGTAGCACAACATTTGCAGTAAGTTTACACGATGAGTTTTCTAGTTTAAGTGCAGTTACGTCTGGCAACTGGACGATTTATCAACCAGTAACTTATGGTAGTCATTACTTACAAAAGCCACATAAGATAGCAAATACATTAATTTTAGATATTGAGGACAAATATCCCAAAGCCGCTACATTATTGGCTGCTAATAAAGCACTAATTCAAGACGAAGTTGTTAGGTATATTAACTTTACTTACCCAAGTTTAACATATAATCAAACACTGTGTCGTAGAGACGTTGGGCTTATTGTTGATTCAATGGCAGGTGACTTGCGTACTGGCTTAATTGACGGCACATTAAATGCAGGTGAGCAATATTTTAAAGGTGCAACAAGTTTAGGTAATTCTTTAATTGCAATTACAACTCAATTAACTGAAACACTTGCTGGTATTGAATACGTTAATACACTGGCCCAACAAATTATCACCAATACCACACTGTCGACAAAACGTGGAACTGAAGTACAAACTAAAGATGCATCTAATCCAGGTGAAACCGGATCCAGTGCTCGTATAGCATCACAGATTAGTACAATCAAGGCAATTTTACAAAAAAATGATGTAGGGTCCGTTTACAACCCACCAAAAAATAATAAAGACATGGATGTGTTTTTATGTGGTGACAGTAATATTATAAGACAAATATGTGTACAAGGCCATGGCGGATTTATGATGGTGCTTGATCCAGAAAGTCAAGTGTTAAGTAAGAGTCCGTATTGCCAACAAAGTTCAAGTTTTAGTCAATCAGTGAATAAACAATCCTTTAGAGGTGGACAATTTGTTGATGGCTTTACAGGAAACTTGACAGCAAGTGTAACAAGCAAAGTTGACACTACACATATTATTGTGACCAACATGGAGCGTAAACCCCTAGTACCATGTTTCTTCCAGATAGGCGCAAATCGTTATAGGATTGATGCTGTTATTGGTGATGGAAGTGGCAGTAGCTATCCACTAGCCGCATCATTACTAAAACGAAATAGAGATTTTATTGCCGCACAAGTTATGGCTAAAATTGCTCTTGATAATCCAACGCTAGTTTACAAATCAGAAAAGAGTAGAAGAGATACAAAATATATTATTGATGCTATGGTCCATGATATTGCTTTTCAAGGCAATATTGAAATGCTTAAAACAGCGTTCAGTTATTATTATGGAAGACAGTTACATTTACCCAACGCATTAAAAGCAATATGCCTAGCATCGTTTGACTATATTAGACTAGTTGCACGTGATATCATTGCCAATACCACTGTTACATTGTATCAAACTGAATACACGCAAACTAAGGATTTAGTAAATCCTGGCGAAGGAGGTGCTTTAACAAGAATTAACACATTAATAACTAGCACACTGATTCCAATCATAACAACTGGGGTTACTAGTGCGCCGGCAAAAGTGTATGCAAAATATCAATTGCTGATGTCATCAACAAGTCCACTTGGGTCAACCGTATTAGCATCTTTACCTACTAATATTACAGTAATTGGTGCTGGTAATACGTCAATGTTAAGCAATGACTTTACGCAAATTAACGATCTAGGTTACGGTCTTGTTGGTACAAATAAAGGGTTAGTTGAAACCGTTTCAGTATTCACATACTATTGCCACACAGCATTTTATGCTAAGAACGGTGCACAAATTCGCTCACTAAATGGATCCACTGCACACGGTGTATATGGTCTTGTTGCTGAAGGCGGTGACCCATTAGAAGTTCCAGACACAATCAGTTTAGGTGACAATTTAATTCAAGTAGGTAAAATTTATAAGAGTGGGATATATGTTAATACTGCTGATGTTAATAATACATCATTTTTAGTTTACGGATTTGGGTATACTATACCAGTTGAAAGTGAGATTGAAATTAATCACGGTTCAACTGTTGGCATTGGGAAATATAATGTACAAAGATGCGATGATGTATCGGTAAGTTTAGGGTTATCTGTAGGCACTGTTATACGTGTTAACTTAACAACCTTGTTAGGTGCAGGCGGACTACTGGCTGCTTGTTCACATAATCAAGTGGTGACTATTAGAGCAAAGAAATCTTTTAGATTTTACGACGTAACTGAAACTAACCCTATTAGACCAAGTACTGCTTTAACATTTACAGGTGATCCGTCAACAACAGTTCCAGCAGTTTACAGGGCTGTTGAATATTCAAGCACAAATTCAATTGCTGGGGCACTACAAAATTCTGATCCAAGTACAATTAGTACAGTTGCAAGAACTGGATCCACAGCCACTGTAACAACAAGTTCATTACATGGATTAATTGCTGGTAAATTTGTTACAGTTGAATGTAGCAATACTGCATTCAATATTACTGGCGCCACAATTTTAACAGTCCCAACAACGACTACATTTACATATACAACTGTTGGTACTGGAACAATAAGTTCAGTCAGTGCCACTGGCACAGTAACACCAATTAAAGAAGCACAGATTAGAATTGACCAAGATTATCGATATATTATAATGCAGGTCAAGCAACAGAACTTGTTGAATTTAAATTCAACAACTAGTGTTATAACATTTGCGGCAAGAGCAAGTAACATTGCAACCATTACTACAAATGCCGCGCACGGATTAAGAGTGGGCGAGCGTGTTAGTGTTGACAGTGCTACTGATTTTTATGATGTAGATCAAGTACTGGTACTATCAGTTCCAACAACTACAACATTTACATACGCAGTGTCTGATGCCTCTACTGTTACAACAACTGCGGCAACTGGTACTGTTAGTATTTTAGTTCCAAGTAAGAAAGATGCTATACCAGTAACAAGTATTAGCAGAACAAGTAACGTATCAACAGCAACAACAACAAGAAGCCATGGATTAATTACTGGCGACATAGTAAGTATTGATGTTACTGGAACTGGATTTGATGCTACAAATGTTAGTATTACCAAATTAACAGACACAACATTTACATATGCTAACTCTGGGTCAGATGCTGGATCTACAGTAGTAGTTGGTGAGGTGATTCATAGAAGCAGTGTAGCAACAACATCGCTTGTTCGCACATCTAATGTGACCACAGTGGTAACTGCACAATCACATGGTCTACAAACTGGTGACCTCGTTTCAGTTACTGGCGCTGATTCCGCGTTCAATATAGCCAGTGTGGCTGTTACATATGTAAGTGCAACATCATTTACCTATGCAAACAGTAGCGGAAACGCCACTAGTGCTGTACAAGGAACAATTTATTACGATAAAACTTTAGGTTCAAAATTAAGAGATAAACGTGCCGCAGTAGCTAGAATCACCTCAGCAGAAACTGATAGACTTAATACTGGTCAAATGTTATTTGCATGGGATGGTAAAGTACATAAGGTATTAAAATACTATGATATGGGTGTTTCAGAAAATTATGCCTATATAACTTTTGAAAATTATTCTGACATCAACAGCCCGTCATTAACTGGTTTGAATACTGGTCTGGCTGCAAAAACAAATACTAACTTAAAAACTGATTCTTTCTCATTGTTTGCAGGTATCATGGCTGGTGAATCAGCTGAAATTTTAGTTAACATTAGTACATGTCGCTGTACTGGGCATGACTTTTTGGATGTAGGCAGTGGTGGCTACAATGCATCAAACTTCCCAAGTAAAATTTATGGGCGGGGTGGTACACCAGGTGGTACTGCTGTTGAGTGTGTTGACAGAACACAGGGTCGTGTATTCTGGATCAGTACTGATCAAAACGGGTTTTTCCGTGTTGGTAAATTCTTTACAGTTGATCAAGGTACAGGAAGCGTTAGTATTAATGCTAGTATTGGTTTAACTGGTATTAGTAGCCTGGGACTTGCCACTGGTCGAGAAATTAGAGAGTTTTCAGCAGATCCAGAATTTATTGACATGGCTGACGATGCTGTGCCAACGGAAAATGCTGTTGGTGGGTATATTGATAGACGTTTAGGATTAAACCGAGCAGGTATTCCACTGGCTAGTTTAGCCATAACGCCAATTGGTCCAGGATTTCTAGATCGTGCTGGCACGTTGGAAGCAACAGCAGATCTCAAGCTGGGCGGATTCAAACTGACCAACGTGGGAGCACCGTTAAGCGGCACTGATGCTACAACAAAAACATATGTTGATACTCAAATATTAACTGTTGATACGTTAGATGATTGTAAAGACGTTGAGTTGTTTACTCCGGCTAAAGCAGACATATTAGCATTTACTGGCACTGGCACAACCAGCGTAAGTGCAAGCATTACTGGTGACATCAGTGCTACATTGACCAGTACAAATGCAACAACATTATTAACAGCGATTACAACCAGCGTCACACCACAGGTAGATGTTAACGGTGGTATTGTAGTAGTCAGTGCTGTGGGATTCCCAACATCTGGATACATTCAGATTGACAGCGAGATTTTCTACTACGGTGCAAAAACCAGTGGAGGTGGTGTTGAAAGATTTGATACTGTAACTAGAATTTCAACACTAACTGGTAGCACTAATAATGGAAGGATGTTTGGTGGCACTGCCGCAACACACTCCATTGGAGCGGCAGTGGTTGGCCTAAGTGAAGCACAGGTCAACTATCAAATTGTTGCTGGTACTATTATTAACGCTGATGTAAACAATTTGGCAGCAGTTAGTCAAAGCAAGTTGGCTTTAAATTTTGCTTCAGCAACTAGTACCACACCAACAGCAACTACTGTGACAGCTGGGTCGTTTGTAACTGGCAAACGATATAGAATATTATCGCAAGGCACAACAACTTCCCAACAGTGGACTGATGCTGGTGCAATTACGTCAAGTAATAATGGCACAGTATTCCAAGCTATTGGTCCAGGTGATGGTACTGGTACTGCCACACTACTTGACACTATTCAAGCTGTTAGTGGTGTATCAAGTTTTGATAGTGCTAACTTTGAAGTGGATATCAATGGATGGGTTGGCATTAAAAATGGTGGTGTTGCTAGAATTGAAATGGCCAATCTAGACCATGATTCATTAATGGGCAATCTAAGCGGTGGTGCAACTTATCCACAACAAGTTACCACAAGTGCGGCATTGTTAAAAGGTCTTGACACAACATTCTCAAGTGCTGGTTTATTAACAGTTGCCACAGCAAATCAAATTGTTGCAACTGGTACTGGTGCAAGTTGGGGCGCTGGGGCAGGTTTAACAACATTAAGTATTACACTACTGCCAGCTAACATTATAGGCATTGGCAATTTATCTGCTGGACAAGGTGTTACTGGAGCAAATATACCAGCGGGAGCAACTGTAACTTCGTATACCAGTGGCACTAATACATTAGTTATTGGTTTTTCAAGCAGTACTGTTACTGCTGGATCAAATGTAACATTGTCATTTACTGCGCCAGCAACACAAAGTTATAATATTACACCAATAACAACCACTGGAGTTGGTAGTAGCATAATTAAATCTGCAGGTGATGGATCAGTTGACGTGCAACAGTTAAAAGTTGACGGATTTAAGATCATTGATACTAACTCAACACATGTAGAATTCTACAGTCCAATAGCTAGCGGTACACCATTTAACTTTTTAAGTTCAAATGGAACAACGGCTGCTGGCACAACAAGTATTAAAAACACTCTTGAGATCGCTGGTAATACAAAAATTGGTATCACAGGAACGCCAGCAACATTAGAAGTAACTGGTGCCAGTACACTAACTGGCGCTGTTACTGCAACTGCTATAACAACAAGCGCCGCGGGTACTAGTGGAGACTTAACTGGCGCTTGGACTTTGAAAGGTGCTAGTAAGATAACTTTAGAATCAGGATCTATTAACGCAATAAGCGGTACACTGTTTAGTGATTCTTTACACACTGGCACAAGCCCAACGATTACTGCTGGCAGTTTTATTATTGGTAAACGATATAAAATTGTTAGTGCTAGTGGCACAACTTGGGCAGACATTGGTGGAAGCCCAGGTACTGCTGGCACTGTGTTTACAGCAACTGGAGTTGGCACTGGCACTGGCACTGCTACACGAGTTGGATTATTTACTGGTGATTGGGAATTTGCTTCAACAGTTACTTCAAATGTCACTGGCAATGTCACTGGCAATTTAAAAGGTGATATTTTAGCCACTGATGGAACTAGAGTTCTTGATAACGGCAGTAACGGCACTGACGCTACATTTACTGGATCAGTAACTGGATCAGTAACTGGGCCAGTTAACGGGGCTATCACAACAACCAGTATAACAACTGGTGGGGCAGGTACAGCTGGTAGTATAACTGGTGCTTGGACGTTAAATGGTACATTCCAAGCAACCTACGCTGACTTGGCAGAATACTATAGTGCAGATGCAGAATACGAACCAGGCACTGTGTTGATATTTGGGGGTGCGGCTGAAGTTACAACTACAACAATTGGCAGTGATAGCCGTGTTGCTGGTGTAGTAACAACTAATCCAGCATATGTCATGAACAGTGAACTAACGGGTGTAAGAGCATGTGTTGCGCTACAAGGTCGTGTGCCAGTTAAGGTACTGGGAATTATCAAGAAGGGTGATTTGATCTCAACATCATCTATTCCAGGATACGCTTGCAAGGCAATGAATCCGCAAGTTGGAACAATTATTGGCAAAGCTGTTGGTGATAAGCTGGATCCCAATAAAGGCATAATTGAAGTGGCAGTAGGGAGACTATAATGACTAGACAAATTATAAATGTTGGTGTAGCAGACAAGGGCAACGGAGATCCAATACGTGTAGCTTTCAGCAAGGCCAATGACAACTTTGCTGAACTGTACAACATACTGAGCAACAACACGGGTGGTAGTATTATCACTACTGATGTTATTGGCAGTGTGTTTGCAGACGACAGTACGCTGTTAGTTGATGGTATCAACGGTAGAATTCCATATTCAGTATTGAGTGGCGCACCAACTATACCAGCGGCACAGGTACAAAGCAATTGGACTGCGGCAAGTGGCATGGGAGTTATACTAAACAAGCCCACATTTGCTACAGTGGCTACTACCGGTGCCTATGCCGACCTAACTGGCAAGCCTACTATACCAACCAGCTTCAGCAGTTTGGTCAACGGTGCTCATCAGGTAGCATTAGTTGTAGGTGGTGCAGGACCATATGTAACTTTCCCAGCAGATGACGGAGTGTCTATTGGCTTTCAAGGCGGTGATATCGGCATCATAGGTGGCGAGGCGCTTTTGTCTTCAACCGAATACGGTGTGAGATTAACTGCAAATGCTACCGGTACTCGAAAGGATTGGGAGTTTGCCACAGATGGCAGTTTAACATTGCCTGGTGATTTGAAATGGCCAAGTGGTGGAGGTAATATACGCAGTGACGGCAACATTGACATTGAAATCAACCTTGCAGACTCGACTCTGCGCAGATGGCAGTTTGGTGAAGATGGCAATTTAGTAGTCCCTGGAGATATAAACTTGTCCGGTGGTACAATCTCCCGATACAGTCAGAATGGGCTCACAGGTCTAAAGTTAGTAGCCAACGCCGATCAAGGACAAAATGTAACTATTATGGGTACAGGTAATAACACCTTCCCGATACTAAATTATGTTGGTACAACTTTATCCGGTATCACTATTGGTACTCCGGAGGGAGACTGGAACTTCATGAATGGTAATCTAACCATTCCAGGCGATATCCGCAGTGAAAACAACATCAACATTGACATCAACTTATCAGACTCAACTCTACGTAGATGGACATTTGGTGAGGATGGTAATTTAACATTGCCTACTGGTAGTAGTATTGCAGATGCTGTTGGTAATGCAGTTATTGGTAGCAATTCAGGAACAGTTTCTATATACACTTTAGAGGTTATGAACTTTACTCAGCTTGCACCAAGTAATTATCTGTGGATCACTAATCAATATTATTCAGGATCATTACTGACCAGTACGTTTGGCTCCATATCTGGAACAGCAGTTGGAACAACCCATCCTGTCGTGGGACTCACACAATTGAGTACCAGTGGCCGCGGCAGTGGTGCTATCTTTCAAGTAACTGTTTATTATAATGGAAGCAGTACAACATACATTAATGTGGGTATTTACTACAATGGCGGAAATCAACAATACGGCACTGGTTATGCTGTGGGCGACACTGTTACTATTGCTGGTGCTGATCTTGGCGGCACCACTCCCGCAAACAATTTGACATTTACAATTGGTAACGCTGTCAAAAATAACTATCCAGCTGGGATAGAGGGTAGGATAATTTATGATTATAGTAATAAACATTTCTTAGCGTATAATGGTTCAACATGGACGCAACTTGATAATCCATTGACTCCCAATGGTACCAAAGCATCAAATGCGTACGGTGTAGCTGGACAAACCAGTTACGATTCCAATTACTTTTATATCTGCATAGCAACCAATACATGGCGTCGTGTGGCGTTAGGAAGCAGTTACTAATAAAACGGTAAATATACTAGAGAGATAAAATATGCCCATACAAACAATAAACTTAGGAAATTACGCAAATGACGGCTTAGGTGATGATCTACGCACGGCCTTTGAAAAAGTAAATGCCAATTTTAACCTGTTAAACACCACTGATACAACAGCCGCAGCCAACTTGGGCACAGGCAGTGGCATTTTTGCACAAAAATCCGGCACCAGTTTACAGTTTAAATCATTAATTGGCGGATCAAACATCACGCTAAGTTCCAATGGAACATCCGTTACCATTAACGGATCAGGAAATTTATCCAGTGAAACAAGTCCAAGTTTGGGCGGCAATTTAAATTTAAACGGCAACAACATTGTTGGGTCCGGAGATATTAGAGCAACGGTTTGGGGCATTGACATTAGAACAATGAGTGCTACCAGTGGTGTTGATTACGGCACTTACACACTGCCAAATACGTATACAGGAATGATTGACCTTGGGTCATTTTAAGGATTAGGGGATAAAAATGGCATTACAAATTAGACGCGGTACTGATACACAACGACAAGCACTTAGTGGCCCAAACACTCCTATTGCTGGTGAGTTGCTGTACAATACAGACAATAAAAAATTATATATCGGAGACGGCACTACAACTGGCGGAACTAGCATTGGCTATTTTGGATCAGTTGCGGTCAGCGGTCAAAGCACAATTAGATCAACTGGTGTCAATGAGGCTCTTACCATTGTTGCTGGTGCAAATATTTCATTGATAACTGATGCTAACACTGGCACACTGACCATTGCGGCTGCTCCACAAGAACTTACTAACGGTAGTTTACGTTTATTCCAAAACAATATAACCAGTCTTAACAGTAACGAAGATATTAATATTGATCCAGCAGGCACTGGTAAAGTAAATGTTACTGGCAACTTGACTGCTACAACATTAACTGGTACGTTAACTGGTAATGTTACTGGCATTGTAACTGGCTCTGCTGGATCTTCACTAGTTGGTAATGTAACTGGCAATGTTACTGGCAATGTTACTGGAAACGTAACTGGTAGTGCAGGCAGTGTAACGAATGGTGTATACACAACTGACACAGGTACAGTTACCAATACCATGCTTGCTGGCAGTATTGCAAATGCTAAACTACTCAATAGTTCTTTGACTATAGGATCAACTGCTATTAGTTTAGGCAGTGCTGGTACAACAATATCTGGACTAACTTCGCTAACATCAACTACACTGAATTCCACTAATTTAACCGTTACTAATGAATTTACTAATCAAAGAATTAGAATAAAAGATAATCTTATTATAGGACTATCAAGTAACGAAAATATTGATATTGACTTTAATGGTTCAGGACTTTTAAACGTTATTGGTGGGATACAGTCTAAAGGATTGAGCATTTTTGGTGCGGGTATTGGTGGTGAAAGTGGTAGCGGGCAACTTGTTGTTACAACACAATCAACAACCTTATCACCTGTAGTAGTATTTACTGCACACGACACTGCATCATATAACGGCGGTACAACATTTACTAGGGCGCGAGGTGGACTATTAACACCTAGCATTGTACAAAATGGCGATGTTTTACATAATATTGTGTTTAACGGTTACAATGGATCAACAACATTAGGATCTTCTTCAATTACAGCATCTGTAGACGGTACTGCAACAAGTAGTTCTATGCCTGGTAAACTAACATTTTCTATAGCTGGAGTAGGTAGTGGAATTTTACCTAAATTAACTGTAAGTTCAACAGCAGTAACCAGTACTGTGCCTATTAGTACTGGAAGTTTGCAACTGTTCCAAAATAATTTAACTGGCCTTAACAGTAACGAAGATATTGTAATTGCACCATCTGGTACTGGCGGAGTTAAGATTGATAAGGTTGCGGCACCAACTGCAACAACCACAGCCTCAAGTATTGGATACTTGGGTATGCCGGTAAGCACAGTCACAGGCACAGGCACATTGACCTTAGCTGATGCCGGTAAACACATTTATATAACAACCACAGGTCAGACAATAACCATCCCAGCAGCAAGTTCAGTGGCCTATCCCATAGGAACCACTATAACATTCATAGCAGGACCAAGTGCTACCACAGCCACTATTGCTATTGCCACAGACACACTGAGATTGGCGGGTGGCACAAGCACAGGCTCAAGAACACTGGCCGCAAACGGTATGGCCACAGCAGTCAAGGTCAGCGGCACCAGCTCAGCTGGCGTATGGTACATCAACGGAACAGGAATAACATAAAAAATTATGGCCACAGTAAATCTTTGGAATCAACTCTCTGGATATAGTTTTGGAACTATACAAGAAGGATCTATCATTGATTTATCACTGCCTACCAGTTTTACATCTGCACAGTTTAGGGTAATATCAGGACAGTTACCCACTGGCCTACGTATAGTTAATGCTAAAATTGTGGGAACACCGTTTGAAGTTCCAAGAACCACTGAATTTAACTTTTGTATTAGAGCAACACTGAACAATCAAATATCTGACAGAACCTTTAAGATCACTGTAGAAGGTGCAGATGTTCCAGTTTTTAATACTAGTGAAGGCGCATTACCTGTAGGAACAAATAGTTTATATTTTGTTTTAGATTCAAGTTTTGTTAATTTTCAAATAAGTGTTACAGATACTGATACTACTGCTGGACAAGTTTTAAAATATTTTATTTCCAGTGGCGATGGTGATTTACCACCAGGACTAACATTAACTGAAGATGGTAAAATTGTTGGCCTAATCAAACCATTATTTGCCATATCAGAGTCCATTGTTGGTAATGGCAATTACGGCAATGATTTATTTGACGTTGCTGGATATGACTTTGGTGTACGTGCAGATAACGGCTACGAGAGTTTTGGCTACGACAGTGTGTTTTATGATTATTTTATACCAGCCAAAGCACCTAAAAAATTAAACAGAAATTATGAATTCATTGTGTCAGTTAGCGATGGTGACACTGTCAGTAAACGTAAATTTAAAATATACGTTGTTGGTGAAGATTACCTACGTGCAGACAATACAATAGCATTTGCATCCAGTGGTGTATTTACTGTTGATGGTTCATACCTACATAATCCTGTTTGGTTAACTCCTGAAAATTTAGGCCTACAAAGAGCAAATAACTATTTGACAATCGTTTTAGATTGTTATGATGCTGTTGAATTAGGCCCAATTGTCTACACATTGGATACCGTAAATCCAGATACTACGGCCAGCGCACTACCACCAGGACTAACATTAGACCTAGTTACATCAGAATTATTCGGTGTCATTCCCTATCAACCCACAGTCACTGAAACTTACAAATTTACTGTAACAGCCACACGCTATGGACTCAACAACGAAATAGCCTATGCAAAACGTACCTTTACACTTAGAACATTGGGTGCAGTTGATAGTGTACTAACTTGGGACAGTGCCGAATATCTTGGAGTAATTGATGCAAACTTTATTAGCAATTTAAGAGTAAGTGCCACAAGCATTATTGAAGGCGCAACAGTTGTGTATTCATTACTGAGTGGCAGTTTGCCACCAGGATTAACTTTACAGTTAGATGGTGAAATTACTGGAAAAGTAAATCAATACGGAACTTTAAATACTCCTGGTATTGTTACATTCTCAGATGGTCCGTACACTAATCAAACATTTGATGGTGGAACTACTAGCATTGATAAAAAATATACATTTACAATCAAAGCACAAGATCAGTTTGGTTACAGCAGTATTACTAGGAAGTTTATTTTAGATGTTGATACACCTAATGATAGATTGTACAGTAATATTGTAGCACGAACATTCATGACTAGAGAAAAACGTAGCAAGTTAAACACATTTTTAAATAACAGTAACACTTTTCCAGCAAGTAGTATTTACAGACCCAACGATCTTAACTTTGGTATACAGCGTGATTTGACCATGACCGTGTATAGTGGTATAGAAACAAAAACTGCTGGACAATATGTTTCAGCTATGGGATTGAATCATAAAAAGAAACGATTTGTGTTTGGTGATATCAAAGTTGCCAAGGCAAAAATCACTGGTACTAACGATGTGGTTTACGAAATCATTTATGTTGAAATGATAGATCCTTTAGAAAAAGGTAAAACATATCTAAGTTCAAGTTTAAAAGGACTAGCAAAGGATCCAAAAAAAATCACAGTTGATTCTAGCAACTCTTTATGGGCTGGGCGTGAAAATCCAGCACTATTAGAACGAACTGAACCGTTTGCCCCTAGACCAGATAATAGAATAACCATAGATCAAACTAATTTGTTGGTCAGTGATAGTAATCCAACCAAGCGTTTTCCAAGCTCAATTAGTTTATGGAGAAAACAGTTAGCCACAGTAGGCTCAACAGAACGTAATTATTTGCCTCTGTGGATGCGCAGTATCCAAGACGAATCTAAACAAGAACTTGGATTTGTACTAGCAGTGCCAATATGCTACTGTAAACCCGGAACTAGTGCAGATATTTTATTAAACATCAAGTATAGCGGCTTTGATTTTAAAGATTTAGACTATACAGTAGACAGATATATAATAGATTCCGTGACCGGTTCGGGTGACGATAAATATCTAGTATTTAAAGATGACAGGGTAACCATATGACCAGTGCAATAACAACAACAAATATCGACGGAGCGTTCCCAATTGCTGGGCAAGACAACAACAGTCAAGGCTTTAGAGATAATTTTACAAATATCAAAACAGGGTTGAACACAGCCAAGTCTGAAATCACAACCTTACAGACCACCGCCGCCAAATTGAACACTGATAACAATTTCAATGGTAACATGATTGAAAATGCTGAAATGAATCAAGTGTATGGATCTGTTAGAAATAACGGAACTATCAGTACCACTACAAGTATTGATCTTGAAAACGGCCCACTACAAATTTACACCCTTGCTGGAAATGCAACTTTACAATTTACCAATTGGCCAGCAAGCGATTTGTATGCTAGAATTAGATTGCATTTAAAAAGCGACACTGTTAGTGCAAGAACTGTAGTATTTTCTACCGAAGCTGGTGGAGCAATTTTAAAATCTGGTGATGGTGCGGCATTTCCAAGTCCATTTACTCTAAACATAAACGGTGCTTTTCGTGTAGTTGAAGCATGGACTTATAATGCTGGAACTACTGTTTATTTGAAATACTTAGGTGAATTTACATAATGGTAATTAATCCCCTAGTTGACAACTTATCCGAACTTAAAGATTCAGAACTTGAAAGTAAAATTCAAGATTTGAGTAAAAAGTATTGGATGGTCAACAATCCCAATATAAGAAATCAAATTGGATTGTTTATTGAAATGCATAGGGAAGAGTTAAAGGCCAGGCATGCAAGAGCCTGGGAGCAACAAAACCAAAAACGTAATAAAGATCTTGACAATTTAATACAAGTCAGTTAAAATACTTGTATGACATCTGACAAATACGGTAACATAGTATACACATCTTTTGATATTGTAGATTTATTGTACAAAGGTAAATCCCAATATCTAGATCAAATTTTCTGCGAAAACAATAAAGAAACACGGGCTCTTGCAGAAACCTCAAACATACAGCTAAAACACATTGATGAATCGTTTTATGACATTTCCATCAGTGATTTTGACTCCGCTTGTCAAAATGATTGGCTAATGCCCCAAGAATACAAAACAATGGACATTGCCAAGTGGGTGTTGGATCAGTGTAAGGATCAAGATCAACTACAGAGAGTTGGCGAAGAATTACTAGAATTTCAGCGAAGAAACATGATGGATTTGCTTCGTTGGCTTAAATATTTCGTAGACTATTGTAGAGACAATAAGATACTATGGGGTGTAGGTCGTGGCAGTAGTGTGGCTAGTTATGTACTATATTTGATTGGAGTCCATAAGATAGACCCGTTAAAATATAATTTAGACTGGCAGGACTTCTTAAGATAAGTATATACATAATCCAGGAGATTAATATGGCAATGAAAGAACAACAAAGAACTGTTTATCGTAGTGCTAACGGTAGAGAAGTTGATATGGAAAAACTTAGAAATCAAAACGAATTAACATTGGCAGTAGGCAATGCTAGAGTTAATGCTCGTGGTGATGAACTAGGTCCAGGTGGAAAGATTATTCGCAAACGTGAAGATGTTGTTAGCGAGTATTTTACAGGCAAACCAAACAAAGGTGAATAATGAACGTTGTAAAAGGCAAAATAAAACCAATCCGTGACAACGTACTTGTTACTGACATGGAGTTTGAAGCAATAACTACTGCATCAGGAATTTTTATTCCAAGTCAAAACGGCAAAAGTGAAGGTGTTAAACCACGTTGGGGTCGTGTTTGGGCCATTGGTCCAGAACAACAAGATGTTAATGTTGGTGATTGGATCTACGTGGAACACGGTCGTTGGACTAGAGGCATTACAGTTGAGGACGAAAACGGTGATGAAATCATTATTAGACGAGTTGAAAACAAATCAATTATGATGCAGTCAGACGAAAGACCTAACGATGTTTATATTCCAAAAATGTAATTAACGGCAAAATCATTTGCATAGGGCCATTGACAGGCCCTATTTTTTTCTGTATAATAACATAATGAAAACTGACAGACTTTTTAGGAAATAAAATGAAAGAACTATGGGTAGAAAAATATCGTCCTAACACTATAGACGGCTATGTGTTTAGAGATGCACATCAAAAACATCAAATTGAAAAATGGATCAAAGACGGAACCATTCCCCACTTGCTGTTTAGTGGCAGTGCTGGTATTGGAAAGACCACGCTGGCAAAAATATTGTTTAATCAATTGGAAATTAATTATCTTGATATTTTAGAAATTAACGCTAGTCGAGAAAATAACGTTGACACAGTTAGAGATAAAATTATCAACTTTATACAAATGATTCCGTTTGGTGATTTTAAAGTTGTACTACTTGACGAGGCTGATTATCTAAGTCCAAACGCACAAGCGGCATTGCGTGGTGTTATGGAAGAGTATCATCATACTTCCCGTTTTATCCTTACGTGCAACTATCCCAACAGAATTATTCCAGCATTGCACAGTCGTTGTCAAGGCTTCCACATAGAGAAAGTTGACATTACAGAATTTACTGCCCGTGTTGCAACTATCCTTGTAGAAGAAAACATTGACTTTGATCTTGACACATTGGACACATTTGTCAAAGCAACATATCCAGACTTGCGTAAGTGTATTAATACAGTTCAAATGAACAGTATGGATGGTAAATTGCACACTCCAGAAAAAGGTGACACTGGGGAAGCTGACTATAAAATTGAAATGGTTAGCTTGTTTAAAGCTGGCAAGATTAGCGAAGCACGTAAGTTGATTTGTAGTCAAGCACGTCCAGAGGAAATGGAAGATATTTACAGATGGCTCTATGATAACATTACACTATTTGGTGATGATGCAAAACAAGAGAAAGCAGTTTTAATTATTAAACAAGGGCTAGTTGACCATACACTGGTTAGCGATGCAGAAATTAACTTAGCGGCAACTTTAATTAGGTTATCACATCTATGACTTATCTAGTGACTGAAAATTGTATCAAATGTAAACATACTGATTGCGTTGAAGTATGTCCCGTTGATTGCTTTTATGAAGGTCCAAATTTTTTAGTAATTAATCCAGATGAATGTATTGACTGTGGAGTGTGCGTTCCAGAATGCCCTGTTGATGCTATTGTAGCAGACAACGATGTAAATACCAATATAGTGTTTTGGACTGAAATTAACACTAGGTTAAGTAAAAAATGGCCCGTTATAACAAAAAAGAAATCAGCATTGCCAGACGCTGAAGAATGGAAAAACAAGCCAAATAAAATTACTCTATTAGAAGAATAATGGACGAAGAAAAATCTAATGTTGCCAAGGGCAGAAATAGTTTTGATGCAAATGTAGACGGCAGTATCATTCCATTTTTTAATAGGAATGTAACTCCGTATCCAACAGAAGCCGGTGGACCTAAATTTGATCTAATACCAGTTACCAAACAAAAAGACATAATGATTAATCATGCTAGGATGTATGCCCAGCAGGAATATGATCGTATTATGGAACTAGTCACAGTTTTACAAAAACAAGCAGATGATATCAAACGCAGATTAGATGTTACTGATGCAGTTCATGCCGCAGAGTATCAATTTCAAATTGTAATGGGACAATGTTATTGGTTAGCTTGGGATAGTAGAAAACAACAAATGATATTAACGCACCATGGTCCAACAGATTGGAGCAGTGGTCCACCAATTGACTATGTTTATCAAACTAAGGTAAAATACATGGGCGACCATACTTGGATGGAAATATATGAAAGATAAATTTATTGACGCATACATGGATGTGGCTGAACGATTTGCACAGTTAAGTTCAGCACGTAGACTTCATGTGGGTGCTATTGTGGTCAAGGATGATAGAATAATATCTATTGGATACAACGGTATGCCCAGCGGTTGGGACAACGATTGTGAAGACAAAGTTTGGACACAAGACGGCGATTATACATTAAAAACTAAACCAGAGGTGCTTCATGCTGAAACTAACGCCATTGCGAAATTGGCTAAATCTAACGAATCTGGTTTGGGTGCTACTATGTTTATTACCCATGCTCCATGTTTGGACTGTGCCAAACTTATCTACCAAAGTGGTATTGGCAGTGTTTTATATAGGAACAGTTATAGGGATACTAGTGGCGTCACGTTTCTTGAAAAGTCAGGTATTCAAGTAACGCAGATATAAAAATAGGGGCAACAACACCCCTATCCTTTTGACGTTGGTTTAATCACCGTACAGCGATAACACCTCCTTGACTGCATTGTGACGTTCAATATCTTTGTGGTCAAATTGCACGATGTCAATGTGTTTTAGTGTTTTGCTGGTCAACAGACCACAAAAGTTCACTAATCCATTGTCATTGACACGATCTGCTTGCGCCAAATCTCCTGTCACTACCATCTTAGACCCTTCTCCCAATCGGGTCAGTAGCATTTTCATTTGATTAACTGTGGCGTTTTGCATTTCATCTGCAATAATATAGGCATTCTTAAATGTACGTCCACGCATATAGGCTAGTGGACTTATTTCTATCACTCCTTCTTCCAACATCTTAGCGATGTCTTTGGTTTGATAATACTCTCCTAGTACGTCGAATATAGGTCTTGTCCAGGGTGCCATCTTTTCATTTAGCGTACCTGGTAAAAATCCTAGATCCTCGTCTACACTGACGGCGGGTCTTGTAACAATGATTTTATCAACTAAACCTTCCTGAAACTGCTTGATACCATTTTGCACGGCTAGCATGGTTTTACCTGTGCCTGCTGGGCCAATAGCCAAGACGATACTTTTGGTTTCATCCTGTAACTTTTGGAGGTATGTTTGCTGGTTTGGGCTTCGCGCATACAGACTTACTCTCTGCTTTTTCTGCGGAAGATATGATTGAAAATCTAACACGTTAACTTCTGACGTAAAACGTTTTTTCACTCTTTGCTTACTCATTGTTTAATGTCTCCTACATTGGGGAATGTAGAACGACCGTAGTGACCGCCCGATAACTACCGTTCGTCCTACAAAGATATTTAACGTTTTGAACAAAAAGTAAACATATACTACATAGACTTTTTCAAGCTAAATAACTGAGTATTAATACAGGACCCATTCCATGCGTGATATTTTAGAAGTCATCAAAAACGTACAGAGCATATACACAAACAACTCCAGCTTGGCAATCTTAAAAGATTTTGAAAGAGTTATGGATGAGATGGATATGTACGTATATAAAAATTGGAAGGACGGTGAACTAGCAAGCGGACCAAAAGTTGACAGACATTGGGTAACAGCTGAGTTCATGTGGCCTTATGATAAAATGCCCGATCCAGTTGCGGCAAAAAGATTAACAGATTTAGGTTGCAAAGTACATTACGAAAAAACAAACATTGTTGAACCTAGAAAAATACGTGATCCTGATGACCTACGTCCAGGCACAAAGAAAGGTAAACTAGATACTAAGCCAGTTTGGGTAGTTGGTATTATGATGCCTAAAAAATTAGTATTTGATATTTTTAACGGATACATGGATCGTATTAGAGAAGAAAGACAAAGTAAAGAGCCTACTAAGAAAGAAGCAGGCGCAGGTGGTGCGGCAGCACCAACAGCGGCTCCGGCAGCACCAACAGCGGCTCCGGCAGCGCCCCCAGCAGGCGGAGCACCAGTATAATGCAACAGTTAAACGAAGAACTTCAAGCAGGTGATTTAAAATACCTTGTAAGTCATATATTTGACATTGACAGCTATAAGTCAAAAATTGGCGAAGATGGCGACATGGTTGTTTTAAGTTTTACAGTAGACGACAAAGCACCGGCTGATGATCTTGCTAGATTTTTAGAGATGGGTTATGAGTTTGTGTTAGACGCAGATTCAACTAGTGGACCAACAAGCAACGGCAAACATAAAGTGTTTGTTGAGATGGAGCGTAATAGACATGTTCCAAAACAAATTATGGAACTAGTTGATGGTATTGGTAGACTAGCTGGATTAGAAAGATTTAAATTTAGATATTATAAGAGTTTTAAAAGTTTACCAGCTGATGAAGACACGTTAGAGCAAGCTATTCCAACAAACACTAATGAATATGACGACCGTGTTGCTAACAACGAAATGAATAACTTCTCAAATTTCTTTAATAGAAGTTTTATTGAAAACATTGATGTACTAGAAGATGACATTAGATTTGAAAAAATGTTTTCAGAGTCTATTAAAATGAAAATAAAAGACTTTGGTAGTAAAGAAGAAGTGTATAATAATATACCGGGTAAACTTAAAATGGAGTCAAAAGATGTAAGTGAGATTCTATTCTTAACTAAGTTCATTGGTGATTACAATATTACAAAAATTGACAATACATTTGTATTTGAAAATAACGGATACGCCGTAGCATTGGAGAGAGCATAATGTGGCAGTTTCAATGGGCAGTTAGTTTAATTCCTGATGCCATGTTAAATTGGATCTACTGGGTTATTATTGCTATTGGACTCACAGGAGTACTTGCCGGGTGGGTTGGTAAATTAATTCCGTTTTACGGAAATTATGTAAAAATATTACAACCTATTGGAATTATTTTACTTGTGTTAGGTGTGTGGCTACGTGGCGGTTATGATGTAGAAATGTCATGGCGAGCAAAGGTTGCTGATGTTGAAGCTAAAATTGCAATAGCTGAAAAACAATCACAAGAAACAAATACAGTCATAGAGCAAAAAGTTGTTGAAAAGACCAAAGTTATTAAAGGTAAAACTGAATACATTACACAGTATTTGGACCGAGAAGTTATAAAGAAAGAAGAAATCATCAAATATATTGAACAATGTCCAGTTCCTAAAGAAATTATTGATGTTCATAATCAGGCTGTGGAAATGAATAAAGCCGCGGAAGGAACTAAGAAATGAGATTGCCATCAATATTAGCCGTATTTCTTATTTCATTACTACTAGTATTATTTCTTGTTGCGTGTTCCACAACAGTTCCTGTGAGACAAAAGTTTCCAGATGTGCCTAAAGCATTAGTTGAAAAATGCGAAAACTTAAAGAAAGTAGAAGGCGATAAAGTTGCTATTACAGAAATGTTAAGAGTAATAGTGCAAAATTATGGTATGTATTATGAATGTGCCGCTAAGGTAGAAGGGTGGCAAGAATGGTACAACGATCAAAAGAAAATATACGAAAGCGTTAAATGAAGTTTATATTAATTCTAACAGTTGTATTATTTGCAGGATGTGCAAGTACAAGTGTGGATGAATATGCTCTTTATCTAGATGCACAAAAATCCATTTCAAGAGATAATGCTATGCTTGAAGCATCAAGAATTTTAGCATTAGTTGAAATGACTAAGAGTCATGATCCAGGAACAAGAGCGACCGGTATCATGTTGTTGCAACAATTACAAAACAACACAAAGCCAATTAAAATTGAGCCACCATCAAAAGGGTGGTTTGGATTATAATATAGGTATATGATTAAATAAGTGTAAGGAGCGAACTATGGCACTAATTGATTCAGTATTAAATTTAGTAACTAAACAAGCAAAAGATCCGGATGCACCAAAGCCTCCAGTAGGATCACGTAGCGAGCGTGAAGCCAAGCTAAAAGACAAAGCAGGTATGGTTATTTCCGTATTTGCATTGTTGCTAGCAGTCAACGCATGGTACGGCGGCAAACTATCCAGCACAGTATTAAACAATACACTAGGTGCTAACAACACCTGGGCACAGTATCAGGCCAAAGCAGGTCGTGGCGTTAGTTACGAGATTGCCGCCAAGACAACAGCTGATCCAAAAATTAAAGCAGAGTTCATGGCAGAGAAAGAACGCATGGATGCTGACAAGAAAGAAATTGCTGTTAAAGCAAGAGAGATGGAAGCCCTACGTGAAGAAGCTAAAAAATCCAGTCCTTGGATTGGTTATGCAAGTACAGCATACCAATTGGCCATTGTTGTATTATCAGCAAGTATTCTTGCAGTTAGTGTAGCCATGTTCTGGGGAAGTTTTGCTGTAGCGGCATTCGGAGTACTACTAAGTCTAAACGGCTTATATCTTTGGTTTTAAAATAAATTAGGAGCGACAAATGAGCGAAGAAGTTAAAAGCGGTAGCGAACAAAAGAAAGAAGATTGGATGAACAGTAAATGGCGTCCAATGATGGGGTGGATGTACATGGTTGTCTGTATGATGGACATGGTTATATTTCCAATCCTATGGAGTCTACTACAGACATTTACCCATACACAAATTACACAATGGAATCCTCTAACACTACAAGGTGCTGGATTGTTCCACATTGCTATGGGTGCTGTACTAGGTATTGCGGCATTTGGTCGTACACAAGAAAAATTAGGAGGAGCAAATAATGGCGGAGCACAAACACCAGCAACAGGATTTGCGAGCGGGACTCCAGCATTTGGCACTGCGCCGGCAGGAGGAGCAGTATCAACAGGCTTTGGTAATAGTTCAGGGTTTGGAGCGACAACGCCTGTCGCAAGTGTACCAGCAGGCAGTTTCGGAGGCGGCTTTGGAAGCGCACCTGTAACGCCAGCAGTAAGTGCATCATCAACTCCAACTAGCACATTTGCATTGTCAGACACAGTAGCAGAACCATCAGGAACATCGATGGGCATTAAGCGTCCAACAATCGGTTGATAATCAGTTAGTTGACTAGTGGGTCATAGTCATGTATAATTACATATATGACCTACTACAATACACTTGGCGTTTCACAAGACGCTAGTCAAAACGATATTAAAAAAGCATATCGTAGTTTGGCTATGAAACATCACCCAGATCGCGGTGGTGATGCAGATACATTCAAAAATATTTCAGTAGCATACGACACGCTCAGCGATGAGGACAAACGTGCTCAATATGACCAACAGTTAATGGGCGGTCCACAAATCAATATGCATAACTTTGGTGATATAAACGAAATGTTTGGAAACATGTTTCGTTTTGGTCCAGGGTTTGCTGGGTTCCAACAACAAGGTCACATTCAAAAAAATAGAGATTTAAATCTACGCTGTCAAATTACACTACGCGATAGCTTTGTTGGCAAAGAATTGGAAGCAACGTACACATTACCGTCTGGTAAAAGACAAACTGTTGGTATAACAATTCCTATAGGCATTGAAAACGGACAAACTATACGCTACAATGGATTGGGCGATGATACATATCCTCAACTACAACGAGGACATTTAAATGTCACAGTACTGGTAGAACCAGACATTAACTATCATAAACGCGGTGATGACGTTTGTACTGTTGTTAACATTGATGCATTTGAAGCAATGTTAGGCTGTACCAAAAAAGTTAAGACAATTGATGACAAAACTTTAAAAATAAACATACGCCCTGGAATTGAACACGGCGGCGAGTATCAAGCGGCGGGCATGGGGTTTCAAAATGCACAGCGTAGAACTACAGGCAATTTCATTATTATTGTAAACATAACAATACCAGCAATAACCAATGATGAAATTAAAACAAAATTAGAAAATATTAGAGATGAATTTAACGCAAGCTCTTGACATTATTAAAAATTAGTGTAAAATACACAATAGAGCAACGTATTATCTAGAGGAAAAAAATGGTAGAACCAAGTGAAAATTTAAAATTAGTTTTTGACAAGGCCCTTGATGTAGCCAAAAAGCTACAGCACGAGTACTTGACTATCGAGCATTTGCTATTTGCCATGCTGTGCGAAGAAAGTTTCTTCAATTGTGTGCAGGGCTATGGGGCAGATCCGGACTACATTAAAAAGAATTTAGAACATTATCTAAAAACAAAATTAACAGATATTGTTGTACAAGAAACTATGAAACCAAAAAAGACACAGACTGTGGAGCGTGTACTTAATCGTGCATTTACACAGGTCTTGTTTAATGGTCGTCAACAAATTGAACCTACAGATGTTTTCCTTGCTATTATGAGTGAAAAGCGTAGTTGGGCCAGTTATTATATTCAACAAGCAGAAATTGATAAAGACAAATTTTCTGATTATCTCAGCAACGAAATGGAAAGTGGTGAAGAAGAAGTGCCTGATACTCAAAGCGAACGTGCATTAAAAGCATTTACTACCAACTTAAATGAAGCAGTAAAGAAGAACAAAATAGATCCAGTGATTGGTCGTATTAGTGAACTTGAAAATATTGCCCTTGCAATGGGACGTAGAAACAAGAACAACGTAATGCTAGTTGGTGAGCCAGGTGTTGGTAAAACTGCTATTGCAGAAGGACTTGCTTTTAACATTGTTAAAGGTGCAGTTCCAGACTTCCTAAAAGATTACACAGTTTACAATTTAGACATTAGCAGTATGCTTGCTGGCAGTAAGTATCGTGGAGACTTTGAAGAAAGATTCAAAGCAGTATTAAAAGGTCTTGAAAAGAAAGGTAAAACTATTCTCTTTATTGACGAAGCACACATGATTAGTGGTGCCGGTAGTGCAGGCAATAGTGCTAACGACCTTGCTAACATGATGAAGCCAGCACTGAGCAAAGGCAATATTAAAGTTGTTGCAAGTACTACATGGGAAGAATACCGCAAGTACTTTGAAAAAGATCGTGCATTGATGCGTAGGTTCCAACGTATTACAGTTGATGAGCCAAGTCCAGAAGTTGCACTACAAATTCTCAAAGGTCTTAAAAAGTATTACGAAACACATCACAAAGTTAAGATTTTAGATGAAGCATTGAATGTTGCAGTCAAGTTAAGTGTAAAATATCAAAGTGATAAAAAATTACCTGATAAGGCCATAGACCTAATTGATTGTGCATGTTCACGTTTTAACATTAAACTTTCGGATGAACGCACTGTTGGTGAAAATGAGATTCAATATGAACTTGCACAAATGGTACAAATGCCCGCTGAAGCTATTGCAGAAACTGAAAGTGGCAATCTTGCTAACTTAGAAGAACAATTACAAACTGAAGTGTATGGTCAAAATTCTGCCATTACAGAACTTGTGGATAAAATACTGGTTGCTAGAGCTGGACTTAAACCTGAAAACAAACCCATTGGTAGTTTTGTATTCATGGGCCCAACTGGCTGTGGTAAGACTGAAACTGCTAAAGCATTGAGCAAACATCTTGGGGTTAAGCTGTTACGTTTTGATATGAGTGAATATCAAGAAAAACATAGCCTAAGTAAACTTATTGGTAGTCCTCCGGGATATGTTGGCTTTGAAGAAAATGCTGGCTTATTAATTACACAAATTCAAGAGAATCCAAATTGTGTATTACTGTTTGATGAAGTTGAAAAATCACATCCAGATGTTAGCACAATTTTGTTACAGTTAATGGATAACGGATTTGTTACTGGATCAAATGGTAAAAAAGCAGATTGCAGAAACATTGTTCTTATTCTAACTACCAATGCTGGCGCACAGGCCGCGGAAAAGAATAGAATTGGATTTGGTGATCAGGAACAAGAGTATGAAGATAAAGAACTTAAGAAATTCTTTGCTCCAGAGTTCCGTAATCGTTTGGATGCCGTTGTGACATTTAAGAAACTTGGCAAAGAAACAATGGT